>Ga0307372_10008722_pt1 | contig 14180 bp, 9 predicted proteins | sample OX1MG_FD_202533 | JGI IMG/M metagenome (GOLD analysis project Ga0307372, IMG submission 202533) | Soil microbial communities from Risofladan, Vaasa, Finland - OX-1 | ecosystem: Environmental > Terrestrial > Soil > Coastal area > Acid sulfate soil | place: Finland: Risofladan, Vaasa | collected...
CCGGAGGTTCTCAGCCACGGTCAGGGAGGGAAAGGTGGCCTTGCCCCCGGGCATGGTGACAATGCCGCGGGCGGCGTGCTCGTGGGCGGGCAGGTGGGTGATGTCCTCCCCGTCGAAGAAGACAGCCCCGTTGGCGGGAGAGCTCAGGCCGCTGATGGCGCGCAACAGGGTGGACTTTCCGGCGCCGTTGGTGCCGAGCAGGGCCACCACCTCGCCTTCGGCCACGTCGAAGTCCACGTTGAAGAGGACCTGGAGCGGCCCGTAGCTCACGTCCAGATCGGTGACCACGAGCAGCTTGGCCTTTCCCTCCGCCTTGGCCTCCCGGGAGATCTGGGCGGCCAGGGCGGCCGCGGCGGCCGAACGGATGTCGGCGGCCACGCTGGCAGCGGCGGTGCCCACGATGATGGCGCCCAGGGCCAGCACGGGTGTCAGCACCGCCATCCCGGCCCGGATGCCGACGTGGTCACCGACCACGCTGGCCAGGAGGAAGAAGGCGTAACCTGGGATGACGGCCAGTGCACCCAGGGACAGGGCCAGGCCCCGGGCCCGGGGTGGGATGACCAGAGAGAGCAGCGCCACGCTGGCCGGTCCCAGGATGGTGATGGCAAAGGCCAGCGCACAGCTGAGGGCCACCGCCACCGGCAGGTCGGGAGCCAGGGCCATGCCCAGCACCATGACGGCGGCCACCACGCCCATGACCCCGGTGTAGGCGATGACCCGGGCGGGCCGCTCCTGCAGGAAACGGTTGGCGGCTATCCCGCCGACTATCAGACCGGCAAAGGCGAAGGGTTGGGGCAGGGCCAGCAGCACGCCCCGCAGACCGGGCCCGACGTTGAAGACCTGGTCGTAGTACACCGACGACAGCGTCGCCAGGCCCAGGCCGGCGCCGGCCAGGAACGGAAGCGCGTAGATGATGCGGCGCAGGGTCCGCACGCTCCAGGCGATGCGAACCGACTCGCCGAAGGAGGGCGGCCGCTCTTCCTCCATGACCTTGTCCTCGGCCAGGCCCTGGGCCCGGCGTTCCTGCTCACCCCGGGCCGGCTCCCGGAGCCGGACGAAGGCCGCCACGGCCAGGGCGGCCATGGGGACGGCCTCGATCACGAAGGTGAACTGCCACAAGGTGATGGCGGCTATGGCCCCGGCCAGGATCGGCCCCAGGGCGCTGCCGGCCTCGATGGCCATCTGGCGGAAGGCGAAGACACCCGGGCGCACCGCCGGCGGGTACCAGTCCGAGATCAGGGAATAGTGGGCGGCGTCGGTCGACTTGTTGAGGCTGGTGCCGGCCCGGGCGACGGCGAAGAGGAGGATGCTCGGCACCACTCCGCTCATGCCGGCAAAGACGGCCAGGCTCAGGGCCCCGGCCCCCGCGATCCAGGTCCGGCGGCGCCGGTCGGACAGGTAGCCCACCGGGACGGTGAGCAGCAGGGTGACCAGGGAGGCGAGGACCACCAGCAGGCTGACCTCGGTCAGGTCGATTCCGAAGTAGTCCTGGATCTCCGGGGTCAGGGTTGCCAGGGCGCCCTTGTCGAACTGGTCGAGGAAGGTGATCCCGGCCAGGGCCAGGAGGGGCAGGCCGGGGGCGCCACCGGTCACGACCGAGGGACGTAGGTTGTTGAGGAGCCGCCGGGCCGGGCTGCCGGCGGTGTCGGCGGCGGGTTCGGGAACGGTCAAGACGTCGCTCAGAACGTCCACCCCCTCGTCTTTTGGCTGCCCCCGGCCACCCGGACCCGGGACGGCAGCCGGTAGCGGACGGTCACCTCGCCTTCCTCAGCGGCCGACGCCGAGCGGGGCAGGAGGGGGGCGCGGTCGGTCCCGCCGCCCAGCAGCATGCGTTCGGGCAGCAGGCTCGGCACCCAGATGCGCCGGCGGATGGCGATGCGGCGCAGCACGGCGTCGCGGCCCGAGTAGGCCAGGGAGCCCAACCCGCCGGGGATGAACAACAGCACCAGGAGGAGCCCGACCGAGCTGGCCAGCAGTTGGCCCACCGCCCCGGGGATGACGAAGTCGACCACGGCGAAATACAGCGCCCCCAGCAGCGCCCCCTGGATCGATCCCAGTCCACCGATGACGGCGGCTATGAAGATTTGGATGCTCTGGTCGGCGCCGAAGCCGTAGGGGCTGACGCCTCTCTCGTCCACGGCCAGCAGCACTCCGGCAAAGGCGGCCATGAACCCGGACAGGGCGAAGGTGGCCAGGCGGGTGCGGACCAGGTTGACCCCGAGGGCCTGGGCGCCGCGCTCGTTCTCGCGCAGGGCGATGAGCACCCGTCCGGTGCGGCTGCGGCGCAGCCCGATGGCTGCCCACCACATGGCGATGAGGGCGGCCAGGCAGACGTAGTAGAAGACCCGGTCGTCATTGGTACGGATGGACAGGAACGACGGGCGGTTGATGTTGGGGGCGATGAGCCCGCCCATGTACTTGCTGTTGAGACCCTCGGTGGACATGACCACGGCAAAGGCCAGGGTGGTCACGGCTAGGTAGACCCCCCGCACCCGCAGGGCGGTGAAGCCGAGCACGACGGCCACCACCGAACCGGCTAGCGAACCGATGAGCAGGGCCAGGAGGAACGGCATGTGGGTCTCGGCGTAAAGGCCTCCGCCGATGACGGCGCCTACGGCCACGAAGGCCCACTGGCCCAGGCTGACCTGGCCGCCCCATCCCGTCAGCACCACCAGGGAGATGACCACGATGCCGTCGATCAGGAAGCTGGAGCCGAGGCTGGTCTGACTGGTGGACATGACGAAAGGGAAGCCCAGGACGACTATTCCGAGGGCGACGGCCAGACGGCGCACTCCGGTGCGGACCACGGGCAGGGAGGCCAGCTCGGCCGGTATGGGCCGGACCTCCTCGGTGGCCGCCCAGGAGCTGGTGGAGGCCTCGTCCACCCGGCTCAGGCTCTTGCGCCTGAGCAGGAGGATGACCACGATGGCCAGCAGTACGCCGACGTCGACGGCGTCGGTGTTGTGGAAGATGATGAACACGACCTGCTGGAAGACGGCTACGGCCACTGAGGCCACGACCGCCGTGGGCAGGTCGTCCATGCCCGCCACCACTGCGGCCAGCAGGGCCAGGAGCAGGGGACCGGTGCCGACGCTGGCCCCGGCCGAGGCGCTGTTGTAGCCCACGATCGGCACCTGCAGGACGGCGCCCAATCCGGCCAGGGCGCCGGAGAGGGCCCAGACCAGGGTGGACAGCGACCGGGTGTTGGCCCCGAGCAGGGAAGCCCGGTCGGCGTTCTCGGCCGCCCCCCGCACCGCCACACCCTTCCGGCTGGTGCGGAAGAAGACGGCCAGGCCGATGAAGGCGGCCACGGACGCCACCACCAGCAGGAGGTCATCACCGGTGAAGACGACCGGGAAGGCCTGCCAGTGGAAGTGGGTGAGCGGTGTGGTGGGCTGGCCGGGCTGGAAGTGGGAGTCCCCCAGCAGGCCGGGGATGCCCCCGGCCAGGCCGGAGAGGAGCTGACCTATGCCGATGGTGACCACCGTGACCACCAGTCGGGGGGCGGTGAAGAAGCGCCGGATCAACAGCAGTTCGGCCAGCATGGCCAGGACGGCGGCGGCGGCGATGGAGGCCGGCAATGCGACCCAGTACGGGAAGCCGACGTAGGAGACCAGCTCGTAGAACAGGGCCGCGGCCACCACACCGAAGGCGGCGTGGGCGAAGTTGATGACCCGGCTGGCCCGGTAGATGAGGACAATGCCGACGGCAAAGAGAGCGTCGGCCAGACCGAAGACGGTGGCGTAACCGAGGACGGGCATTTCCGTCCTGCCTGTACCGATCCGGAGGGCGACCGCGCCGGCCCCATAGATGGCGACGATGGCCAGCAGGAAGAACCCCCAGCGTCGGAGCCGGGCAGCGTCGGCGGTCACGGGGCCACCTCGTGGATGAGGTCGCCCAGAGACGACACCGACACGACCTGTTGGGCGCCGGGCGCGGCGGGCGCCGAGCCGGCGGAGGACCCGATGACCAGGCTGACTATGAGCAGGGCCTGGGTGTCCGGGTCGAGGCGCTGGGTGATGACCACCGACAGTCCCCCCAGGGTCCCGTCCGGGCCGAGCCAGACTGCTCCGGGGAAGACCGGGGTGCTGCCGGGCACGGCGTTGGCGGTCATGATCTTGGCCACCACCTGCTTCTGGGCGTCGGTCAGGCCCTTGTCCGCCTTGTCCAGGCCGAAGTTGGCCCGGTAGGCGGTGGTGCCCGGGGGCACCAGGGCCCGCAGGGAACGGTCGGAGGCGTCGGCCGAACGGTCGGAGCTGAGCGGCTCGACGCTGCCGGTCAACAACCCGCCGGCCAGGCGGAGGAGGAGGGCCGGGCTGATGGCCAGGCTGCCGGCCTCACCGGTGCGGCTCCGGGACGACAGGGCGCCGTAGTCCAGGGCCAGCCAGGGCCGGGACTGGACCGACACGGCCTGATAGCCGGTGGGCACCGCCGAGGCCGGCGGGGTGGCGGCGCCGCCGCCGGCGGTCGAGCCGCGGCCGGGGATTGAGCTGCTGCCCACCGGGGTGACGGACACTTCCTTGAGCAGCGGGACGTTGCTGGGGGCCGCCCCGGTGGACGCGAGCAGGGCCGCCGCTGCGGCCGAGGGGTTGGCCGGGCGTCGCTCGTACATCCAGTTGCTCGTGAAGATCAGCTGGGGCGGTCCGCCGGCGGGCGCCGACACCGCCGATCGCCCGCTGCTCATGTCGATGACAAAGGGCAGGGGCCCGGCCCCGGCGGCGGCTATGCGTCCGGGTCCGGGAGGGGCCGGGCGCCGGGGTGGCAGGGGGACCACGGCCGTGTAGAGCATGCCGGTTACTTCGCCGTTCTGGAGGGTGCGCGACAGCGCGGAACTGATGACGTCGGCCCGGGCCTGGCGGGCGGCCAGCCCGCAGCCGCTCATCGCCATGCCGGCGGCGCCGGCCACGGCCAGAGTCTTGACGACCCGGGTGCGGACGAGCGCGCTCATGTGCCGGGTTGCAGCGCGATGCCGCTCTGGAAGAGACCGGGCGATGGCCCCGACGGCCACTGGCCGTAGGTGTAGCGCTGGCCGTTGTTGAGGAACCGGTAGGTGCCGACCTGGCCATCCGAGCCGACCGCGTTGGGATCCCACCAGATCTCGGTGGCGTACTGGGGGAAGGTGTGGTTGGACGGGCTGTAGCCCCCGGCCATGTGCCAGGGTGGGTTGGGGGCCAGGGTGGGCTGATGGAACAGGGCCTGTTTGAAGCTCTGCACAGTCAGGTGGGCGCCCGCCTCCTGGAAGCCGCCGAAGAGCTGCACCATGTTCCCCCACATGTAGGTGCACATCCCGCTGTCGGGGTCATCGTTGGGGTCGACGGAGTGGAAGGCCTGGTAGCACTCCGTCTCCTCGTCCGGCTCGGGGACCTCGTAGAAGGAGAAGCCGAAGGCGTGAGCCCACTCATAACCGTTGTAGTCCCGACCGATGTGGCCGGTGTCCACTCCGCCGAAGCCGGGGGCGAACCACTCCGGGTAGTAGTTGTTGGAGTAAGCCGCCTCCGAGAAGATGCCCATGCTGAGCAGGTCGCCCAGGTAGAACACCGTGGTCACCCCGGCGGCCCGCAGCGCCACTATGTCCGAGGCCAGTCCCGAACTGCCCGAGGCGGTACTGGCCAGGTCGTACTGCACAATGGCGGCCGGCTTCACCCCGCACTCGGACTCCAGCAGATTGGAGGCCAGCCCGGCCATGTTTCCGTACTGCGGGGTATCCAGGACGATGAGGCCGACCTTGCGGGGGGCCTTGTAGTTGAAGGTCTTGTCGTTGGTGTACGTGGGCGGCCGGCCGGCCAGCTTCTTGCAGTAGTACTCGGCGCCCATGCTGATGGCGTTGGTGGCCGAAGGCGTGAAGCTCCAGATGTAGGGGTCCTTGGACTGGAAGTAGGCCTCGGGCAGCTGGGCCAGGGTGTAGGTGAGCACCTGGTCGCGGGCCAACTCATCGAGTTCGTCCGGGTTGGTCTCCTGGATGGAGGCGAAGCAGTGGTCGGTCTGCTTGGCCTTGTCCGCCCGGGCCTGGGCCTCGGCGGTGGTGGACTCGCTGTTGCCCGACGAGACGTAATAGAAGCGGAGCTGGCGGCCGTAGAGCTGGTAGCGGGAGTTGAAGTACTGCTCCAGCACCGTATAGGTGCGGGCCACGCTGGCTTCCCCGGGCTGGACGGTCTGGGGCTGCTCCCCGTCGGTACCCGACGCTCCGGTCAGCGCCATGAGGAAGCAGACGTTGATGGTGTCGGACGTGACCCCGTAGGCGGTGGCGCCCCCGTTGTTGCCGGAAAAGGCGGGCGCGCAGGGCGGGGCGTAGGCCGAAGCAATCTGGCGGGGCGGGTTCCCCACTCCATACGGACAGGCGCTGGCCTCCAGCTGGGGGGCCGGCGGCACCGTGGTGGTGGTTGGCGGCAAGGTGGTCCCGGTGGCCGAGACCGCCGACACCCCGGCAAAGGCCCCGCTGGTGGCGGCGTGGGCGCCCTGATAGATGGTCTGGTTGCGGTTGTTGGGGGCGTTGGGGGAGAAGGCGCCGCTCTGGTCGGGCTGTTGCAGCGGCGGCCGCAGGGCGCTGGGCAGCAAGACCACGGCCAGGGCCAGGGCCGCGCCGAGGTAGAAGATCGGCGTGAACTGATCGAGCCGTCCCCTCCCGGCCCGGCGGGCCATCAGCCGGCGGCTCGGACCAGACGGCCGGGACGGGCCCCGGTGGGCTGTCCGTTCTCGAAGGTGACCTGGCCAGCCACGACGGTCATGTCGTAGCCATCCACGTCCTGCACCAGGCGCCGGCCTCCGGCGGGAAGGTCGAAGGCCATGCGCGGGGCGTGGAGGCGCATGCCGTCCAGGTCGACCAGATTGAAGTCGGCCCGCTTACCGGAAGCGATGACGCCGCGGTCGTTAAGCCCGTAGACCGACGCCGTGCGCCCGGTCTGGAGGTGCACGGCCGTCTCCAGGGCCAGCTTGGGTCCGCGGGTCCGGTCCCGCACCCAGTGGGTGAGCAGGTAGGTGGGCATGGATGCGTCACAGATGAGCCCGCAGTGGGCTCCGCCGTCGGACAGTCCGAGGACGGTGCGGGGGTGGCTGATCATCTCTCGGATGGCTTCGAAGTCCCCGTCGGCGTAGCTGGCCAGCGGGGCGAAGAGGAAGGCCTGACCCTCCCGCTCCAGCAGCCAGTCGAGCACGACTCGACGGGGGTCGCGGTTCTCCCGGGCTGCCACCGCCGCCACGCTGGAGGAGGGCTCGGGCTCGTACTCGGGCGGGTCCCCCAGGGGGAAGATCTGATCCCAGCGGGACATGAGGAAGCGGGCTATCGGGCTGTTGGCGGCCGGCTCCTCGGTGACCAGCTTCTCTCGCACCTCGGGCCGGCTGAGCTGGGCGGCCCGTTCGGCCAGGGGCAGGTGGGCCAGTGACTGATAGGTGGGGTGGGTGATGAAGGGGTGCAGGGAGGACTGCAGGCCGAAGAGCATCCCAGTGGGGCGACAGGAGACCTGGGGAACCACGTCGATCCCGTCCGCCGAGAGGCGATCGGCGTCATCCAGTGAGGCCCGGTAGGCCCTCGGATCACCGGGCCCCTGGGCCAGGGCGTAGGTGACCTTGACGCCGGTGTGGCCGGCCAGTTCGATCATCCACTCCCGTTCCGTCGGCGTGCTGGCGTGGTCCGACACCATCTCGAACACGCCGTGGCCGGCCCGGGCCATGGCCCGCCCGATGCTGCGCAATTCGTCGGCAGGCGCGGCCGTCCCCGGCACCAGCCCGTGCTTGGAGTTGTGCAGGATGGTGCGGGACGTGGTGAAGCCGATGGCCCCGGCCCGCAGCGCCTCTTCCACCAAGCCGGCCATCTCCTCCACCTCTTCGGTGGTGGCGTCGTCGTGGGCCCGATCGCCCATGACGTAGGCGCGCAGGGCGGCGTGAGGAATCTGGGCGGCGATGTCGAGGACCCTGGGCATGACTTCGAGGGCGTCGAGGTACTCGGGGAAGGACTCCCACTGCCAGTCGATCCCCTCGTGCAGGGCCGTACCGGGAATGTCCTCCACCCCCTCCATCAGCTCGATGAGGAAGCCCTCCGACCCCTTGCGCACCGGGGCGAAGCCGACTCCGCAGTTGCCCATGACCACGGTGGTGATCCCGTGCCAGCTCGAAGGGGAGACCTCGGGATCCCAGGTGACCTGGCCGTCGTAGTGGGTGTGGATGTCCACCCACCCGGGCAGCAGGTGGCGCCCGTCGGCGTCGATCTGTTGGCGGCCGGCGCCGGCCTGGCCTGCCCCGGTCACCTCGGTTACCAGGCCGTTGTCCACGGCCACGTCACCGGCCTGGGACGGTGCGCCGGTCCCGTCCACGATGACGGCGTCTTTGATCACTAGATCGTGCATGTGTCCTCCTGGTCGTCCGGCTGGTCCGCTACTCGATGCCGACGACCGGCTTGGCCTGGTCGTCCAGTTGATGCAGGTATTCGCTGATCCCGTAGCCCTGGCGGCCGTCGTAGGTCCAGGTGGCCAGGCCCTCGTTGACGATGGTGGTGTTGGGACGGATGCCGGCCGGGCCGGGCTCGACCCGCAACATGCGGCCCTCCAGTCGGTGGGTCTGTCCGGACTTGTCGGTCACCACCAGGCGGGTGACGGCGTGGGTGACGCCGTCGTCCTCCAACTCACTGGACACGTCCCAGCGCTCGATGGAGGCCAGGGCGCCGTCCCGCCACACCCAGCCCCGGTGCAGATCACCGGCGTCGGTGCCTATGCGGATGCCGCCGAAGTGGGTGCCCTCATCGATGTTGATGGAGAACCATCTCCACATCCGGGGCCCGCCCCAACGCCTAGGGCCCCAGGACTTGTCCCGGTTGCCCATGGTGTCCGGGCCCAGCTCCACCCGGGCTCCGTCGATCTCGATCCACCCCGACCACCGGCCGGCCTGCTCCAGGTGGCCCTTGCCCACGATGGATCGGGTCTGGGCCGAGGCGCCCTCCCCGGCCGAATCCTGTCCGTCGGCGCCGATGAGCGGGGTCAGAGCCTCGAAGGTCGCCTCCATCGACAGGCCCTGAGCCGAGCCGTCGGCGCTGAGCAGCCAACGCCGTCCCGGCTCCAGCATCCGGTAGCGCACCGGGCCCACCTCGAGGTCCTGGTCGATCATCTCCGTCTGGGGCCGGACGTGGCCGATGCGGGTCAGGCCGCCCCCCGGCTTCCAGACCGACAGCCCGACGTCGACCGTCCCGTCGTTGGGGCGTACGCCGATGCGGGTGAAAAACCCGCAGTCGGTGCTCGGGTCGTAACAGTTGAAGTAGTAGGACTCCGACCAGGCTCCGTCCGATTCCACCGGGTGGGCGTAATCGTGCTTCTGGTCCAGTACCGGGCTCATGGTTGCTCCGATCGGTTGAGGGTGGCCGACAGGCCGAACAGGGCGGCGGCGTTGCCACCCAGCACGGCCTGGCGCCGCGGCGGGCTCAGGCCGGCCAGGCCGGCCTGGATGAGTTGGGGTGCCTCCAGGCTGGAGTCGATGTGGGGATAGTCCGAGCCCCACAGGATGCGGTCCTCCCCGACCAGTTCGAGCATGGCGCCGATGGTCCGCTCTTCGGGCTCGGCCACGTACCAGACGTTGCGGGCCAGGTAATGGCTGGGCTTCTGGGCCAGCGGGGCCGGGGAGAGGGCGCCCAGCACCGACCACTTCTCGTCCAGCCGGTCCATGAGATGGGCCGCCCAGCCACAGCCCGCTTCGACGCACACCACCTTGAGGTCAGGCACCCGTTCGAAGACGCCGTCGAGGACCATCGTGGACAGGGCCGGGATGATCTGGCCCGGTGCCCCCAGGGCGAAACCGAAGGTCATGCCCGCCCCGGACAGGTGCCAGGCGGCGTAGGGCACGGCGGCGCCTCCGAAGCGGACCACCACGTGCAGGCACACGGGCAGGCCGGCCTCGGCGCAGCGCTGCCACAACGGATCGAAGCGGGCCTCCCCGGGACGGTAGGCCCCGATGGGCTCGGGGGGGAGGAACACGGCCTTGAAGCCGTGCTCGATGCACCACTCCAGCTCGTTGATGGCCTCATCCAGGTCGGCCAAGTTGAGATGGGCGACGGGCAGGGCCCGGCCCGAGGTGGCAGCGGAAAAGTCCGCCTGCCAGCGGTTGTAAGCCCGGCAGTAGGCCGTGACCAGGTCCTGATCCGCAGCCGGAAAGGGGAGGATCCCGATGGTGGGAAAGACCAGGCCGGCGTCGACGCCCCATTCGTCATAGAGGGCGACCCGGGCTTTCGGGTCGTAGCTGGCCGGGGGGCAGCCGTCCTGGTAGCGGAGGCCCGAGCCGAACATGCTGGCCCGGTCGAGGTGGACCCCGCCCAGGCCGACCAGGTTGCCGGACATGATGACTTCCCCGCCCATGATGAGCTGTTCGACTCCGTCGATCTCGACTATGCGGATGGCCCGGTCCCGGTAGCGGGGTTCCAGGTACCTCTCCCACAGGTCAGCCGGCTCGAGCACGTGGGAGTCGGCGTCGATAACCGGGCTCATCCGGCCTCCCGGGGCGGGGCGACGTCGTGGAACTCGACAGCCACCACGGTGGCGTCGTTGTCCAAAAGCTCCTCGGGGACCGACACGGTGAGGGTGCCCAACGGATCGGGCAGGACCGACCCGATGATCCCGGTGTGGGTCCGGAAGGAGAGTTCCCGGCCGCTGGCCAGCTCCCTGACCGAACGGACCCGGCGGATATACACATCGCGTACGTCGAAAGTGTCGTAGGGGCGCATCAGCAGGTGCAGGTAGGTGGTGCGGGCTTTGACGGTGCTCGGCCCGTAGAACTGGGCCGCCTCCAATCCGGCCGTCGTCCCCGTGATCGAGTCCCCGTTGGCCGCCATCCAGCCACTGATGGCCTTCAGGCGCGCCATCTGTTCTTCCGGCAGGCTGCCGTCGCCCTTCGGGCTGACGTTGAGCAGCAGGTTCCCGCCCTTACCCGCCACCTCGCACAGGGTGTGGATCAGGGAGCGGGACGACTTGTAGGTCGTGTCTCCCGGGTTCCAGCCCCAACTGCGGTTCATGGTCAGACACGTCTCCCAGCGACCGGCTGGGGCCTGGGCGGGGACGAACTGTTCCGGGGTGGTGTAGTCCCCGAACCCGGGAAGGCGGTCATTGAGGATGATGTCCGGCTGCAGTCGGCGGATGTGCGCCTCCAACTCGGCCGCCTCCCAGTTCTGCCTCTCCCACCCGCCGTCGAACCAGAGGAGGTCGATCCGGCCGTAGTTGGTCAACAACTCGGTGATCTGCCCCCGCAGGTACTCGAGGTACCGCGCCCACGTCTCGGCGTCAGGCATCGGGGGGGATGATCCGAACAGGTAGGGCTTGTGGGCTTCGGTGAAGGCGGGGTAGTCGGGGTGGTGCCAGTCGGACAGGGAGAAGTAGAGCCCGACCCGTAGGCCCTCAGATCTCATGGCCTCCACGAACTCTCCCACCAGGTCCCCGTCATAGGGAGAGCGGGCTATGGACCAGTCCGACAGCTGGGTGGGCCATAGGGCGTAGCCGGAGTGGTGCTTGGTGGTGAGTACGGCGTAACCCATGCCGGCTTCGCGGGCCGTGCGGGCCAGCGCTTTGGCGTCCCACGCTCTCGGGTCGAAAGTCTCCGCCGAGGAGTGGTACTGCTCCACCGATACCGGTTGGGCTGCCGGCAGGGCGAAGACCCCGCCCACCAGCGGCCAGGAGGTTTCCAGGCCCTGCTGGCTGGCATGGTCCCAGTGGACGAACATCCCGAGGCGGGCTTCATCGAACCAGGCCCAGGCCGCGTCCCTGGTGCCCCCGCCCCCGTCGTGTCGCGTGTCGGATCCGACCATGAACCCCCCAGGTTCCCCACCCCGGCTCGATCGCCCGCATGGCTGCGGTCCGCCCCAATCGGCCTTACCGGGGCAAATCTGACACCACTCTCAGGTTTTGTCAATCGGCCCCCGGGGCGCCCATGACCGAGCGGAGGGGAGCCAGGGGAGGGCGGAGGGTGTAGCGCCGGAATCCCCAGCGCCGTTGGTGGCCGGCCAGCTGCTCGGCCATCTCGGCCCGGGAGCCGATCAGCACATAGGGACAGGAGCCGAGATCCTCCAGCGTGGGCACCGACTCCGGCGGCATCCCCACCGCCAGCCGACGGTGGAGGATCTCCAGGGCGCTCTCCCGGTCCTCGGTCACCTCCACCACGTGGACCAGGGTGCCGAGGATCGGCGGGTGGACTCTCCCCCGGGCCGCCTCCCTGACCCCTTCCACCGAGGCGTCCAGTTGCTCGGGAGACCAGCGCACGGCGTGGTGGTGACCGTCGGCCAGGGTGCGCCCGAGCCCGGTCACCTCCACCACGTCGGCATTGGCGCCGGCCCAGCGCAGGAGACGCCGATTGTTGCCCCCGACCAGGAGAGGAACCCGGCGCCGCTCCGGGGGCCAGTCGACGCTGGCTTCCTCGAGTCGGAAGTCGGATCCTTCGAAGGTGACCCTTTCCCCACTCAGCAGGCTGAGGCAGGTCTCGGCCACTTCGATCATCCGCGTCACCCTGGCGCTGGGGTCCGGATAGGGACGGCCCACCATGAGCCACTCGGCCGGAGTGTGACCGGCCCCGATGCCGAGGAGGGCCCGGGTGCCCGAGACCAGATCCAGGGTCGCCACCTCACAGGCCAGGTCATAGGGGTGCCAGCGGCCCAGGTTGGCCACGGCCGTTCCCAGGCGCACATGCCGGGTGAGTCCAGCCGCGGCGGCCAGGGCGACGAAAGGGGCTGCCGTGGTCCCGGGATGATCCGCTACCACCAGGTCGTGAAACCCGGCTGCCTCGGCCGCCCGGGCCATTTCCGACCACTCCGGACCCGACTCGGGCTGGGCCTGGAGGGCGAATATGAGCGGCGCCGGTTCGGTCCCGGCGTCGGTCATGCCAGGCCCGGCATGCCCAGGGCCGGCCGGGTGGACTCGTAAGGGCGACGGGCGATGTCGGCGGTGGCCGCGGTCGGATCGACCCGGGGCACGGCCTGGGGCCCTCGGCAGTAGACGTAGGAGGTGGCGCAGTAGTCGTCGCTGCGCTCGCAGATGCCCCAGGCCAGCATGTCGGGGAAGTTGGAGGACCTGATCCAGCCGGCGCCGGCCGGGGGGTTGGTCGGTTCGTAGGCGGCCATCCGTTCCTCCTCTCCAGTGCGGAAGAAGGCGGCGCCGATCTGCTGGATGGTCACGCGCAGATCGCGGCTGAACATGACCGGATCGGGCAGGTGCCAGCGGTAGAAGCCGGTCAGTTCGACCCGGTTGCCCCAGCCCTCGTGGAGCATCTCGGCTCCCTCCGAAGGTCCGACCACCAGCGGGGCCCCGGAATACGGGGCGGCATGGGCGCCCAGGCCCCAGGCGCTGCCGGCGTAGTCCTCCAGGCCGGTCCCGCAGATGGTGGGAAGGTCGGTGTCCCCGTCCAGGTACATCTTCACTTCACCCTCCCCGTACCAGTCGCAGGGATCGATGACCCGCACCCCCACGTTGCAGCCCAGGAAGCGCCCGGGACCCTCCAATCCCTCGGTGATGACGAAGTCCTCCCGTTGCAGGGTGGGGTTCTGACGGCGGAAGGCGACATGCAGGTAGGACTCGGTCCTCTCCGGCTCCAGGGTGTAGTCGGCCTGGTAATAGAAGGTCACCGGCCGGGGGCCGTGGTTGATGACCTCCATGCGCAGCCGGCCGCCGAAGGGCATCGGCAGGTAACTGTTGAAGCCCCGTCCCTCCTGGGCCGCCATCAGGGCGGAGTGATAGGCGACCGGCCGCCCGTGGGGCAGGCCGAAAAAGTCGAGGCAGGGCACCGAGACGCTGGGCTCATCCCGATGGTCGTAGAAGACCTCCAGGACCAGCGCCCGCATGCGCTCGGGCCGGGCCGAGGGAAAGGTCATCCAGAGGTGGCGGAGGGTGCCCGGCCCCTCGATGTCGGCCAGCCGGACCCGCTCCCCGGGCCCGATCTCCCGGCTGGGTGCCCCCTTGCGGCCGCCGTGAGCCTGCCCGCCGGCGGCCCGGGCGCCGGTCGGGTTCTCAAAGGTGACGGCCCGGCCCTCCAGGGCCGTGTCGATGTACGCCGGATTCCAGATCTGGTCCACCCGAGCCTCCCGTCGTAGGCCTCACAGCATGTCCGTCCGCCATCTCCCGCGCTCTGTCCACCGCTCTTGCTCCGTTGCCGGCCCATCGTGACCGGCTGCGGTGGATCGGTCACTGGGTGTGGAGCGAACGGAGGCATGCAAGTTGAACGCAGCCCCG
>Ga0307372_10008723_pt1 | contig 14179 bp, 16 predicted proteins | sample OX1MG_FD_202533 | JGI IMG/M metagenome (GOLD analysis project Ga0307372, IMG submission 202533) | Soil microbial communities from Risofladan, Vaasa, Finland - OX-1 | ecosystem: Environmental > Terrestrial > Soil > Coastal area > Acid sulfate soil | place: Finland: Risofladan, Vaasa | collected...
GCGGCCAAGCGACTGAAGCTGCCCATCTCCGGCACGGACATCTAGGGTGGACCCAGGGCCGCCAACAGTTGAGGAACGTCCCGGTTGACCGTCTCCCAGAGCACATCGAGATCGACGGCGTGGTAGGTGTGAACCAGACGGTTTCGCATACCGCGGATCTGCTGCCAGGGCATGTCCGGCCAGGTGGCCAGGACGGCCTCCGGCAGACGGGTGGTCGCCTCCGCCAACTTGGTGATGAGCATCTGGGCCGCCTCCTGATCGCGCCAGGAGGCCAGGAATGCCTGGCGGTCCTGCGAGCCAAGTTCCGCCAGCCGACCCAGGAAAAGCCGCAACTCCGTCAGGGTGACGGAGGCATCGTATGAGCTCATACCGGTACGGCTGATGCGAGAATCACCTCCGCAGTGGGGCCGGTCGCGCCATCGGAAATGAGGTCGACCGGGATGCCGAGCACCCTCTCCAATTCGTCCCCGAGGGCGGCCAGGCGTAGTCCCCCGAAGTGCTCCGGCAGATGTACGACCAGGTCGAGGTCGCTGTCTGGGCCAGCGGTTCCCCGGGCGACGGATCCCGCCAGTCGGGGATCGGTGACGCCGTAACGGTCGAGGACCTCGAGAAGCTCGGCGCGGCGGGCGGCCACGAGAACTGCAGGACTGACACCGGTAGCCCGGAGTAGCCGCCCACGGAGCTCGGCGCTCGGGGAACGGGCCCCGGATTCGATGGCGGCCAGAGCCGGGCGGGAGGTTCCTGCCCGCCGGGCCAGCTCAGCTTGGCTGAGCCCGGCCAGGACCCGTGCCTCTCGGATCGTCAGCACGGACGCAATGGTATCAAGCAGTGATACAGACGCTCAGCGCTGATCCGAGTCGATCCCCATTAGGCCTGCATCACCGCGACTGGCTGCTCCTCATGGCCCCCCGCCGACGGAGGCGACGAAACGGTAGCCCCGCCCGTCGGAAGCAGGTGCCACCGATGGCCTCGGACCCCTGTGCCGAACGTCAGGCGACGGTCAGCGCGATCCCTTCCGCCTCCATCACCTCGGGCCACCGACGGCCCACGTTGGGGGTGCTGAGGTGCACGGCGGCGGCATGGTGCTTGGCCGCCGCCATGAGCTCGGCCGCCAGGACGTTCAGTCCGTGACGAGCAGCCAGAAGGGCGGCCTCGTCCGTGACGACCCGCGGGTCCAACACCTGGAGTCGAGCTCGCGGTGGATCGGCCGCAAGATGAAGAGCCTCGGCGGTTGCCGCCCGGGTCAGGGCTCCCCAGCGAGTCTCGTCGCGGAGTGCGCGCAGCAGCCTGTAGTGAAAGCTCCAGGTTGTTGCAACCGGCTCGGCGCGGACCAGCCTGCCCGCCAGGGCGTCGAGGCTCAGCTTGTCATCGACGATGATCAACGATCGATCCGCAGGTCCGGGTCCTCATCGAAGAGCCCGGCGACGGCGTGCTCGTAGCTGTCGGCGAACGTCCCGAAAAGTTCCTCCAGTTCGCTGTCCGGTCTTCGGGGACGCGACAACTCCTGGTCGATGATCGCCCGAACTAGCGCACTTCGGGACACCCCGGCATCCCGGGCCCGAGCATCCAGCGCCTTCTCCTGTTCAGGAGTCAGGTAGAGGTTCGTGCGGTGCATACACCTATGGTATACACCACGACCGGTTCTTCAGCCGGCTTCGGCGGCCGCTGGCCCGATGCGCGTGGCCCCGGTGGGCAGCACCGCCGCCCCCAGGTGGAACAGGGCCGGGGCGGCCCGTCGTGACCGGATGGCGACCGCCGACGCCGGCTGGCCCAGCCCGCCCGCGAACAGGCCGCCGATGAGCACGGCCGGCAGGGCCCGCCGGAGTCGGAGCCCTCTGAATGGGACAAAACGCATCTGATCCAGCATCGGCACATCCACCGCGGAACCTGAGGCCCAGCGGATCAGTCAGATTGGAGATACACCGTTAGAGCGCAGGCGGTGCAAACCCGAGCCCCAGTCGTGCCGTGATGCCAGACAACGCTTTGTCATTTGTCCACAGCCTGGTGTCGGAGGTGAGTCGGGTGGCGGCCAGAAGCTGAGCATCGACGTAGCCGACCCCCGAGCCGTACAGCTCCTCCCGGTCGATCAGGCTCAAGACCTCGTCGTCATCAGCCACCTTGGCCCTGGGCAGAGCGCGCAGCAGGTCGAGGATGTCGTCACGGCGCCCCAGGTTTCCCAGTGCCAGTTCTCCTATGACCCAGGGGTGGATCATGGCGGTGCTGGCGTCCAGCAGACGGGTCAGAGTCGTGTTTCCGGTCCGAAGGTGATCGATCCAGATGGAGGTGTCGACCAGTATCACCGGGGGGAGCTGCGCCGCCGCGGCACGTCACCGAGGCCGGGCTCCGACCCGCCCAACCGGGCCAGGCGCCGGGCGCTCTCGCGTTCGATCAGAGCTCGGAGCGCCTCGCGCACGAGAGCGGTCTTTTCGGTGGTGCCCGTCAGACGCTGAGCCTGGCTGAGCAGGTCATCGTCCAAGGCAAGAGTCGTTCGCATGCTCCATTCTAGCATCAGATAGGACATCTAATGATGCCACGCACGATGCTCCGAGGGCCTGGACGTCCCGATCAGCTCCCCGGGTACACCACCAGCTCCTCGTGCTCGTAGAACAGGGTGGGGTTCTCATAGAAGAGGATGCGCCCCGAGCGCAGCGCGCCGAGATCGTTGAGCAGGCCGTTGCACTTCCCCTGGAAGGTGGCGTAGTCGGGCGACCACACCAGCCACACGGTGTGGGTCGGGCCGGCGTCGGCCAGCAGGTCCCGGGCGAACAGGGCCGCCGCCTCCGCCACCCGCCGCGGTGAGGTTGCAGCCTGGTCATCACAACGACCGGCGGTGGCGGTGGCGGCTGAGGCACGGGCGGCGCCACTCGTCAGCGCCCGGCGCCCAACTGCGATGGGCGAGCTGGCCGAATTCCCCACAACGGAGCCAAAAGCGCTTGCGTCTGCCTCTGGACCACCGAGTCCTCACGCTCAGAGATGGCCCGCTCCGGAGGGAACTCAGAGTCCAGCCATGCCCACAATCGGTTCGGCCAGCCGAATGGCGCCGGTGGAACCCAGGAAGGGGGCATCCCCGTAGGAGAAGATGCCTCCGTCGGAGGCCACCAGCCAGTAGCCGGCCCCGTCCGCCGTGGCGGACATCCCGACCACCGGGCGGGCCAGGCGGATGGCTCCGGCCGAGCCGTAGAAGGCGGCGTCACCGAAGTCGAACACCCCGCCGTCGGAGGCCACGAAGCGATAGCCCAACCCGCCCGGCATGGCCGATATCCCCACTATGGGTTTGGCCAGGTGGATGGCGCCGGCCGAGCCGTAGAAGGGGGCGTAGTAGCTGAAGACCCCGCCGTCCCCGGCCACCAACCAATAGCCACCGGTCACCGGATCGACCGCCATCCCGACCACCGGAGCGGCCAGGGGCAAGCCGGCGGCCGAACCGTGGAAGACGGCGTCCCCGAAGGAGTAGACGGCCCCAGAGGAGGACACCAGCCAGTAGCCGCCGCCGTCGGGGGTGGCGGCCATGCCCACGATCGGGGCGGCCAGGAAACCGCTGACCGAGCCGAAGTCAGGGGCGTTCCCAAAGGCCAGCACCCGCCCGGCCGCGGTGACCAGCCAATAACCCAGTCCACTGGGTGTGGCCGCCATCCCGACCACGGGCGTCCCGAGACCGGCCCCGGCGCCGGAACCATCGAAGCCGGCGCTACCAAAGTCGAACACCCCACCGTCGGCGGCCACGAAACGGTACCCGGGAGCAGCTACGGGGACGGGGGCCGGCGCCGGCGCAATGGTGGTCGGGGGCGAGCCCGGCACCGTGGTGGGCGGAGCTCCGGGCGATGTCGTGGTCGTGGTGGTTGGAACGGTGGTGGTGGTCGTGGTCGTGGTCGTGGTAGTCGTCGTCCCGCCCCCGCCCCCGGAGGAACCCCCGCCGGACACCCGGGTGGAAGAAGCACACAGAGCCGACGCCAGCCCAGTGGCATTGGGGCTGCCGAGCCCGGTGGCCATGTCGTATCCGAAGCCGGCGTTGTAATCGCCCGGGTGGGTCCCGTTCAGGTCGTTGTTACCGGTGGTGACGTCGTTGAGGTCGGCCCGGGCCGCCCCGTAGAGCACAGGGTTGATGAGCCCAGCCCGATTGGAGGTGGCGCAGGACTGGTCGTCCAGAGCCACGATGGCGGCCCACACCGGTGACGCCATGCTGGTGCCACCGACCGTCCCCCAGCCCCGACCGCTGCAGTCCCCCGCCGTGCAGTAGACGGCGTAGCCGTAGTTCGGATCGGCCGAGGCAGATACATCCGGGACCTGCCGGCAATCACCCGAGGGAGCCGCGCAGGGCGAACCCGAAGACTGGCCGGTCACGCTGCCCGTCTGCCAGGAAGGCATCGGCCATACGCTCGAGATCCCCCCGCCGCCGGCGCCGCCATCACTGTTCCAGGCCGACTCGGTCCGGGGGTTGGTGGAGGAGAGACTGGTTCCACCCACACCGGTCACATAGGGCTGGCTGGACGGGTCGTCCACCGCTAAGGCGGTATCAGAGCTGTAGGGCGGCCCATAACAGTCCTGGGAGCCCGAATCCCCGGAGGCGGCCAGAACCGTCTGGCCCTGGGTGGCCGCCTGTTCGAACAGGGTGTTTTCGGATTGCATCAAGCTCGGGTCGTTCTGGGCCTCGCAGACCCCCCAGCTGGTGGCCACCACCTGGGCCCTATCGGCCGAGATGATGGCCGAGTAGGTGTCATAAAGGCCCGAGGTGGTGTTGGGTCCCTCATAGGCCACTATCGAAGCCCCGGGGGCCAGAGACATGAGGTTCTCGACGTCGGCGGTGGCTTCAGTGGTGCCGGTCCCTACGGCGGCGCCGCCGTCGACCGGTACCCGGCTGACCGATTCACCGGCTATCCCGTCGCAAGAGGCAAAGGCAGCGATGTCGGAGGTCGAGAAGTCGGCCAGTTCGAACAGGGCCACGGTCATGCCGGTTCCGTCGAGGCCCTGCGAATACAGGCCATCGATCCCATAGGCCGAGGCCAGGGCGGAGGGTGGGTTGGCCGTTGGCGAGGAAACACAGCTGCTCACCGGCAAGGAGGTTTCTGTCGTCCGGGCTTCGGCCAGGGCCGAATGGGCCTGGGCCAGGTCATCCAGACCCAGGACTCCGGATACGCCGGCCGGAAGGGTGGCGCTGCTCACGTTGGCGTAGGCCAGCCGGCCGGTGGCCAGCCGCTCGGTCGCCAGTGACGTACGGAAGGCATGCTCGGCCGTCGCCACGTTGGTCGACACGGCCAAGGAGAGGCCGTTGGCGGCCAGCCGACCCACGGCCACTCCCTCGGAGCGCAGCGAGGCGCGGACCGCGCTCACCCCGGCCGACGAAGCCCCGAAACGGGCGATGAACTGGGCCGGGGTGATGAACCGTCGGTACTCCGGACTGGCCGGGTTCGACACTTCCGAGGCCAGGGCGGCCAGGCCGGCGGGGTTCTTGGAAGCCAGAATGACGGTGAGCTGCAGCGGCGTACTGCCGGCGGCGGCACCGATGCGGCGCGAGCCGGCGGGGAGGGCGGCGGCTCGGAGGTGAAACAGCGCGGGCGCGGCCGGCCGGGGCCGGATGGTTGCGGCTAGGGCCGGCTGGCCGAGCCCGCTGGCCAACAAGCAGCAGATGAGGACAGCCGGGGCCAGGGCCCGTCGGAGCCGGAGCCCTTCGAATGGGACAAATCGCATGCTGATCCAGCATCGGCATGTTCACTCCCGAACCTGAGTGCTCCGAGGGACGATCAGGTACCGGGTCGATACCCCCGACCCCGACGGCCGCTCTTATCGCCGGCGGTTTCCTTCGACTGCGTCCGTCCCGGTGTGTAGAGGCACTCGGACCAATCGGACTGCGGCCAGCGCGGCCAGCCCGGCCAGGCACCCGGCAACGGCGAAGCCCACCCCGCGTCCCACCCGGGTGAGCCCGATGGCCAGGCCCCCGCAGGCCGCCGCCACGACATAGATGGCCGCCACGGCCTGAGGCACCGACCAGCCCAGGGCGACCAGACGATGGCTGATGTGGTCCCGTTGGCCGCGGAGGGGATTGAGCCGCTGCCAGGCCCGGGACGAGACCACCAGAGCGGTGTCGAAGATCGGGACGGCCAGGGCCACCAGGGGCACGGCAAAGCTGACCTGGTGGGCAGTGTGCACCCGCAGCCGCAGGGCCAGGACGCCCAGCACGAAGCCGAGGAACAGGCTGCCGGCGTCACCCATATGAATGCGGGCCGGGTGGAAGTTGAGGCGAAGGAAGCCGGCCGCACAGCCGGCCAGGGCCAGGGCCAGCAGGGGTACGAAGTACTGGTCGTTGACCAGCCCGATGCCGGCCAGGGACAGGGCGGCTATGGCGGCCACGCCGGCGGACAGCCCGTCCACGTTGTCCAACAGGTTGAAGGCGTTGGTGATGCCGACGATCCAAAGCACCGTCACCAAGGCGTCAGCACCGGCCGCGGCTCCGGACAGATCGGCCCGGGTTCCGGTCCAGTACACAACCACCCCGGCGGCCACCTCGACCAGCAGGCGGGGCCAGATGGCCAGGTCCTTGAGGTCATCGACCAGTCCGAGGACAGCCAGGCCCACCCCGAGGCCCAGGGTCGTGCCCAGGGCTCCGAGGTCGGCTCCCGACGGGCGCCAGACCAGGGCCATACCCGCCACCACCACGGCAAAGGCGACCACGATGGCCACCCCGCCCAGGTAGGGAACGGCCCGGGGGTGGATCTTGGCCGGACCGGGGTGGTCCAGGACGCCGCGCCGCTCCGCGAAGCGCAGGACCCACGGGGTAAGCAGCGTGGCGAGGGCGCCCGCCCCGAGGATGGAGGCGGCGTAGGACCAGGCCGGGGGCGAGTGGGGTTGGATCAGAGCCGCTCAACCCTAGCTGTGGGTCCCCGAGACAGCCCCGATCCTCCCGACGCCCCCCGAGTCAATTCCTCCGGCACTCCCGCCGGCTAGGCCCCCAGGGCCGCCTGGACCTCGGAGGCCACCTGGTCGGAGACGGCGGCCAGGCCCCCGAAGACAACGGCCGACCCGATAGTTGGGGCCCCGGTCAGGTAGGAGGCATCCGCCGCCGGCAGGGTGCCGGTCGGAGGCACCAGGAGAACCGGCGCCTGGCGCGACCCCAGGTAGGGGCTGGCGGCCAGGGCGTCGGGGAAGGCGAGGCCGGTGGCCACGCCCACCAGGGTCCGGCCCGGGAAGAAGTGGCCGGCCACCAGGGCCGAGGTGGCGTAGCGGTCGGCCCCCACCAGGGCGGTGGCTCGGGGATCGGCCGCCGCCGCCGGACCTCCGACGGCGTAGACGACGGGCGAAGCTACCGACGCCAGGTAGGCCGCCGTGGCGCCGGGCAGAACCGGGCCGGCGGTAAGCAGGATCGCTCCCCCCGAGACGACAGACCGAACGGTACCGGTGTCCCCCGGACCTCCAGAGACTTGGCGGCGATCAGGCGCCCGGGTACACCACCAGTTCCTCGTGCTCGTAGAACAGCACCGGGTTCTCATAGAAGAGGATGCGCCCGGAGCGCAGGGCACCCAGATCGTTGAGCAGTCCGTTGCACTTGCCCTGGAAGGTGGCGTAGTCGGGGGACCACACCAGCCACACGGCATGGGCCGGTCCGGCCTCGGCCACCAGTGACCGGGCGAAGGACAGCGGGTGGGAGGACTCGTTGACCCGGGCGTAATCGACCCAATCGACCATGTCCGCGTTCCCCCGGCGGGGATAGGCCACCTGCTGGTAGCGGCCGGCCGGCAACAGGCGCTCAAGCGCCGGGCCCAGCTGGTCCGGGCAGTAGGCGACCACGTCACCGGCATGTCCCTGGCGGGTGAGGGTGGCGGCCACCTCCCCGGCCTGGGTCCGGTTGGTGGTGATGTTGGGATAGGAACCGAGGACTCCGAGCAGCACGACCCCCAGTAGGGCCCCGACCCGGAAGCCCGGATGCCCGATGGCCGCGATCCCGAGGGCCACCAGCCCGACGATGGGGACGAAGTCGGCCGCTGTGTAGCGCAGGGAATAGGTGCTGTCGCCCACCTCGGAGGCCCCGATGGCCAGGACCAGGGTGGCCAGCGTCACCCAGCCCAGAGCTCGCGCCGCCGGTCGAACGCGCAGATCGAGATGGATGTCCCACCGACCGGAGGCCGCACCGAAGAGGCCCAGGACAATGAGCACGGCGTAGAAAGTCCCGAGCAGGTCGCCCAGGCGGGAGCCCAGGCCGCCGAAGTCGCCCAGCACGATGCCGAGGTCGGTGAAGTCGGCCCGCGGGGCCCACGGGGTTCCGGTGTGGCCCAGCTGGTAGGCGAAGCTCGGTATCCATGGGACAAACAGGACGAAACCGCCGACCAGAGCCACAAAGGTCAACGTCGATGCTCGGCGTGCCGGACCCGGCCCGGAGCGGACCGAGCGCCACAGGAGGGCACAGGCCACCGCCGCCACCAGATAGAAGTCCCAGTAGTGGGTCAGCAGCAACAGCCCCGACACCAGCCCCACTCCGGCCAACCTGGGCGCCGTCGGGCGGGCCAACGAGGCGCGCAGGGCGAAGAACCCGATCAGGCTGAGGAGGATCATCAGCATGTACATCCGGTTTTCCGTCGAGTAGCGCACGGCGAAGGGACTGGTCGCCATCATTGCCAGTGCTCCCCACGCTGCCGGTCGTCCGCCCAGAGCCCGGCCCATCCGCCATGACAAGGGCAGGGTGGCCACCCCCATGACTCCCGACAGGGAACGCACGGCCATGTTGCTGGCCCCGAAGGCCTCCATCCAGAAATGGAGCAGGAAGTAATAGAGCGGAGGCGACCCGTCCTCCCGCAGCGCGGCCGGGATCCGCGTCAGGGGGAGATGGGCGATGGCGAAGGTCTGGGCCTCGTCCAGCCACAGGTCCGAGGTTGTCCAGAAACGAAGGACCACGAAGGTGGCCAGGACCAGGCCGGCCGGGATCAGGATCCACCACGGCTCCAGGCCCTTTCTTCGCCCGTCCGCCTCGGCCACGGGCGGCAGTATGCCCGGTGGCCCAGCTGGCACGGACGCAGTGCCATCGGCCAATAACCTGGCCAGACTGGCGTCGGGCCGGTTACCGGGAGGCGCGTGACAGACACCTTGGCGAGGCCCGTCGGCCTCCCGATGGACAAACCGGACTCTTCGGCGGTGCGCCCGGCGCACCGGGTCTGGTCGCGGGAACTGTCGGTCCTGACCCTGCTCATCATGGTCCTGGCCCCGGCCGGAGGCCTGTTGCACCAGGCGCGCCAGGGCCAGTTGATGGAGGACGGTTTCATGGTCCTCCTTCCCCAGCGGGTCCTGCACGGCGCCGTCGCCTACCGGGACTTCGACTGGCTGTGGGGCCCGGCCGGGCTGTGGCTGCCGGCTGTCGTGCACGCCGTCTTCGGCTGGACCGAGGCCGTCTCCCGGATGATCGGCCTGGCCTACGCCATGGTGACGACGCTGGCCGCCTACGCCCTGGTGCGGCGCTGGTCGGAGGGCCTCGGCATCCTCGCCGGCGTGATCATGGCCCTCATCGACCGGGCCAGCGACCTTCCTGAATACGCCGCCATCGGCCTCGGCATCCTGGCCCTGTACTTCGCCTACCGCTCGTTGATCGGCCGCGGCACCCGGCTGCGCCGATACGCGCTGCTATCCGGACTGACGGCGGGGACAGTGCTGCTCTTCCGGCCCGACCGGGGGATGGGCGTGGCGCTAGCCCTGCTGATCGTCTTCTGGGCCGATCGCCCCAGGCGAAACCTGGCGGCCATGGGCTTCCTGGTCGGAGTGGGGCTCCTGGTCGCCTACGCGGCGGTGGCCGGGTTCGGCGCCACTTTCGAAAACCTGGTGGTCACGGCCCTGCGGATCCCCGGGGATCGCTACCTCCCCTTCCCCGTCTCCAGCTACTGGGACGACCTGTGGATGGCCCTGGTGGTCGTAGCGCTGGGATTCGACTTCTACGCCGGCTGGCGGCGACGTCGCATCAGCCCTGCCTCCCCCCGGGGCCCGGTCATGTTGGGCGCCGCCTCCCTCGCCCTCACCCTGGTCCCGGAGTTCCTTCAGCGGGCCGATCCCGGCCACCTCCTGGTGGCAGGATCGCTGGCGGTGGCTCTGTTGCCCGCCGCCCTCTCCGACCTGGCCCTGCCCGCCGAGGAGCCCCGGATACCGGCGCGGACCGCCCTGCGCTACGGCGCCGCCGTCCTTGCCGTGTTGAGCCTGGGTGCCTACCAGGAGGCGATATGGCCCTATCTCACCGATACCGGGACGACCCTGACAGTCGTCAGCCCGGGTACCACCACGGTTCTCAACCGGGGCCACAGCTTCGTCTATCCCACCGGCGATGCACTGCTGATGGCCCAGTTGGTCGAGTGGGTACAGGGCCACACCCGTCCGGGCCAGACCCTCTTCATCGGCCCGGGCGACCTGGCCCGCACTGCCTATAACGACAACTCGGTGGCTGTCCTACTCCCGACCCTGCGCGACGCCATGAACTTCCCCGACATGAACCCGACCGTGGCCGTGTCCCATGAGCCCCTGTTGGCCCAGGACGTGGCCTCGGCCGACGTAGTGATCCTCGATCGCCAACTCGACCAGTGGAACGAGACCAACGGCTCCGGCCAGTTCGGATCCCAAGCGGCCAACCGGGTCGTCAGCCGCCAGTTCTGTCCGGCGGCCCAGTTCGGTCTGTACGAGGTGCTTCTGCGCTGCTCCGCCGCCGGCTGAGGTCCCCGGCCGGAGGCTGGGCACCGCCCGGGCCGGTCGCCTCGGTCCCTGCGTATATGGACACTCTGGCCAGACCCGCGCCGGCCAGGGCCGCCAGACCGACCAGGCCGCCCGCCACCGCGAAGCCGACCCCCCGTCCCTAGCCGGATGCTCGGTAGGAACTGTTCGGCCTCTGACGATGGTGCAGCCTTGTTCACGCCGCCATCCTGAACAGTGACGGCCGGGACGCCCACAATGCTCGGCTAGAGTCGCCGATATCGGTTGCACCCCAGGACCGATATACTCTCCACCCAGGGAGAAGGGGAGGGCACGCCATGACCAGGACGCTGGTGGACATACCTGACGAACTCATGGACCGGGCCCGCCGGGTGGTGGGGCCGAAGGCGACCAAAGCGGAGACGGTGCGGGTCGCCCTGGCCGAACTGGTCCGACGGCGCAATTTGGAGACGATGATGGACCGACTCGACGGAGGTGCCCTGAGCGACCTGGACGACCCCGAGGTGATCCGCTCTGCCCAGCGATGAGCGTCGTCTACCTCGTTGACAACAGCGTGATCCAACGCCTCCATCGATCACCCGAGGTGAGAGCGGGCCGGGACGCCCTTTTGCAGACCGGGGAGCTGGCCGTTTGCCTGCCGACGGTGTTGGAGGCCGGCTTCAGCGCCAGAAGCCAGGCCGAGCACCAGCGGGAACTGGAGGCCTACGTGACCGCCTGGGTGGTGCTCAGACCGGCCCCGGAGATCATGGAGATAGCCCTGGGCCTCCAGACCGGGTTGTTCAAGGCGGCCAAGGGGCGCTCCGTCGGCGTCAGTGACCTACAGATCGCGGCCACAGCCCTGCACCACAGCACCCAGGAACACCCGGTGGTCATCGCTCATTACGATGCCGACTTCGACCACCTGGCGTCGGTGGAACCGTCGCTCAGGACGCATTGGGTGGTTCCGAAGGGCACCGTGGACTGAGCGCCGGTTCGGCGGCCGCAGTTACTGGCTGGCCGAACCGGCGTAGACAGCGTCCCCGAAGACGTAGACGCGACCGTTGGTGTCCACCAGCCAGTAGCCCCGCCCGTCGGGGGCGGCGGCCATGCCCCGGATGGGGGCCGACAGCTGGCCCGAGGGGGCCGAGCCCAGCGACGGGGCCCCCCCAAAGGGATAGACGGTGCCGTTCGAGCCCACCAGCCAGTAACCACCGGTCGGGTCGGCGGCCATGCCGACTATCGGTGCCTGCTTAGCCTTGCCCGCCAGGGAGCCGGCGAAGACAGCGTCCCCGAAGGCGAACACGCCCCCGTCGGCCGCCGCCAACCAGTAGCCCCCACCGTCCGGGGTCGGCACCAGGTCGACTGCCGGGGCCAGCAGGTGAAGGCTCTTGGTGGGACCGAAGAATCCGGCGTCACCGAAGGTATAGACGTGGCCGTCGGTGGTGGCCATCCAGTAACCGTTCCCGCCCGGGGTCGACGCCAGCGACCAGGGCGGAGCAGACAGTGAGACCCCGCTCAGGCTCACGGCGGTGGTCCCCGGCCCGTGCTCGGTGGTGGCGTCTCCGTAGTTGAGCACCCCGCCGTCATAGGCGCCGAGGCGGTAGCCGTGCCCGTCGCGCGTGGCCGATATGGACACCACCGGCTTGTTTAGATGGACGAGGCCGGAGCCCCCGTAGTCGGTGACCGCCCCGCAGGCCGACACCGAGCCGTAGGCGTCGGTAATCCAGTAGCCCGTCCCGGCCGGATTGGCGGCCAGGCCCTGGACCGCCCCGGGGCTGAGAGCGACGCTGCACGACCCGGCGCTGCCGGCCGGCGAAGGGGGTCCGGCCCAGCTCAGGCTGGTCACCCCATAGGAGTCGAACGAGGCGATCGGCTGAGGCGACGCACCGGAGCCAGGCTGGACTTCGAGGACCTGGTGTCCGTTGGAGACAACCAGTTCGGACCCGTCGGGAGAAAGCGCCGGAGCCGTGAACCCCGGATAGCTGGCCACCGGCTGGGTGGCTCCGGGGTCGAAGACCTGCACGGCGCCGGCCTGGGGCGCGGTCCCAATCGCGTAGGCCACCCGGCCCGTACTGTCGGCCTGGGCCAGCGCTCCGTCCCGGTTGGCCCCGGTCGCGCTGCCGGGGAGCACCGGACCGCCCACCGAGCCGTTCCGGCCGAGCACGTAGGGAATCCCTCCGCACGGGTCACAGACCGGCACCCCGGAGGACCCCATGAGGTCGGCCACCAGACCGGTGCCCCCCCAGGAGATCGACGGGGCCACGCCGGAGCCATCAGACGTGCTGGCCACGATGGTCAGCAATCCCGACCCATCCGACGCGGCCGTGTCCAACGAGCACGGCCCGTCCGCAAATGAGCACACGGTGAAGGCGACCGAGGCCGAATCGGGCGACCAGGCGATGGAACCGACCTGGCCGTAGCCGGCGGACACGCTGGCCGTCTCGGTCCCCGAGGCAGTGGCCAACACCACGGTCCCGCTGCCTCTGGACGCGTAGGCGATGGCCGAACCGTCCGGTGCGGCGGACATCACGTCGATGGTTGGATCGGCCGCCACCACCTGGCGCCCAGCGCCGTCGGCGGTCATGGAAAAGATGCCAGTTCCCAGCTGCACCCCGAACATGGTCCCGGAGGGCGATGCCAGGGCCGGGGATGAGAACGAAGGCAGGACAGCCAACAGGGCGACGGGGACGATGACACCCAGAACCATGCGCCGGCTGACTACCCGGCGCAGCGCCCTCACCACCCGCCGACCTGGTCGCGCCGACAACTCACTCCGGGGCACATGGCGGAAGCCCAAGGCAAACATTGCAGAGATAGGACGGGGGCAGGTTGGTTGTGTCACACAAGCGGAGCGTCGGCTGGCCCGGTTTGAAGCGAAGGTCACGCTTCTCAGGACCCGCCCCTCCCTAGCCGGGCTCCAATGGAAGTCAGATCGCTTCGCCCCCGAGGAGCCTTTGGCGCTGAGGACCGGCCGCCATACGGATGGAGACGCGCTCGCGCTCATCGAGCTCGACCCTCAGCCGCACCTACGCCCCCAACATCCAGCTGGCCAGCATCTAGAACTAAGCCCCAAGAAGAACCGAAGGCCCGACCCCTTACGGGGCCGGGCCTTCGGACCTCAATGTGAGGTTGCTACACGATTAGAGGACGTTATGCGTATGACCCAGCCGCAGCGTCGCCGACCTGATCCTGATTGGCCGTAGGCGCAACGACATCTGTCACGGTGTCCCCGTCAGTGCCGATCCGGGTAACAACACTGAACGTGTTGCCCGAAATTGCAGGAGTTGCGAGGGTGGGCGTGATGACAACCGTGGTGTCGTACGTAGTCGTCACAGTTACCCCATCGCTCGCATGACCGGAGTGAGTGTTCACCGTGCAGGTGACGAGGTAGCTCGTCGGTGTAGCGCTCGGTGTCGCCGCTGCGCTCCCCTTGGCGAAGCCCAGGGTGTAGTCGCCGTTGGCGTTGGTACGGGCGCCAGGATCGGCCGAGCCCGCAGTGCCATCAACAGAGCTGCAGTTGAGCTTCTCGTTG
>Ga0307372_10008724_pt1 | contig 14179 bp, 13 predicted proteins | sample OX1MG_FD_202533 | JGI IMG/M metagenome (GOLD analysis project Ga0307372, IMG submission 202533) | Soil microbial communities from Risofladan, Vaasa, Finland - OX-1 | ecosystem: Environmental > Terrestrial > Soil > Coastal area > Acid sulfate soil | place: Finland: Risofladan, Vaasa | collected...
CGCTGGTCGTCTCACCTGATGAGCGCGGGCGGGGGGTCGGCAGCGCGCTCCTCGATGCCGTTGACGCCGAGTTGGCGGTCCGCGGGATCAGCGACCAAGTGATCTCGGTGATGGCCGGAAATGCGGCTGCCCAGCGGCTTTACGAACGTCGTGGGTTCGTACCGGGCGAGATCCTCCTGTTTCGCGTGGGGGCACCGACCGCAGGATGATCGCCGTGGCGCGTCGGTCATTGGCGACGGCGTGGTCAGGTGCCCCGAGCCGATGCCACAGCAACGTCATCGGGTGCGGGTCCCCCACGAGCGCGACGCACCGCGTGGGTCCATTCCGGAAGCATGAGCCCGGCGCCTGCGAAAAAGCACAGGGCACCCAGGAACGTGCCGAGGTTCGCCCACCGGGGGTCCACGGCCCGGGAGCTGCCAGGCAGGACGTAGCTGGCGATCGCGGAGACCATGAAGAAGACCGATCCGATCATGTTCAGCCAGGAGATCTCCCACGCGAGCGACCCCGGCTCGAGCTCCAACAGCGGTCCAAGCGCGAGGATCGCGAACCCGCTGGAGACCAGGAATAGGATCGAGCCCACAAAGTCGGGCACCCACACCAGGCGGTGCGTCTGCGCCTCGGTCAGGGTCGTGGCGATCGCAAACGCCGTGCTCGCGTTGAAGGCGAGCGTGCCCGGGAACTGCGTCGCCGCCGCCAACCAACCGCGATCATGCGGGACCCACGCGCGCACGACCACCACCCGCCGCGTGTGGTCGTCACCGTCCGGGGGCGGCACCATCGCGGGGCTCTGGGCCTGGAGCAACTGTGCAAACGAGGCGGCCGTGAAGAAGATCGAGCCGACGAAGAACGTGATCGCATCCGGGACGTCGCCGACCGCGTTGACGTACCAGGGCATCGTGCCGAGCGCGAAGCACGCGGAACCGATCATGAACAGCACCGCGATCGCCATGTTCAGTCGCCACGGGGCAACTCTCATCGGACGCGCCGTTCACAGCAGGCGCGTCCACGCCGCGCCCCGACGCACCGCGACGGCCACGGCGCGCGTGGCGTGTGATGCACCGCCATGATCGCCCTAGTGGCGGAAACCTTCCTTGTGGATCGCCGACGGGGTCCGCTCGGGCTCGATGGCAAAGTTGTTCAGCACGTCGTGAAGGTTCGCCAACAGCAGCCGGGCGAGGTCACGGCTGAACCCGTGCCGCACGACGATCCGGCAGACCACCAGATCCGAGCGGTTGTCCTCCATCGTGTACGCGGGCACCTGCCAGCCGTACTCACGCAGGCGTGCCGATAGCTCAAACAACGTGAAGTTCTGCCCCGGACGCAGCGACCACGACAGCACCGGCAAGTCGGATCCGTCCGTGATGATCTCGAACGGCCCGATCGACCCGATCTCGCCGGCCAGGAACTTGGCGACATCCTGCGCCGTTTGGTGGATCTTTCGGTATCCGGCGCGACCGAGGCGCACGAAGTTGTAGTACTGGGCGACGATCTGGCCGCCGGGCCGGGAGAAGTTGATCCCGAACGTAGGCATCTCGCCGCCGAGGTAGTTGACCCGGAAGATCAGCTCCTCCGGCAGCTCTTTCGTGTCGCGCCAGAGCACCCAGCCGACGCCGAGTGGCGCGAGGCCGTACTTGTGCCCGGACGCGTTGATCGACTTAACCCGCGGCACGCGGAAGTCCCATTCGAGGTCGGGCTGAAGAAACGGAGCGACGAACCCGCCGCTGGCGCCGTCCACGTGGATCGGAATGTCCAGCCCCGTGCGCTCCTGCAGGTCGTCGAGCGCCGCGCCGATCTCGGCGATGGGCTCGTAGTCGCCGGTGTACGTCGAGCCGAGAATGCCGACGACGGCGATCGTGTTCTCGTCGCAGCGCTTGACCGCTTCCTCCGCGCTCAGGATGAACCGGTCGCCCTCCATCGGAACGAGATGCTCCTCGACGTTCCAGTAGCGGGCGAACTTGTGCCAGCACACCTGAACGTTGGACCCCGCCACGATGTTGGGTCGGTCGGCGGGTCGGTCGGCAGCTCGCTGGCACTGCTCCCAGCGCCGAAGCAGCGCCATCCCGCCGAGCATGCAGGCCTCGCTCGACCCGGTCGTCGACGTGCCGATGACGTCCTTGGTATCCGGAGCGTTCCACAGGTCGCCAAGCATATTCACGCAGCGCAGCTCGAGCTCTGCGGTCTGCGGATACTCGTCCTTGTCGATCATGTTCTTGTCGAAGCTCTCGGCCATCAGCGTCAGGAGCTCGGGCTCGGCCCAGGTCTGGCAGAACGTCGCCAGGTTCAGGCGCGCGTTGCCCTCGACCATCAGCTCATCGCGGATGAGCTCGTACGCGTGCCGACCATCCCACTCGTCCTTGGGCATCTGGTACTTCGGTGCGCTCCACGACGGATCGGTGCTGACGTAGACGTCATCGGCCGCGTCCGCATCGGCTGAGTTCTTGACCCGGTGAACCGCCATGGTGCTCCTTTGGGTTCGCACGAACGACAGGCCCAGATGGGCCCGTCGGGACGTGTCGTACAAGTGGACAGCATCCGCGACAGCTCACGGCGGATGCTGTTCTTGGGGGAACGGCCCGATCCTCCCACAGCGTGCGCGAGGGGGTCAACCGCGGTCCGTGACCGGTTTCAGGCGGTCACATCCGGTATGCCCAGAGGGTGCCGATGCCGGCGCTGGTCGCGGATACCTCGTGGACCGTAAATCCGGCGCGCTGAAGCAGATCGCACGCGTACGCCCTCGGATCCGGCGCGGGGCAGCCCCAGGGATGGAACTCCATCACGAGCGCGCGGACGCCGGTGCGCGCGAACCGCTCGTCGGCGATGATCGGCCATTCGCCGCCCTCGATATCGATCTTGAGCAGCACGGCGTCCGTCAGGTCGGGAATCACGTCGCGACCAGGGACGACGGCCGCGTCCCGCGCGTCCGCCACGATCCGCCCTGCAGTCGAATGCCCATGCCCGAAGCGCACGTCTTCGCTGCGTGTGGTCGCCGCCGCCGGGACGACCTCCCAGGTCGGGCTGCCTGTGCGGGTCTCGACATCGCGATTCTGAGAGAGCGCCGCAAGGTTCGCCGCGACCGGCTCGTAGGCGACGATCGAAGCCACGGGCAGCTGGGTCGACAGGAACCGCGCCGCGAACCCGACGTTCGCCCCCAGGTCGACGAGACGGATCGGTCGCCCGTCGCGAGCAAGTGCATCACGAACGGCCTCGGGCACCGAATACGCAGGCACACCGAAGATCTCCCACAACAGAAAGACATCGACGGTCCCGTGGCGCACGACCACCTTGCACCCGTACCCGCGAAGATCGTAGGCGAACGCATTGCCCGATCCACGCAACAGCACCCGCCACGCATCGCCCATGTCGCCCCCGCGACGTCGGGCGATCGCCGCGACCAAGGGTCGCATCGGATAGAACAGGCTCTCGCGGACGACAAATCGCACCGGCGTGCGCACGAGCGCCGTCGCGCCGCGAAATGCGCGCCAGCGCAGACCCAGCCGCGCACGGTGCAACGCATCACGTCCGCTGTCGATTATCCTCATCTGCGCCGTCCTGATCTCACCGGCGCCGTTGCAGCCGGCGGTCAACTGGCATGCGTGCGCCCGATTGAGATCGGGCGTTGACCACTCTCGCGATCGACAATACAGCGGGCGCGTGTGAATCAGGGAGACGACAACCGATGATGGAGCCCGATGTGTTCGTGATGGCCGACGAGGCCCTCAACGTCGTCGTTGGCCAGATCCGGCCGGATCAATGGCAGATGTCGATGCCTGTCGAGTTCCAGCGTCGCGATGCCGATCGCACGACGACGCTCCGGGACATCATCAACTATCACGCCTACGACGATGCGTGGGTTCCGAGCATGCTCGCTGGCTGGACGATGGACGAAATCGGCCAGGACGCCTTTACCGGCGATCTGCTTGGCGAGGACCCGGCGGGAAGCTTTACCGCCCTCGTGGACAAGGCGTGCGAGGCTGCCCGAGCGGTGACCGACCTCGAGCAGACTGTGCACTGTTCGTTCGGCAACTACACGGTCCGAGAGTACTTCTGGCAGATCACGATGTTCCGCGGCCTGCGCGCGCACGACATCGCCCGCGTCATCGGCATCGACTACTCCCTGCCGGACCCGCTGATCAACGGGCTTTGGGAGGAGATCAGCCCGCGCGCCGACGAGTGGCGACTCATCGGGATCTTTCCGCCCGCCATCCCGGTCTCCGTGGATGCCCCGCTGCTCGATCGACTGCTCGGCCTGACGGGTCGCAAACCCGCCGGCCCGTCCTGAGTCGACCATCGACCGGGGGTCCGAGCCCGGGACACACAGGAGGTCGGCGTCGCCCGCCTCCTCGCGTGACGTCGGTCTGACACCGGTACGACGCACAGCGGCGACCGCGCAAACGCGGTTTGCGACCATCGCGAGCGGGGCACGTTGGTGTTGGTAGCTTCGGTGACCGAGGACCATGAGCGACGCGGCCTCGACGCGGCGCTGACCACAATCGCGGAGTAACGATGCGGGCGGTGCGGTTCAACTCCTATGGCGACGTTGACGTGCTCGAGGTTGTCGAGGTTCCCCGCCCGGTGCCCGGTCCGGGTCAAGTGCTCGTACGGGTGCGCGCGACGGGGATCAACCCCGGCGAAGACAAGATCCGCCAAGGCGCGCTGCATGACCAATTCCCGACCACGTTTCCCTCAGGGGAGGGCAGCGACCTGGCCGGTGTCGTCGAGCAGGTCGGCGACGGGGTTGGCGACGTCTCGGTGGGTGCCGAGGTCGTGGGGTTTACGAACCGCCGGGCCAGCCACGCCGAATACGTGCTCGTTGAAGCGTCTGACCTCGTGTCGAGACCCGCCGAGGTGTCATGGGAGGTCGCAGGCGCTGTCTTCGTCGTGGGGACCACTGCCGTCGCGACCGTCCGCGCGGTGGCTGCGGGACCCGGTGACGTCGTCGTTGTCGCCGGGGCGGCAGGCGGCGTCGGATCGCTCGCCGCGCAGCTCGCCCGCCTCCAGGGTTCCCGCGTGCTGGGCGTCGCCGGCCGCGGCGATGCGCAGTGGCTACGTACCCACGGCATCGAGCCGGTGGACTACGCCGTCGACGTCGCTGGAGCGATCCGCGTGGCGACCGACCACGTCGACGCGTTCATTGATGCCGCAGGTCACGGGAATGTCGCGCTCGCGCTCGCGCTCGGCGTCGTACCAAATCGAATCGATACGATCGCCGACTTCGCCGCCGCCGCCGCTTTCGGCGTCAAGACCGACGGCAGCGGCGCCGCAGCGAATGCGGGAGTAGTCGCGGAGCTGTTGGAATTGCTTGCCGACGGTCGGCTTGAATTGCCCATCGGTAGAACGTTCCCCTTGTCCGAGGTCCGCGAGGCGTTCCGCTATCTGGAGACCAAACGCGGTCGCGGGAAGGTCGTCCTGATCCCGTGATCGTCGTCGCCCGGAGCCGACTACCGCTCGGATGCACCGCACACCGCGTCGCGGCAGACAACTGCGGGTCGACAGCGCGCGGTGTGGTCGATTCGCCCGGACGTGCGCGGGCGGGGGCGGCCCAGCGGTCATTCACGCCTCGAAGCTGACCGCGGCGGCTGCGCGAACTGGTCGCGTCAGACCACGACCAGGCCAGGATGCTCGGAGCGAACCACGGCTGGACCGGTCCCACCAGACGCTGCGCGAGTTGGCGACGGACCACTGGGCGTTGTGGACGACGCCCGACGATGTGGCTCGCGTCCTCCACGACATCGCGATGGGATTGCCCTAGATACCGGGGGGTCGGCGTTGGCTCGAGGCGGTCACCCTGGCCCACGGCGAGGGCACGCCGTGCCGCGTCCGTCGGGCCGGTCGTCGGTCACACATACCGATTCAGTACAGTCGTCGCGTGGGCGGCGAGTCGACACGACGGCCCTTCGGTCGGCACCGCCGAACGGGGTGGGTCCAGTGATGGCCATGCGCGGCACGCTCCACCATGCAGTGCGAGGCGACGGGGCCCTGGTGCGCCCCGTCGTCGGTGCGATTACCGCTCTGCCAGTCGTCGTGGTGTTCGCCCTCGGCCTCGCCCTCGGCAGTCCCCGGATCGCGATTTCCATGGCCCTCGGTGCCAACCTGATCGCGATTGTCTCGCTGGTCGGTGCGCCCCGGCTGCCGCTCCGGCTCGCGCTGATCGACGCCGGTGCCATGGGACTATCGGTGTTTGCCGGATCGGTCACGGGACCCTATCCGTGGCTGCACGCGCTGGTCCTCGTCCCATGGTGCTTCGTCACGGGGATGCTCGTCATCTTCGGACAGACGCAGGCGACCGTGGGGACTCAGGCCATCATCGCCTATCTGGTGATCGGCCGGTTCTCCGAAGCGCCGCTCGCCTCGGTGCACCTCGCGCTGATTGTGATCGTCAGGGCGATGATCGAGATCGTCGCCCTGATCATCCTGCGGCTTCCGCCGAGCCTTCACTATCAGCGCAGCCGCCTGGCCGACAGCTTCGCGGCGCTGGCCGAGCTTGCGGTCCGTGACCCGCATCGCTCGACAATCGACGTGGCGGCGACCCTCGACGACGCCCAGCGAACATTGTCATCACCGTCGCTGTTCGGCCGTACCGACGTCCGCGAGCTGCGCGCGGCGCTCGACCAGGCGCGCCGAATCCGGCTCGACCTGTCCACCATCGCGGGCCTGCGGGCACGCCTGGCGTCGCAGGGCAATTTCCGCGCAGAGACGACGATCGACGACTGCCTGGAGGACGCGGCGGCGGCACTCACTGCGATCGCCTCGGCGCTGCGCAATCCCGGTCAGGCAATGTCCTGGCAGTCAGCCGCAACGGCGTACCGCGAGAGCCTGACCCAGCTTGAACAGGCCTTCGACGACGATGCGTCGGCGAATGACCTCGGTGCGCACATTGCGTGGCCGGTCTCAGCGCAATCGGTGGCCAGATTCGCGCTGCCGGGAACCTCGTGGATGCGGCCGGATCGGCGGGCGGGCGTGAGCTGTGGCGACCGAGCATCGCGATGCCGTCGATCCCGAGACCCGGGCGGCTGCGGCATGACCTGGACATCGTGCGCGAGAACCTTCACGCCGATTCTCCGGCATTTCGCCACGCAATTCGGCTGGCCGTTGCGGTGCCCGCCTCGGCGGTGCTGGCGTCGTGGCTCGGGCTGCCGCGCAACTTCTGGGTCCCGTACGCCGTCGCAATCATCCTCAAGCCGGACTACAGCACGCTCTTTGGCCGGGGGGTTGGCCGGATCGTCGGCGCGCTGCTCGGCGCCACGCTGGCGGCGGTGCTCATCAGTGGACTCCATCCCAACCTGGTCCTGACCACCCTGCTCGTGGGCCTCACCGCGTGGGCGGCGTATTCGACCTGGATCGCGAGTTTCTCTGTGGGCACCGGGTTCGTGACGGCGCTCGTGTTGATCCTGCTGAGCACCGCCCTGCCGAATCCCGTCAGCACGGCGACGGACCGCCTCATCGACGTCATACTCGGCGGCGCAATCGCCGCGGCGGCCTATCTGGTCTGGCCAACTTCGCCTCGCGCCGCCGTCGGCGAGGCCGAGTCAGATTTGTTTGCGGGGCTCCGCAGATACCTAGACGTCATCTTCGACGTCATCGAGGGTAAGCCGGTAGCGCGAGCGTCGATCTCCGCGGGCTCCCGCGCGAATCGCATGGCGTGGGCCAAAGCCGAGGCCGCCGTCGGTCGGTCGATCCAGGAGCCGTCGTCGACCAGAATCGACCCGTCAAAGGGCCGAGGGCTTCTCGCCGTGGCACTGCGTATCGCCCGCGCAACGCACGCGCTTCGCATCGAGGCCGACCACGGGACAACGATTCCCCGGTTCGACGAACTCGACGCGCTACATGAGGGCTTGCGTGCGGCCCTCGACGCCGTCGTGGATTGCTTGGCTGATCGATCCGCAAGTCCGCCGCTCGGACTCCGTCCTCTCTACCGGGCGATGGAGCGATCCGTCGGCGCGGTCGAGATGCCGCGGTCGATCGCGCTGCATCTCGACGAGCTCGTCAACGCGACCAATACGGCGACGTACCTCGCGGACCTCATGGAGCCGACCGGTCGCGAGCAGCCCTCTGCGTAGACGACCGTCATCGTTCGTCCTATGCGGGCGAAGTGCCGGCACGTGCGGCGTGGGCCGGGCCATCTGAAGCCCTGAGCCGCCTGGCGTCACGTCGGCGATCTACACTCGAGTGCGTGACGGGCGTCCCCGCGAGTGGGCTCATTGGTCAGCTGTCGTCGGCGCTCGACCGCGCTGAAGCCGACAGGTGCGTTGACCTGGCCGAAGCCGACGCGCTGCTTGAGGAGCTGCGGACGTGTTTCCGAACGTGTGCACCGGACGTGCGCACCGCACTCGCGGTACAAGCGAAACCGCTCCGTGCGCGGCGCGACGCACTCGTCGAAGATCGGGGACCGACGGGCAGCAATCCACCCGTCGCTCAGCACAATCAGATGGGGTCGCACGGGTCTCCTACGCGTCCGGTCGGACAGGTACTGGCACAGCTCGGTATCGCCGACTTGCGGCCCGGCCAGCGTGAGGCGATCCAGGCCGTCATGACCGGGCGCGATGCCATGGTGGTGATGGCGACGGGATCGGGAAAATCCCTGTGCTATCAGGTGCCCGCGCTGGCACTCGGTGGCCTCACGGTTGTCGTGAGCCCGCTCATCGCGCTCATCCGCGATCAGTATGAGCGGATGAGGGGTGCCGGTGCCCCCGTCTGCATGCTCAGCTCCAACCAGACACCCGAAGACTCGGGGCGCGCCCTCGGCGCAGTCGCCCGTGGAGACGTGCGGGTCGTGTTCTGCGCGCCCGAGCGATTCATGCAGCGCTCGTTCCTCGAGGCGATTGCCCGTAATCGCGTCGACCTCTTCGTCGTGGATGAAGCGCACTGTCTCGTCGAGTGGGGCGACAATTTCCGACCCGAATATGCACGCCTGGCTGAGTGGCGCGACGCGCTCGGTGCCCGAACAACGCTGGCGCTGACCGCGACGGCGACCCCGAAGGTCGGGGCGGAGATCATTCGCAGACTGCGCCTACGCGATCCTATGATGCTCAGCACAGGGTTTGATCGCCCCAACATCAGTTTCGACGTGATCTCGCTGGGTGGCCGTGGTGCGGTCGCCAGGAAGTGGGACCACCTGATGCAGGTGCTGCGCGGCGCCGACGCTGTGCCCGCGATCATCTACTGCGGCACGCGCAAGGAGACGAGTGAACTCGCCGAGGGTCTGGTCACCCGTGGTCTGCGTGCCGCTGCGTACCACGCCCGGCTCGCTCCAGACGAGCGCACGGCGGCCCAGGACGCGTTCATGACCGGCACCCTCGACGTGATCTGCGCGACCAGCGCATTCGGCATGGGCGTCGACAAGGCGGATGTGCGGACGGTCGTGCATTGGTCGCTCCCACGCTCGCTGGAGGGGTATTACCAGGAGGCGGGTCGGGCGGGCCGTGATGGAAAGCCGGCACGCGCCGTGCTCTTGGCGATGAACGCCGACCGAGGACGGCTCATCTACTTCAACAAGCAGAGTCTCGACGTTGCGGACGTCGATCAGCTCCTGCGACGATTGCGATCACAGGCGGACGCACACGGGCGCGTGGAGATCAGTCTGGAGGACATCGGCAGTTCCGACAGCGGTCGTCTTGCGCTGGCTGCCGCGCAGCGCGTCGGGGCGATAGACCTCCCGCCGTGGCTCGGCGGGACCAGCGAGATCACCATCCACGTACCGCATCTGACACCCGACCAGCGCGATGAGGTCATGGCGATCCTCCGGACCGCCCGGACGCGCAACTGGGATCAATACCGGGATATCGTCGGCTTCATCGATGCGACCGGTTGTCGGCGCGCGGCAATTATGCGCCACTTTGGAGACCACGGGGAACTCCATGCTCCGCTGGAACGCTGTTGTGACCGGTGCAACCCGCTGACGGAGCCGCGTCAGGGCATCGGCGCGACGGGCCGGACCGCAGGCCGAACCACGATCATCTCGGGCACCGCCGCGGCGCCGGACGAGCTCGATGAGACCCAGTTGCAGACGCTCGCGGCATTGCGCGATTGGCGTCGCGGACGGGCAGACGGGAAGCCGGCGTACACCGTCTGCCGAGATGTCAGCCTCATCGCGATCGCGCGGACATGCCCGGGCGAGCCTGCCCAACTGCTGGCGATACCGGGCATCGGTCCGGCGTTCGTGACCAAGCACGCCGACGACCTACTTGCGACCCTGGCGGGCTTCGACGCCGGAAAGTCGACCCCGAAGCCGGACTTGGCCGCCGGCGCGCAGATGATTCGGGGGCGTACTTGACGCCGATCATCGAGTCAGGCCCGACCAGGTGCTCCGCCCAGGTCCGAGTGAGGCCCGCGTCGGCCATCCAGCCCGTGCGCTGGATCGGCGTCGACCGACCTGCATCCGCTCACGATCGTTCCGGCGTGTGACTGTTGTTGGTCCGCGTAACGGCAGATGCGGATTGAGCCTGCCCGGGGGACCTCGGTGCGCGGACCGGGATCTCTCAGTCGCTCAACGCCGCGCGGTCCCACGCAAGGGCTTCGGCCCCATGTCCCACCACCTCCGCGATATCGATGACCGGAACAACCTCGACATCGTTCCAGGCGGTGAACTTCGCAACGAACGATGACACGACGCCGGGATCGGCTGCCTCGACAAGCACGTAGCCGCCGTTGTTCAAGTTGCCCACGAACGCGTGGACCTCCAGGCCATCCTCTGGCGTCCACTTGCCAAACACCTTGAGCAGGGCCTCGAGGTTGTCCAAGTTCTGGTCGTATCTGAGGCCCGCGTTGCGCACCGTGTATTCGATCATGTATTTCATCGCTTCCTCCTTCGGGGGGCTGATGCCGGGCCGAGGCGGGCCGAACGCCGCGCGGCGGATAGGCCCAACGTAGTTCGCTGCCCAGAAGCTGAGTGGGGACGGCCTTCGCTGTACGGGGCGTCATTCAGCGCTCGTTGCTGAGTTTGCGTGGCGATGCTGGTGTCGAACGTCACAGAATGCGGTGGGACAGCTGCACCTACGCCACGAACCGATCGCGTAGCCGGCGTCAGCGTTGTGTTGACGTTCCCAGTTCGTGGGGGCGCCGCACTGGCGGACTTGGCCACATCCCGCACCGCCATGGCCAGTGTGATCGTCAAAATGCCACGCCAAAACAGGAGGGCGTCGCAGGCGTAACGGTCATCATCGGTCTCGAAACGGGGCGTGGTGTAGACCGGGCCTGGTGTCGTCGGATCGGAAAAGTCCACGCGCCCGTTGTACTGGACAAAGATGAGCGCGCCATCGTCTGTCTCGAGCGTTGCGCGCACGTCGAGCTGCACGGTGCCGTCTGGGGCACGGGTGCCCCAGTCGGCGGCGGCAGAGCCCGTCATCCGTGCGTTCAACCGGGGGCCAGCGATTCTCATTCCTGTCACGTCGACGATGACGCGCGTTCAGAAGGGCGCGCCGATGAGACTGTGGCGCTCGCCTAAGTTGGCAACGAGGGTGCCCATCTCAACGAGACTTGCGGGGCCAACATCGTCAAGGAGGTCCTGCGGATCGGTCGGCATTGCCTTTCTCCTTCGTCTGGGGACGGCGCCATTGCCCTGGTTCACGAGGGGTGCTGGGGCGAGCTATGAGCTCGCCCGTCCGTCAGTTGACTGGGCCCATCGCCTCGCTGCCGCCGGTGCAGGCGACGCCGAGCTCAGAACTCGGGGGTGCAATCCCGTCCGGCGTGGCGTGCAACTCGATCCCTCATGCGTCGAGTCGGTTCGCCGCCAACGCCGCGCGCCGCCGATATGAGCCCGGCGCGACAGGTTTCCCGCAGTCGGGGCACACAAGCAGCGCCGGCTCAGCACTCCCGCATGCGTGCTCAAATGCAGACGGGCGGGTTCCAGGCAAATCCACATGCCGATCACCCCACTGGCGCAACGCGGTGATGACCGGGTAAAGGTCCTCACCGGCGGGCGTGAGGTGATATTCGTAGCGGTCGGGTCGCTCCTGATAGCGCCGCCGCTCGAGGACGCCTTGCTCAACAAGTTTCTTGAGCCGCGCGGAGAGGATGTCCCTCGGCGCTCCAGTGTTGCGCTGGATCTCATCAAAGCGGTGGCTTCCGAGAAATGCCTCTCGAACCACCAGCAACGCCCAGCGCTCGCCCACGACATCGAGGGTTCGCGCCACCGAGCACACACGCGGTTCGTCTGCCATGCCAAAGAGGCTACCACGCAGTGGGTTGTGTTTCCCAACGTACATGCCTAGAGTGCCTCTGCAGTCAGTTTGAATTTCCAACGATTGGCCACAGGCATGCCCCGCCATTGGCAAGTACTCATCGTGGTGACCGCTGGTGCGTTCCTCGCGAATCTCGATCTGTTCATCGTGAACGTCGCATTTCCGGCGATCCGCGCGGACTTTCCGGACGTGGGGCTCTCGGGCCTGTCTTGGGTGCTCAATGGCTACGCGATCGTGTTTGCGGCGCTGTTGGTGCCCGCCGGCCGATTCGCCGACCGACTGGGACGCAAACGGATGTTCCTCGGCGGGATGGGCGTGTTTCTGTGCGCCTCGGTGCTGTGTGCGGCCGCACCCGACGTCGTAGAGCTCGTCGCTGCTCGGGTACTCCAGGCGACCGGTGCAGCAATCATGATTCCGACCTCGCTCGCGCTGCTGTTACCCGAATTCGCCCCGAACCGACGGCGTGCTGCGGTAGGACTTTGGACGGCGGGGGCGGCCATGGCTGCGACGCTCGGACCGGTCGTCGGGGGCCTTCTCGTCGCCATCAGCTGGAGGTGGGTCTTCCTGGTGAATCTCCCGATCGGTTGCGTAACGCTCGGGGCCGGGATGATCATCTTGCGCGAGTCGCGTGATTCGACCACCGCTCCGCGGCCGGACGTTCTGGGCACGCTCATCCTGTGCCTCGGCGTCGGAGCTCTCGCGCTCGGCATCGTCAAGGGTGGAAGCTGGGGTTGGGCGAGTGTTCAGTTCTTCGCCACAGAGACAGCGGCCGCCATGGCTGTGCTGGTCGTCGTGATGCGCTCGGCCCGGCACCCCGCACCGGTCATCGAACTGGCGCTACTGCGTGTTCGGGCAACACGCGCCGCCAATATCAGCGTGTTTCTGTTCTCGATGGGGTTCTTTCCCCTCCTGCTCGCGAGCATCTTGTTCTTGACCGAGGTGTGGCACTACTCGGTGGTGCAGGCCGGCGCCGCAATCGCGCCGGGGCCGCTGATGGTTGCCCTGTTCTCGTGGCCCGCTGGAATCATCGCTGGTCGCCGCGGGCCGCGCGTCGTCGTCGTCCCGGGTGTGCTGCTGTTCGCCGTCGCGTGTGGATGGTGGGCGGCCACTGCAGGCGCATCACCGGACTACCTTGCCGAAATGCTCTTGCCGATGATCATGGTCGGCATCGGTGTCGCGCTGACATTCCCAGTCCTTGCGGGCGCGGCAGTGGCCGACTTGCCAGCATCCCGCGCTGCCACGGGCAGCGCGATCTTCAACATGGCGCGCCAAATCGGCGGCGTCACGGGCGTCGCCGTCCTCGTCGCCATGTTGGGGTCGAGCGCGTCGATTCTTGTTGGCTTGCGTGCCGGTTGGATCTTCATGGCCGGCGCAGCGGTGGGTGCCGGCGCAGGACTGCTCGTCTTCGGTGGCCGCTCGGTCGCCGATCCACCGGTGACGGGCTCTCCGATGCCGCATCCGGCGAGTCACCGTCCGCAGGACCTCCAGCTCGAGTCCGAGCCGATCCGCTGAGGGTCAACGATTCCCGACTCGAATGGCGCCTTGGGATCTAAACGACTGCGATAGTGTCAACGGTCACCGAAAAGTGCGCCGGCTGCCACCAAGGGGGAGTCGCACACCGACAGCCAGCTCCGATGGGACCAACGTGGAGTTGGTTCGCTGGACCTTGAAATTGCAGTAAAGAAAGGTCGCGCGCGCCCGATCGGGGCGGCGTAGGAGCGCTCCCGACGCGCAGCATGCCGGCGCGGCCGACGGCCAAGCGGGCGAACCGCGCTCGTCCCGCAGTGTTCCCACTGTGGCCGGCGAGAGCTGCCAGCGACGGTCGCTGTCGCTTCAGACCGCAGTGCTGAATCGACATCCGGAGATGGGCCGCGTAGGGATCGAACCTACGACCTTGGGATTAAGGCGCTTCGGGCATTCCCGTGGGTCGATGAGCCTTAGCTGACGGCCCAGATCCCAGGAGCCACGCGCGATCTCGAGCCCCTGAGTAGGCTCGCTTCTTG
>Ga0307372_10008728_pt1 | contig 14177 bp, 17 predicted proteins | sample OX1MG_FD_202533 | JGI IMG/M metagenome (GOLD analysis project Ga0307372, IMG submission 202533) | Soil microbial communities from Risofladan, Vaasa, Finland - OX-1 | ecosystem: Environmental > Terrestrial > Soil > Coastal area > Acid sulfate soil | place: Finland: Risofladan, Vaasa | collected...
GAAGCCAGCGCCGTGGGATCGGGCGCCTTCAGGATCCCGGCCACCACGAGCACGGCGCCGATGACGATGCGTATCCCGAAGATCACGTACCGCACGCGACCCTACTCCGGCACGATTCCGGTGGCGGCGGCGCGATCCGCTTGCTCCACCTCGAAGCGCCGCTGGCGTCCCACGTACGTCAGCGCGATGAAGCCCATGTCGAACCACGCCAGGAGGGCCGCGCTCGCGGCGACGAGGAGCACCGGGGCGGCCAGCGTGTTCAACGGCGAGCGAACGTCGAACATGGCGGCGGAGAAGACGGAGACGAACCCGAGGCCGCCGGCGAACGCGCACGCGCCGACCGCGCCGAAGCGCGCCGCGACGTACGCGCCGATGGCCGCGGCGACCGCGGTCCCCAGCAATCCCGATGGCGTCGCCGCGGGCGAGAGCAGCAGGCTCGCCAACACGCCGCACGCGGCGGCCACCACGGCTTCCGCGGCGCCGAGCTCGCCGGCGCCGGCGAGGAGCACGCGCAACGGCCGCTCCATCTCGCGCGGCGCCCGGGAGCGGGCTGCGCGCACCGCCCAGGCCACCGCGCCCGCGACCATGCAGAGCGCGGCAAACGAGAGCGTGCCGACCGCGATGCCGTGCGCGTCGGCCGTCGCCGTCGCCGCGCGCGGGGGGATCAATCCGAAGGCACCGTGATAGATGCGCGCGTCTCGCAGGAATGCCAAGGCGGTGGCGGCGACGATCAGCCACCCCAAGATCTTGAAGGCGTTGCGCAGGCGCCAAGCGGCGATGATGGCCGCCATGGGCACCAGAGTCCAGCCGGCGGCCGCGAGCTCCCCCTCGGATGCCAGCTGCACGGCCACGAGCGCGGGAATCGCCAGCAACGCGAGTCCCCCGATGAGCAGCGGCACGCGGCTCTGAAACGCGATGCCGAGCTTTTGCGTGAACGGACGCGGATCGTAGGGAATCGGGGGGCGTCGTCTCACTCCGGCCACGCGGCCATCTCCTCCAACTGTCTGCGGATCGTCAGCGGCACTCCGCCGAGTTCGGCGTCGGGGGCAACCGTGCCCGTGTCGAAGGCGAAGATCGTGCGCGCCACGGCCTCGCCGAGCCGGCGCGGATCGTAGCCGCCCTCCAGGCAGAACGCCACCACGGCACCGCTGGTATCGGCCGTCTCGCGCAAGAGCCCTCCCAACGCGTCAGCGCTCTCGAGACCTACGCCCAGATCACCGACCGGATCGCCCTCGAGGTAGTCGTATCCCGCGCTCACGACGATCGCTCCGGGCCTCACCACCCGCACGGCATGCTCCAGCAGCTCGCGCCAGATCGCCACGAACGCCTCGGTCGCGATGCCGATCGGCAAGATCGGCACGCTCGCCTCGATGTCGCCCGCGGCGGTGCGCCGCAACGCCCGCTCGCCGGTTCCCGGGTAGGCCGGGTGCGCGTGCGTGCTGACGTACGAGAGGCCCTCGCCCACGATCGCCTGCGTTCCGTTGCCGTGGTGGTAGTCGAAGTCGACCATCAGGACGCGGCGCCCCGTCTCCGCGACGAACGCCCGGGCCGCCACGGCGGCGTTGTTGAAGAGGCAGAACCCCATGCCGCGCGCCGGCTCGGCGTGGTGTCCGGGTGGGCGCACCAACGCGAACGCGGCGCCCCGCCCGGAGGCGGCATGGTCGATCGCCGCCAGCGCGCCTCCCGCAGCGCGCACGGCGACCTCGTACGAGCGCTCGTCGACCACGGTGTCGCCCGTGGAGAGCTCGCGCAGCGCTCCAGGCTCGAGCGACTCCACTTCTTGCTTGACGCGCTCGAGGTACTGCCGCGAATGCACGCGCAACAGGGCACTCTCGCCGGCATCCCCCGGCGCGAGGCAGTCGAAGAGTCCGCGTTCGCGCAAGTGCGCGACCACGGACTCCACGCGATCGGGTGCTTCGGGGTGGCCCGCCCCGCGCAGGTGCTCCTGATAGAGCGGGTCGTAGACGATCTTCACGCCCGCGTCACCCCAGAAACGGTTGCCGTCAGTGCAGACGCTTGATGGCGTCCGACGCCTGCTTGGCCAGGTCGCTGTTCTTCGGCGCGTACGATAGCAGCTGCTTGTAGTTCTCCTTCGCGGCGGCCGTCTGATGCAGACCCTCGTAGGCCTGCGCCGCGACGAGGTAGACCAAGGGCTGCTGCTTGGCGAACGCGGGAGCCTTCTTCTTCACCTGCTCGGCGAGATCGGCGGCCTCCTTGAAGTTCTTCAGCTTGAGGTCCGATTGCGCGAGCGCCATCGCGGTGACGGGGTCCTCGTGCATGTCGTAGGCCTTGCGGAACGAGTCGTGCGCCTGCTGGAACTGGTTCTGGCCCATGTAGGCCTGACCCAATCCCAAATAGAGGTCCGGCGACGCGCCGTTCGGTCCGACGGCGGCGATCAGCTTGTTCAGGTAGCTTGCCGCGTCGGCGTACTTGCCCGCCGACATCGAGTACTGAGCCAGCACGTTGAGCGCGTCGGGGTCGTTGCCCTTGGGGCCCAACGCCTGCTTCCAGAGGGCCACGGCCTTGGCCGTCTGCTTCTTGCCGTACCAGTACTGCCCGTACGAGATGAGCGGGACGCTCAAGCCGGGATGGTCGTCGACGGCCTTCTGGAACGCCTTTTGCGCATCGGAGTCCAGGCTCTTCGACGCGTAGAGGCCGGCGATCTCGAGCTCGATCTGGACGTTCTTGGGATCCAACGCCAGCAGCTCGTCGTACTGCTGCACCGCCTTCACCACGTCGTCCGCGGCGGCATAGGCGTGCGCCTTGCCGTAGATCGCGTCCTTGTTGTTCTTGTTGGCGGCCAAGATGCGGTCGTAGACGTCGACGGCCTTCCTGGGCGTCTTTTCGTCGATGTAGGTCTGCGCCTCGAGCATCAGCGACGAGGGGTCCTTGGAATCGACCTTGTATGCCTGCTCGAACTGCTTGCGCGCCTCGTCGTACTTCTTCTCGGCCGCGTAGACCATCCCCAGCGTGTCGTACGCGGAGGAGTCGCCCTTGTTGAAGGTGATCGCGCGCTGCGCCACGCGCTCGGCGTCGGGGCCGCGGTTGGCTCGCAGGTAGAGATCGGCCAGGCGCACCAGCACGGCGGCGTTGGTCGGGGCCAGATCCGAGGCCTTCTGGAGGGCGGTGATGGCGTCTTTGTCGTCACCGAGATCGGCGAGCGCCGAGCCCTGGTAGTAGTAGACCTCGGCCGTCTTCACGCCCAGCTGCTCGAGTTTCTGCGTGGCGGCCAACGCCTGGTCGGGGCGATGCACCGCGCTCATGTACTCGGCGAACTTGAGCAGCGCGTCCCGATCGTTGGGGTTCTTCTTCAGGGCTGCCTGCAGCTTCGGAATCGCGACGTCGGGAGGCTCCGGCGTGGCTACCGGCACCGGCACCGCGGAACTGGCCGCCGGGCTGGGCGCGGGCGCGGTGCCCTTCGCGGACGCGGCGAGCGGGACGAGTGCGAGTGCCACCGCGATGAGCGGCCAACGGAGGGCGGAGACTCGTGACACAGTGTGACTCCTAGTGCTTGCGAAGTTCGGGAGCATGCCCATGTAACGGACGGGAGGGACCCGTCGTTCTAGGCGGACTTGCTCTCCTGGACGAGCTTGGTGAGCTCGGGGAGGATATGAAAGAGATCGCCCACGACCACGAGGTCGGAGAACTCGGCGATCGGCGCCGCGGCGTCTTTGTTGATCGCGACGATGGTTCCAGCCGTGCGCATGCCTACCTTGTGCTGGATCGCCCCGGAGATGCCGCAGGCGATGTAGAGCTGGGGAGAGACCGTCTTGCCCGTCTGGCCGATTTGCAGGCTGTAGGGCACCCAGCCGGCGTCGGCCGCGGCGCGCGAGGCGCCGACCGCCCCGCCCAGCGCCTCGGCCAGCGGCTTCAGCAGGGCGTCGAACGGCTGGGCTCCCCCAAGGCCACGGCCGCCGCTGACCACCACCGGCGCTTCCTCGAGCCCCAGCTCGCTCGAGGCCTCGTCGACGTCTTCTTCGATCACCATCGGGTAGGATCTGCCGGCGGGCTTCTCGATCGAGAGCACCTGAGCGCCGGGGCCGCCGGGCTGCGCGCTGAACGCATTCGGCCGGACCGTCACGACGCCGTAGTCGGCATTCTTGAACGCGCAGGTGGTGAAGGCCGCTCCGCCGAGCTTCGGGGCCACGCACCCGACGGTGCCCCCGTCCACGTTGAACTGCGTGACGTCGGCTGCGAGCCCCGCCCCCAGGCGCGCCGCGACGCGTCCGGCGACATCGCGTCCATGCATGGTGTTCGGCACCAGGATCAGCGCGGGCCCGACGCTCTTGGCCACCGCTTCGAGATAGTCGATCGTCGGGTCGATCAGATACTTTTCGACGTCGCCATCCTCGCTCACGTGGATGACATCGAGCGGGAACCCCTTGAGCCGCTCCGCAAGCGCGCTTGCGCCGCTCCCCAGCACGACCCCATGCGCCTTGCCGCCGAGGGCGTCGGCGAGCGCGCGCGCCTCGGTGGCCAGCTCGAACGTGACCTTGCGCGTCTGACCACCCTTGTGTTCGACGAAGACGATGACGTTCTGCATCACACGAGTCTCTTGTCTTTGAGGAAGTCGAAGATGATTCTCGCGCCGGTGGCGCCGTCCGGAGCCTCCACGACGCGCGCCTTCTCGCGGGCCGGCGGTGCGCCGATCGCCAGCACTTCGGTCTTCGCGCCGTCGCCGCCCACCGGTCGATCGAGCCCCAGATCCGCCAACGTCATCGGCGCGATCGTCTTCTTTTTTGCGCCCATGATGCCCTTGAGCGAGGCGTAGCGCGGCTCGCCGATGGCCATGGTGACGCTCGCCAGGGCCGGCAATGCTCCGCTCACGACCTGATAGCCGCTGTCCGTCTCGCGCTGCACGCGGAGCTTGCCGTCCGCGACCTCGATGTGACGGCAATTGGTGAAGCCCGGAACCCCCAAGTACTCGGCGAGCGCCCCCGGCACCCCGCCGGTGCTGCTGTCGTCCGAGAGACCGCCGCAGATCACGAGGTCGAATCCGACCTTCTTCAGGGCCTGCGCCATCGCGTAGGCCGTGCTCCACACGTCGCTGCCGGCCAGGCCGGGATCAGTCAGGAGCACCGCGTCGTCTGCGCCCATGGCCAGAGCCTTGCGCAGGACTTCCTTAGATGCCTCCGGCGCCATGGAGAAGACCGTCACCGTGGCATCGCCCCCCAGCGACTCCTTGAGCTTCAACGCCCCTTCGAGGGCGTACTCGTCGTAGGGGTTGAGGACGGTCTCGACGCCGGCCCGGACCAAACGCTTCGAGGCTGCATCGATCTTCTTCTCGGCGTTGGTGTCGGGCACGAGCTTGACCGTGACCACGATCTTCACGGATCCACTGCCTCCGGATGTCAGTGCGCGGGAACGTTCGCCCGCGTAAAGGGCGAACCGGCCTGCGATTCGCCGCCCCTGGGGGCACCCCTTCTCTGAAACGGCGGGCGCCGCACCCGCACGCGGCGCGATGGGGGGTTCGGAAAAGCCGACGGCAGGTAGCCTTCCGTCCGAGGGGAAGTGCCACGCGCGATGGTCACCGCTATCATCTTAATGAGCGTCGAGCGCGGCCGCCTGAAGTCGCTGGCCGAGGAGCTGCTGGAGCTGGACGGAGTGGCCGAGGTCTACAGCGTCGCCGGCCCCTACGACCTGGCCGTCATCGTGCGGGTCAAGGAACACGACGCCCTCAACGACCTGGTCACCGAGAAGATGGCCGCCCTGGACGGGATCCTGGCGACGGAGACCCTGATCGCCTTCCGCGCGTTCTCCAAGCGGGATCTGGGCATGATGTGGGACATCGGCGTCGACTAGCGCCCCCGTACTCCAACCGGTAGAGAGAGGCGACTTAAAATCGCTGTAGTGTGGGTTCGAATCCCACCGGGGGTACCAGCTCCCGCGAGCCGGCCAACGAAGGACCGCACCATGACCTTGCCTCTCGAGAGCGACTTCACCACCTGCGATTGGCACGCGGTCGCCGAGACGGAACACCTCGGCGAGCGCGGCGTCGCCTATTGGAAGACCCGCCAATTCGGTGACGTCCGCGTGCGGATGGTGCGCTACACGCCGGGCTACCTGGCCGACCATTGGTGCGAGCGGGGGCACGTGCTGCTCGTGCTGGAGGGAGCGCTGACCACGGAGCTGGCCGACGGCCGCACCGTCGAGCTGCTCCCGGGCATGAGCTACACCGTGCGCGACGGTGCGATGGCGCACCGCTCGCGCACCGACGCCGGCGCGCACCTGTTCATCGTGGATTAGCCGATGATCGAGATGCGGACGCCCGCGCAGCGCATTCGCTGCGGTCCGATCCAGGAGTTGCTCGCCGACCTGGGGCTGCCGAGTCCCGTGCTCGTGCTGGGCTCGCGGCGCAGCATCGGCGCCGTCGACTGGGACCCGCTGGAGCGCGCCGCCCGCGTCTCGTTCTTCGCCGGGTCGACCCCGCACAATCCGCAGGAGGCCGTCGACGAAGCCGCCGGGATCGCTCGGGCGATGGAGCCGGCCGCCATCCTCGCCGTCGGCAGCGCCAGCGCGATCGATCTCGGCAAGGCGGTCGCGCAGCACGCCGCCGGCGCCGAGCTGGTGGCGATCCCCACCACCCTGGGCGGCGCGGAGATGACGCGGGGCTACGGCGTCCTCCAGCCGACCGCTCAGAAGGCCGTGGCCGCCATGCACGGCGTTTACGGTACCGTCTGCTACGACCCCGAGCTCTTGGCCACGCTCCCGCGCGCCGTCCTGGGCTCCACGGGCATCAACGGGTGGGCCCACGCCGTGGAGGCGCACTATGCGCGCCGCGTCCATTGGCTGGGCCGGGCGGCCGCCCGGCGGGCGGGAGGCCGCTTCCCCGCGCTGCTGTTGGCCGCCGGCGAGCGCCGCGACGCCGCCGTCCACGCCGCGCTGTTCGAGGCGGCCTGCCTGGCCGGGTTCGCTCTCAACGCCTGCGGCATGGCCCTGCACCATGCCACGTGCCACGCGCTGGGCGGCCTGACGCAGATCCCGCACGGCGTACTCAACGCCATGGTGCTCCCGCACGCGCTGCGTCTCAACGCGGGCATCGCCCCGCGCCAAGTGGCCGCCGTGGCCGAGGCCTTCGGCATCGACGACCTGGCTGCCGAGGCCGAGCGCCTGCGCGACGCCTTCGCGCTCCCGCGCTCGCTCGCCGAGCTCGGCGTCACCGCCGAGACGGCGGAGCGCGCCGCCGAGCCGATTCTCGCCTCCACGCTGTTGCGCAACAACCCCGAGCCCGTCGGCCGCGACGAGGTCTCGTCGCTGCTGCGGGCCGTCCACGGGCCTGCCGCGTAAGGCGCCGCTCTCGTCAGATCTCGATCTCGTCCCCGAGCTTGGGCATCTCCACGCGCGCGCTCCCCAGGCGCTCCGCGAAGAGCCCCATCGCCTTCTCTTCACCGTGCACCAGGATCGTGCGCTCCGGATGCATGCTCTCGCGCCACGCCAACAGCTCCTCTTGGTCCGCATGCGCCGAGAAGCCGTTGATCGTGTGCACTTGCGCGCGCACGGCGACGTCGTCGCCGTACAAGCGGACGTGCGTCGCGCCGTCGATGATCGCGCGCGCCAAGGTGCCGGCGGCCGCGAATCCCACGAAGACCACGCTGCTGTCCGCGCGCCAGAGGTTGCGCTGAAAGTGGCGCCGGATGCGCCCTCCCGTCGCCATGCCGGAGCCGGCCATGATGATCGCCCCTCCGGTGACGGCGTCGATCGCCTCCGACTCCGCCACCTCGCGCGTCACGTGCAATCCGCGCAGCGAGAACGGATCGCCCCCATCGCGAAAGAGCTCCGCCGTCTCGGGGTCGTAGCATTCGGGATGGCGGCGGTAGATCTCCGTGGCCGTGATGGCCATCGGCGAGTCGAGAAAGACTTGGGTGGAGCCCGGAATGCGCCCGCGCTCCACTCCCTCGCGCAGAAAGAAGAGCAGCTCCTGCGCCCGCTCGAGGGCGAACGTGGGAATCAAGACGTTGCCCCCGCGCCGGAACGTCTCGCCGATCGCCTGGTAGAGCTCCTCCACGGAAGGCGCGAGCGCCTTGTGGCGGCGATCGCCGTACGTGGTCTCCATCACCACCGTGTCGGCGGACGGCGGCGTCACCGGCGCACGCAGCAGCGGCCTGCCGGCGTTGCCGATGTCGCCCGAGAAGACCACCGTCTTCGTCGCGCCGCCTTCGGCGATCTCGAGCACCACGCTCGCGGAGCCCAAGATGTGGCCGGCGTCCAGGAACGTGGCGCGCAACCCGGCCCCCAGGTCGATGGGGCGCGCGTAGACGGCGTTGCGCCCAAAGCGGTCGAGCGCGTCGAAGACGTCGAGCTCTCCGTAGAGCGGCGGCGGCCCAGGCTCCTTGTGGCCATGGCGCGCGGCGCGGCGCCGGCGATGCATCGCCTCTTCTTCTTGAAGGTGCGCGGCGTCCAGGAGCACCAGCTTCGCCAGATCGCGCGTGGCCGACGTGGCGATGATCTCTCCGCGGAAGCCTCGTTTGACCAGCAGCGGGAGTCGCCCGCAGTGATCCAAGTGGGCGTGCGTCAGGAGAACGATGTCGATGCTCTCCGGCGCGAAGCCGAAGGGCTCGGCGTTCTCCTCCTCGAGCTCCCTGCCGCCCTGGAACATGCCGCAATCGACCAGGACGCGCTTGCCGCCGTGTTCGAACAGGTGACACGATCCCGTCACCCCTCGGTCGGCGCCATGAAACGAAATCTTCACGTCTCCTCCACGAGCGGCTGGCCGTTTGCCTCGTGCCAGCGCAGGATCCCATTCCAGATCTCATCCGCCGATTCGGCATACCAGAAGAGGTCGCGGTCCTCCACGTCGATCGTTCCCTCTTCGACCAGGAAGTCGATGTTCACGGCCTTGCGCCAGTACGACTCACCAACCAAGATCACGGGAACGGGCGTCGTCTTGCGGGTCTGCACCAGGGTGAGGATCTCGAACAGCTCATCGAAGGTGCCATACCCGCCAGGAAAGGCCACCAGCGCCTTGGCGCGCATCAAGAAGTGCAGCTTGCGCAAGGCGAAGTAATGAAAGCGGAAGCAGAGCTCCGGCGTGATGTAGGGATTGGGATACTGCTCGTGCGGCAGCGTGATGTTGAGGCCGATCGACTTGGCGCCGACGTCGTACGCTCCGCGATTCACCGCCTCCATGATCCCCGGACCGCCGCCGGTCATGACAACCATCCGGGAGCGCTCGCCGTCCCCCTCGACGCCTCCCACCAGACGTCCGAAATCGCGGGCGATCTCGTAGAAGCGGCTCTTCTCCACGATGCGTTCCGCGCGCGCGACGCGGCGCGCGAGTTCCTTGCTCGCCGGCTCGCGGGCGAGCGCCGCACGAGCCTCGTCCAGCGCGCGCCTCGCCGCCGCCGGCTCGCGAATCCTGGTGCTGCCGAAGACGACGATGGTCTGCTCGATGCGCTGGTCGCGCAGCATCAATTCCGGCTTCAGATAGTCGACTTCGAGACGGATGCCGCGCGTCTCGTCGCGGCGCAGGAAGTCGACGTCCTCGTCCGCCTGCCGGTACGACGGACTCTCGAGGATCGCCTTGAGGCGAGCCGGCGCATCGGGATCCTCCTCGCCGGGCTTGGGCCGGGACCACGGAAGGGGCTCGCGCCTGGCGCGCGGGTGCGCGGGCTTGGGGAATCGACCCGCCGGCACGTTTTCGCTCATCACGCTCTCCACGCTGCAACCTGACGGATGCTCTCTTTCGCCGATACACCGGATGCGCGCGCGGCTCCTTGTGAGAGGAGCCGCGAGCGTCAGCGATCGGCGACGTGCGCCGGGCCGCTAGGGTCCGGCCTCGAGGCGGGATGCCACGTCCTCGGTAGGCGTACTGGAGATGGCGTGCGGAGGCACGGAGGCATACATGGACGTGGTCTTCGCCACCGCGATGCCGTTCTCCGAGAGTCCGAGCACCGGAATGGTCGCGAAGGCCGCCAACGCAACGAAGATTACTCGACGTGATGACATGAGACGGATTCTCCTCTTGTGGAATGCACGGCCGTGCGGAGTCTTCACGCCAACGCATGTACCCGCATGGCGCCGCACGACGGTGACAAGCGGGCGAGGCTCGCGTGAATACTCCGTGAATCTTGCCGCGCTATCGGTGACGCCGGCGCTCCGGCTCGCGTCCGAAGACCACGTGCAGCTCGTGCTTTGCCTGCTCGAGGATCGCACGCCGCTGGGCGGAGAGGTTCTTCCCCGCGCGGTTGACGTAGAAGTTCAGCATCGACATCGCCGACTGGAATGGCTCGGCCTTGCGCGCGCGGCTGCTCAGCGCCGAGCGCTGGAGCGAGAGTGCGATCTCGCGCGGGTCGTCCCACGTGAAGACGCCTTCCTCGAGCTCCAGGGCATGACTCTCCTCGGTGACCTCCTGCGACCATTTCCTCGGCATGGACGCCTCCCGGGTCGATCTCTCGACGGTCCGTCACTCACGCTTGTACCCCTCGCCCAAGGTGACGTCGCCGCTGGGAATGATCCGGGCGCCCGCGACGGAGCCGAGCCAGCGATAGACCCAGGCACGATGCGCCGCGCCGTGCTCGTCGCGCACCTCGCGCGCCTCCCGGGTATAGAGCGTGCCCTCGTCCTCGAACGCGTCGAGCCGCGCGAGATGGACATCGTCGACCTCGTACAACTCGCCGGCCACGGAGCCGTCGCCTTCCACGAAGGCCGGCCAGCGGCATGCGTAGAGGCGCCCGCGCGTGGTGCCGCGGGCGACGAAGCGTGCTCCCGCCATCTCCGCGGCGTTCTCTTGCCCGGCGCGCAGCGTGCCGTAGACGAAGACGAGCTCGCTCACCGCCATCCGCCGACGATGTAGCCGAGGAGCAAGTCGTGGATCGAGACGATCGCGGTGGCGATGCCCAGCGCGAGGAAGACTTGCTCGAGCACGATCAGCCCGCCCACGATGATGTCGGCGCGCTGAGCCGGCAGCCCCGGCAGCGCGCGCCGCTCGGCCAGCGTCATCGGGGCGATGCGCTCCAGCAGCTCCGTGAGCTCCCGGCGCGCGATGCGGGCGCCGTCGACCAGCTCGCCCTCCCGCTCGCCGCGCGCAAGCATCGACGCGCACGTGGTGGCCGTGCCGCCGACGCAGATGAGGCGTTCCGTCCCGGCTCCGACCTCCGCGATGCCGTGCAGCGCCTCCACCGTTTGCCGGCGAGCCTCCGCGAGCGCCGCCTGGGGCGGCGGGTCCTCGCGCAAGGGCGTCGACTCCGTCAGCCGCACGGCTCCGATCTCGAAGGAGCGCGAGCGTTCCAGTCCGCGGTGCGTGCCGACGGCGAGCTCCGTGCTCCCGCCGCCCGCGTCGAGCACGCCCACCGGGGCGTCGGCGCCCATCCCGTGCCCGTGGCCGGCGAGGGCGCCGATGAACGAGTAGCGAGCTTCGTCCTGGCCGGGAATCACGCGCAGGCGCAGGCCGGTCCGGCGCTCCAGCTCCTGCGCGAACGCGCCGGCGTCGCGCGCCCGGCGCATCGCGCTGGTGGCGATGACGCGCACCTCGGCCCCGGCCGAACGGGCGACGTGCGCGAACGCCTCCGCCGCGTCGAGCGTGCGCTCCACCGCCTGCGGGCGAAGCTCGCCGTCGGGCCCCAAGCCCTCGCCCAGGCGGGTGCCGCGGCGCAGATGGCGCACGGGGGTCCACGACGCCCCGGAGCGCTCGGCGATCAGCAGGCGCGTCGAGTTGGTGCCGATGGAGAGGACGGCCCGCACGTGACGAGGCCGCGCGCTAGTAGCGTTTGGCGGCCGCGGCTTCGCGCGTGCGCTGGATGAGCTTGAGCGAGCGCTCGTAGTCGCGCAGCGCGATGCCCAGGTAGAGCGTGTCGATGATCGAGAGCTGCGCCAAGCGGCTGGTCATCGCGTCGCTGCTGAACGCCGTCTCCTTGGCCGCCGTGAAGAGCTTGATGTCGGCGACCTTGGTGATCGGCGAGGTGGCGCGGTGCGTGAGGCAGATCGTGGTGGCGCCGTTGTCCTTGGCGTGGCGCAAGGCCTCCACCACGTCGCGTGACGCCCCGGTGTGGCTGATGCCGAACGCCACGTCACCCGGCTGGAGCAGGGCGGACGACATCGCCATGAGGTCGGAATCGACCAGGGCGACCCCCGAGATGCCAAGCTTCATGAACTTATGGTAGGCGTCATACGCCAGCGGGCCGCTGCCGCCGATGCCGTAGCACTCGACGCGGCGCGCCTTCGCGATCGCGGTGACGGCCTTCTCCAACTCGTCGTCGGAGAGGACCTCGATCGTGTCGCGCAGGGCCTGGGCGTTGGCCTGAAAGACCTTCGCCTTGATCGTGGGCAGCGAGTCGGTCGGGGCGATGGCCTCGTAGATGGTGTCGACGGGCCCGACCAGATCGCGCGCCAGCATGATCTTGAACTCTTGGTAGCCCTTGTAGCCGATCTTCTGGCAGAGGCGGACCACCGTGGACTCGCTGGTCTGGGTGCGCTCCGCGAGCTCGGTGACGGTGAGGTGGATCAACTCCTCCGCATGCTTGAGGATGAAGTCCGCAACGCGTTGCTCAGCGGTCCGCAGCGACGAGTAGGTGCCCTGGATGCGCACGAAGCATCCCGGGACGTTTACCGCTTCGACCCGTTGGTTGGTCACCGTCATGGGGACAAGGTTCGCGCTGCGCTGCGGCCGAGCCTGGTGGCCCGGCGGAGACTAGGGCTGGGGGTGCTCCGGGAAGTGCTCGGCCCGCTTGGACTTGCGCTTGAGGTGGCGCTCGAAGGCCGGCGGTGCGTCGGGAAGCTCCCACTCCTGCGTCTGTTTGAGATACTCGGCGATCTTGCGCTCGAGCTCGGGATCGACGATGGCAGGTACCCCCTCCGCCGCCGGCTGCACGGACTCTTCGTCCTCGAGCAGGCGAACGAGCGGGCGCCCAGCATCTCCCGCGGCAGCGAAGCGGCGAGGGCGCCGGTCCCGCAGGGCCCGGCGGTAGGCTCCTTCGTGACTGCGCACGTCATCGGCGGAGGCGACGGCCAGGCGGCCGGAGCGCAACCGGACCGTGGCGCCGAAGGCATGCACCGAGATGACGGTGCCCCAGTCGCCATCGCTCCCGGGCCGCCCGGCCGGGTCACCGCCCAGCGGCGTGACCATCGGTCTGCAGGTAGATGATCTCCTCGTGCGGGCGCACGAGGTGGAGCTCGTCATGAATGGCCGGGACCGCCCCACGGGGCGTCTCGAGCCGGCGGATCTCGCGGCGCAGGCGAGCGTTGTCGGCGACGATCTCGGCACGGCGGACTTGGGTGGCGGCGAGGCGATGAGCCAGGTCGAGGTTCATGGCGATGGCATGGGCGAACTGCGCGACCACGAGCACGAAGACGGTAAGACACGCGGCCACCGTGACCGCACGCCCCATCAGTCGCGCCCAAGGACGCGGGAGTCTCACGGGACGCCTCGCACCAGCCGCTCGCCGTCGGCCTGCCAGGTACCGATGCGGCGATACTTCGCGTAACGCTGGGCGAGCAGGCGCTCGAGCGGCATGGCGCGGAGCGCGTCCAACGCGCGCCCCTGCGCGCGCAACAGCGCCGCCACCGTCCCCTCGGCATCGCGGTGCGCCCCGCCCATCGGCTCGGGCACGATCTCGTCGATGATGCCCAGAGCCAGCAGATCGCCGGCCGTCAGCTTCAGGCGCGTCGCCGCCTCCTCGGCCTTGCCGGCGTCCTTCCAAAGGATCGCGGCGCACCCCTCGGGACTGGCGATGGAGAAGATGCTGTGCTCCAGCATGATGATGGTATCGGCAACGCCGAACGCGAGCGCACCCCCCGAGCCGCCTTCCCCGATCACCGAGGCCACGACGGGAACACGCACCTTGGTCAGCTGCAGGATGCACTGCGCTATCGCCTCGGACTGGCCTCGCTCCTCGGCGCCGATGCCGGGATCGGCCCCCGAGGTGTCGATGTACGAGATGATGGGCAGGCCGAACTTCTCGGCCATGCGCATGAGGCGCAGCCCCTTGCGGTACCCTTCGGGGTGGACCATGCCGAAGTTGCGGTGGACGTTCTCCTTGGTGTCGCGCCCCTTCTGTTGAGCGAGGACCATCACGCGCCGTCCGCCCAGCTTGCCCATCCCGCCGATGACGGCGGGGTCGTCGCGGAAAGCGCGATCCCCATGGAGCTCGACGAACTCGTCGAGCGCGGCGATGTACGACGTCGAGCGCGGCCGCATCGGGTGGCGGGCCATGTGGACCTTCTGCCATGCGGTGAGGTTGCCG
>Ga0307372_10008730_pt1 | contig 14176 bp, 12 predicted proteins | sample OX1MG_FD_202533 | JGI IMG/M metagenome (GOLD analysis project Ga0307372, IMG submission 202533) | Soil microbial communities from Risofladan, Vaasa, Finland - OX-1 | ecosystem: Environmental > Terrestrial > Soil > Coastal area > Acid sulfate soil | place: Finland: Risofladan, Vaasa | collected...
GATTTTACAGAATGTAAAATCCAACAGCGGTTCCCCAACCACCATTCCCGAGCGGCGGAACGGCCTTGTGCCCGTACGCGTCAGGCCGTAGCGACGTCGCGAAATTGGGTGCGGTAGAGTGCGGAGTACGCGCCGCCGCGGGCTAAGAGTTCGGCGTGCGTGCCCTGTTCCACGACGGCGCCGTCCTCGATGACGAAGATGACGTCGGCTGCGACGATCGTCGAGAGCCGATGCGCGATCACCATGCTGGTGCGTCCGCGCATCACCACGTCGAGCGCTGCCTGGATCGCGGCTTCGTTATGCGAATCGAGCGAGCTGGTCGCCTCGTCGAGGATCAGGATGCCCGGATTCTTGAGCAACACGCGCGCTATCGCGAGACGCTGACGCTCGCCGCCGGAGAGCTTGTGACCGCGCTCGCCGACGATCGTTTTGTAGCCGTCGGGGAGCGAGGTGATGAACTCGTGGATGTTCGCGGAGGTCGCGGCTTCGACGAGTTCCGCATCGGTGGCATCCGGTTTTGCGTAGCGTAGATTGTGTTCGATCGTATCGTGAAAGAGATACGTCTCCTGCGAGACGATGCCGATGTCGCGGCGAAGCGATTCCAGGGTGAGGGTGCGCACGTCGTAACCGTCGATGAGGACGTGCCCGGATTGCGGATCGTAGAAGCGCGGGACGAGCTGCGTGATCGTGGATTTGCCGGCACCCGAGGGGCCCACGAACGCGGCAACTTGGCCGGGTTGGATATGCAGCGAAATATGTTTGAGGATCTCGCGGTCGCTCGAATACGCGAAGGTTACGTCGTCGAAGCGTACGTCGCCGCGTAGCTGCGGCAAGACGACCGCGCTCGGCGGTTCGTACTGCTCGGTGGTCATGTCGAGATATTCGAAGATGCGCTCGAAGACAGCGAGCGCGCTGATGATCTGCACTTGGATGCCGACCAGCGCCGACGCGGGGCCGTAGAGGCGGCCCTGGATCCAGCCGATGAAGGCTACGATAACGCCGATCTGAGGCGTCCCGTATTGGAGCGAGAGCCAACCGCCGCCGAGCCAGACGAGCGCCGGCCCGACCACCACCATCGCGGCGATCGATGCGATGAACCAACGGCCGACCATGGCCAGATTGATCTCCAGCCGCATGAGTCGCGTACCGACATCGTAGAAGCGGGAGCGCTCGAACGCCTCGCGCGCGAACGATTTGATAAGGGTGATGCCCGAGATCGAGAGCGTCTCCTGGGTGATCGATTCGATCTCGTCGCGTGATTCGCGCGTTTTCTTGCGAATCTCGTACATCTTGCGGCCCACCGGGCCGAGCGGAATGATCATGAACGGTACGACGATGATCGCGATCAGCGTAAGGCGCCAATCCCAGATCGCCATCCACACCAGCGTCGTGGCGATCATCGTGATATTGGTGACGATGGTCGTCAGCGTACCGGTGACGACGCCGTCCACGTTGTCGACGTCGTTCGAGACGCGATTCATGATCTCGCCGGTTTTGGTGCTGGTAAAGAACGAGAGGGGCATCTTGTGCAGATGCGCGACCAGGCTGGTGCGCAGATCGCGCATGATGCCTTCGCCAACGAGCGAGTTCAAATAGCCCTGCACGACGTTGATGCCCATCGCAACGAACGCGGCTCCAAGCATGATGGAAATGAACTGGAGCAGCTCGCTGAAGCTGCGATGGGGGAGGGCCGTGTCGATGATGCGCGAGGTCATGTAGCCCGGAATCAATCCAAGCAGCGACGTCGCGAGAATGCAGGCTAGGACGAACGAAAGCTCTTTGATATAGGGCGCGAAAAGCGCGCCGATGCGCCGCCATTCGACGCGTCGTGGGCCGGTCGGCTTTTCGTCGCGATAGGCCGCGTTGAAAAGCATCCCGTGCATGCCGGGGCCGCCACCGAGCATCGGTTAGTGCGGCACCGTGATTTGATGGAGCATGACGCTATTGCCCTCGGGGTCGGTAGCCGTGGTGATTCTACAAACCGGCGTATCGTAAGGATCTTCGATCGTCATGCCGTGCGAGCGGAGCTCGGCGAGCGTTGCGTTGAGATCGTCAACTTCAAACGCGATGCCGGATGCGCTTCCGGGTTCGCGATGCATCCACTCGTGGTTCATCAGCGAGAAGTATCCGTCACCGATCTTGGACTCGGCAAATTGGACGACGCCACCCTCTTCCATCGATTGATGAAAGACGACGCCGAGGTGCTCGTGGTACCAATCGCGGAGTGCGGCGACATCTTTAGCGGGATAGGCTACGAACGCGATTTCTTTGATCATGATGCCGGCTTCTTTCCATTGCGCAAGGCGGAGAGCTCCTTGAAGAGTTTCTTCTCCTTGTCGCTGAGTTGCTGCGGTAACTGGCCGACCAGGCGGACGTATTGATCGCCTGCGGTGCCGCCTTTGACCTTGGGCATACCCTTACCGGATAGGCGCAAGAGGCGATTGTTCTGCGTGCCTTCGGGGATCGTCATCGCGACCTGCCCCGTCATGGTCGGAACCTTGACTTCGCCGCCTAGAATCAAGTCGTAAACGCTGACCGGAAGATCGACGTAGAGATCGTCGCCTTTACGTTTGTAGGTCGGATCGTCGACGAGTTTTACGACCAGAAACAGATCGCCGTTGGGGCCGCCGGAGAGCCCGATGCCGCCCTGCCCGGCAAGCCGAATGCGTTGCCCATCGCCGATGCCTTTGGGAATCGAGACTTCAAACTTCTTCGTGAGCAACAACCGGCCGGTGCCGCTGCACTGCGTGCAGAGGCGTCCGTTCTCGGTTCCCGTTCCACGACAGCGCGGGCAGATATCTTCGACTTGCAGCGAGACGGCTTTCTTGCCGCCGTCGTAAACGTCGCGTAAGCCCAGCTCGATCGTCGTTTCGAGATCTTGACCGCGCTGCGCGAATCCCGCTTGTTGGGCGCCCGCACCGCGGCGGCCGATACCCGAAAAGAACATGTCGAAAAAATCCGAAAATCCGGTCGGGCCGGCCCCTGCGCCGCCGCCCGCTCCGCCGAAGTTCGAGAAATCGAAATCCTGTTCGTTATAGCGCGTGCGGTATTGGCGTTGTTGTTCGGCCTGTTGCGCGGCTTGCTGCCAATTCGAACCGAGCACGTCGTATTTACGGCGCTTCTCGGGATCGCCTAAAACCTCGTAGGCCTCGGAGAGCTCTTTGAACTTCTCCTCGGCTTCCTTGGGTTTATCGGGGTTCGCGTCGGGATGCCATTTGCGGGCGAGCTTACGGTATGCGGACTTGATGTCTTTTTCAGCCGCACCCTTTGGGACGCCTAAGACGGCATAGTAGTCTTTGTAATTCATCCGGCCGACGTAGCGACGATCACTTTTGCGGGGCGCAGCAACTCCTCGCCGATCGTGTAGCCCTTCTCCGCAACTTCGACGACCGTGTCGTCAGGGATACCGTCGGCCTGCGTCGTGCCGATCGCTTCGGCGACGCGCGGGTCGAAGGGCTTGCCCTTGACGTCGATCATCTTGACGCCTTCGGCGGCGAGAATCGATTCGAATCCCCTAAGCGTTTGCTCGATGCCGCCGCGGAGCTTGTCGCCGCCGCTGTTGTCGAATTGCAGCGCTCGTTCGAGATTGTCGAGAACCGGAAGAAAACGCTCGAGCAACGAGCGGCGATGCGACGTGACGATCGATTCGATGTCGCGCTGCATGCGTTTTTTATAGTTCTCGAAGTCGGCCATCGCCATGAGGAACTTATTGTAGTTATCTTCGGCCTTCGCGGTAGCAACCTGCAGTTGCTCGCGAACATCGCCGGCGTCGTCGAGAACGGCCTCGCCGGCTTCGGTGCTTAGCACCGATTCGTTATCAAACATGTAGTACTCGCTAGAGAAGAGTGAAGGCACCTGCGAGTTGGGTCGGCCTTGGGAAGGCCGGCCCAACACGATCGAGGCTGTTACTTGGCTTCTTTGAACTCGGCGTCGATGACGTCTTCGGGTGCGGTCGCACCGCTGGACTGTCCGTTCGCGCCGGCCTCTGCGCCCTCGCTCGCACCGGGTTCGCCGTTCGGCGAAGCGGTTTTATAGAGCAGTTCGGCCATTTTGTAGCTCGCCTGCTGCAGCTTTTCGATCGCCGGTTTGATCTCGGCAACGGTCCCGTTTTCGCTGACGCGCTTGAGATCCGCCAGGGCCGTTTCGACTTCACCGCGGGCGGTGACGTCGAGCTTCTCGCCGACTTCCTTGAGCGATTTCTCGGTCGAGTAGATGAGGCTCGATGCGTTGTTGCGCACCTCGGCCTCTTCGCGTTTGGCTTTATCGGCCGCAGCTTGCAACTCGGCGTCCTTGACCATCCGTTCGACTTCATCTTTGTTGAGATTGGTCGACGAGGTGATCGTGATCTGCTGCTCTTTGCCCGTGCCCAGATCCTTGGCGCTCACGTTGACGATGCCATTGGCATCGATGTTGAACGTCACTTCGATCTGCGGTACGCCGCGCGGAGCGGCCGGGATGCCTTCGAGCCGGAAGCGTCCCATCGTCTTGTTGTCGCCCGCCATCGGACGTTCGCCTTGCAAGACGTGAATATCGACCGACGTTTGGCCGTCTTCGGCCGTCGTGAAGATTTGCGACTTCTTGGTTGGGATCGTCGTGTTGCGTTCGATCAACGTCGTCATCACGCCGCCGAGCGTTTCGAGCCCGAGCGAGAGTGGGGTGACGTCGAGCAGGACCACGCCGGTCACTTCGCCGCCGAGGACGCCGGCCTGGATCGCCGCGCCGACCGCGACGACTTCGTCGGGGTTCACGGTGAGATTCGGGTCTTTGCCGGTGAGCTTCTTGACGAGCTCTTGAATGACGGGCATGCGCGTCGAGCCGCCGACCATGACGATTTCATCGATCTGCGAGAGATCGATCTTCGCGTCGGCCAGTGCGTTCTTGAACGGCGCGATACAACGATCGGTCAAGTCGGAGGTCAGCTCTTCGAACTTCGCGCGGGTTAGCGTGATGTCCAGATGCTTGGGGCCTTCTTGATCGGCCGTGATGAACGGCAGATTGATCGAGGTCTGCACGACGGCGGAGAGTTCGATCTTCGCCTTCTCTGCAGCTTCGGTCAGACGTTGCATCGCCTGCTTATCTTTGGAGAGATCGATGCCTTGCTCTTTGCGGAATTCCGCAACGAGCCAATCGACGATGCGAATATCGTAATCGTCGCCGCCCAAGCGCGTGTCGCCGTTGGTCGACTTCACTTCGAAGACGCCGTCGCCGACTTCCAGGATCGAGACGTCGAACGTGCCGCCGCCCAGATCCCACACCAGGATCGTTTCGTTCTCTTTCTCTTTTTTATCCAAGCCGTACGCCAAAGCTGCGGCGGTCGGCTCGTTGATGATGCGAAGCACTTCCAAGCCCGCGATTTTGCCGGCGTCTTTGGTCGCCTGGCGCTGCGCGTCGTTGAAGTACGCGGGCACGGTGATGACCGCTTTGGTCACTCGCTCGCCCAGGTAGTTGCTCGCATCGTTGACGAGCTTTTGCAGGATCATCGCGGAGATCTCTTGCGGCGTGTAATCCTTGCCGTCGATCTTCACGGTGTAATTGCCTTCGCCCATGTGGCGCTTGATCGAGGCAATCGTACGATCGGGATTCGTGATCGCTTGACGCTTGGCGAGCTGGCCCACGAGCCGTTCGCCGGTCTTCGTGAAAGCGACAACCGACGGCGTCGTGCGCGAACCCTCGGAATTGGGGATGACGACGGGCGAGTTGCCCTCCATCACGGCAACGACGGAATTGGTCGTGCCAAGGTCGATACCGACCACTTTAGCCATAAAAACTACTACCTCACTTAACGTGTAGTGTGCGGTCCGGCCTGGACCAGCTACTCCGGGGGCCGACGCAGTCGAGCCGAGGCGAAATCGGGCACTGAGGTGAGTGCGCGTTCGCGTCGATCCGGCGATGCGACGGCGGCGGATTTGCCTTGCCGCTTACGGTGATGGCCGCACGAGTGTTACCGACCCATCATACAAGATTGGGCCGAAAAATGTTCCATGTAAATCCGACAGTTTGTCGGAGATGCAGCCAGCCGGACCTCGGTCCGACATGGTTTACAACACCTATGACCCGGTCATGCCGCCCGGGGTTGCAGGGCTAACCTTTTTTGTGAGGCAAAAAAAGAAGCACCCGGGCCGGAGCCGCGGGTGCCTTGGGTGACGGGGCGGGGGGTGCTTACGGTTGCCCGGGCGGCCCCTGCTGCTGCTGTCCGGGAACCTGGCCGACCGGGATGGCCGCCGGGCGCTCCTCGAGCTTAACCGCGACGAATTTATCGAGCCCTTGCGACCATACGTCCAAGCGGATGATCTGCCCGGGTTTCTTGGTGCCGATGTAGTCGTGCAGCGCCTTGAAGTCGTTGAAGTTTTTGCCGTCGGCCTTGAGGATGACATCGCCCGGCTGGAGCCCGGCCTTGCCGGCCGGAGAGTTCGGTACGACCTGGTAGACGGCGACACCGCCGGAACCGTTATAACCGATCTGATTGCGTAGGCCGGGGGTGAGGTTGGTCATGACGATACCCATGAACCCGATGTCGGTGCCCTGATGGACGCCGGGGTCCTTGATGAGTTCGGCGACGACCTTCTTAACGGTGTTCGAGGGGATCGCGAAGCCGATGCCCTGCGCGTAGGCTGATTTCACCGTCGACTGGTTGATGCCGATCACCTGGCCGTTGATATCGATCAGCGGGCCGCCGGAATTGCCCGGATTGATCGGGGCCGAGGTCTGCAGCATGCCTTTGAAATCGATCACGCCTCCGCTCTCGGTCGGGATCGGCTCGTCGCGATTGAAGGCCGAGACCACGCCGACAGTGACGGTCTGCTGGAGTTCGAGCGGCTCGCCGATCGCGATCGCCCACTGGCCCTGTTCGAGCTTATCCGAATCCGCCAGTTGTAGAGGCGGGGGGAGTTTGACGTTGCTGTTCGGGCGGATGATGGCGATGTCGGCGCCGATGTTGGCCGCGATGACGTGAGCCGGCACCTTCTGCCCGTCGGCGAAGACCACGGTCAGCTTCGAGATCGCTCCGCCGTTGGGCGGTTCGACGACGTGGGCGTTGGTGACGATGTCGCCGTTGGTGTCGTACACGAAGCCCGAGCCTGAGGCGCGACCCTTATAGGGCTGCACCATGCCCGGCCCTTGCGATCCGCCGAAGAATTGCTGGAAGAACGGATCGACGGGGACGACCGTCTGCCCGTTCACCTCTTCCTGGATCGCCACGACCGATGCTTTGGTGCGCTTGACGGCGCTGACGATGCGGTCTTGATCGCTCACGCCGTTCAGCGGAGCGGCAGCCATAGCGGGCGGCGTGTGCATGGGGCCGGCCGCATTTGAAAAGTGTGTGCTCGCGTAGAGCATCATAAGGAAACTGCCGATGACGGCGCCCACCAGGCCGACGATGACCGTGGGCATAACGCGATTCTTCACCATTCTCCAACTTTTACAAATCGAGTAACTATGTCGTTTACTACCCTACGAACGAAAAAAAGTCGCAAAACGTCCCCTCGCTCGGGTAGGAAGGCGGCCCACTAGGCGCCTGACGGCCCGTCCGAAACGATCAGCCCGTCTCGTAGACGGATAATCCGCTTGGCATTACGGGCAACCTCTTCGTCGTGGGTGACCATGATGATCGTACGCCCGTTTTCATAGAGTTTGTTGAACAAGGCCAGAATATCGTCGCTGGTCTTGGTATCCAAATTCCCGGTCGGCTCGTCGGCCAGGAGCACTGCCGGGTCGTTAATCAGGGCTCGGGCGATCGCGACGCGCTGCTGCTGGCCACCCGAGAGTTCGTTCGGCTTGTGCTTGGCCCGGTCGGCCAGGCCGACTTGTTCGAGCACCGCCAAGGCGGCGTCGTTGCGCTTACGCTGGGAGACCCCGGCGTAAAAGAGGGGCAACGCGACGTTTTTGATCGCGTCGGTCCGCGCAAGTAAATTGAAGCCTTGGAAGACGAATCCGAGTTTTTTGAGCCGGATCTCGGCCAGCTCGTTATCGTTGAGGCTCGAGACGTCGACGCCGTCGAGAATGTAGGTACCGCTGGTCGCCCGATCGAGGCAACCGATCAGGTTCATCAGCGTCGATTTTCCGGAGCCGGACGGCCCCATGATCGCAACGTACTCGCCGTGCGCGATCGTCGCATTGATGCCGTGCAGCACCGGGACTTCCAGCGCGCCGTTTTTATAGGTTTTTTTGATGTCGCGCAACTCGATCGCGCTCTGATTATTCATAGCGAAGTGCCTCAATCGGGTCTAAGCTTGCCGCGCGGTAGGCGGGATAGGTTCCGAACGCCAGCGTGACGACGACGGCGAAGCTTACCGCAATGCCGGTGGCTTGGAGCCACGGTATGGGCACGACCGTTCCCGTGAGCTTGATGATGAACACATCGTTGATAAAGGCCCCGAGGCCGAGACCAATCGCGAGCCCGATCGCACAGCCGGCACTGCAGAGTAGCAGCGCTTCAATAAAAAACTGCCATAAGATCTGGCCGCCCCGCGCTCCGATGGCCTTACGTACGCCGATCTCGCGCGTTCGTTCGGCAACTGAGACCAGCATGATGTTCATGATCCCTATTCCGGCGACCAGCAGCGAGACCGCGCCGATCAACCCGACGATGAGCGTGAGGGCGTTGAAGACTCCGCCGACGCCCTGCGTGAATTTCGCCTTGTCGGCGGTTTGGTATTGGAGGTCTTTACCGCCGTGGAGGGCGCGGAGCTTGTCTTGGACGGCGATCTCGATCTGCGGGATCCGGGATGCATCGGTCACCAAAAATCCCGCTCCGAAAATATTTTGCCCGGTGACGTAATCGTGCACGAAGGTGGTCCACGGAATCGTGATGTCACCGCTAAACTGCAGATTGAGGAAGCCTCGTTTCGGCGCCGCCAGCACCCCGATCACGACGTAGCGGTGGCTTCCGGCGTAGAGGCTCTGCCCGGTTGGGTCGCCCCCGTCCGGAAAGAGCTTGAGATAGGCGGCGTTCGAGAGCACGCACACGTTGGTCGCGCCCGCAATGTCGTCGGAATTCAGATTGCGACCGTAAACGATCGGGAGATTGCTGAACGGCGGGGCGCCTTCGGGAGAGATACTGAAACGGGCGAGGACGTGCCCCACGCGCGCGAGTTGGCTCGAGATGCCGAGGGGTCTGGCGGAGAGGATCCCGGGAACGCTCTGCTGGATCGCGGCGAGATCGCTGAGCCGAATGCTTGCCTTCGACGCGTCGCGCTGCCGGGAGTTCGGAAAGATGACGAACGAGTTGTCGGCTAACGCTCCGAGCGCGCCGTTCACCGCGCCGGCCATGCTCGCTCCCAGCACTTGAATGGCGATCACCGCGCCGACGCCGATGATGAGGCCGGTGATCGTCAGGAGCGAACGCAGCTTGTTGGCGAGCAGCACCCGCAGTGCTTCGTCGAAGTACATCATTACGAACGCAGCGCCTCGATCGGGTCCATGGCGGCCGCTCGAAGGGCCGGATAGGTGCCGAAGACGGTTCCGACGAGCAACGAGAAGATCAGGGCGATGCTTACGATCAGCAGGTACGGGATTAACAGCGTGCCGAGTTGCTTGCTCAGAAGGGAGGCGGCGCCGATGGTTGTGAGCAAGCCCAGCGCCATACCGATCCCGCCCCCGCAGATCGAGAGGAGCACGGCCTCCATCAGAAATTGAAGCGCGATGTCGTTACGGTTGGCTCCGATCGCCTTGCGAATACCGATCTCTCGCGTGCGCTCGGTGACCGAGACCAGCATGATGTTCATGATCCCGATACCCGCGACGACCAGGGCTACGCCGCCGATCACGGAGAGCCCCAGGCCGACGATGCTCAACACGTTGGTGAAAATCTTCAGTTGGTCTGCGGTGTTCTGCATGGTGTACTTGGCGCGTCGTCCGTGAATGTGCTGAAGCGCGGCGATCGCAACTTTCCCGACCGCATCGGCCCGTAGCGGATCGGTCGGGTAGATCGCCAGAAAGTCCATCGGAGCGTCGGTAAGGTTCGAGTGGTAGGTGGTGTAGGGCACGAGCAGGTTCGAGGTGCCGCCGATACTGTTCAAAAACGAACCTTTGATGTCGGCGAAAACGCCGATCACGCGATACTGCCCGCCGTTCACGCGCAAGAAATTTCCGACGGCGGGCTGGTTTCCGAAAAACTTCGTCGCAATGTCTTGAGTGATATTGCAGACGCGGGCGGCCGAGTTCACATCTTGTGCGTCGATGCGTCTCCCCTCCGCCATCTTGAGCCCGTCGCTGTGGTACGCGCTATCGGGATTGACCGGCACGTAATCGCGCTTGCTGCCGAAGCTTACCGGAAACGTTTTCTGCCAAATCGGCAACACCGAAGCCGCCGAGTTTCCCAGCGCCGCTTCCACCGGCGCGAGATCGCGATAGTGAATCTGCGCCTGCTGGGGGTAATTCTGCGAGTTGTCGACGTAGACGATGACCGGCGACTGCCCGAACGAGGCGAACGTGCTGTTGATTCCGCTGGTGGCCGCACGGCTGATACCGAACACCGCGATGATCGAAGCGCTGCCGATGATCATGCCGAGCATCGTGAGGATCGAGCGAACGCGGTTGCGCCAGAGCGAAGCTACGGCCTCGTCCAGGTAGGCTAGGAGTCGGTTCACGGTGTCGCTGGCGAACTCGAAGGGGAGGGCGAGGGCATCGGCTTAACGGCCGTGCCGTCTTTGATCAGCGGATTGCTCTGCGCGACGATCACCTCGCCGGGAGAGAGCCCCGAGGTGACGATCGTCGTCGTATCGCCGATGCGGCCGGTCGTGACGAGTTGCTTTTTAGCGATACCTTTCACATCGAGATAGACGTACGATTTTCCGCCATCCTTCACGATCGCATCGTTGGGGACGGCGATCGCGTTGGGTATTTCGGTGGTGAGGATATCGACGTCGGCGCTCATGCCGTCCTTGAGGAACGATGGCGATTCGTCGAGGGCGATCGTCGTGAGCACCTGTTTTGCGGTGCTCGATGCGTCGGTCGATTTTACTGCGACCGGAGCGATCTGAACGACGTGGCCGCGAATCTTCGTTCCGGGGAAGTCCTGGCCGCTGACGATCGCGTGTTGGCCGACGCGAACGTTGATGATGTCTTGCTCGTCGACCTGTGCCTTGACGATATATCCCGCGCCGCCGGCGATGGTAAAGAGCGATTGCCCGGCGCTCACGCTGTCGCCCGGTTGCATCGAGCGGAGGGAATCGCCCGATTGCGTCGCGACCGTCTGAATCATGCCGGAGAACGGCGCAACGATGCGGGTGAAGGCGAGTTGTTGCTCGTTTTGGCTGTTGAGGATTTGCGCCTTGCGTGCGGCTGCCTGTGCGGCCTGCACGCTATTTTGGCCGTAGCCGGATACCGCGCCGAGCCGGAGCTGTGCTACTGCCTGATCGTACGTCACTTGCGCGACGTCCAGTTTCGCCTTGTCGGCATCGACGACGTTGCGAGCGATGGCCTTGTTTTGCAGCAGCGCGAGATCGGCGTCGTAAACGCGTTTGGCTTCCTTCAGATTGGCAAGCGCCGTATCGACCGCGGCTTGATACTGCACCTTGGCGTTTTGCTCGTTGACGCGCGCGCTCGAGACGTTGGCGACCGAAGAGGAGTAATCGGCCTCCGACCCCGCTGCGTTGAATTGAAGCGTCGGGTTTTGAACCGTCGCCAAGAGCTGGCCCTGCGAGACGTACTCTCCGGAGCGAACGTAGATCTGGCCGATATTGCCTGCGACCAGCGTTGGGATCGTCGCGGTATGCGGATGCATCACCACCCCGTTTTCCGGGAGTTTCACGGTGAAGTTCGCGAGCGCGATGCGCTGCGTCTTTACGGAGACGGCGGCGTTGCCGCTGTGGCGCGAAATGACGACCGCGAAGACGATCAGAACGACGATCGCCGCGAGGACGATGATGAGATTACGAGTGCGATGCATGCTTACCTCAGGTCGGCGACGGCGCTGCGCGCATCGTAGATGCCCAGGCTGACGCGGAGTTTGACGATGGCGTCCACGTAAGCGACCTTGGCGTTGACCAAGTCGGATTGCGCGACGACCGATTGCTGCTGCGTTTGGAGAACGTCGGAGAGGGCGATAAGGCCGTGCTGGTATTGCAGTTGCGCGATTCGGGCCGATTCCGTGCCGAGCCGCGATTCATCGTTGGCGTAGCCTAATTGGACGAGCGCCGTCTGCGCGGAACGAAAGCTTTCGCGCACGTCCAAGCGGACTTGGCCCGCGGTTTGATCGACCGTGGCCTGCGCCGCAACGACCTGCGCATCGTCGTTTTTCATCTCGAAGTGGCGGGCTCCATAGTCCATCAGCGGGAGTGTGAACGTGCTTACGGCCGAGAGCGACCAAAATCCCGGGCTACCGACCCGCGGGGCTATGCCGATCGGCTGGCCGGAGGAGTTGAAGATGTACTGCACGTTGGTCGGCGAGAACTGGTTGCCGAACGCGGCTCCCAATTGAACCGATGGAAAGAGTTCTCGGCTAAAGCCCTTGCGCGTCTCCCTCGCGGCTGCCAGCGCCTCGCCTGCGGATTTCAGATCGGGGCGGGCGGCCAATGCGATCGACTCGAGCTTGGCGAGCGGCTGTGACGGCAGCGGCGGGCTCTGAATCTGGGCCGGAAAAATGAAGCGCGTCTCGAGCGGCGCGCCGATGCTTTGGGCGAGCGTTTCGCGTGCGTTGACCACGTCGGTCTGCGCGCCGACGAGCGTGGAGTTGCTTTTGGCTTGCGCGACACGGGCTTTGAGGACGTCGACTCCGGCGGCAACGCCCGCGCGCTCTTTGGCCTTTGCATCGGACACGAGGACGTTTTGGTATGCCAGATCCGAACTGTCGACCACCACGATCGCTTGTTTTTGAACGACCGAGTAGAATGCGTCGGTGACGGTGGTGGCGACCTGGTCCTCCGCGTTTGCCAAGTCCTGTTGCGCTTGCGCCACCTGAGCCCGGGCCGTCGTGAGCTGAATCAGGCCCAGCCCGCCGGTCTGCAGCGTGTACTGCGTCCCGATTTGCGCGGTGTTTTGGCTGAATTGCTGCTGCTGTTGCGCGCCGATGATCGCATACGCACCGCCGTAGTTCGAGTTCTTAGCGAGGTAGCTTTGAAGCGAGCCGTTGACCGTCGGTAGCGAAGCGATGCGCTGCTTTCCGAGGGCGTTGTAGGCCTGCGCGACCGCGGCGACCTTCTGCGCGACCGTCGAACTGTGATTCAGCGCGTACGCCACCGCGTCGCCGAGCGTCATCGGCGGCGGCGTTTGCGCGGAAGCGAGTGCCGGGAAGGCAGCCGCAGCGATAAACGCTGCGGCTGCCGACAAACGAGTGCGATGCATGAGGTCCTTAGCCGCCAACGGCGTGTGCGAATGCCGCCGAGGAGAGCGCGCCGACGACCGTGATGAGGAGCGGAGCGATCCAGGCGATCGGCCCGCTCACGCGCGCGGTAGCGCGCATCATGACGATATTGAGCGCGAGGCCCCATAGGACGAACACGTTGATGGTATGTAAAAACGAACCGCCGAAGCCCGCCAAGCCCGGTGCGATCATCCCGAGATTCGGAATGGAGCCCAGCAAGTCGTTGATCGAGTTGTAATGGTCCGCACCGACGGCCATGGTGATGATTCCGGTTATTAGGGTCATCAGCCCGAAAGTCGGTATGGTGATGTGCACCGATCCGCACCACAGCGATTTGAAGGTGCCGGTACCACGCCCTACGGCGTTGCCTACTAAAAGAAACACCGCGTTCAGGAGCGCGGCGATCAAAGAGATGGCCAAGAGCTGAACGGCGCCGAGTGCCGCGGCGAGCGTCGATGGGTGGGACGCGTCCGCGAGCATTTTGGCGCGCCGAGCGTCCGAGAGGTTGGTCATCAAGGGGCTTGTTGCCAGCATGTGCTGGATCATCCCGATGCTCGCATGCACCGTCGCCGGGCGCTCGAGAATGTAGCCGACGATCATGAGGATCGCCGAAATAACGAACGCCCACAACCACGTCGGTGAAACGCGTAGTTCCGAAAACGCCTCGTTCGGGGCGACGATCGTATCGAGCGCGGTCTTTAGGCCGTTACTCGGTGAAGCTGGTGTCGTGGAATCGATAGCCATACTCAGCCTTTCATAGTGCTCGGTTGCTCCATTTGTTTCGTTCGAGTTAAGAAGCGCCCCGCCGCTACGGCGAAGATGTTGGTGAAGGTCTCTCCTCCCGCAGCAGGCGATCGACCGAGAGATGCCGTTCGA
>Ga0307372_10008733_pt1 | contig 14174 bp, 8 predicted proteins | sample OX1MG_FD_202533 | JGI IMG/M metagenome (GOLD analysis project Ga0307372, IMG submission 202533) | Soil microbial communities from Risofladan, Vaasa, Finland - OX-1 | ecosystem: Environmental > Terrestrial > Soil > Coastal area > Acid sulfate soil | place: Finland: Risofladan, Vaasa | collected...
GAGAGGAAACTCGGATGCCGGAGAATCGCAAACTTCGCATGGGCATGTGCGGCGGCGGCCCGGGCGCTTTCATCGGCCCGGTGCATCGTATGGCCGCGGAACTGGATGGGCGGATCGAGCTGGTTGCCGGCGCGTTTTCGTCCTTTCCGGAAAAATCGTGCCAGGCGGGCGCATCCTACCGCATCGATCCGGCGCGCGCCTACGGCAGTTACGCCGAGATGTTCGCGAACGAGAAGCAGCGCACCGACGGCATCGACTTTGTTGTCATCGCCACGCCCAACAGCACGCACCTGCCCATCGCGAAGGCCGCGCTCGAAGCCGGCATTCCCGTGGTCAGCGATAAGCCCGCGACGGCAACTTATGAAGAAGCGCTTGAGCTGGAGAAAGTCATCACCAAAGCCGGGTTACCTTACGCACTTACTCACACCTACGCCGGATATGCGCTGGTACGCGATGCGCGCGCCATCTGTGCGGCGGGCGAGCTGGGCGAAATCCGCAAAGTAGCAGTTGAATATCTGCAAGGGTGGCTTAGCTGGAACATGGAGGAGACTGGGCAGAAGCAGGCTGCGTGGCGCGTCGATCCCGCGATCAGCGGCCCCGGCGGCTGCATTGGCGACATCGGCACCCACGCCTTCCACCTGGTGGAGTACATCACCGGTCTCGACGTGACCGCGCTCTACGCCACGCTGCGCTCCGTGGTTCCGGGCCGCCGCGTGGACGACGACTGCACCGCGCTGCTCAAACTGAGCAATGGCGCGCAGGGCGTGCTGATGGCTTCGCAGATTGCCGCCGGCGAGGGCAACGGCATGCGCATTCGCATCTACGGCGAGAAGGCCAGCCTGCACTGGCAGCAGGAGACACCCAACACGCTTACGATTCGACGCAACAGCGGGCCCGACGAAACCCGCCACGCCGGCATGGGCTACCTGAAGCCCGATGCGGTTGCGGTGACACGGCTGCCGGGCGGCCATCCCGAAGGCTACCTCGAAGCCTTCGCCGTGCTCTATCGTGAGTTTGCCGACTGGCTCGAAGCCTGGCATGCGAGCAAGGCTGACGCACCCACGACGCTGCCCGGCGTCCGCGCCGGCGTGCGCGGCATGCGGTTTATTGAGCGCGCCATCGAGAGCAACAAAACCGGCCATTGGATTGACTTTTGATCGAGCGTGTTTTGTTGTTGTTCTTGCTTTTCTTTCTGTCATTCCCGTAGGGAATCTGCTTCACCATCAGCCAATTCATGACGCGTGTGAGGACATGAAATGAAAACCATCAAAGGCCCAGGCATCTTTCTGGCGCAGTTCGCAGGCGACGAAGCACCGTTCAACACCCTCGAAGGCATGGCGCACTGGGCGGCCAAGCTCGGCTTCGCCGGCATCCAGATCCCAAGCTGGGACGCGCGCCTCTTCGACCTGAAGCGCGCCGCCGAAAGCCAGGACTACTGCGATGAGATCGAAGGCATCGTGCGCCGCGCCGGTCTGGAGATAACCGAGCTTTCAACGCACTTACAAGGCCAGTTAGTCGCCAGTCACCCCGCTTACGACACCATGCTCGAAGGCTTCGCTCCTGCCGGCCTTGACGCCAACGCGCGCCAGCAGTGGGCGGTCGAGCAGTTGCATTGGGCGGCGAAGGCGAGCCAGCGCCTCGGCCTCACTGCGCACGCCACGTTCTCGGGCGCCTTGGCGTGGCCGTTCTTTTATCCCTGGCCACAGCGGCCGGCAGGCCTGATTGACGATGCTTTCGCCGAGCTCGCGCGCCGATGGAAGCCGATTCTCGATGTCTTTGACGAGTGCGGCGTGGACGCCTGCTTCGAGCTCCATCCCGGCGAGGATCTCCACGACGGCGCTACCTTCGAGCGCTTCCTCGACGCGGTCAACAACCATCCTCGCGCCAACATCCTCTACGATCCCAGCCACATGGTCCTGCAGCAGCTCGACTATCTCGCCTTCCTCGATCTCTACCACGACCGCGTGCGCGCCTTCCACGTCAAGGACGCGGAGTTCAATCCCACCGGCCGCGCCGGGGTCTACGGCGGCTACATGGACTGGATCGACCGGCCCGGCCGTTTCCGCTCGCTCGGCGACGGCGAGGTCGACTTCAGCCAGATCTTCTCCAAGATGGCGCAGTACGACTATCCCGGCTGGGCCGTCCTCGAATGGGAGTGCTGCATCAAGCATCCCGAGCAGGGAGCCGCCGAAGGCGCTCCCTTCATCCGCGACCATATCATCCGCGTCACGGAGAAGGCCTTCGATGACTTCGCAGGCGGCAGCACGGATGCTGCGCGCAACCGGAAGATACTAGGCTTGTAGCCAGTAGCCGGTGGCTTGTAGCTGGTAGCTGGTAGCACACTAGGTTGGAGCTACAGGCTAATGGCTACAAGCTACAGGCTCACTCTGCTACAGCCTCACTCACACCGCAATCCCCGCCGACCGATAAATCTCCGCGATGTACTTCATATCGCGCAGCCCTTCCTCGCCCGGAGTCTTCGGCTCCAAATTGTTCTGGACGCAGTGCGAGAAGTGCTCCGCCTCCGCCTGGAACTGGTAAGGATCCTTTGCCGGGTTCGGCTCGTCGATAATCTTTCCGCCAAGATCGGCCTTCAACGCGTTACCGTCGTAATTGAATGCGGGCTGCGCCTCAACCGTACCCTTCGATCCGTACACGCGGAAAAATCCCGTCATCTGCGAGCCGTAAGTAGTTGCGCACGATGCCACCACGCCGGAAGGGAAGCGCATGGTCCACGAAACGTTCTCTTCCACCTGGTTGAAGCGCCCATCCTTGTCGATCACCGACTCAAACCCCGCAATTTTCTGGGGCTCCTCCCCGGTCAGGTAACGGCAGGCGTTCAGGCAGTAGATGCCCACGTCGTAGAGCGGCCCTCCGCCGGCCAGCAACTTATCCAGCCGCCACTCGCCCGGCGCAATATTGAATCCGAAAGCGCTCTCGATGGCCTGCACCTGCCCGATGGCTCCCGACCGGATCAGCTCCACCGCGCGCAGATTGGTTGGCTCGTAGTGGCAGCGGTAGGCGATCATCAGCTTCACCTTCGCCGCCTTGCAAACCGCGATCATCTCCTCGGCATCGGCCGGACTGGTCGCCATCGGCTTTTCGCACAGCACATGCTTGCCCGCCCTGGCCGCGCGCATGGTGTACTCGGCGTGCATCGAATTCGGCAGCGCGACATATACCGCATTCACCGCCGAATTGCGCGCAATCTCGTCGAAGTTTTCGTAGTTGTAAATGGAGCCGGACGGCACCCCGTACTGCGCCGCAATGCGCGCCGCTTTGTCCGGGTGTCCGCTCACCAGCGCCGTCACCCGCGAGTTGGTGGTGAGCTCGATGCCGCGCATGAAATGATCGGCAATCCGCCCCAGCCCGATAATTGCGTAGCCGGTCTTCTTGCCCGGTTCCTGCGCCCCCAGCGCGGGCGCAAATTGCGCCGCCAGCCCCATCGCTCCCAGCTTGCCAAAGTCTCTGCGCGTCAGTTCCATAAAGCCCCTTCGCTTGTCATTTCGTCCCCGCATTTTCCCGGATAAACGCCGCCGTGTACTGGTGCAGTTCCTTCAGCGCGTCCTCGTTCACGTACACCATGTGCCCGGTGTGGAACCAGTGATAGCTGATGTTCGCCTGCAAATCCTGCGGAATGGGCAAATGCTTCATCTCGTAGGTCGCGCCGAAGAACAGCGTCCCCAGGTCGAAGTACCCGCCCATCAGCATCACCTTCATCTTCGGATTGCGTTTCATGGCGAACGCCAGGTCCGGCATCACGTTCACGCTCGATTCCCACCCCCGCTGCCCGGGCGGCACATGCGCCAGTTCCCAGTGGTACCCCGGCTGCCTGGCGCTCGGCTTGTAGGTCTGGTTCTCGCCGTAATGCAAAGTCTCGCGGGCGTACTCGTTGATCGCCGTCACGTACGCCGATTGGATCGAATTCGAGAACGGATCGTACTCCGCCTCCTTGCTCAACGGGTCCATCTCCGGTCCCTGATAGCGCGTGTCCAGCCGCCCCGTGGTCAATCCTTCTTCCGTCTGCAACTCCTTCGAAAAATCCCCGCCGCTCACGCGCAGATTCGCTTTGATCCAGTAGGCGGCCGGCACTCCGGTGTAGCTCTCCAGCTTCTGCGCAATCTCCTTCTTGCGATCCTCAGCCAAATCCGCGCCCTGCAGCAGCGCGCTGGCGTAGTCGCCCAGGCTGAACTGCTCCACCTCCTTCAGGAACGGCTCCAATTGCGCCGGCTGGTTCGGCACCTTGTGGTGATACCAGGCCGTCGCCGCCATCGATGGCAGCGCCAGGAAGTACGGATTATCGGTCCCCGGATTCCCCTCAGGCCCGTCCGCGCTGTCGTCAAAGCTCAGAATCTGCGACAGCAGCACCACCCCGTTCAGGTCCACGCCCTGCAACATCCGGCTCAGTACCGCGCTCCGCGTCGTCCCATAGCTCTCGCCGAAAATGAACTTCGGCGAGTTCCATCGGTGGTACTTGGTCAGGAATCGCCGGATAAAGCGGTCGAATGCGTGCCCGTCCTGATCCGTGCCCCAGAATGCCTTCCCCGCGTCCTTGCCCAGGACCCGGCTGAAGCCCGTTCCCGGCGCGTCGATAAACACCAGGTCGCTCGCGTCCAGCAGGCAGTACTGGTTGTCCACCAGCGGATACGGCGCGCCCTCCTTGTGCTGCCCGTCGGGCGTCACAATGCGCTTGGGGCCGAATGCCCCCATGTGCAAAAACATAGTCGCGCTGCCCGGGCCGCCGTTGTAAAGGAACGTGATCGGCCGGTCCGTATCATTGGCCCCCTTCTTGAAGTACGCCGCATAAAACATCCGCGAAGTCGCCGGCTGATCCTCGGGCTTGGCCGGCAGGTCTATCCCTGAATCGGGCAAATACTTCCCGTCCAGCCCAATCATCGCGTCCTGCACATCCGTCGAGCCCACGGTCAGCGTTCCCGCCACCGCCTGGTAGGCAATCGCCTGCCCGCCCACCGTCACCGAGCCTTCTGTTGTCGAGTCTCCCGGAGGCGCTGCGTTCAATACCTTCGCCTCGCCGTCCTTGTGGCCTTCCGGTTTTTCCTGGGAGTAGAGAATCGGCAATGTGCAGACAGCAAGACCAACAACCAGCGCCACATGCGCGCGTGCAAGCTTCACGGAACAACCTCCAGCGTGGGAATTTTCGCGTCCGAAGTATACCCCATCGCCGGTGATGTTTAGAGCTTGTTTCAAAAACCGGCCTTGAAAGGGCACGACTTCAACCGAGCCGCAAGCCGCTGCTAAAAAAACAACAGGGCTTTACAGGCGCGGAAAAACCCTGAAGAAAAGGCAAAGACGTGTCAGGGCACGACTTCAGTCGTGCCGAAAGGCCGCCAATAAAGGAGTTGGGCTTTAGCCCCTGCGCCCTTTCGTCGCAACCTGACCACCCATTCACGCGATCGCCCAGTGGCCACAAGCCATTAATTCATTCAGTGCAATTGCTGGAAAAGCGCGGGGAAACCAGCTCGGAGCTGGAGGCTAGAAGCTGGAAGCTGCCTTTCACCTTCTCCTCATCCCCACTCTTTTCGTCACACTCACCAGCTTGCCCGTCACCGCATACCTCCGCCGCTCCACCGGCGACGACAGCACCAGGCTGGTCACCGGCGTCCCATACGGCAGCAGCGCCTCAATCAGCGCTTCCAGGTCGTTCATGTTCGTGGTCGTCACTTTCAGCAGAAGGTCATCTCCGCCCGTGAGATGATGGCACTCCCGCACCTCTTCCAGCGTCTGCACAAAATTCAGCAGCCGGTGATAGTTCATTCCGTTGCAGCTCATCCGGATAAACGCCATCACCCCCAGCCCCAGCGCCTCGCGGTCAATCTCCACCGTGTACCCGCGCAGGATGCCGGCTTCTTCCATCTGCCGCATCCGCTCCGCCGTCGCCGTGGGGCTGAGCCCGATGCGCCGTCCCAGCTCCGCCACGCTCAGGCGCGCATTCGCCTGCAGCTCGGCGAGCAGCTTTCGACCGTAGCTGTCCATCAACGCCGTGGAATCCATTGCCATAGATTGTCATCATAGTCGATTCCACCAGCCAGCATCCCTTCCCGCGTGAGTTCCACCTGTACCCCGCCACCCTCTCCCGCTACCATCCCCCTTATGGAAGCCCTCCAGCTCGATGGCCAGCCTCTCACCCTCGCCGAAATCGAATCTGTATCCATCCATCGCCATCCTGTTTCTCTCGCCGCCGCCGCGCGCCGGCGCATGGCGGAAAGCCGCGCGCTGATCGAGCGCATCCTCGCCCACGGCCAAACCGTTTACGGCGTCAACACCGGCTTCGGCAAGCTGGCTGACGTTCGCATCTCCAACGACCACCTCGCCCAGCTACAAACCAACCTCGTTCGCAGCCACGCCGGCGGCGTCGGCCAGCCCCTCAGCGAGGCGGAGTCGCGCGCCATGCTGCTGCTTCGCGCCAACGTGCTGGCCAAGGGCTTCAGCGGCTCGCGCGTCGAGCTGGCAGAACTGCTCGTCAACCTGCTCAATGCCGGCGTCCATCCCGTCATCCCGGAAAAAGGCTCCGTGGGAGCCAGCGGCGATCTGGCCCCCCTCGCCCATCTCGCGCTGGTTGCCATCGGCGAGGGCGAAGCCTTCTACGACGGCGAGCGCATCTCCGGCGTCGAAGCCCTCCATCGCGCCGGCCTCGCGCCGCTCCAGCTTGCTGCCAAGGAAGGCCTGGCCCTGCTCAATGGCACCCAGGCCATGGCCGGCGTCGGCGCCCTTGCCATTGCCCGCGCGCAGCGCCTTGTCCGCCTCGCCGACGTCTCCGGCGCCATGTCCCTCGACGCCCTCATGGGCACGCCCGCCGCGTTCGACGAGCGCATCCAGCAGGCCCGCCCTCACCCCGGCCAGCTCTCTGCCGCGGCCCATCTCACCGAGTTGCTCCAGGGCTCTCAGATTCGCGAGTCCCACCGCGAGCACTGCTCCCGCGTGCAGGACGCCTACTGCCTGCGCTGCATGCCCCAGGTTCACGGCGCCGTCCGCGGCGTCCTCTCCCACGTCGCCGCCATCCTCCAGACTGAGGCCGGCTCCGCTACCGACAATCCCCTCGTCTTTCCGGATTTGTCCTCGGACACCCCGGACCACGGCGCCGTGATCTCCGGCGGCAACTTCCACGGCGCCCCGCTCTCCTACGCATTCGACTACGCCGCCATCGCCGTCACCGATCTGGCCGGCATCACCGAGCGCCGCATCGATCGCCTCCTCAATCCCGACATCAATGAGGGCCTGCCCGCCTTCCTCTCGCCCGATCCCGGCCTTTCATCCGGCTTCATGATCGCCCAGATCGTCGCCGCCGCACTCATCAACGAGTGCCAGGTCCTCGCCCATCCCTCCTCCACCGGCAGCATCCCCACCGATGGCGGCAAGGAGGACCACGTCTCCATGGGCATGACCGGCGCGCTCAAGCTGCGCCAGATCGTCGAAAACGTAGAGCGCATCCTGGCCATCGAGCTCATGTGCGCCGCCCAGGCCGTCGAATTCCGCCGCCCGCTGCACACCGGCCCAAAACTCGAAGATGTCCTGTTCGCCGTCCGCGGCATCGTCCCCCGCCTGGAGCAGGACCGCGTCCTTGCCCCCGACATTGAAGCCCTCGCCGCCGCCATTCGCCGCGGTGTCTTCAATCCCTGGTGCGGCAACTGAACATTACTCGAATATCGAATTGCGTCTGACTCCTGACCCCTGACCCCTGATGTAGCATGATTACGCGCACCAGGAGCGAGCATATGAAGCTATATCGAACTCTTAAAGGCTGTGTGGTCGAGGCAGAAGGCAGGCACTATCGCCTGGATGGCATGAGCTGGGATCAACTCCTCACCCAGGACGATCTCGAGTCAACTCTGAGTGCGGCAGTCTCCGCCGCCAGGCCCGCCAAGCTCGACGGCATCCTCGCGCCCATTGAGCACCAGGAAGTCTGGGCCGCCGGCGTTACCTACTACCGCAGCCGCGGCGCGCGCATGGAGGAATCCAAGGCCGCGGGCGGCGGCGATTTCTACGACCGCGTCTACACCGCCGCGCGCCCCGAGCTCTTTTTCAAGTCCACCGCCGCCCGCACCGTCGGACCCGGCGGCAAGGTCCGCATCCGCAAGGACGCCAAATGGTCCGTCCCCGAGCCCGAACTTACCCTCGCTATCAACTCCCGCGGCAGCATCGTCGGCTACACCATCGGCAACGACATGAGCTCCCGCGACATCGAGGGCGAGAACCCGCTCTACCTGCCCCAGGCCAAGGTCTACGACGGAAGCTGCGCCCTCGGTCCCGGCATTCTCGTCTCCTCCACGCCGCTCCCCAAAGAGACTGAGATTGTCCTCGAGATCGACCGCCCCGATGCCGATCGTGAGGTTCGCTGCATCTTTGCCGGCTGCGTCAAGCTTTCCGAGCTCAAGCGCGATCCCAAATTGCTGGTCGAGTACCTCTTCCGCGACAACTCATTCCCGAACGGCTGTTTCCTGATGACCGGCACCGGCATCGTTCCGCCGTCGGATTTCACGCTCAAAGTGGGCGACCGCGTACGCATCACCATCGACCCCATCGGCGTCCTCGAAAACGAAGTCGCGTAGCTGCCTCTGCTGCATGCCGCGGGTCGTACGCGGCTCGGCGGCATGCTGTTCCATCTTTCGGTTGGGATTGAGTCCCCCCGGAGGGATGAGGACAGGCCCATCGCGCTCTGTTTAGATTCTCCAAGCAGCCCTGTAATCAAGCTGGCGCTTCCCCGCCAGAAAGCACGTCGTGTATCCGCAGAATCAGGCAGGGCGCATTTACTTTTTGGGGGTCGGTTTGAAAACTGGATTTGCACTTCGCTGCGCGGCGCTGGCAGTGTGCGCGTTCACTGCCTGCCTGGCGATCTCACAAGTTCCAAATGGAAGCCTGAACGGGCGTGTCACCGATCCCAAGGGCGCGGTGATTGCCGGCGCCCAGGTGACGGCGGTGAGCCGGGAGCAAGGAGCCGAACATTCGACGGCGACCAATGCCAGCGGCCTTTACGACCTGATGAACCTGCCGGTGGGCGCCTACGATCTGACCATCGATGCCCGCGGCTTTGCCCGCCGCGAGGTGAAAGACATCCGGATTGAGGCGGGCATGGCTGCGACGGTGGATGGCAGGCTCGCTGTGGCGGCCGCGGGCACAACCGTGCGCGTGGACGCTTCTGCGGCCACGGTGGACGAGACCCAGTCGATGATCCAGGGCGAGATCACCTCCAAAACCATCCAGAGCATGCCGCTCAACGGAAGGAATTTCCTGGAGCTTGCCTACCTGGTCCCGGGCAACCGGCCTGCGCCCACGTTTGACCCCACCAAGACCAACACGCTGGAGGTGAGCTCCGCCGGTGGATTCGGACGCGGCGGAAATATCACGGTAGACGGCGGAGACAACAACGACGAAGTTGTGGGCGGCACGCTGTCGAATTTCCCCGAGGATTCCGTTCAGGATTTTCAAATCGCCACCGGCAGGTTCACCGCCGAGGTGGGACGATCGGGAAACAGCATCGTGAACATCGTCACCAAATCCGGCACCAACCAGTATCACGGTTCGCTGTTCCTGTTTGAGCGCAACCGCAATCTCCAGGGGCTGCCGGCCACGTTCAATCGCAGCCTGCCCACGCCGCCATTCGATCGCGAGCAGTTTGGCGGGTCGGCCGGCGGACCGTTCCGCCGCGACCGCGCATGGTGGTTCAGCTCAGTCGAGTATCGCGATCAGAATGCGGCCATGCAGACCGGCTCGCGCGATTTCCAGACCGACCAGATCGTGAACACTTCGGCTCCGTCGCCGTTGCGGGACGCGTTGTGGTCGTCGCGTATTGACTACCAGCTCAACCATCGCAACAGCCTGATGGCTCGCTATTCCTTCAATCGCTCAACGGATACGGGAGAAGCCACGCCCTCGCAGAACACGCCGGCTTTTACCGCGGCCGAGCGGCAGAACTCGCTCAACCGCTTCAACTCCGTGGTGGCATCGTTGAGTACAATCGTCTCTCCCACCAAGGTCAACAACCTGTCGTATCACTTCGACAATTTCTACAATTTCATCCCTCCATTTGGGCAGGATGCGCCGACTACCAATCCGGCGCTGGGACTGACCAGCGAGCTGATCTTCCCGGATCTTGCCGATGGCGCCAATTTCAATCTGCCGCAAGCCACGCATCTGAATCGCAACCAGGTGCGCGATTCGTTCTCCTGGGCGCTGGGCAAGCACACCCTGCATCTCGGCGGCGAATTCCAGCACTACACCGCGAACGGTGAGATCAACGTCTTCGGCACGGGCACGGTGATCCTGGTTTCGGATTTCGGCTTCGCCGATCTGAATGGCGATGGCAAGATCGACGATCTCGATATTCCAGAGGCAGTGGGACTGAAAAGCAGCGCGCCCGTGGTCCCGGTGCCGATCCCCACGGTCTTCGATAGCTACGCGGCGGGTTACGCGCAGGACGATTGGCGCGCGCTCCCCCGGCTGACGTTCAACCTGGGATTGCGCTGGGAATACGACTCCAACCTCACCGGCAGCTCCGGCGCCCACGATCCGTGTCCCAGCCTCACATCCCAGCCAACCAGGCCGTGCACGTGGATGGCGAACGAAATCAATCTCAAAAAGTCACCGGACACGAAGGACTTTGGCCCACGCGTCGGTTTCGTATACGACCTGACCGGCAAGGGCAACTCGGTGCTTCGCGGCGGATACGGCATCTACTACGATCGCATCATTTTGGAGGCCGGTTCGGAGGAACTGGTGCAGAACGACCGCGCGCTGACCGTGACGGCGTACGCGGGATCGTGGTGCACTTCGCCGTTTGTGCCGGGGCCGCCGAGCCTCGGCGCCTGCTTCGCTCCCGGCGCAAGCTTTGCTCAGGGCAGTCCATCGCTGGCCAGTCCATTCAGTGGCCCGCACCAGACCGGCGGCGTGGGCATTCTCGCCATGGGACCGGACGCGCACCATCCCATGATGCAGCAGTTCTCCCTGGGGCTCCAGCAGCAGGCCGGCAAGTGGCTGCTCTCCGCCGACGGCCTGCACGTCTTCGCCACGCGCCAGATCATCGGACATCTGATGCGGAACACGAATTCGACTTCGCAGTATGTGAATTGCCCCGGAGACAATCAGCCCTGCACGCTCACTGATCCACTGAGCGGGATCACGGACAATATCACCCTGCTGCAATCGCAGGCAAAGTCGTGGTACGACGGACTGCTGGTCAGCGCGCAGCACGCGCAGTCCAGGATCGGGCGCCTGGGCTATCTCTATAACATCAGCTACACGCTTTCCAAGACGTTCGATTTCTCCGACGACGACCAACTCGCCAACAACAATGCCGATGAGCAGGTGGACCTGGTGGAAGGCATCGACAACCTTCGCCTCGAGAAGGGGTATTCGGTGACCGATGAGCGCCATCGGCTCACGTTCTACGGCGAAGCCGATCTGCCCTGGCACTTCTCCTTTGCCCCCATCTACACCTTCGGCTCCGGCGTGCCGGCAGATACGTTTCTTCCCGGCACAGGGAATCTCAACGGATCAAGCGGATCGCGCTTACCCTTGCTGCCCAGGAACGCCATTGGGCGAGAGATCGGCAACAGCAATCAACTGAACGCCGTCATCGATCGCTGGAATGCGCTTCCGCCATGCCCCGGCACGTTTCCGTGCCTCGCCGGCGGGACGCTTCAGCACGTGCCCTCCGGGATCAACTTCTCCAGCCCGTTCAGCTCGCTCGACTTCCGGCTTAAGAAGGATTTTCCTCTTGGGGAACGGTTCAGATTCAGCCTCATGGGCGAGGCCTTCAATATCCTGAATCAGACCAACATCCGCGGCACAAGCAACGCAAACTTCTCCGGCCGCAACATCTCCATCGGGCCTTACCAGCCGGCGCAGCACGGCCAGCCGGCGCAGACCGTGCAACAGAACTTCTTCTCACCGGTCAGCACGGCCGGCGGGTTCTTTGGATCCGGCGGCCCCCGGGCATTCCAGTTTGCCGCGCGGCTGGAGTTTTAGACCAGATCGAGGTTTGCTGTACCCGGATACCTCGTGCCCCATCCATGCGCAGCCTTTCCGCGCATGGATGGGAAACCAGCAGGCTGAAACCTGGCTTTGAAAGGGCCCGGCTTCAGTCGTGCCGCGATGGCGGGCTGATTGTTGAAGGTGCTCTCATTTCTACTGCCAGCGCGCCAACTCGTCACCTCGGAACGGGACGCTGACTCGCTGTTTTATACGATCGCCGAATGATCGATGAGAAGAGGCAACTCGGACTGGCGGCAACCATCGCCGTCGTTATGGGCGAGTCGATTGCCCTCGGCATCTTCCTCACTCCCGCGGCAATGGCCAAATCGCTCGGTTCGCCCCTGCTGCTCGGACTGGCGTGGCTCGGCATGGCCTTCATGGCCCTCTGCGGCGCCCTGTGCTACTCCGAGCTGGCCATGCGCTTTCCCCAGTCCGGCGGCGAGTATGTCTACCTCCGTGCAGCCTACGGTGAGCGCGTTGCATTCCTCTACGGCTGGATGAGCTCCTTGGTGATGTATCCCGGGGTCTCCGCCGCCCTCGCCATGGGATCGGTCGCCTATGTGGCGCAACTTGCGCCCCTCTCGCCCGCGATGGCGGCGGTTGTGCCCGCGGTCCTGCTTTTGGGTTTCGGCGCGATCAGCTTTTTGGGAACCGGCTTGAGCGGAGCCGTCGCTTCGGCGATCAACATTCTCAAAATGGCCGTCCTTTTTTCTCTGGTCGCATGGGCAGCTTTTTCCGGCCACGCGCACTTCGACAATTTGCTTCCGCTGGCGCACCGCCGTCCCGGTTCCGAGCCGCTCTTCGGCGCCATCGCCGGCGCGGCGATCAGCGCATTCTTCAGTTTTGGCGGCTGGTGGGAGGCAGGCAAAGTCGCCGGCGCGGTGCGCAATCCGCGACGCAACCTTCCGCTCGCCTTCGGGCTCGGCGTGGCCCTGGTCTCGGCCGTCTACCTGCTCATCAGCGCAGCTTTCCTCGCCGTGGTGCCGATTGGCCGGCTGGCATCCAATACCGCATTCGTGGCGCAATTCGGCAACGTGCTCTTCGGATCGTCCGGCGCTCGCGTCCTCTCGGTCTGCGTGCTCGTGTGCGTCTGCGGCGGCATCGCCGCGCTCATGATCGCGGCGCCGCGCGTCTGTTATGCCATGGCCCGCTCCGGATCGTTCTTCTCCATCTTCGGCCGGCTGCATCCCCGCTTCGGTACCCCCGCCGCCGCCATCCTCCTCCAGACCGCGTTGGCACTCGTGGTGCTGGCCTTTGGCGCCTTCGACCGCATGTTGGCCTACATTATCTTTTCGGCCGTCATCTTCCTGGCGTTGGCGGCATCCACGCTGTTTCGCCTCCATGAGCCGGTCCGCGCGTGGTGGTTTCCGGCAGCTCCCATCGCCTTCATCGCATGTTGTATCGTCGTTGCGCTGCTGATTCTCGCGCACGATCCGGTGCCCGCGTTGGTCGGCACATTGGTCGTGCTCTTCGGGTGGCCGGCCAGCCGCCTCTTCCGCCGGCCCGCGGCTCCCATGTCATTCACGGCGGATGAAGGTTAGCGTATTCCCCCCCGCCACACGTCCTGGACCCGGGAAATGAGTGCGCCCATTCGCCCAGTTCTGTAGAAATGTCATGGTTAAGCCAACGAATCGAAAAGATATCGCTGTTCTTTGTTTTGCGCGCTCACACCCCGCGGCCCACGCGCGAACGTCGAGCTTCCCCGCGCCGGCCGAGAGGCGAATGCAGTGTCGTGAATCGCCGGCTCACACCGCCGCAGCCGCCATCTCCGCGCGGGAAGCCGCTCGCTCCGGCCGCCGCAGATCGTAGCGGTCCAGGTCCATCACCTTGCTCCACGCTTTCGCGAACTCCTCCACGAAGGCGCTCTCCCCATCGCTGCTGGCATACACTTCGGCAAGCGCGCGGAGCTGCGAGTTCGAGCCGAAGATCAGATCGACCACCGACGCTGTCCACTTCAGCTCGCCCGTCTTTCGATCCCGCCCTTCCAGCACTCCCGGCGTCTTATCTGACTTCGCCCACTTCGTCCCCATGTCCAGCAAGTTCACGAAGAAGTCGTTGCTCAGGGTTCCGGGCCGCTTGGTGAACACGCCATGCTGTGAATTCCCGTGGTTTGCGCCCAGCACCCGCAATCCGCCGATCAGGACCGTCGCTTCCGGACCGGTCAGGTTCAGCAGTTGCGCCTTGTC
>Ga0307372_10008735_pt1 | contig 14171 bp, 10 predicted proteins | sample OX1MG_FD_202533 | JGI IMG/M metagenome (GOLD analysis project Ga0307372, IMG submission 202533) | Soil microbial communities from Risofladan, Vaasa, Finland - OX-1 | ecosystem: Environmental > Terrestrial > Soil > Coastal area > Acid sulfate soil | place: Finland: Risofladan, Vaasa | collected...
GTTCAGCGATGCCCGGCCGGAGTCGGTATTCGAGTCGATCTCGCGGGTGGTATTCCACGACGAGGGACTGCCCCCGCCCGAGCTGCAGGCCTGGGTAGGCGACGAAGACGTGGTGGTCGGCCGGGTCGACTTCCTGTGGCAGGCTCACCGGACCATCGGTGAGGCCGACGGCGCCGTCAAGTACCGCGACCCGTCCCGGGCCATTGCCCAGCTTCAGCGCGACGCCCGGTTACGGGAGGCGGGCTTCGAGGTCGTGCACTTCACCTGGGACGAGATCATCCGGGTGCCCGGCCAGGTGGCCGCGGCCATCCGGGCCGCTTTCCGGCGAGGCGGCGGCTGACCGGCATGTCAGGCCAGGCGCGTGCCTGCCGACATCAGGTCCTCGCAGGCCTGGACGACGCGGGCGGCCATCGCCGCCTCGCCGGCCTTGCCATAGGCACGCGGGTCGTAGGCCTTCTTGTCGCCCACCTCACCGTCGATCTTGAGCACGCCGTCGTAATGGCTGAACATGTGCCCGGCGATCGGCCGGGTGAAGGCGTACTGGGTGTCGGTGTCCACGTTCATCTTGATGGCACCGTAGGAGATCGCCTCCCGGATCTCCGTCAGCGCCGATCCCGAGCCTCCGTGGAAGACCAGGTCGAAGGGCTTGTCCTTGCCGTACATCGCGGCGACCGCGTCCTGGATGTCCTTGAGCACCGACGGCCGCAGGGACACGTGCCCGGGCTTGTAGACCCCGTGCACGTTGCCGAACGTGGCGGCCAGGATGTACCGGCCGCGCTCGCCCAGCCCGATCGCTTCCGCCGTGGCCAGCGCGTCCTGCGTGGTGCTGTAGAGCTTCTCGTTGATCTCCCCGACGATCCCGTCCTCCTCCCCGCCGACCACGCCGATCTCCAGCTCCATGACGGTGCGGGCCTGCGCGCACTCGTCGAGCAGCTCAGAGGCGATGGCCAGGTTCTCGGCCAGCGGGACAGCGGACCCGTCCCACATGTGGGACTGGAACAGCGGCTCCTCGCCCCGGGCGACCCGCTCCTTGGACAGCGCGACCAGGGGGCGCATGAAGCCGTCCAGCTTGTCCTTGGGGCAGTGGTCGGTGTGCAGGGCGATGTTCACCGGGTATCTGGCGGCGACAGTTCGGGCGAAGTGCGCGAACGCGACCGAGCCGGTGACCATGTCCTTGACCGCCGAACCCGACAGGTACTCGGCCCCACCGGTGGAAACCTGCACGATGCCGTCGCTTTGCGCATCGGCGAAGCCGCGCAGAGCCGCGTTCAGCGTCTGGCTCGACGTGACGTTGATGGCCGGGTAGGCGAAGCCTTGTTCCTTGGCCCGGTCGAGCATCTGGGCGTAGACCTCTGGCGTCGCGATAGGCATGACGGTCGGCTCCTTGTCTGGCGTGTGCATTCAGTATCGGTGACCGCGGCCGTCCGCGGCAGGGGAGGGCCGGGATGTGGGCACCATCGGTGATTTGCCCGGTCCCGGCCCGCGGTCCGGGCCGGGACGGCTGGCCGCGCAGGGGACGCAGAAGTAAAGGTGCTCTTAAGCTCGGCCGGCAGCGGCCAAGGCACGCGGCCGCATGCTGTACAACAGTGAGCTATGGAGAGCTTTCTCATCCACTGGGGCTACGCCGCGGTTTTCCTGTTCGGGTTCCTTGAGGCCTGCTGCGTCCCGATTCCGTCCGAAATCACCTTCGGGTTCGCTGGCGTACTGGCCGGTGAGGGGCACCTCAGCATCGTCGGCGTCATCCTGGTGGGAACGGCGGCCGAGCTCATCGGCTCGTTCGTCTCCTACGGCATCGGGCGGGCCGGCGGCCGGCCGCTCGTCCACAGGTATGGCCGCTACCTGCTGATCACGCAGGCGGACATCGACCGGGCGGAGCGTTTCGTCGCCGGGCGCGGCCTGTGGGCGATCCCGCTCGGGCGCGCGCTGCCGGTTGTCCGGACGTTCGTGTCCATCGTGGCCGGCTTCATCGAGGTGCCCCCGCTGCTGTTCGGGATCCTGAGCCTCATCGGCACCGCGGTCTGGGTGACCGTGATCTCGCTGATCGGATACGGGGTCGGCAGCGCGTGGCAGACCGTCGCGCACGGGATCGCCGTCACCGGCTACGGGATCGCGGCCCTGGTGGCCCTGGCCATCATCGCCTTCATCGCCTACCGGCTGCGTGAGCTCCGCCACGAGGCGGCGCACGGGCGCGGCCCGGGCGATCACGGCTCCACCGGCTCTGGCCCCACCGGTTCTGGCCCGGGCGTCCCCGGCTCCGGCGATCAGGCCGGGGTCCGGTCCACCCCCAGGTCGCCGATGTCATAGGCGGCGCGGAACGGCAGCCCGCGCCCGGTCACCCGGTCGCGGGCGCCCCGTTCCACGACGACCGCCACGCCGACCACCTCCGCGCCGGCCTCCCGGAGTGCGTCCACAGCGGTCAGCACGGAAGCGCCGGTGGTGGAGGTGTCCTCGACAGCCAGTACCCGGCGGCCGGCGACGTCCGGCCCCTCGATCCGGCGCTGGAGCCCATGGGTCTTGTCCGCCTTGCGGACGATGAACGCGTCCAGTGCCCGGCCCTGGCTGGCGGCAGCGTGCAGCATGGCGGCCGCCACCGGGTCCGCACCGAGCGTGAGCCCGCCGACCGCGTCGTAGTCGAGGTCCGCGGTGGCCGCCAGCATGACCCGGCCGGCCAGCGGCGCTGCCTGCCCGCTGAGCAGCACCCGCCGCAGGTCGATGTACCAGGTCGCGCGCTGCCCGGACGACAGCACGAAGTCGCCGTGCACCACTGCCGTGGCCTTGATCACCCGCAGGAGCTCATCGCGGTCGCTCACGGCCTGGGAGCCTACAGGCTGGCGAGGATCTGCTGTTCCCGGTCCGGGTCGAGGCCGATGCCCGGCATCCGGGCGAACTCCGGCTCGGGGCGGTCCTGGCTGGCAGCCTCCTGGAGCAGCCAGTGCCAGGTGTCGCTGACGGTGTCCGCGAGCGGGCGGTACCGGATGCCGGTCCGCAGCGCGCGGTCCCCCGTGACCTGCCACATGGCGGCCAGCTCGGGAATGTCCGGCGCCCACATCGGCAGCTCCATCCAGGGTTCCACCCCCGCCGCCAGCAGGGCCTGGTCGGCCGTCCACCGCAGCTCCAGGCCGGTGTCCCGCTGGGGCTCGGTGACCTGCGCACAGTGACCGAGCAGGTCACCGAAGGTGGTTCCCTCCGGGCCCGGCACGTTCACCACACCGGGGATGCCACGCCGGGTGTTGTCGGCGAGCCAGGCGGCGAGGTCCCGGGCATCGGTCATCCGCAGCGGGCTGTCCGCCGCTGGCGCGAGTACCTGCCCGCCGCGCGCGATCCTGGTCAGCCACCACGGAAGCCGCCCCACGTTCTCGTGCGGCCCGATGATCAGGCCGGGCCGGGCGATCAGGCACCGGCCGGCCATGGCCTCCTGGACGGCGCGCTCAGAGCCGGCCTTGAGCTCGCCGTAACCGAGCGTCTCGATGGTGCCGGCCGCGTCGGACGGGCAGTCCAGGACGGGCGATTCCTCGCTGACCGGCTCGCGCGCCTGGTCGGCGTAGACCGACAGGGTGGAGACATAGGTGTAGTGGCCGACGTGCCCGGCCAGCAGCTGGGCGGAGGCCGCGACGTGGACGGGGGCGATCGTGGAGGTGTCGATGACGCCGTCCCACTCACGCTCCGCCAGCTGGAGCAGATCCTCGAAGCTGGTACGGTCTCCGTGCAGCACCTCGGCACCCGGCCGGGGGTGGCCGCTCAGCCCGCGCGAGAAGGTTGTGACGTCGTAGCCGCGGCTGATCGCCTCGTCCACGATGGCACGCCCGAGGAAGCGGGTGCCCCCGAGAACAAGAAGTCGCATGTCTGGGTATCCTGCCGGGCCGTGAGCCGTGGCGGTGATACTTCCGCCAAGAGCTGACTACCCGCCCTCCCGGTGGTTGCCGCGATCTGTGCGCACTCCATCACGAAGGCGGCTGAGCGCTGGTAACGTCTCGCGTCGACGGAAGGACGGTGTCGCGTGGATCGGTGCGCGCTGTTCGTGGACGCGGGCTACGTACTGGCTGATGGTGCGATGGCCGTCCACGGAACCCGTCACCGGGAGTCCGTCTCCTGGAGCTACGCGGGCCTGCTCCAGTTCCTGGGCAGCGTGGCCCGGGACCGGACCGGCCTGCCGCTGCTGCGGTGCTACTGGTACGAGGCGACGGTCGAGGGCCGCCGGTCACCTGAGCACGACGCACTGGCCGACCTGCCCGGCGTGAAGCTGCGGCTGGGCCGGATGAGGCCCGGCCGGCGCGAGGGCGTGGAGAGCGAGATCCACCGCGACCTGATCACCCTGGCCCGCAACAGCGCGGTGAGCGACGCCCTGGTCGTCAGCGCCGAGGAGGACCTGGCCCAGGTCATCGCCGACGTGCAGGATCTTGGCGTGCGGGTCACCCTGCTGCACGTGACTGTGGACGGCAACTGGACCATCTCGCGTGCCCTCCGCCAGGAATGCGACGACCTCGTCGAGATCGGTGAGGCACATCTGCGGCCCTACGTGGAGCTCGTGGTCGGCGCTGAACCGCTGCGCGAGGACGAGCGGCACTCCGTGGGGGCCTACCCGGGGCGGGCGCTGACCAACGGCCACGGGCCCGTCGGCCCGCTCGGCCAGCAGCAGGCGCTGCCGGCCGGCTCGCATCAGGCTCCGCCGGAGATCTACACCTCCCCGGTCATCGCCGAGTACCAGCGGGCGGCCCAGCCGGCCATGAACGGCCAGCCCGGCTCCCTCCAGCCGGCCAACAACTCCGGCCCGATCGGGCCGATGCCCGGCTCGCAGGGCCCGCCCCCCAGGCACCAGCCCGCGCCGGCCCCGCCACCAGCCCCGGCTGCGGGCGTCCCGCAGGGCATGCAGTCGATGCCCGCCATGCAGCCGCCGCCCCCGGGGATGGTCGGCCAGCAGGGCATGCCCGTCGGCCCGGCTCCGGGTGCGCCGGGCGGCCAGAACTTCGGTGCCATGCCGGCCGCGCCGGCGATGCCCCCGCCACTCAACCCGGCGGGGCCGGGTGCCAGCCATAACTCCGGGCCGACCCAGCTTCCGCCCGCCATGACGCAGTCGGCCACCCTGCCGGCCATGCCTGGCCAGCAGGGCCAGCAGCAGCCGATGCCGCTGCCAGCCCCGGTGGGCCAGCCCACGGCACACCATTCCGGGCCGATGGCGGTCCCGCCGGGCATGCCGTCCGGACCCCAGCCCGCGCACCCGGGGCACATGGGCCAGCCCGCGCTCGGCCAGCCCGGGATGCACCAGCAGTCTCAGCCCGCCCAGCCGGGCCATCCGGGTGTGCCCCCGCACCAGGCCGGGCCACCTGGCATGCCGCAGGGCCAGCCAGGCCCGGTGCCTCAGCCGGCTATGGAAGGCGGGCAGCCGGCGTACCAGGCACCGCCAGGCCCCGGTTACCAGGGCCCCGGCCAGGACGCCGCTGGCGGCCCCACCGGGCCACGCCAGCCCATGCCGGGTCCCCAGCAGGGGCCAGCGGGCCCGGCACCGGGCCCGGCACCGGGCGGCGGCCCCATGGCGCCCGCCGGGCAGCCGGCCCGGGGCGGGCTGCGCACCTACCCGCAGACGGCCCCCACCGGTCGGTTCACCCGCGGGCCCGCTGATCAGCGCTCCCAGCAGTTCCCTGGCGCGCCCGCCGACCAGCCCGAAGGCCAGGGCGCCTACGTGCCGCAGCAGGGCCCCTACGGCGGCCCGCAGCAGGCCATGCAGCATGCGCCGGTGCCCCAGGCCGCGGTCTCGCTCGCCGACGCGGTGCAGGCCGCGCACGGTGAGGGTTTCAACTTCGGGCAGTCGGTGGCGCGGGACGCACCCGCGCTGTGGCTGGAAGCCGTGCTCGCCCGCAAGCCGCGCATGCCCTCGGACCTGGAAGCCAGGCTGCTGCAGGAGTCGGCGCTGCCGATCGACTCGCTGCTGCACGACGAGGTGCGGCATGCGCTGCGGCGCGGGTTCTGGGACGCACTGGAAAGATCTCGCCACTAGTGGGCTGAGTCGGGACGTTGCCACGCCCTCAGGATGGGTACCGTGTCTCACGTGGGTGTGCTCAGCCGTGAGGCTTTTGACGCGATCGAGTTCGATGCCGCGCGCACTGGCGACCACCGGGCAGCGGCGCAGGAGATGACCCAGCTGGCTGATAGCGGCACCCAGACCGCGGCCATGCCGCGTGCCGACGCCTACATGCGGGCCGGGGAGCAGTGGCTGCTCGCCGACGACCCCGCTGCCGCGGCAAACGGCTTCCTCCGCGCGATCGAGGACGGGGGGCCCTCGTTCGCCGACCCGCGGGTGCCGCTGGCGCGGGCGCTGTTCATGATGGACGAGACGGCGGAGGCTGAGGCGCTGGTCAGCCGCCTGGCGGCCGAGCCGCCGCGCGATCCGCGCACCTGCGACATGGCGGCCGAGCTGCTGGAGGAGCGGTCGGATCTGATCGGGGCGCTGGCCTGGGCGAACGCGGGCGTGGAACTGTGCCTGGGCCGCTCACCCGGCCCGGTCGCCAGCGCGGGCGACGTGGACAGCGAGCCGGTGGTGCCCCAGGCGGCAGCCGGGGACGACCAGGCCGGCGCGCTGCCAGGCCCGGTCACCGGTGACCGGGCAGAGCTGCGGCTCCTGCTGAGCCTTCGTTTCCGGATCCGCAATGACCTCGGGCTGCCCGAGGACGCCTACGACCGGCTGCTCGACGAATTCGGCTCCGAGCCGGGCACCGTCTCCGGCACCGGCTTACCGGGCCGGACGGTCAGCGCGTCGGCCGCTGGGTCCAGATCCACCAGGACCGTTTCCCCGTCGGCGATCTCCCCGGACAGGAGCGCCTGGGCGAGCTGATCCCCGATGGCCGACTGAACCAGCCGGCGCAGCGGCCGGGCACCGTACACCGGGTCGAATCCGGTCACGGCCAGCCATTCGCGGGCCGCCGGGGTGACCTCAAGGGTGAGCCTGCGGTCGGCGAGCCGCCGCGCCAGCCTGGCCACCTGCAAGTCGACGATCTGGGTGAGTTCCTCGGTCGACAGGGCGTCGAACAAGATCACATCATCGAGCCGGTTGAGGAACTCCGGTTTGAAGGTCGCCCGGACGACGTTCATCACGGCATCACGTTTGGCCTGCTCGTCGAGCGCCGGGTCGGCGATGAAGGCCGAGCCGAGGTTCGAGGTGAGGATCAGGATCGTGTTCCGGAAGTCGACCGTGCGGCCCTGGCCGTCGGTGAGCCTGCCGTCGTCGAGCACCTGCAGCAAGACGTCGAAGACTTCCTGGTGGGCCTTTTCCACCTCGTCGAGCAGCACCACGCAGTAGGGCCGCCGCCGGACGGCCTCGGTCAGCTGGCCGCCCTCCTCGTAGCCGATGTAGCCGGGCGGGGCTCCCATCAGCCGGGCGACCGAGTGCTTCTCGCCGTACTCGCTCATGTCGATGCGGATCATGGCCCGCTCGTCGTCGAAGAGGAACTCGGCGAGCGCCTTGGCCAGCTCCGTCTTGCCCACGCCGGTGGGGCCGAGGAAGAGGAACGACCCGGTCGGCCGCTCGGGGTCGGAGATGCCCGCCCGGGACCGGCGCACCGCGTTCGCGACGGCGTGGACCGCCTGGGCCTGCCCGATCAGCCGCCTGCCGAGCTCGGCCTCCATCCGCAGCAGCTTGCCGGTCTCGCCCTCCAGCAGCCGGCCCGCCGGGATGCCGGTCCAGGCCGAGACGACGTCCGCGACATCGTCCGGGCCGACCTCCTCCTTGACCATGGGCGCGCTGCCGGAGCCCGCCGGGAAGGACGTCCCGCCGCCCGCCGCGGCCTGGCCGTTGCTCTCCTGCGCGGCCACGGCCGCAGCGGCCGCCAGTTCGGCCTCAAGCGCGGGGACCTGCCCGTACATGATGCGGGATGCGGTCTCGAAGTCGGCGTCCCGCTGTGCCCGTTCCGCCTGCCCGCGCAGATCGTCGAGGCGCTGCTTGAGCTCGCCGACCCTGTTCAGGCTGGCCTTCTCCCGCTCCCAGCGGGCGACCAGCGCGGTGAGCTGTTCCTGCCGGTCGGCGAGATCGGCGCGCATCCGCTCCAGGCGCTCCTTGCTGGCCGGGTCCGCCTCCCGCGCCAGCGCCATCTCCTCCATCTTCATCCGGTCCACGGTGCGCTGCAGTTCGTCAATTTCCACCGGCCGCGAGTCGATCTCCATCCGGAGCCGCGACGCGGCCTCGTCGACCAGGTCGATGGCCTTGTCCGGGAGGAACCGCGCCGTGATGTAGCGGTCCGACAGGGTCGCCGCCGCGACCAGCGCGGCGTCGGAGATCTGCACCTTGTGGTGCGCCTCGTAGCGGCCCTTGAGGCCGCGCAGGATCGCGATCGTGTCCTCGACCGATGGCTCGCCCACCAGGATCTGCTGGAAGCGCCGTTCCAGGGCCGGGTCCTTCTCTATCCGCTCCCGGTACTCATCCAGCGTGGTCGCGCCCACCATCCGCAGCTCGCCGCGGGCGAGCATCGGCTTGAGCATGTTGCCGGCGTCCATCGCGCCCTCGGCCGCGCCCGCGCCGACGACCGTGTGCAGTTCGTCGATGAACGTGATGACCTGGCCCTCGCTCTGCTTGATCTCGTTGAGGACGGCCTTGAGGCGCTCCTCGAACTCGCCGCGGTACTTCGCGCCCGCGACCATCGCGGCGAGGTCGAGCGCGACCAGCCGCTTGCCGCGCAGCGACTCGGGGACGTCCCCGGCGACGATCCGCTGCGCCAGGCCCTCGACCACCGCGGTCTTGCCGACCCCGGGCTCGCCGATCAGGACCGGGTTGTTCTTGGTGCGGCGGGACAGCACCTGGATCACCCGCCGGATCTCGGCATCACGCCCGATCACCGGATCGAGGTCACCGTCCCGCGCCCGCTGGGTGAGGTCGACGCCGTATTTCTCCAGCGCCTGGTAGGTCCCTTCCGGGTCCTCCGAGGTGACCCGGGCGTGCCCCCTGACCTTCTCGAACGCAGCGAACAGCTGGTCGGCGCCCGCGCCAGCCCGGCGCAGCACCTGCGCGGCCTGGCCGCCGTCCGCCGCCAGGCCGACCAGCAGGTGCTCGGTGGAGACGTACTCGTCACCGAGCTCCCGCGCCCGCTTGGCGGCGGTCGCGATGGCCGCCACCAGCGGCCGTGACATGTCCGGCGCGCTGAGCGTGGCACCGGCCGCCATCGGCAGCTTGGCCAGCTGGTCACCGGTGTCGGCGAGGACGGCGGCGGGGTCGGCGCCGACCGCCCGCAGCAGCGGGGCCGCGGTCCCGCCGGCCTGCTCGACCAGCGCCGCGAGCAGGTGCAGCGCGTCCACGTGCGGGTTGCCCGCGGTGGTCGCGCGCCGGACGGCGTCTGACAGCGCCTCCTGGCTCTTGCGGGTGAGCTTGTCGTCCATCAGGTGCATCCCGGAAGTCGAAGGTGAGTTGGCTGGGAATGGCCGCCGAGGTTACCGTGGCCCGGCTGGCGAATCCGGTCCGGCCGCCGGCGGATCGGCGGGCAGGGCCGGTTCCGCGGCGGGCAGGGCCGGGTGTGGCGGGCCGGTCCCGGTGTCCGGCCCGTCCGCGGCCCGCCCTGGTCCGCCGCCCTGGCCGGCCGCGCTGCCCCGGCCGCGTACCGGGACCAGCGAGGCGCCGGCGCCGCGGTCGCGCAGCAGCCCGGCGAGCCGGGCGGCCACCGCCCGGGTGGACTCCAGTTCGATCCGCAGCTGGCTCAGCTCGGCTGTCAGCTCGGCGAGAACGTCGCGGAACCGCTCCAGTTCGCTCTCCAGCTCGAGGATCTGCTTGATCCCCGAGAGGTTGACGCCGTCCACCTGCGACAGCCGCTGGACCTCCCGCAGGACCAGGATGTCCCGCAGCGAGTACCGGCGGCCCTTGCCGGCGGTCCGGCCGGGGGAGACCAGGCCCGCCTTGTCGTAGGCACGCAGCGTCTGCGGGTGCATGCCGGACAGCTGAGCGGCGACCGAGATCACGTATACGGGCGTGTCGTCGGACATCTCAAACGGGCTGCTCATGGCGTCACCCCCAGCCCCTGGTCTGCTTATCCGGCCGGGCCTGCCACATCACGCCTGCCTAGCCCGCCGCAGCAGGTCTTCCCGCGGGTCCTCACCCGCGGTCGCCTCCCGGAACGCGTCCAGTGCCTCCCTGGCCGGCCCGGGCAGGTTCTGCGGGACCTGGACGGAGACGGTCACCAGGAGATCCCCGTTGGTGCCGTCCGCGCGCCGCACACCTTTGCCCCGGACCCGGAACGTGCGGCCGTTGGGGGTGCCGGCCGGGATCCGCACGCTGACCGGCGCACCCCGGTGGGAGGGCACCTTGATCTCCGCCCCGAGCGCCGCCTCGGGGAAGGTGACGGGCACCGTCACTGTCAGGTTGTTGCCGCTGCGCCCGAACACCGGGTGCGGGGTGACGTGGACCCGGACATACAGGTCCCCATTCGGGCCACCACGCTCACCCGGGGCACCCTTGCCCTTGAGCTTGATCCGCTGCCCGTCGGCGACGCCAGCGGGGATCCTGGACTGGATGGTGCGGGTGCTCATGGCACGGCCGCTGCCCGAGCACGCCGGGCAGGGGTCGTCGACCACCAGGCCGCGGCCCCGGCACTCCCGGCATGGCTCGGAGAACGCGAAGCTGCCCAGGTTCCGGCTGGACTGGCCGGTGCCCTCACAGGAGGGGCAGACCCGCGGTACCGAGCCGGACTTCGCCCCGGTGCCGTGACAGGTCGGGCATGCGCCCTCGCCGGTCAGGCGCAGCGACACGGTGGCGCCGTCGATGGAGTCGCTGAACCCGAGCGTGGTCTCGGTCTCGACATCCGCACCGCGCCGCGGCCGCGGCGCAGTGCTCCGGCCGCCGAACATCCCGCCGAACAGGTCGCCCAGCCGGCCGCCGCCGGTACCGCCGCCGGTCCCGGTCCCGGCGCCGCCGCCGCCGAACAGGTCACCGAGGTCGAACCCGTACCCGCCGCCCTGCCCGCCGGGGCCGGGACCGCGGAAGCCACCGCTGCCGAAGAGAGAGCGCGCCTCGTCGTACTCCTTGCGCCGCTTGGAGTCGGACAGGACGTTGTAGGCCTCGGAGATCTCCTTGAACCGCTCCTCGGCCTTGGCGTCGCCCTTGTTAGCGTCCGGATGGTACTTGCGGGCAAGCTTGCGGTACGACTTCTTGATCTCGTCCGCGGTCGCGGTCTTGGAGACGCCGAGGGTCTTGTAATAGTCCTTCTCGAGGAAGTCCTTGGTGCTCACGGGCATCTCCGGGCATCAGTCGTGGTCAGCGCGGGTCCCCGGGCCGGCCTGGCCAGCTCCCCCGCCGCTAGCGGGGCGGCCGGTGCCCGGGCCTGCCGAGGGGTGCCCGGCGCCGCGCCGCCCGGCTCTGTCCGCGCCGCCCAGCCCGTCGTCCGCACGGGGCCCGTCGTCCGCACGGGGCCCGTCGTCCGCACGGGGCCCGTCGTCCGCACGGGGCCCGTCGTCCGCACGGGGCCCGTCGTCCGCACGGGGCCCGTCGTCCGCACGGGGCCCGTCGTCCCCACCGGGCTCGGCGACAGCGACCCTGGCTGGGCGGAGTATCCGCTCGCCCACCCGGTATCCGGGCTGCAGGATCTGGACGCAGGTGGGCTCGGTCACCGATGCGGAGTAGGAGTGCATCAGCGCCTCGTGCACCTTCGGGTCGAACGGTTCCCCGTTCTCACCGAAGCTGTCGAGCCCCAGCTTGGTGGTGGCCGCCTCCAGCGAGTCGGCCACCGACTTGAAACCGCCGACGAGCTCGCCGTGCTCGCGCGCGCGGCCGATGTCGTCCAGCACAGGCAGCAGCCCGGCGAGGACGTTGGCGAGCGCCTGCTCGCGCACGGCCACTCGGTCGCGCTCGACGCGCTTGCGGTAGTTCGCGTACTCAGCGGTCACGCGCTGCAGGTCAGCTGTGCGCTCGGCCAGCTGCTCGGCGAGGTCCGCCGGCGGCGGCGTGCCGCCCGCCCGGCCCCCGGCCGCGGGCCCCTGCCCACCGTCGGCCCCGGGCGCCGGGGTGCCCGCTCCGGTCCCGCCGGTGCCAGCCCCGCCAGCACCGGTCCCGGGGGCATCGACCGCGGCGGCACCGCCGGACCCCTCCAAGCCGGGCGAACCGCCCGGCTTGGAGGCAGCGTGCTTGCCCGGCCTGGGCTTGCCGGTCCCGCGTGGGGTGGCTCCCTGGCCGCCCGCTCCCGCCTGACCTGGCTGCCCAGGGTTCCTGACCTGGCCGGTCGCCGGATCGATGCGCCTGAGGTCGCGGATCACCGGCCCCGTGTTGGTCTCCTCCGGTGAGCTCATCAGGCGGCGCCACCTTCTTCGCCCGGCTTGTCCTCGTCGACGATCTCGGCTTCCACCACATCGTCGTCGTCGGACTGACCGCCCGAGCCGGGCTCGCCACCCGCCGTGTCCCCGGCGGCACTAGCCTGGGCCTGGGACTGGGCGTAGATGGCGGTCCCCATCTTCTGGCTGACCTGGGCCGCCTTCTCGGTGGCCTCCTTGATCGCGTCGGTGTCGGTGCCTTCGAGCGCCTTCTTGAGGTCGGCGATCGATGCCTCCACCTCGGACTTGATGTCCTCGGGGACCTTCTCGGAGTTCTCGGCCAGGAACTTCTCCGTGGTGTAGGCGAGGGTGTCCGCGCGGTTGCGGACCTCAGCCTCCTCCCGGCGCTTGGCGTCATCCTCGGCGTACTTCTCCGCCTCGTCAACCATCCGCTGGATGTCGTCCTTGGCCAGCGCGGACCCGCCGGTGATGGTCACCGACTGCTGCTTGCCCGTGCCCAGGTCCTTGGCGGAGACGTTGACGATGCCGTTGGCGTCGATGTCGAAGGTCACCTCGATCTGCGGGACGCCGCGCGGGGCGGGGGCGATGCCGGCCAGCTCGAACATGCCGAGCTTCTTGTTGTAGGCCGCGATCTCCCGCTCGCCCTGGAAGACCTGGATCTGCACCGACGGCTGGTTGTCGTCCGCGGTCGTGAAGATCTCCGAGCGCTTGGTCGGGATGGTCGTGTTGCGCTCGATGAGCTTGGTGAAGATGCCGCCCTTGGTCTCGATGCCCAGCGACAGCGGGGTCACATCCAGCAGCAGCACATCCTTGACCTCGCCCCTGAGCACGCCGGCCTGCAGGCAGGCGCCGACGGCGACGACCTCGTCCGGGTTGACGCCCTTGTTCGGCTCCTTGCCGCCGGTCAGGTCCTTGACCAGCTCGACCACCGCGGGCATCCGGGTCGAGCCGCCGACCAGCACCACGTGGTGGATGTCGGACAGCTTGACGCCAGCGTCCTTGATGACCTGCTTGAACGGGCCCTTGCAGCGGTCCAGCAGGTCGGAGGTCATCCGCTGGAACTCCGCGCGCGTGAGCTTGGTGTCCAGGTGCAGCGGGCCCTGCTCGGAGTGGGTGATGTACGGCAGGTTGATCTGGGTCTCCGAGGAGCCGGACAGCTCGATCTTGGCCTTCTCGGCCGACTCCCGCAGCCGCTGCAGGGCCATCTTGTCCTTGGACAGGTCGATGCCGTAGTTGTTCTTGAAGTCCTGGACCAGCCAGTCCACGACCCGCTGATCCCAGTCGTCACCACCGAGGTGGTTGTCGCCGCTGGTCGCCTTCACCTCGACCACGCCTTCGCCCACTTCCAGCAGGGACACGTCGAAGGTGCCGCCGCCGAGGTCGAAGACGAGGATGGTGGCCTCGTTCTCCTTCTCCAGGTGGTAGGCGAGCGCGGCGGAAGTCGGCTCGTTGATGATGCGCAGCACGTTCAGCCCGGCGATCTGGCCGGCCTCTTTGGTGGCCTGCCGCTGCGCGTCACTGAAGTACGCGGGCACCGTGATCACCGCGTCGGTGATCGTCTCGCCCAGGTAGGACTCCGCGTCCCGCTTGAGCTTTTGCAGGACGAAGGCGCTGATCTGCTGGGCGGTGAACTTCTTGTCGTCGATCTTGACGGTCCAGTCGGTGCCCATCTGGCGCTTGACCGACCGGATGGTCCGGTCCACGTTGGTCACCGCCTGCCGCTTGGCGACCTCACCGACGAGCACTTCCCCGTTCTTCGCGAAGGCGACGACGGACGGAGTGGTCCGCGAGCCCTCGGCGTTGGCGATGACCGTCGGCTCGCCGCCTTCGAGGACAGCGACGACAGAGTTGGTCGTCCCGAGGTCAATCCCTACCGCACGTGCCATGTTGCAGTCCCTGAGTGTGATGGTGAGCAGAAGTTGAGCCTTGTCGGCGCAAGT
>Ga0307372_10008736_pt1 | contig 14171 bp, 16 predicted proteins | sample OX1MG_FD_202533 | JGI IMG/M metagenome (GOLD analysis project Ga0307372, IMG submission 202533) | Soil microbial communities from Risofladan, Vaasa, Finland - OX-1 | ecosystem: Environmental > Terrestrial > Soil > Coastal area > Acid sulfate soil | place: Finland: Risofladan, Vaasa | collected...
CCGCGTTCTGTATGTGGCTCGGCGCACCTCGGTGCGCAACCCACGATAAGGAGGCAGACCCTTCTTCTCCAACAGATCCTTCAGCCCGCCTCAACTTCGTGGCGGGCCATGATGTCTATGATTTGATTTGCGAATTCGCACCCCACAGGTTATCCGGCTACCGCTGCGGTCGCCCAACTTGAACGCATTCGCGGAACGGTTCGTCGGTTCCGTGAAAAGCGAATGCCTATCCAGACTGATACCGATCGGTATTCCGATGCTCCGGCGCGCGATGCACGAGTACATGGAGCATTATCATCGCGAGCGCAACCATCAAGGCCTCGGCAATGGATTGATCGTACCGCGTCGCCTTTCGCCGTCACAGTCAGACCGAATCGAGCGCCGAAGGCGTTTGGGCGGAGTGTTGAACTTCTACGAACGAGCCGCCGCGTGAACGTGTCGGAGTTATCGAACAATACGCCAGCCATTTCGCTCAGGGCGCCGAATTTCGCTGAACTAGCCCTTCGTCGCCTGTGGGGATAGCGCGTCGCTCATAAACGAATACCACCTTTCCGCGCAGATTATCGATTTGTGTCGATTTTTTTTACACTTCACCGGTGATTGGTAATTGCAATCTGCTCAACCTATTGTATTGATGCATTTGTCCCTTCTTGGCTCGATCTTTGCTCGAGTTTCAAGAGCGCCGCACTTCGGCGAACATCCAAGGCGCAGGGGGATTCCACAATGCCAACAAGATGCCATACCCGCCAATCCGCCAGTAACCGCTCTATCACCAAAATAACTGGCGCCAGTTGAAAAGCTGTTGTCGCTGCCTTGTTCGTTATCGGGGTCGTAGCTTCATCGCCTCAACCGGCCCGCGCCAGCGTCGTTTTTACCGACTCCACTAGCACGTGGCTGAGTGACATTGGCGGGGTCGGTATCACCGCCACCACAAGCATTCTGGGCGCGAACCAATCAAGCGCAAGCAGCTTTTCTCTCGTCGGTGGCGGTTCGTTTACATCCAACATTCCTCTGCAGGTCGACCAGATCGGTAACGGCTGGGCCACATGGTCTGGCGGTTACAGCGGTCAACTTTTGGCGACCCAGGGAGTGACGTCGCTGACGCTTAATCCGTGTCCGCCCTTGCGATTGGCGATGGCCACGGCGAGTTCGAGCTCGCGGGCCGTGCGCACGCGGAATACGCGGTTCCGAGTGACTGGCAGGTTCGATGCCCGCGCGGACAAGAGGGGAGTGCGGGGAGAGCTCTCGAGCAGCCTCAGCAGCAGGCCGTCCCGCACCTTGAGACCCGCCCACAACCAAGATGGCGCGCGACACGTTGTCGCGCGACCGTCGAATTATCTTACACAAGAGCACTCCCGGACCCCTGGGGAAACGAGGAGTCTGTTCCTAACTCCCTGATACAACAAGCATCTGTCGATCTTGGCATGCGGCTTGCAACGCAGAGAGCAGCGGAACTCGCGGTACAGCTAAAGTTAGCGCGGGGACTGGGTCGAAACGATCGAATGAGCCCGGCAACAATTGGAATCAAGGGTGGATTGAAATGAAGACTACAAACGGTAAAAGCCTCGCCCGACGGAGCGCACTCCGTAACGGCGGCCTCCTTGCCCTCCTGGTCGGAGTGGGTCTGATGACCCTGTCTCCGGGCGCCCGGGCTACTCCGATCGGGTACATGACCGCTGGAGGCTCGGCAACGAATATTGGCAACGAATTGAACCCCCCTAACGGGTACGACGTCCTGAGTCTCGCGCCGTACAGCGGTTCGATCACCGCAAGCGGCATGTATGAACTCAATCCGCTAACGTTCGACGTGGGCCTCACCTGTAACTGCTCTTCGCCCTATACGGCGTCTGGCAGCCTTCCTGAGAACGTAACGATCGGCGGATACACGAAAACTGTGGCCGTGCCTTACACGGATTCCATCAACACGTCTGACACGCTGACGATCACCGGGGGGGGGACCTACCTGTTCGGGACTAACATCTTGCTGACCCTCGATAACTACAATTCAGGCCCGGTCGGCAGCGTTGGGGCCGGAATCCTTTACGCGAACGTGGCAGTGCCTGAGCCTTCGCCGCTCTTGTTGTTCGGCGCCGCACTCGGCATGCTGTGGCTTGCGCGGCGCTTCGCCCACGCAAGACTGCGTTAAGCCAAATATTATTGTCCCACATGACTCCCGGGACGGGCCCCTCGAGGGTGGTCGGTCCCGGGAGTCGTCATATTGACAGCTACCGCGTCAAGAAGTGTAGTTGATCGAAAACGGGGGGATACACAGGTAACGGGCAATCCGCGCGCGATTGAACGTATGCGACAGCCTGGAGCAAGGTTATGCTCATCAGTACCCAGCACGTCCAGAAGAGTGAAGCAGCATGGACGCGATCTGGAAGCCATGGGGCATCTGGCCACACACGTCCTGAAGCGGCGCTCCCGATAGCACCGAATGCCCGGGCGCAAGCGAGATGGACCGGCAGCAGCGACATAGCCACAGAGCAGGGCATTGCGACAACCCAGACGCTCCGGGACCGTCCACGGCAAGCGGCTCTGCGCTCCAACTGTAGTGCTCCAATGTCAGCGGCAACTTGATTACTGTTTAATTCCGGCGGTTTGAACGCCGGGGTTTTCTTCGTCCGCTTTCTTCTGGCGAAATATATTTATCGTCGTCTTCGCATCTCGATTTTGCCGTCGCCGGTGTTGGTGCATCAGATGCGTCCGCGGCGGCGTGGTCGTCGGCGAAGATGGACGTAATGTCCGGATTCTCGATTCGTCACGCCGCCGCACGGTAGTAGTAATTCAAGAGTCCGCCGAGTCGGCGCCCGGAATCGACAGTTCCGCGGGCACCTGCAAGAACGGCGAATGGGATGATCGTCCGATTCCCAATTCCTTGATGATTCCGTTCCAGATGATAATGTTCGGTGTACTCGCGCAACGATCGACGCAACATCCGCGGCCCGATCGGAATGAGCTTGGAGAGGCATTCCTCCCTGACTGATCGGACGAACCGCTCGGCGTATGCGTTCATGTTCGGCGATCGCGGTGGCAGCCGGATCACCCCGATGCCTTCTCTCTCGAGCGCGGATCGGAATTCCGCCGAGTATTTGGTGTCTCTATCGACGACTAAATGCTTCTTGTCACGTAGAAAGCCGAATACTGGGTCGAGGAGAATCCTCGACATCTGTAGTATCCACGACTCATCCGGATGAATCGTCATTCCGCAGATGGTGATCCGGCGGATGGGCAGATCGATGACGAAGATAACATAGAGGGTCAGCAGTCCCTTCAAGCTCCAAACCTCCACCGTGAAGAAATCGCTCGCCGCAAGACCGCGCCAATGAGCCTTCAGGAAGGTCGACCAGGAAATCCGCTTCCTTCGGATCTGGGCAGGCTCGATGAGGTGATCTTTCAGAATCCGCTGGTTCGTGCCGCGACCGCTTGTGTGACGCCGAGATTGCCCAGCGCTCCCAGAATTCGGGTGTATCCCCCGCCAGTGTTCTCGGCGGCTATCCGCACCACAAGCTGCTCGATATCGGCCCGGGTTCTCGGTCGACCCAGTCGACGGCGACTGGGAAAGGTCCATTTCCGGGCAACCCATTCACGGTGCCAGCGCAGGAGCGTGGCCGGAGTGACGATAGGATCGAGGTCGCGCAGTGCCTTACGCCCAAGCGCCTTCGCCAAAGTACCCAATGTCCGGCGCTCGGCGGCAGTAACGATAATTCGCCGGCCCCCGAGGCGCCGACGCAACGCGCGGTTCTCGGCTTTCAGATACTCGACTCGATTCGAGCCGCGGCGTGTCGTTCCAGCCAAGCGGCGATGCTTCCGGATAGCAGCGCGACGAAGTTTTCGGTCCAGAGCGACATCGCTTTATGCTATCGGCGGGTCCCCCGAAAAGGCAATCTGAGTTTTCGGACAATACGGGGAACTTGCGCTCCCAGTATTTGCGCGACCATCCGTAACGCGTTACAATGTGGGGCGTGACAGGGAGAGGTAAAGATCATGGCACTAGTGGCCGAAAGAATGAGGGCAATGCGCGAACGGCGCCGTGCGCGAGGCCTGCGGGAGCTGCACCTGATCGTGCCCGATGCGCGTTCGAAGAAGGTTCGGCTGCGGATCGCAAAGGCAGTCGCGGCTCTGGATCGTTCTGAGGAAATTGCGGCGTTGAAGTGGATTGAAGTGGTATCTGAGTTCGACACGCCGTGAGGCGAGGGGACGTCGTGACCGTTGCCGCCGCGGGTGACTATGGGAAGCCGCGACCGGCCGTTGTCGTACAAACGGACGCACTTCCGGAGGAACACGCCTCGGTTGTGATCTGCCAAATGACATCGGAGTTGAGCGAGGCGCCGGACCTTCGCGTCACCATCGTGCCGACCGATAAAAACGGCTTGCGCATGCGGTCTCAAGTCATGGCTGACAAGCCGGTTACTGTCAGACGCGAACGCATCGGTCGACGAATTGGCCATCTCGACGCGACGGATATCGCTCGGCTCAATGTCGCGCTGGCGTTTGTCATGGGGTTGGCGGATTGAATCCATAATAATGGCTCGAAGGCCGTTAGGGTCGAAAACTGGAATTCGCTCACCCCTACCAAATTGCTGACGATTCAGCTGTCGAGCAAGTCGAATCTTGTTGCGTCCCTGGCGTATAATCAGTGCGGGAATTTTGCGGGAATCAGTCGTGCTCAGTTGTGCTTCGTGGTGCTAAACGGCAACGGGCGCCACGCGGTAGCTGATTGATTAGATAGCAATTAATGTACGACCTATGGCACTCATAATGCCGAGGTCGAGGGTTCGAGTCCCTCTCTCACCACCAATAAATCAAGAGCTTAGGCACCAACCCGACCACGCACGACACTGAGCGCGTGACTTTGGCGTGACTGCAGCGCACAAACCCGCTCCGAAGCCTCGATCAATGCGCCGAGTTCAGGCGCCGAGCAGTGTGTCGTCACGTGGTGTGGGGTGCGAATTCCCGATCAAACGGCGACGGGAGTTTCGAAAAGTCCATTGCAATGACTTTCCCGGACATAGTGCGCCAGGCTTGCCGTCGATGATGAAGGATTCCCGGCACGGTTCGCTGGCGTGTGACCGTCGAGGGAGCGGTGCACGCGAACTCTGTCGTTCCACGAATGGGTGTGACATCGGCACATGGGGCACTGATTTGATCTCCTCGACCTCGAGGATCCGTAGATTGGCGAGCCATCGGTGAAAGTGGAACAGCGGGTCGTGGTCCGTACTGATCTGAACGGGTGGCGCCTGCCCGGCAATGGCTTGATTGAACATGCGGCGGGTGAACACATCGATGACCACAAGGACCCAATGGCTGCGCAGCAGGATCGACTCGCAACGAAACAGGTCGACGCTCCAGAGGCTGTCCTTAGGTTTGCGCGAAGATAGTGAGCCAGGAAGGACCCGAGGCGCCCGGAAGATTTGACCCGAAACGCTTCGCGAGGACTCTACGCACTACGTCCTTATCAATCTGCACGGCGAATACATGCGAGATCTGCTCGGCAATGCGTTGATTGCTAAATCTGGGATTACGGAGCTTCATCTCGAGGATGGCCGCGATGATTTCCTGCGTTGGACCCTTCGGACCGGGCTTGCGTCGAGTCCTCGCGGACGAGAACAGGCGGCGATATTTCCGATCGACCAGCGCCTTGTGGAATCGTAACAGTGTCGCCGGCTTGAGAATCGCGGCGAGCTTCGCGATTCGTCGGGGACGCACGAACGGCGTCGTCAATCCAAGCACGAAGCGATCCATTGTCGTCAAAGGCGGGGCGCAACGACGGGAACGGCCGCTGATAGTCAGTTGGTGCTTGAGCAGCAGAGATTCTGCGATCACGGAGCGGACGCCGCCGGGGCGCGCAACGTATACGGTGCCTCACCCTATGATTGGCGAATTCGCACCCGACAGCTAGAAAGCCGCCTGCTGCGGCCGCTCTGCGCCGTTGGCGAACCTCGCGCCCGAGTCAACAGGCGTCAGCGGCTCGGCGGAGTGCTCAGTTACTATTACGGCGAAGCAGGTTTACGAGCCTCGACTCTGTGTCTGGACGTTACGCGCTCGAGGCAAGGCTCGCCGCCTGCGGAAATTAGCGAGGCGTGCCCCCGCTACTTCAGTCGCGCTAGTTTGGTCATGGATCGCTTCCACGATCCGGTCGCTGTCGCGGACACGGCCGAGCTGTTGTCCCAGCGCCAGGTGTTACGGCCGCCCCGCTTGGCTTCATACAACGCCGTATCGGCCGACTTGTGCAGTTCGTCGGGCTTGGTGACGCGCCCGTGGGGAACCGTGGCGACGCCGATACTCGCACCGATGACGACGGTACGATCGGCCAATACTATGGGGTCGCCCAGCTTCTTGATAATTCGGGCGCACGCCGAATCCACAGCGGCCGTGTTGCGTGGATTTGCAAGGATCACACAAAACTCGTCACCGCCCATCCGCGCCGCCACATCGGTCTCTCGGATCAGTGTGCGCAGACGCCCGGCGACCTCCACAAGTACTGCGTCACCCGCGCCGTGTCCGACGGTATCATTGATGGCCTTAAACCCGTCCAGGTCGATGAGCAGCAGTGCAAAGTCGCCCTGACCACGCTCGCATTCAGCAATAAACCGGCGCAGATCGTCATCGAACGCACGGCGATTTGGCAGTCCCGTGAGAACGTCGAGATACGCCATGCTTTTCAGAATTCCCTGATTGCGTTCCAATTCGGCAGTGCGCTCCGCGACGATGCTTTCGAGTTCGCTCTGGCGACGACGCAACAGCCTTGTGCGCATGTGCACGAAACCGACAATCAGCAATAACACTATGACCGCCGCCAGCGCGCGCGCCAGGCCATACTCGTACCACGCCGGTTGCACATGCACCGCAAGGTCGAGGGGGGTCGACCAACCGCTGCCGGCGGCAGCGCTGCGCAGCTGCAGAACGTAGTTGCCCGCTGGCAGGTTCGTGTAGGAAGCCAGGCGCCGCGACGTCGGCGTCTCCAGCCAATCCTTGTCAAATCCCTGCAAGCGGTAACTGTAGCGCTGCAGTTCCGGATCGGTGAAGTCCAGGGCGGCAAACTCGATCGCCAGGCTGCGATCCTGGGATCCGACTGTCAGCCCCGAGCTCAACAGAGACTGTGTCGGCGCGAGGTTTCGGCCGCCAACGCGCACATCCGTGACGACGATGGGCGCCGCTTCGGCAGTCGCGGTAAGGCGCTCGGGATGCACGACGATAAGGCCGTTCAGACCCCCGAACAGGAGGTCGCCGGCTGGCGTAGCAGCCGCATCAGCGGTGAAGAATCCGTCGATTCCCACGCCCTGTTCAGTTCGAAACGCGCGGATTGCAAGGCTGTCGAGCTCGATGCGCGCCAATCCGCCGTCGGTGCTGGCCCAGATGTTGCCGTCGATGTCTTGCAGCAGGGCGTCGACGCTGTTTTGTGGCAGTCCATCGCTTTGCGTAAGTCGGCGGAAAATCGGTTGGCCGCCCGCATCGTGCGACTGCTCGACCTCGATGCCACGACCGAACGTTGCCACCCAGAGCCGGCCCTTGCGGTCGATCAACATTGAGCTTATGTATCCGCCCGGCAGCAGGTTTCGATTCCGGGGATCGTTCGTGAGGCGCGTCACCTCGCCGGTCGCGGAATCCACATGCGCAACGCCGCTCGACGTGCCTATCCAGATACCTGCGTCCCGGCCCTTGACCACGGTGCGCACTCGCGGATCCCCGAGTTCCTTGTCCCATCGGCGCTGCAGGCCGAGCGCACCCCCAGGCAGAACGTCAAGCTCGGAGAGGCCATCGAGGCCGCCGAGCCATAGATGTCCGTCCGCCACCAGCAATGCACGCACATCGACGGTCTTGCTCTGCGTGGGCACCTGCACGCGCACGAGTGAGCTTCCGTCAGGGCTGGCGCGGTACAGGCCAGCGGCCGTGCCTAGGAAGATGCTGCCGTCCTCCCAACGCGCCATGGCAATCACCTGGGCATTGGTAAGGGCCCTGTCGGGATCATCCAGCGCGGCGTGGATCATCCCCACAGGCCCGGCGACCGGATCGACGATTTCTACGCCTCCGCCAACCAGTCCCAGCCAGACCCGGCCATCTGGCAGGGCCAGCATTGAGCTGGGAGCGTCAGCCTTCATGAGTAAGCCCGGAGTGCTGCCCCCGTAGAAGGTCTGGATCAAGTGCTGGCGCGGATTGACTTTGCTCAGCGCTACACGCGTGCCCACCCACATCATGCCGGCGCGGTCGAGAAACAGGGAATCGATTTGATTGCTCGGCAAACTCCTGGAACGCGTTAGGTCATGCTGCTCGCGCACTACCCTCCAGTTCGTCGTGTCGACGCGCACGATCCCGCTTTCGGCTGTTCCGAGCCAGACCTCTGACTTGTCAACCTCACGGATTGTCGAGATATTGTCGATCAGCGGCCTGCTGGATCCCGGTGCCTCCAGCAGGCGGCGCGGCGTGTCGGTGCCGGGCTCGAGGATGAATACACCATTCAAATCGATGCCTATCCAAATGCGTCCGGCCCTGTCCTCGTACAAGGCCCTGATCACCGGCGCAGGGCCTTCGGGCGCAGCCAGGGGATATGGCTGGAACTGGCCGTCAACCTGCGTGCGGCGCAGCAGCCCTTTGCGTGTTCCGACCCACAGCGTGCCCGCGCGGTCGAGCAGCAAGGCCGTGATGTTTTCTCGGGGCAGACTGGCATCCGGCGGATCGATGCGCCCCGTGGCGCCATCCAGGTGGTCGATGCCGTGTCCGGTACCAATCCACAGGCCGCCATGGTGGTCGGAGATGAGCACTGATATGGTGCCGTCGCTGGTGCCATTGGCACCGACCGGAAAACTGATAAATCCGTCGGTTTGCGGGTCGTATCGGCTTAGTCCGCCCGAATTGGTGCCCACCCAAAGCTGACCACGGTCGTCGACGAGCAGGCTGCGGATGTAGTTGTCCGGCAGGGAGCCTGCCGTATCCGGATTCCTGGCATACGTGCGTAGCTGGTATCCGTCCCAGCGCAGCAGGTTCGACTGGGTACCAAACCAGAGAAATCCCTGCCTGTCCTGGGCGATCGCTGTGACCGCCGACGTTTCGAGCGAGGGCATGCGCACGAATGCCATCTGGCCGTCGAGCGACCATGGCCGGGCGCCGGGGCCCAGAGTCATCGCGGCCGTGCTTGCAGCGAACGCGCTCAGAACGCTCAAAAGCGCAATTCCAAAGCGCAGCCGAATTTTCACTGTTCCCCGCTTTCTCGCCGATAGAAATCGCAGAGAGTCGGCAAGGCAGCAACTTGGGGATTGGAGAACATAGGTCTTCTGGAGATGCTTATCGGCAGCCGGTGCCAATTTCAGACGTCCGCGCTCGCTCAGCCAAAACAGGCCGGTAGATGTGATTAATGGACGCGTGCTGCCCCAGCTTTCCACCATGGAAGTGCGCTTACTGAACGACAGTTGTCCGTGCAGTACTGCACCATAACGGCTTATGCAGTCACGGTGCGGCTCATAATGGCCCTTCGTACGTCTCGCCAGCGTGTCGCGGCCCTCACTACTCGACCGCAAAGTGGCGACTGGATAAGTACTTTCCGTAGCGCCTGCGCGGCTTATTTGTCCATACGGTAAAGTCGCACAGCAGGGGGCGTCAGGTACTGGCACACGCATAATTCATGAAAGTAATCATTACCGGTGCGACGGGCATGGTGGGAGAGGGCGTGCAGGGGTAGCGGCCGAGGCCGAGGAGCGCGGGAAGCTTGAGCGCTTGTGCCGGTACATCAGCCGCCCGGCGGTGGCGACCGAGCGGCTGTCGTTGACCTCGCATGGCGAGATTGGGCGTATCACCACCAGGGCGTCGCGCCAGTTGCAGAACCGTGCCAGGAATGCCAACCGTATTCGCCTGATAGGGTCGATGCGTCTGGGTTTGATTCCGCGCTCGACATACATGGCGAGCCGGCGCCGAAGGAGGAGATTCTCAGCTTCGATCGACTTCGCTTAGCGAAACGCCAACCATAGCCAGCGAAGCAGATCGCCGATCACCGGGATCAGAACCCAGAACGCTGTCCCGTAATGTTCGGAAACTCAAGCCGGCAATCGGCAGCTGCATTTCGAAGCTTCAACAAATGTCTTGGGGGCCGGGAGACCTTATGGCGCTGCTCGGTGCGAGCATGGCGTAGTGTTCGATGACTCAATTCAGGTCGCGCCGGTCCGTTCTGGCGAGCTCCGCGCCACGGCGTGTGGTGCCCACTTGCGGTCAAATTCTGGCGTGACTTTGGCGTGACTCGGTGCTGTTTCGTTACGCTCAGTCGTGACAGCGCGCGGTTGGTAAGCGTTGAAGGGACTTCAGATTAAGCGGGGCAGTCTCCCTATACCGATCAGTCACTACCGACAGGTTGGGGTCTAGGTTGTGTGAAAACGATTTTGCGATCTCAAGTATAGGAATAAAACAGCAACATCTTCTCGATGTGAGCCGCCCATGAAGCGATACGTCGAAGGCTAGGACCGATCCCAGGTCACTTTATTCCCTGAGAGCTTGGACTAATACATTGCCGAGGACAATCCAGTCCGAGTCGTCGATGTGTTTGTCGATGAGCTGGATCTGAAGGGCTTAGGATTTGAGGGTGTTGAGCCCGAAGCGACGGGCCGCCCGCATATCACCCCGCCACGCTGCTGAAGATCTACATCTACGGGTATTTGAACCGGATCCAGTCCAGCCGGCGTCTGGAGCGGGAAACCCTGCGCAATGTGGAACTGATTTGGCTGACCGGACGGTTGTCGCCGGACTTCAAGATCATGGCGGATTTCCGCAAGGACAATGGGCCGGCGATCCAGCGGGTGTGCCGAGAGTTTGTGGTGCTCTGCCGGAACTTGAACCTGTTCTGCGATGCGTTCGTTGCGATCGATGGCAGCACGTTCAAGGCGGTCAACGGTCGGGATCGGAACTTCACCAGGCATAAACTGACAGCACGGATGCAGCAGCTCAAGGAGGGCATCGCCCGCTACCTGGCGGATCTGGATCGGGCCGACCGAGATCCACGCTCGGTGACCGAAGCACGCGTGGAGCATCTGAAAGAGAAGGTAGAGACGGTCAAAGCACAGATGCGACGACTGAAGCAGCCTGGCAGGAAGATGGTGCAGAGCCCGGATGAGCAGATCTCGCTCACCGATCCGGATTCACGCTTGCGAACGAACGGGGATCAACGCGCTGGTGCCAAAGTCCCATACCTCAAACTATCTTGCCAGGGGTCAGTTCGACAAGCGCGACTTCCACTACAATCCCCGCCGCGACGAGTACCGATGCCCCGCCGGTGAGCGGGCAATCTGGCGCTACAGCGGCGAGCAAGACGGGATGATCCAACACCGCTACTGGGCGTCCGCCTGTCCGCGATGTGCGCTCAAAGCACGCTGCACAACCCGCGTTTATCGGCGCATCAGCCGCTGGGAACACGAGGCGGTACTGGAAGCGATGGAAAAGCGCCTGGAGAGGATGCCAGAGCCCGCACGCATCCGCACGCAGACCGTGGAGCACGTCTTCGGCACCCAAAAATCCTGGATGGGGGAGCCACGCACTTCCTGATGAAGCGACTACCGAACGTAAGAACTGAGATGAGTCTTCACGTTTTGGCATACAACCTGAGGCGAGCGATGCAGATCTTCGGAGTCGTACCGCTGATGCGAGCCATGAGGGCATGAACTGCCCTTTTTTTCCCCTCGCCAACCGCTCACCACACGGGACCGTCGTAAAACCAACGGCCCGCTGCAGATGAAGAAACCTGGTTCTCACACAGTCTCGGTCAAGAGTACTCATTGGAGCGCCGCTCCGGCGTGTTTGGCGCAGACCGGCCAGCCGAAAGGCCAGCTTAAGCTTGAGAGTACGGTTTATCCCGATATTGGAGCGGCTGTGACAGCTGCGAAACTGCGGAAATCGATAACTCCATAACGGACTCACCGTGAAAATCGACAGTATCGGTCAAGTGCTTTGCAGCCGCGACTTTGACTTTAGAGACGGTCGCGCCGTTGGGGTGATCATGGGTATGCCGCAACAATTTCCAGATTGACATGACGACTACTGCTGCCCGTTCCAGATCGTAGGCATTTCGAACGCCGCCTTCAGTGCTGCACGGCCATTGCGTTTGGGCCGAGATTTTGATTGCTGGCGCCCGCAAACAGGGCGAAGGGACTACCGTTGATCAGCGTCAGCGTGCCGCTGCTCGGATCGATTGAAAACACCTCGATTTGGTTGGCACGATTGTCCAGCACGTACAGAAAGTTGTTCGGACCATCGAGCGCTAGCGCAATGGAGGATTGTCCGTTCGTGGCGGAGACGCCAATTTCCGATAGGGCGGCCGTGTTCGCATCGACCTCAAAGCAGTCCACGGCGGTGCCGTTGGCCACATGCAACCGCTTGCCAGCTGCATCCATCACCGGCGTCCGGATCGCGAAGCTGGCCGCGAATGGGCTGCCGGGAATAGTGCTAAGCGCGCCGGTCGTGGCATCGATGGAGAAGCCGGACATCTCGTTCGGCTGAGATTCGGATGCGTAGAGATGCGTGCCGGCTGGATCAACCACTAAACCATTCGGCAGCCCTGGAGTGGCAAACGGACTGCCCGCCACGGGCGTCAGCGCGCCGCTGGTCTTGTTCAGGCTATACGCCGACACGCTGCTGCCAGCCGTATTCGCAGCGTATACGTACTGACCTCCTGCAACCACGATCGCGCTGGGGTTCGATCCCGCCGCATACGGACTGCCGGCCACTTCAGTGAGCGTGCCGGTCGAGCCGATGCTGAAGACCGACACGGTGTCTGCACTGCCATTGGCCGTTAGGACAAATTGTCCGCTCGGATCCACGGCAATCCCGACGGACTGAGCCCCGGTCGAAAACGGACTGCCGGCGACGGCGGTCAGGTTCAAGGTCGATGGGACGATCACGTACCCTCTGAGCTCTCCCGAGGTGCTGACCACATAAAGAAACCGCTTGAGAGGATCTATCGCAACGGCCGCAGGCGTCATCCCGTCGGGCATCGGATCACTGGCGACCGACGTTGGGATGCCAGTCGTCGTGCTGATCGTAAGAAGATCGATGCTCCCAGCCGTTGCATTCGTGACGGCCAGAAGTGAATCGGTGGTTGGTGGTGGTGGCGGAGTCGTCCCGCTGCTGCCGCTTCCTCCCCCGCAGCCGCAGATCAGGCTGCAAAGCAGTGCGCACACCAGCCCTCGCAGGCCGGATTGCGCGCTGTGTATATCGGGTTTGCGCCCGTCATGAACTCCAAATGAATCGAGTGAGTCATCAAGGTTCATCGGCTTGGTGCGGTACATTGCGTCCCTTCCAGGCAATTAAGTGGCCAGACCTACCGTGTATAGTGTGCAACCAGTCCCCGAATATTGTCCGCGGCAACCAGGGTTCCCATCCTACTCTTAAGAAAACCACCTGAGCAGTCGTCGCCGGACCTGTGGGGTGCGAATTCCCAATCAAGCGGCGACGGGAGTTTCGAATAGTCCGTTGCAATGCCGTATCCACGCATAGTGAACTAGGTTCGCTTTCGCAGATGAGGCGTTTCCGGCGCGATTCGTGGGCGTGGTGCCGTTGAGGGAGCGGTGGACGCGAGCGCCGTTGTAATAGACGTGGAATTTTTCGAGCTTCCGGTGCAGATCGATCGAATTCCAGAAGAACGTGTGATCGAGGTATTCGCGCCGGATCGTCCCGATCAGTCGTTCAACGAAAGGGTGCGACATCGGGGCAGACGGTGCCGATTTGATCTCCTCGATCTCGAGGATTCGCAAGTTCGCAAGCCATAGGTGAAATCGGAACAACGGGTCGTGATCCGTGCTGATCCGAACGGGCGACGCATGGCCGGCAATAGCCTGATTGAACATGCGGCACACCGCTGGACCGTCGATGTATTCGCCGCCAACACCGAATCCGATGATGCGGCGGGTGAACACATCGATGACCACAAGAACCGCAATAGCTGCGGAGCAGTATCGACTCGCAACGAAACAGATCCACGCTCCAGAGGCTGTCCTTGGTCTGTGCGAGGTAGGTGAGCCAGGACGGACCCGAGGCGCCCGGATGATCTGGGTCGTATTGCGTCGCGAGGACCCTGCGCACGACGTCCTTATCAATCTGCACGGCGAATGCATGCGAAATCTGTTCGGCAATGCGTTGATTGCCGAATCTGGGGTTCCGAAGCTTCATCTCGAGGATGGCCGAGATGACCTCCTCGG
>Ga0307372_10008741_pt1 | contig 14167 bp, 13 predicted proteins | sample OX1MG_FD_202533 | JGI IMG/M metagenome (GOLD analysis project Ga0307372, IMG submission 202533) | Soil microbial communities from Risofladan, Vaasa, Finland - OX-1 | ecosystem: Environmental > Terrestrial > Soil > Coastal area > Acid sulfate soil | place: Finland: Risofladan, Vaasa | collected...
GGCAATCCGGCAGATGCACACGCTCGTATTCCCAAGGCTCACGCACATCCAGGATGGTCACCGGCTGCGCGGATTTTGCCCGCAGCGCGGTCACTTCCCGCGGGGTGAGGGAGCGGATCGGCATGCGCTGCCGCTCAGAAACGGAAATGCCGCGGTCTGGCCGCATTCACCAGCGCTGGCAGATCGGTTTCGAACAAGCTTTCCCGCGTCCAGGCGTCTTCCGCCACGCGCGTGATCAGCAGCGCTTCCATCACCGGCGATTCTCCGACGATGACGAACAAGCGGCCGCCGAGGTTGAGATGCTGAGCGTAGCTTTCCTGATAGGCGGGCAGCGAGCCGGTCACGGCGATCGCATCAAAGCGTTGGCTCAACCCGTCGAGTTGCGTGCCGTCGCGGGTTTCGAGACGCGCGTTGCGGATGCCCAGATCCTTGAGGAGCGCGTCGGCAGCGGCGCTGAAATCCGGGAAAATATCCACCGACAGCACTTCGCCCGCCATTTTTGCGAGGCAGGCAGTGACAAAACCGCTGCCGCTGCCGATTTCCAGCACACTCTCATGGGGTTGCGGATCCAGCGCCTGCAACAGCCGGCCTTCCACTTTGGGCGTCATCATCATCTGGGCGTGGGGCAGGGGAATCTGGGTGTCGGCGAAGGCCAGTTTGCGATAGCGCTCCGGCACGAATTGATCCCGCGGCAGGGCCCCGAAAATCGCAAGTACGCGCGCGTCGAGCACCTCCCAGGCGCGTACCTGCTGGCTGACCATCTGATTGCGGGCAAATTGGGTATCCACGGGGTTTTTACGCAAACAATGGCTTGTACGGGGCTGCAAAGGGTAAGCACTTTGGCGGTGGTTGGCAAGGTGAAAGGGCATACTGGAGCAGCGCTGCGGTCAGGTGAAATCCAGGCCCTAAAGATAGATAGCCGGCGGGCAACACTCAATGGAATTGTGACGAAACGTGGCCGGCGTGGGGCGAACCGTGGCTTTCGTGCAGGACTAGGATAACGGTTTGGCGGTATCGTGGTGGGTGACAAATGTCAGGCCTTGATCAGGGTGGATGGCGTGCTGAGGATGCCATGGAAGTAGCGAGCGGGAAAAATCACCTGGGCTATCGCCGGCTGCTGGGCGTGACGTTTGCCGGCTGGATGTTGTTGTCGCTGTTGACCGCGCCCGGGGTTTATCTGGATGCCATGCTGGGAGGTCAAGGCGTGAGCGTGGAATCGGCGTTGGGCCAGGCACTGCTGTCGAGTCTGGCCTGGGCAGTGGCGGGATTTTTGGTGCTGCTGTTCAGCCGGCGTCAACCCGGCCGTCAGTGGCCCGGGAAAATCTGGTTGCTCAAGCAACTCGTTTTCGGCGTGTCGCTGGTGCTTGTTATTTTATTGCTGGCGCGTTGGGGGCAATGGCCGGTACTGGGAGTTGCAGGAGATGTGAGTCTCGGCAGCGTGGGGCAAATGCTGCTGGCCGCTGTGCCGCGCGGATTCGCTATGTATCTGGGTGTGTGGGGAATCTGCCAGACGGGATTGTTATGGCGCGACTACAGCCGCGCCAAACGTGAACTGGTGAGCGCCGAACTGCGCCGCCTGCGTACCCAGCTCAATCCGCATTTCCTGTTCAACACCCTGAATGCCATCGCGGAGTTGGGTTACCAGAATCCGGAAGCCGCCGACCGTACCATCACTCAACTGAGCGGCCTGCTGCGCAAATCCCTGGACGACAGTCACCAGCAGGAAATCGCCTTGCGGGATGAATTGGATTTCCTGAAACGCTACCTTGCCATCCAGCAGACCCTGCTACAGGATCGCCTGCAGGTGGAACTGGAGATCAGCGATGACACGCTCAACGCGCGCGTGCCCGGCATGATCCTGCAGCCGCTGGTCGAAAACGCCGTCACCCACGGCATCGGACGCAACGCTACCGGCTATATCACGGTGCGCAGCAAGCGCCGCGGCGAGCTGCTGGTGGTCGAAGTGGAAGACAATGGCTGGGGCCTGGTGATCGCGGACCCCCGCAGGAACGGGGAAGGCATCGGGATCAACAACACCCGCGCCCGCTTACACTATCTATATGGCGAACTCGCCGGTCTCGAATTGCAAAGCCGCCCCGGCGAGGGCTTGACCGCGTGCCTGCATATTCCGTTCCACGAGGCCTTTGCCTACGATGAAAATCCGCACCCTGATCGTTGACGACATGCCGCTGTCCCGGCAGCGCACCCGCCGATACCTGGCGGGCGAACCGGACGTGGAGATCGTGGGCGAATGCGGCGACGGTGAAGCGGCCCTGCGAGCCATAGGCGCGCTGACTCCGGACCTCGTGCTGCTGGATGTGCAAATGCCCGGCATGAACGGCTTGCAACTGCTGGAAAAAATACCGGCGGAACGGCGCCCGGCGGTGGTGTTCATCACCGCCTTCGACGAATTTGCGGTACCCGCGTTCGCCGCGCATGCGGTGGATTTCCTGCTCAAGCCTTTCGACCGGGAGCGGGTGGCAAAAGTCCTGGGCCGGGTGCGGGAGCACCTCAGTGCCAAGGCCGCCGCCGCTCCAACCGCGCAAGCATCAGCAGCGTTATCGGAACACCCAGGCCCTTACCTCAATCGTATCGCCGTCAAATCCGTGGGCCGCACCGTATTCGTGGCCACCGAGGCGGTGGACTGGCTCGAGACCGCCGGCAATTACGTATGCCTGCATGCGGGCAAGGACACCCATGTGGTGCGTGAGACCATGAACCAGCTCGAATTCCAGCTGGATCCCGGACAATTCGTGCGCATCCATCGTTCCACCCTGGTGCGCATCGAGGCCATCCGGGAAATCCAGCCGTTGTTCAACGGTGACCGGGCGGTGATTCTGCGCGACGGCACCAAGCTGACCATGAGCCGTTCCTATCGGGACAAGGCCAAAGCCGCCCTCGGTGCCGTCTAGTTGCCGCGTGACTGGTTCCCGATCCACCGGAACCCGCTCCTCGAACCTGCATTCCGTCCCATCCCCGCCACGGTTCGTCACAATTCCATTGTGAGCCGGACATCACGCGCCTAAATTTAAAATGACAACAAAGTTGGGGACCCATCCGTTGGATAAGAAAGATGCGCTCAACGCCCTGAAAATTGACCGGGACGCACCGGCCCGTCCAGCGACTCGCCGCGGTGGGTGGATCGGCGGCGCACTTCTGACGGTGGCGGTCATTCTGGTTGCCGCAGGCTGGTGGTGGTTCCACCCGCAGGCGGTGACGGTGCAGACCATGAGCGTAGCGGTGCAGGGCGGCGATTCCTCCGGCGGCAGCATCCTCAATGCCTCCGGCTATGTGGTGGCGCAACAGCAGGCCACGGTGTCGTCCCAGGTCACCGGCATGATCAACGCGGTGTATGTTGAAGAGGGCGTGCACGTGAAAAAGGGTCAGGTGCTGGCGCGTCTGGATGACAGCGCCGCGCGTGCCACCGTCGCCACCGCCGCCAGTCAGCTGCAGGCGGACCAAGCCCTGGTGGCCCAGAATCAGGCGCAACTGCTCAAGGATCAACAGAATTTGACCCGCACGATTACGCTGGCGAAGCAGGGGCTTCTGAGCCAATCGGATCTGGACAGTGCCCAAGCCGCCGTCGCCATTGATCAGGCCGACCTGGAGCATGCCCAGGGCCAGGTCAAGGTGGACCGGGACAATTTGCGCAGCAGCAATATCTATCTTGATTACACCGTGATCCGGGCGCCGTTTTCCGGCGTGGTCACGGAAAAGTATGCCCATCCGGGCGAGATGATCTCGCCGGCCGCCGTCGGCGGCTTCACCAAGACCGGCATCTGCATGCTGGTGGATATGCGTTCCCTGGAAATTGACGTGGATGTGAACGAGGCCTATATCCAGCGGGTGCATGACGGCCAGCCGGTGGATGCGGTGCTGGACGCCTATCCCAATTGGCATATCCCCGCCCACGTGATCAGCGTGGTGCCCACGGCCAATCAGGAGAAAGCCACCGTCAAGGTGCGCATCGCCTTCGACAAACTCGATGCGCGCATTCTTCCGCAGATGGGCGTACAGGTTTGGTTCTATGCACAGGCCAGCAAAAATCCCGAGCCGCAGGTCACGCGCATTGAAATTCCCCAGAGCGCGGTACACGGCGGCAGCGGCGGCCAGTACGTGTATCTGGTGGAGCGGGGGCATGTGAAACGGCAGAGCGTGAAAACCCTGCCGGCATCCAACAATCAGCTGACGGTGCTCTCGGGCCTCCGTGGCGGCGAACAATTGGTGGTTTCGTCAAAAGCGACGTTGCACGCTGGCGAGAGCGTGCAGGAGCAGAATCCGTGAACAGGAGGCATGCCTGTAGGATCGGCCGTCCGATGTACAGGGATTCATGTGTGGGAGCGGCGGTCTCCGCCGCGAAAGGCATCGCGGTCGGGACGACCGTTCCCACAATTAGTTGTAGGGCGGGATACCTATCCCGCCGTCTTGATTGAAATGCTTGACAGAGCTTGAAGGAGAACATCATGTCCGCAGTTGCCGTTGAAAACACCCGAAACCAGCCGCTGGTGAACCTGCGCGGCGTCACCAAACTCTACAAGCGCGGTTCCGAAACCGTGGAAGTGCTGAAGCGCCTGGATCTGGCGGTGCCGCGTGGCGACTTCCTGGCGCTCATGGGGCCGTCGGGCTCCGGCAAAACCACCCTCATGAACATCCTCGGGGGCCTGGATCGGCCCACCTCAGGGGAAGTCATCATTGACGGCCAGCCCATCCACACCTTGAGCGACAGCGCGCTCTCCGGCTGGCGTGCGCGCCATGTGGGCTTCGTGTTCCAGCTTTATCACTTGCTGCCGGTGCTCAGCGCCGAACAGAATGTCGCCCTGCCGCTGATGCTCACCAAACTCGGCGGCCCGGAGCGCAAAAAGCGCGCCATGGCGGCGCTCACGCTGGTGGGCCTGGAGGATCGCGCCAAACACAAACCGGCGGAACTTTCCGGCGGTCAGGAACAGCGTGTCGGCATCGCCCGCGCCATTGTCACGGATCCCACCCTGTTGCTGTGCGACGAACCCACCGGCGACCTGGATCGCAAGGCCGGCGACGAAATCCTGGAGCTGCTGCAGCTGCTCAACAAGGAGCATGGCAAGACCATCATCATGGTCACCCATGATCCGCACGCCGCCGCCAAGGCCGAGCGCACGCTGTTCATGAACAAGGGTGTGCTGGGCGAGGAGCCGGAAGCATGAATGCGCTGACCCTCATCTGGGGTGCCCTGAAACGCCGCAAGGCGCGCACCGTGTTCACATTTCTCTCGGTGGTGGTGGCCTTCATGCTGTTCTGTGTGCTGGCAGCGGTGCGCCAGGGCATGCTGGGGCAGCTCAAGATCAATATTGCAGAACGCCTGGATACCAACAGCATAGCCCAGTCTCTGATGCCGTTGAGCTATTACGCCAAGATCATGTCAGTGCCGGGTGTCACAGCCGGCATCTACTTCATTGGATTTCAAGGGCATTACAAGAACGAAAAGAACAGCCTTCGGGTCGTTGTAACCAACGCCAAGGAACTCTTCAAGGTCTATCAGGAGTTCAGCGCGCCGCCGGCGCAGATGCAGGCCTGGCTGTCCGACCGGCAGGGCGCCGTTGCCGGGCCGATACTGGCCACGCGCATGGGCTGGAAAGTGGGTGACACCATTCCCATCCAGGGCGGCCCGGCACAGAAAGATGGCAGCACCACCTGGTATTTCCACCTGGATGGCATTTACAAGACCGGCCTGCCCACAGCCTACCAGAGCTTTTTTGTAGCGCATTATCAGTACTACAACCAGGGCATCGCCAACACCAACATGCAGAATGTGGTTGGACAGTACACGGAGCGCATCGACGATCCCAGAAATGCCTCGGCCATTTCCAACGCGATAGATAAGCTGTTCGAAAACTCCACGCCCCAGACCCTGACCCAGTCACAGGTAGCCGAAGCCATCAGCTTTGTCAGGCAGTTCGGCAACATCAGCGCCATGGTGATATACGTGGGGCTGGCGGTGTTCTTCAGCATGCTGCTCATCATCGGCAACACCATGGCGCAGTCGGTGCGGGAGCGTACCGGGGAGTTCGCCATGTTCCGGGCCTTGGGATTCAAACGCCCGTGGCTGGGTTGGCTGGTAATGCGGGAATCGTTGTTGTTGATTGTCTCGGGCGGCGTCCTGGGCCTGATCCTGGGTTACGAAGTGACCCATCTGTTGGCGCCTTATGTGGGCAATCTTCTGCAGACTTTCAGCATGACCTGGAGCGCGGCGGGACTCGGCATCGTCCTGAGCATCATTTTCGGATTGCTGGCGGGCCTCGTGCCCATGCGTCGGATCACCCGCCTGCGGGTGGCCGACGCCTTGAGGAGGGGGTGACATGGCAAGCGGATTACGGCAAATTTTCACGATCAGCGCCTGGAATCTTCGCAGCCTGAGCGGCCGGCTGCGGCCTTCCACCGTGGCGGTGGCGGGGTTTTTCGGCGTGGTGCTGGTATTCGTGGCGGTGTTGTCCATCCAGAAGGGTTTCAGCGCCGTGATGACCAACAGCGGTTCGCCGGACGTGGCTTACGTCAGCGTCAACAGCAGTCAGATTGACGGCAACGCATTGAAGGTGATCGGCCAGGCGCCGGGTGTGGCCCAGGGTCCCGGTGGTCCGCTGGTGATGGGCGCACTGGGGGTCACGGCGCAGATCCCCACCCGCAGCAGCGGCATGCTGGGCAGCGTGAACATGCGCGGTGTGGGCGCGAATGTGGCGGAGGTCTGGCCGGATTTCAAAATCGTACATGGGCGCATGTTCAAACCGGGCCTGGATGAAATCATCGTGGGCCGGCAGGCGGAGCGGCTGTTCCCGGGGCTGTCCATCGGCGACGTCTTCAAATGGAACCATCACAACTGGAAAGTCGTGGGCATCTTCACCAAGGGCGGCAGTATCCGCGAATCGGAAATCTGGACCGATGTGAATCAGTTGCAATCCGCCTATAACGCCACCAACCAGTACACCATCGCCTACGTGCGGCTCACGTCACCCGCTGCGTTCCCGGCCTTCAAGAAGTCACTGGAACACAATCCCCAATTGAGCGTCACCACCGTACAGGAAAGCACCAGCTGGAATGAAAACGCCAATAACCTGAAGACCCCCATCTATCTGATCGGCGGCACTGTCACGCTGCTCATGGCCATCGGCGCCATCTTCGGCGCCATCAACATCATGTATTCCAACATTGCCAGTCGCATGGGAGATATCGCGACGTTACGGGCCCTGGGTTTTGCGCGCCTGCCCATCCTGTTCGCGGTGATTGTGGAAGGCGTGGTGCTGGGACTCGTGGGCGGCGCGTCCGCCGCGCTTATCGCCTATCTCATCTTCAACGGTTATCAGGCCAGCACCAACACCAACGGCGCCATGATGGCCTTCAGTTTCTCCGTCACGCCCGCATTGATCGCCACTGCGCTGGCACTGTCGGTATTCATGGGTTTCATCGGCGGCCTGTTCCCCGCCATCCGTGCCGCGCGTTTGCCGGTGGCCAAGGCATTGCGGGAAACTTGATATGCGGCTGACGTAATATGTTCTTATCCCCTCTCCCTTGATGGGAGAGGGCCAATCGCGAAGCGATGAACGAGCTGCCAGGGATGGCAGCCCTGGGCTTTTTTGGGGGGGCAGGACAGCACACCCAATATGAGGAGATGGTTGATGATCGCGGAAGACTTAATGTTTTCATAACTCCCTCTCCCTGGATGGGAGAGGGTAGGGTGAGGGTGAGTGAAGGGATTCGCGCAATATCTACGTATTCATCAGACCGATGCGGAGCAGTTGCTATGGAAGCAATTGCGAAACCGCCGGTTTGAAGGTTACAAATTCCGTCGCCAAGTTTCTCTTGGACCTTACATTGTCGATTTCATTTGTTTTGAAGCGAACCTCATCATTGAAGTAGATGGAGGCCAGCACATGGAGCAGCGGGAAAAAGACGAATCACGAACCCATTGGCTACGCTCACAAGGGTTCACTGTTTTACGGTTCTGGAACAATGAGGTTCTGACACAGATTCAATCAGTGCTGGAAACAGTCAAGGAAAATCTGGATTTATCCCCCTCACCCCAGCCCTCTCCCACGGAGGGGAGAGGGTGATTACAGTGCATGTCCAATTCCCTCACTTTTTCCCTGTATGGGAGTGGATAATTACAGTCCATATCCAATTCCCTTACCCTCTCCCTTGATGGGAGAGGGCAGGGTGAGGGTGGGCATGTAATGCAGTAACACAGGGGGTTGTTGCCGGGATAGATTCATCACAACGTGAAGACTAAGACATCAGCCCTGGCTGGGTTTTTTGCTATAGTTACGACCGTCGAGCTGGGGGTGCCCCTGCAGGGGGCTGAGACAGGAGCATCCGGCAACGCCGGAAAATCCGAACCCTTGGAACCTGAACCTGGTTAACACCGGCGTAGGGAATGCTCCGACGGTTCCACCACGTCGCCCATTCTTGCCTGCGCTCGGTCCCTGAGGACGAAGCATGAGCGCCATCCCCGAAGACTTCATCCGCCGCACCGCGCAACTTTCCGAAGACGCCACCCGGCCCTATCCCAATTCCCGAAAGCTGTGGGTGCCCGGTTCGCGGCCCGATCTGCGGGTCGGCATGCGCGAAGTGCGCCAGTCCGAGACCCCGGCGCTGCACGGTGCCGAGGCCAATCCGCCCATACCACTATATGACACTTCCGGGCCCTATACGGATCCGGCGGCCCACATTGATCTGCTGCGCGGCCTGCCGCCGTTGCGGGCAGGCTGGATTGAGGAACGCGGCGATACCCAGCCGCTGAACGATTTCACCTCCGAGTACACGCGCCGACGCAATCGAGATTCGAAGCTGGCGGATATCCGTTTCCCGGAGCCGCCCAAGCCGCGCCGCGCCAAAGCCGGCGCCAACGTCACCCAGATGCATTACGCTCGCCGCGGTACCGTAACGCCGGAGATGGAATATATCGCCATCCGCGAGAACCTGCGGCTGAATGAACTGCGCAGCGATCCGCGCTACGCACAGTTATTAAAACAACACCCTGGCCAGAAGTTTGATGCACAAGGACGTGCGAATGTCGCGGGAGGCAGGGGCGCTCCGCAAGGAGCGCCGGGAGCGACCGGCGCGGCGATCCCCGAGATCATCACCCCCGAATTCGTGCGCGACGAAGTGGCCCGCGGCCGCGCCATCATTCCCGCCAATATCAACCATCCGGAACTGGAGCCCATGATCATCGGCCGCAACTTCCGGGTGAAGATCAACACCAACATCGGCAATTCCGCGGTCACCTCCAGCATCGCCGAGGAGGTGGAAAAGATGGTGTGGTCGGCGCGCTGGGGCGGCGACACCCTCATGGACCTGTCCACCGGCAGGAATATCCACGAAACCCGCGAATGGATCATCCGCAACGCGCCCATGCCTATCGGCACCGTGCCCATCTATCAGGCCCTGGAGAAAGTGGACGGCAAGGCCGAGGAACTCAGCTGGGAGATCTTCCGCGACACCCTCATCGAGCAGGCGGAGCAGGGCGTGGATTACTTCACCATCCACGCCGGCGTGCGCCTGCCGTTCGTGCCGCTGACGGCGCAGCGCGTCACCGGCATCGTGTCCCGCGGCGGTTCCATCCTCGCCAAGTGGTGTCTCTCCCACCATCAGGAAAATTTCCTCTACACCCACTTCGAGGACATCTGCGAGATCATGCAGGCCTACGATGTTTCTTTCTCGCTGGGCGACGGCCTGCGGCCGGGTTGCATCGCCGACGCCAACGACGAAGCCCAGTTCGCGGAACTGAGAACGCTCGGCGAATTGACCCAAGTCGCGTGGCGGCACGACTGCCAGGTGATGATCGAAGGCCCCGGCCACGTGCCCATGCAGCTTATCAAGGAGAACATGGACAAGGAACTTGCGGAATGCTACGAAGCACCGTTCTACACGCTCGGGCCGTTGACCACCGACATCGCGCCGGGTTACGACCACATCACCAGCGCCATCGGCGCCGCGCAGATCGGCTGGTACGGCACCGCTATGCTCTGCTACGTCACGCCCAAAGAGCACTTGGGGTTGCCCAACAAGCAGGACGTGCGCGACGGCATCATCGCCTACAAGATCGCAGCCCACGCGGCGGATTTGGCCAAGGGCCACCCCGGCGCGCAGTTGCGGGACAATGCGCTCTCAAAAGCCCGCTTTGAATTCCGCTGGGAGGATCAGTTCAATCTGGGGCTCGATCCCGACAAGGCCCAGGAATTCCACGACGAGACCCTGCCGAAGGATTCCGCCAAGCTCGCCCACTTCTGCTCCATGTGCGGCCCGCATTTCTGTTCCATGAAAATCACCCAGGATGTGCGCGAGTATGCGAAGAAGGGCATGCAGGAAAAAGCCGCCGAGTTCAAGCAGAGCGGAGCGGAGATATACCACAAGGCGTGAGAAGCAAACGTAGGTTGGGCTTCCTTCCTCAGCCCAACCTACGTGAATTTAAGGCCAAGTCAGGTCACCGGGAGGCTTCATGAATTTCGGGATTCTGGTTTTCGATCAAGCTGAAGAACTCGATTTTGCTGGTCCGTGGGAAATACTCACTATGTGGAGCCAAGTCGCCGGCGGCCCGGAAAACTGCCTGATCGTCGGTGAGACAAAATCAGCCGTCACCTGCGCCAAGGGCTTGTCGGTGAATCCGCATGTCTCCTTCGCGGACTGCCCGCGACTCGACTACCTGCTGGTTCCCGGAGGCATAGGTGCGCGACAGCAGGTGAATAATCGGGTATTGACCGATTTCGTTGCGGCTCAGGCGCGTCATTGCAAGGCCATGCTATCGGTATGCACTGGCTCCTTCATCCTGCATGCCGCCGGGCTGCTGTCCGGAAAGAAGGCCACGACCCATTGGAATTCGCTTGAAAGATTGCGGGCTTTGGGCGACGTACAGGTAGTGGAACAGCGTTTCGTGCGCGACGGCCACGTCTGGACATCCGCGGGTATTTCAGCGGGCATGGATCTCATGTTGGCATTCATCGCAGAGATTTCCGGCGAAGAGGCGGCCGGGCAGGTGCAATTTCATGCCGAGTACTACCCGGCCTCGACCCGGTACGGTGATTTCGAAACTCATGAGCAGGCGCCAGCCTATCTCAAGGCTTGGTGAAAAATGGCCTCGGGCGGCGCCTGATCCGCCCGGCATGCAGCAAACGTAGGTTGGGCTGACGCAGGAAGCCCAACGCCACACAAGGAAGTGAACACACGATGCGTTACCGAAGAACTCTTGTCGCCGGCGGCACCTATTTTTTTACCGTGAAATGAGTAGATGACGCCGGAGACGATTGTGACCTGCGACAAAATGTTGGGCTTCCTGCGTCAGCCCAACCTACGTGAACTGTGCACACAAGGCAGAAAATAGGAGAAGAAAAATGAAGAAGTCAGCTTATATAGTGGCAGCGGCCATACTGTTGGCGACCGGCGCAGCGCAGGCCCAGGCTCAAGCGGGCCGCTGGGCGTCACCCGATGATCCGACTGCCAAAACCATCACTGCTTTGGAAAACATGTGGGCGCACACCGCCTGCTCATCAGTACCAGAAGCCCTCAAAGCCGCGTTCGCAGAAGATTTCCAGGGCACGTCCCCAAAAGGAAAACGCTACGGAAGACCAACGTCATGGGGAGGAGAAGGCGATAATACGGATTGCCAGCTCCAGCAAATACAGATCCGGCTGTTCGGGAATTCGCTGGCGGTCGCTTACGGCGACGAGCGCAGTGTCAGCAAGAAAAAGGACGGCACCGAAGCGAAGCACTGTCTGGCCTGGACGGATACCTGGCTGAAGCGGAGCGGAAAATGGCAGATCATCGCCGCTCAGGATAATGCGGTGGCTTGCCAATAGCCGCGGCACTGGCTGGCCTGCGATGGGCAGGTGCTGGTTATCAATGATGCCATCGGCCTGGGCGACAAATGGCCGTCGTTCTCCCGCCAGTATGCTCACGTCAGCAAGACCATCACCGAAGCCGTTGAAGCTTTTGTCAGTCAGGTGAAAGAAGGGACATACTAAGCAATGGTGCTCATGGCGAGATGCGGCAAGAAAGGGCATGGAAGAAAAGGCGGCTGAGTTCAAGCAGGGCGGGGCGGAGATTTATCGGAAGACTTGATCAATGTCGCAGGTAAGCTGGCTGACAATACTGGCAGTATATTGGAGCGCATAATGTGGACGTTCATATATCACTCAGCAAGAAATGCCAAAGGAAATTTAAGTGACTGACACACTTATGATAATTCCGGATATCCTGCGCAGAGGCTACCGGAGTTATACTTGTGTCGGCGATATTGGATATCGCCGACGTCCATATAGTTACTGTTAGCTTGCAGCCCAATGGCCGTGCCGCCCACACCGCAGGTCTTCATCGCTGAGCCATCAGTCAAGTCGCTCTGGATTGAGCTTCGAGTCAACGGACACGCCCTAAGTACTGGAACAGGCTTTCTTGCGATAGCACCTCGCGGGCCCGTCCTAATCACAAATCGCCATAACGTCACTGGGCGTCATCAGCAAACCGAGCAACCTTTGGCGGCGAATGGCGGCATCCCCACCGAGGTTGCCATCATTCACAACCGTGCAGGGCAGCTCGGCCATTGGGTGTTGCGGGTCGAGCCACTGCAGGGGCGCGCTAGGCAACCGCTTTGGGTCGAACATCCGGTGCTTGGTGCAACTGCCGATTTTGTCGCGTTGCCGTTAACACAACTGACAGATGTAGAACTTAGACCATACACATTAGGTGTGGGCGATCCTGACATCGTCATTGCGCCAGGAGAGGTAGTCAGTGTCGTCGGATTTCCATTCGGGATGACTGCCAGTGGCGGCCTCGCGATTTGGGCTACAGGTTTCGTCGCGACTGACCCGGACATCAATTACGCGAATCTTCCCCAGTTCCTCATTGACTGCCGCAGCAGACAGGGGCAATCTGGATCAGCAGTGATCGCGTACCGTACTGGTGGTGCAATCACCACTCGCCAGGGAATTAGCCTTGGCGGTGGGACGATGACCCGTTTTCTGGGTATCTACAGTGGACGAGTGAATCCCGAATCGGATTTAGGATTCGTTTGGAAGGCATCAGCACTACAAAACCTGGTGGCCTCGATTGTATAGACAGTTGCAAGCTAACCAGCCGGTCGAGTGGACGCTTCACGGCGCGCGCTCAGCACGCGCCGTTCGCGCCCCTCACCGCCGGCATTATGCTTCAGGAAAGAGCCCTGCACGGTGTTGACAAGGACTGATCTACAGAGGCTTGCGCAGCTTCGTCTGGAGGACGCCACCTTTCTGTTGCGGGCCAATCGCTCCTCGTCAGCCTATTACCTTGCAGGTTATTCCGTTGAACTAGCCCTGAAGGCGTGTACAGCGAAATTAGTTCAACCAGACACCATTCCAGACAAAGCATTCATCATCGCTATTTACACGCACAAGCTAGACAGCCTCATTGCAACGGCCGGCTTGAGACCTACCTTCGACACAGACACGAAGGCAGACCCACAGTTTGCAGCCTTCTGGGCCATCACCAATAACTGGAGTGAGGAGAGTCGCTACGAGTTCTGGGATACCATCTCGGCGGCAACACTGCTTCAAGCTATAACCGATCCATCGCACGGAGTGTTTCAATGGGTGAAACGGCATTGGTAGAAGGAAAGGTCGCTGATACCATTCAGCTGATCCAAAAGTTGGATGCTTCTGGAAATAGCCCGACTATGGCTATCTGGTACTTCTATGACGACGCCGATGAATGGCGTCTTCTGATCGCCGGACCTACATTCGATGCACTATTGCCAAAGCAAGAAGCGGTGGCGTACCGACGACTTGTGGAGGCTATGAGCAGCCTTTCATTATCTTCCCTGAGCATCTCGGACTTGAAGATTCTCGAGACGAAGGCGCCTCTTGCACAATCGTTGCGTCGCCTTGTCGGTACGGGCTCCGCTGGCATCGTCAGGGCACACTTCACGAACACGACCCTGAACGGTATTTTTATCAAAGAGATGATCATCATGAGGTCTGCGTAGGAGGCCCAGATGACGCATAACAACACGTTCGAGAGCGGACGCTCGCCTGCGGCTCGGCCCGCCAAACACTAGCAGCTTGATGCAAAACCGATGGATTCGAGATCTTGGGTGTTCATTTTCGAGTGGCAGGATAGGGAGATACGGTTGGTTCAGAGTTTGCGGTTGGCTATTTTCTGATTTACGTTCTGCTCGGGT
>Ga0307372_10008744_pt1 | contig 14164 bp, 11 predicted proteins | sample OX1MG_FD_202533 | JGI IMG/M metagenome (GOLD analysis project Ga0307372, IMG submission 202533) | Soil microbial communities from Risofladan, Vaasa, Finland - OX-1 | ecosystem: Environmental > Terrestrial > Soil > Coastal area > Acid sulfate soil | place: Finland: Risofladan, Vaasa | collected...
CGGCAGCCAGTCCCGCAGCGATGGCGGCAGCAGCAGCGATTGTTCCGGGGCGTACGGCCGATACGAGGCGGGCATGCCTCCTTTACGCTTTTCCCCCGCTCCCGGTTTCTGCCGCGCAGACTCCTAGATCACCGCCTCCGTCCAGCCCTCCAGCTTGCCCCGCAGGAAAGCCAGCGACTGGTCGGCGGTGGCCCCGTCAATCACCCGGTGGTCGAAGCTCAGCGTCAGGTAGACGATCGAGCGGATGGCGATGGCGTCGTGGATCACCACCGGCGTCTTGTGGATGCCGCCAATCCCCAGAATGGCCAACTGCGGCTGGTTGATCACCGGCATCCCCATCAGCCCGCCGTAAATGCCGTAGTTGCTGATCGAGAACGTCCCGTCCTGTACCTCGTCGGGCGAGAGCTTCTTGCTGCGGGCGCGGTCGGCCAGGTCGTTGATGGCGCGCTGCAAGCCCAAAAAGTTCTTCTCCTCGGCGTGCTTGATCACCGGGACGATCAGGCCCCAGTCCAGCGAGACCGCGATGCCCAGGTTGATGTCTTTCTTGTAGACGATCGAGTCTTCCTGCATCGAGGCGTTGAGAATCGGGAACTGCCGCAGCGTCTCCACCACCGCCTGGCAGAAAAAGGGCATGAACGTCAGCCGCTGCCCGGTCGAGGCCTCGAAGCGCGCCTTGTCGCGGTCGCGGATCTGGCTGATCGCGGTCACATCCACCGCAAACACGCTGTAGACGTGCGCCGAGGTGTGCTTGCTCATCACCATGTGCTCGGCGATGCGCTTGCGCATCAAGGTCATCGGCACAATCTCGACCGCGCCCGGAGCGTAGGCCACCCGCGGCGCGGCGGGAGCGGCCGGCGCCGCCGGAGCTGCCGCCGGGGCAGGCGCGGCCGCGGCCGGAGCCGCGGCGGCGGGCGATTCCAGGAAGTTCATCAGGTCGCGCTTCGACACCCGGCCGCCATCGCCGCTGGCGGGCACGCGCGCCAGGTCCACGCCGTGCTCCTCGGCCAAGCGCCGCACCAGCGGAGACGAACGGACCGCCGCGGCGGCCTCCGCCGGCGCTGCCGGTGCGGCTGCGGGCGGAGCCGCGGGCGGCGCGGCCACCACCGGCGCCGCCGGCGCGGGCGCCACCGGCTTGGCCGGGGCCGCGGGCGGGGGGGCGCTCGCCGCCGGAGCCGGAGCCGGCGCCGCGGCGCCGTCCTCCAAAATCGCCACCACCGTGTTCACCTGCACCGTCTGCCCGGCCGGCACCTTGATCTCCTTCAGCACCCCCGTCGCCGGCGCGGGGATCTCGGCATCCACCTTGTCGGTCGAGATCTCGAACAACGGCTCGTCCCGGCGCACCATTTCGCCCGGCTTGCGCAACCATTTGGTGACAGTGCCCTCAAAGATGGACTCGCCCATTTGGGGCATGACGACGTCAACGGCCATTGCCTTGGTTCCTCGTTCCCTGATAGCGCTCTACAACCTTCAATCGTCCCACAAAAACGGAGTGTCTGCCAATTCCCGCGCGAAGACTTGGAGAAAATGCCGCCGCACCATCGCCCCCACCTCCGCCAGCCTCCACCCCACCCCCGTTTCGCGCGCCAGCGAAGTCACCCCCCGGTCGGCGATGCCGCAGGGCACGATCCGCTCGAACCCGGCCAGGTCGGCGTCCACGTTGAGGGCAAATCCATGGCTGGTCACCCCCCGCGCCACATGCACCCCGATCGCGGCCAGCTTGCGCGCCGGCTCCGCCGCCGTCCACACCCCGGTCAGCCCCGCCAGGCGCCGGCTGGGCGCGCCGCATTCGCCCGCCACCCCGATCAGCACCTCCTCCAGCGCCCGCACATAGTCCACCGGCCCCAGCTCCAGCCGCCCGCTGCGCGCCGGCAGAAACGCCGGCCGCTCGCAGGCGCGAAGATCCAGGATGGGGTAGCCCACCAGTTGCCCCGGCCCGTGGAAGGTGACGTCCCCGCCGCGGTCGCTCTCCGCCAGTTCGATCCCCTCCGCCGCCAACTCCGTCGGCGTCCGCAGCAGGTTCTCCGCCCGCGCGTTCCGCCCCAGCGTGATCACCGGCGCATGCTCCAGCAAGATCAGCACGTCGCCGATCGCGCCCGCCTGCCGCCGCTGCACCAGCTTGGCCTGAAGCGCGAACGCCTCGGCATAGCCGAGGCGTCCGGGTTCCAAAATGTGCAATCGCTGCATCCTGGGCTAGGAGCCGGTGTTCTGGCTCAGATCCCAGCTTACCGCGATCGGCGAAGTCCCGCCCGTGGTGCTGTCAATGGTATTGCTGAACTGCCCAAACTGGCTGAAGGCCGCCGGCACCGCCAGCACGGTGGCGGTGATGCCGCTGGTCGCGGCGCTGGTGGTGCTGCACAGCAGGTGCAGGTTGTCGCTCAGGCCCGATCCCACCGTCACCGTGCCCAGCATCGCCACGTTGGTGCCGGAGCGCAGATCCACGCTCCCACGCAGCAGGGGACCGCCGCCGGGGCCGGAACCGTTGTCGTCGGTCACCGAGCACGACAGTTGCCGGGGCGCGCCCAGGGCGGCCTCGGATACCACCGCCTGCACGACATAGCTGCCCGCATTCAGCGGCAGGTCCACAATGTCCGTCGCGGTGGTGTTGACCCCTCCGCTGAACGAACCGCCGGTCCCGCCCAGCGGCCCGGTGGCGCCGGTCGCGCCCGGCACTCCCGCCGGTCCGGCCATGCCCTGGGGCCCGGGAGGTCCCAGCGGCCCCGCCGGACCCGCCAAGCCATTCAAGCCGGGAAAGCCCTGCTGGCCCTGCGGCCCCGCCACTCCCGCCGGTCCCGCAATCCCCGGCGGCCCCGGCGCTCCCTGCGGCCCTGCCGGACCCGCCAGCCCGGTCGCTCCCTGCGGCCCCATCGGCCCCATCGCCCCGGGAACCCCCTGCGGCCCCGGCGGCCCCGCTGCCCCCGCCGGACCGTTCGCCCCCAGGCTCAGGGCCAACCACCCCCGCCCGCCCCAGGCCACCTCCAGCCGAAACGTCCCCACCGGCACCGGCGAGGGCAGGCTGGCCACAATCACCCCATCCGCTTCGTCCCCGTCCCGCCGCGGCTGCTGGCGCCGCTTCACGAGCGCCGCGCTCACCACCGCCAGCGCCGTCCCCTCCAGGCTCACCGCCGCCGCCGGCAGCCGCCCCTCGCGCACATGTGCCACGCTGATGGTGAGCGTGCCGCCGACATAGTCGGGCTGCGCCGAAACCACCGTCAGCCCGTCTTGCGCCGCTGCCGCCGCGCCCAGTCCCAAGAGCAGGCAGCCGCCCGCCAGGGCGGCGCCCAAACTGCGGAAAACCTTTCGCATGGGGTATGCCTCCGAGCAGAGTCTCCCCGTGGCCCATCGGGGGATAGGAGATAGGGCGGTTCAGAACTGCCCCCCCCCCCCCCGCAGTCCCGTCCAAAACCGCCCGCCAGAGCCTCAGGATGCGATTTCCGGGCTCGCTTCGGCACGGCTGGGCATCGGGGCAGCCGCGCGCCCGAGGCTTCTGGGCGGAACTTTTTCCGTGGTGGGCCGCGCCGCCCGCTCAGGCTGCCTTGGCCAAAGCGGCGGAGAGCGGAGTGGCAACCGCCGGAGTGGCTTCAACCGATCCGTGGATCGGATCGAACCCCCAACCGCGCTTCACCCAAATGGGAGGTTTCCTTCGGCGCGCCGACGATCTAGGATTTGCCTATGGCTGCCTTCGCTGTGCGCATCGAGTCGGTTCCTGAGGGATCGGAGCGGGAGCCGGGAACGCTGGTCGCCTGCTTCGAAGCCCGCGATGAAGCCGAATACTTTACCGCCATCGCGCGCCATCTGCGTTCGCTCCAGGGTTGCGGGCTCTCGGTGATGGCGTTCCCGATGCTGGACAGGCCGCGCGCCAAGGGGCGGGCGGCGTGAGCCAACGCTACACAAGCTTGTGTGCGAAGTCGCCCGCGAGAATTTCGTCCACCGTCAGTGGAACAATGACCCGCTTCATTTGCTTGAAGAACCGCGTTATTTCCGCGAGCGCATCGCCCGTATAGTCGAACGAAACGAAAAAGCCCTTTGGCCGTTCCGAGCGGATCATGGCGGCCTCGAAAGCGTCAATGTCCGGGCGGCCTGCCTTGTCCTTCTGCTTAACCTGGACCGGATACCAAGTATCCATGAAGCCTAGCGTGGCTTCGCTCTTTTCCGGCGCGGCTGAAACAGGGAAAATCTTTCCGTCCAGCCCCATGTCGCCGACCTTCGCAACGTTCGGCGTGCCGCCAATTGCGATGACCGCCCAATTCTCGAACTCGAATGCGGGCAGCTTGCGGAGCTTCTCCGCAGTCCACGGCAGATCGCGGACGATAAACCCGCGCCCGATCCGCCACAGGGCTTCGTTTTCGTCCAACTTTGCGACATCGCGCAACCGTTTAGCCATCACTCGGCAAGCCGTGGGCGACACGTCCATCCCGATCCATTGCCGATTCAAGTTTTGAGCGGCAATGAGTGCCGTGCCGCACCCGCAAAATGCATCAAGCACAATGTCATTTTCATTGCTGCTGGCCTTGATGATTCGATCCAGCAAGGCGCGCGGCTTCTGCGTGGGGTAACCCAACGCTTCGCTTGAGCGATTATTAACAATTGGGATGTCATCCCACAGGTTTTGCAGCGGAACGCCGGGCATCTCGTCCAGGTAACGTTTGTATTGCGGCACGGCACCCGGCCTGGTCTGGATGACTCTGCCCTGCTTAATCAGTTCGGTCATCTTCTCTTTCGAAAAACGCCAATAGCGCGACACGCCCATTACTTCGTAGTAGGGATTACCTTTCGAAGCGCCGCCCGGTCCCTGAAGATTATCAATGCGGTAGCGACGACCGCTTTCGTCTACCCTCCGGTAGTCGCGGTCAACGTATTTGGGATCGTACGGCGTGTACTGGACGTTCCACACGGATTTGGAGCCGCCCGTATAGAAGAAAATTGAATCAGTGATGACACCTAAAGCCTTGCGGCCTTGTTTCGAATCGCTGTGCGCCGCGCTCCGCTTCCAGATAATTTCATTCTGGAAACCGTTCTCGCCGAAAATCTGATCCAGCATCACCTTGACGTAATGGCTCGCGTGCCAGTCGCAGTGGTAGTAAAAGCTGCCCGTTGGCTTGAGCACGCGCGCCAGTTCCTCGCACCGCGGTCGCATGAACTCGATGTACGCTTGAGTCGAAGCGTGGCGGTCCTCGAAGGCTCGCTTTTCCTTTGCTTCGCCCCAAAAGACTTCGTAGTTGCGGTTCGAGTTGAACGGCGGATCAATGTAGATGAGGTCAACGCAGGCATCGGGAAGACCGGAAAGCTTCTCGATGCAGTCGCCACAGTAGACGATTCGTGTGTCAACAACGGAGGAAGGCTTGTGGCTCACGCGCTCAATTCTGCCAGAGAGTGGCTAGCAGTATCAAACCATTTGCGCGGGTGCCGGATCGAGCTTTAGCGACTATCGCCCGGCCAAACCCCCGCGAGCTTGGCCAGCGCCTCCCAATGCCGTGGATGTGGCAACCGCCGCCCGGCCCGAATAGCGGCTGCGTAAGGCTCGGAAACAGAAAGTCGGGCGGCAATGGTTCGGTACGGAAGTTCAGCCAGCCGTGGTTGAACTCTGGCGCGGTAGGCATTGCTGTCCAGCCAAGCCGGATGCTTTGCCGCCAACCAGCCGCGCCGGGCGGCGGCTTGGCGACGCTGGGTTTTGGACCGCCGCTTCTGGGCGGTTGGAGCATGGGTAAGCGAGCGACCAATCCGGGCAGCCTTCGCAAGCCTGTCGGTTGCGAGCGGGACAGCACAAGAAGCACAGACGGAATGCTCTGGGTTGACTTGGGTGCCGCACTCTCGGCAGAGCCGAAGCGGCTGGAGGGCGGCTCGACGCGTGATTGTTGACCTTGCCGCGTGGCCGGATTGCCGGGCGGCTGCTGAGTTGGCGGATGATGCCGGGGCCGAGAGCATCCGCACAACCATCTCCACCACTGGCGCAAGCGATTCTGCCCAAGCGGGCGCTGATTCTGCCAGCTTTGCAGCGAACTCGCCCATCAAGCGGCAGTTGCCATCGCGCTGCTCGAAGAACCATTCCCGGCGCAATGGCTCGCTGATGATCCAATCGAGCACAAAGGCGTCAACGTCTGGCCGGACCACTTCCATCAAATCCGATGCCAAGCTGTCGCGCCCCTGCTTGTCCAGGTGGAGGAAGCCCAGCCCCGGATCGAGCCCCCGTGCGGAGGCAGCCAGCCGCGCTTCGGCTTCCAGCACGGCGTAGAGATAATTCAGCATGGCGTTGGCCGGGTTCACCGCATGGCGCGGGGAGCCGCTCAACGGAGAGATGCGCGCGCCGAACTCGCGCCAGTGGCCGGGGACGCGGGAGCGGTCCTTCGCTGGGAACGATACTGGAACGGCGCGCCAGCCCAGCCAGTATGCGGAAGCGGCCTGAGCCTCCAGCAGCCGCACGGCATCGAGGTTCGGCGACTCTGGCAGACCGGCTCGAAACTGCGCTATAGCATCTGCCGCGTTTGGGTTGGACAATCCATGGCGGGCCACCTTTTCCTGTCCTTCAAGCTTGCGGTAGATCAGGGCGCGCGCAATGGCCAGCGCGTTGCCACTGTGAAAGGCGAGAGCCTGAGAACGGCGCAAGCGCGCGTCCGACGGGCAAACCGGCCCGGTGGTGGCGAGAACCTTGCCATCACGTTCCAGCATCACGAATGCCGCATCTTGATCGGCCAGCCAGCGCAACGCGGCAAGCGAAACCAGCCCATCCGCGCCGACAATTACAAGACGACGCAAGCCGTGCCGCACCCGTGGCAAGCGGCCTTGCCGCCGCATGCTGCCGACGCCATCTTCAAACAGCAGGTGGCCACGCTCAACCCGGACGTTGATGCCGTAGCCTGAGAGCGTCAGGACACCATGTCGCGGAAACAACTGCGATTGATGTAGGGTTGGGGTAGCCGCCATTGGATGTGTCTCCCGTGGTGGTCAGGGCCTGGTGCTTGCTCGATACAAGCGGCAGGCCCGACGTGTTCAACGACGCTTCAGATAGGCTTCGACTGCCCGGCGGAAAAGTTCTGCCATGGGGGCACCCGTTTTCTGGGAAACCGTCTTGAGTTTTGCCAGCAGTTCCTCCGGCAGCCAAACGGTGGTGCGCCTCTTCATGTCTCCAGCATATAAGGTATGTCGGCATATGTCAAGAGCGCCACGGATCGCCTCCGCGCTTTTTCCGCTCGATCCGGCACAGTTGGCGGCTTCGGCGCGCCGTGATATCGCCGCCTGCGGCTAGGGAGTCCGCGAGGAATCGAACTTGCGCCAGTTCGCTCTTGGGCCAATCGTGGTCGCGCACAGCCTGGTAAATGCGAGATGGGGCATTGCCCAAGGCGATGCGTTTGCCAAAGTACGGTTCGGATTTGAGAATCGCTTCGATAGCGTCCGCCGTCTCAGCAGCCGAGATTTCCTTCGCCAGCCTGCTCCAAAGCCCCGAATGCCCGATCTTCATTCGGTAGCCATACGCATGTCCGAGCAAATCCCCGGCCCAATTTGCTTTAAATGGCCGTCCACGTCGTTTGGGCTCTGGGCTCACAAAAAAATCTTCCGCACATAATTGTTGCACGCAAGCTCTTGGCGAGCATTGCATCCCGGATTCTGTCCGCACATTATTCCCGGACCGCACTCTTCACCGCTGACCGTGATTGCTCCAGCGTCCATATACAATTCGGCACTGCCAGTTGAACCCGAGCCCGCCCACGGTTCCGCACATTATTCCAACCACTGTGAATCGGGGCATAGCGGAAGGCGGTCTAGAGTCTGGGTATGCCGAAGAAGCACCATCGCCGAAACCTCCGGTGGCGCGGAATGCCCCGCACGCCGGAACAACTCCATTCCCTGCCCGAGCACGTGCAGGAAGCCCGAACCCGGAGCCTCAACGCCATATCCAAAATGCGGGCGAATGGCGTCACGCTCTACAGCGCCGCCCGCGAATATGGCGTTGATCCGCGCACGGTCATTCGGTGGGGCAAACCTGCCCTGCGAAAGCGAAAGAACGGGCGCTATGCCGCCAAGCGCACCGACCGGCTGCTGCGCGTGCTGAATATTCCCGCCGAGCATGGGGCGCGCGAAATTGCCATACTCGATTCCCGGCAGGCGAGCGAAGTCGGCAAATATGCCACCGCCGTTCAGCGATACTTGGCAACCGGCGATGCATCTTCACTCAGGCCCTTCCAGGGCAAGGAAATTGAGCTGGCGGACGGCGTACGCTTTGCGCTGCTCACCCGGCTCAAGGATTTGGAGCTGCTGGGCTCGGCGGGCGTGCTGTCGTTTGAATCCCTCTACTCAAGGAGCACATGATGATGCCGACTGGCAATTCAGGCGACGATCCGATCAAAACCCATGCCCGCCGGGCCAATGCCGCGCGACGCGTTGGCGTCGGCGTCAAGTGCGGCTGCGGCGAATCCCGCCCGGCGGCGCTGATTGCGGGGCGAACTCCGGCCATCTGCGCGGAATGCGACCGGAAACAATATGGCCGGACTGCGTTCGACAGCCATCACGTGGCGGGCCGGGCGAACAGCCCGGTAACGATCCCGATTCCTGCCAACGATCATCGCGCCGAACTGAGCGAGCCGCAGCGTCTATGGCCGACGCAAACCTTGGAGAATCCCGACGGCAGCCCGCTGCTTGCCGCCGCTGCTTGCGTTCTCGGAGTGGTGGACACGGTGCGCTACTTGTTCGAAGCGCTGTTGTTGGGCATCGCGCGCTTGCTGGAATGGCTCGATTCCTACCTGACGCAAAAATGGGGGCCGAAGTGGTGGCTGGGAACCGGCCTGGAGCAATTTGCGCCGATGCGGTAGGTCACCGATGGGCACGAACGAACATTCGCCGTTGACGTTGGCTGTGCGGGCGTATCCGGCAACGCCAGGCAAGGGCCAGAAGAAGAAGCCCGCCCGGCACCCGGCTTGCCCCGACGCGATGCTGGTATTCGACACCGAAACCCGCACTGATGCCACTCAGCGGCTCATGTTCGGCAGCTACCAGTTCATCGTCAAGAGCAAGTGCCTGGAAGAAGGGCTGTTCTGCGCGGATGATCTGGCGCCCGCAGAGCGGAAGGAACTGGAGCGATACGCGGCAACCCACGCGGCGGAAGCCGCGCGGGGCCACAGTCGGCAATTGAAAGTGCTGTCTTTGAAGGAATTCGCGGAGAAGCTGTACCGCGCGGCCTACAAGGGCAGGTGTCTGCTGGTTGGGTTCAATCTGCCCTTCGATGTGTCCCGCATCGCGCGCGATTGCGCGGCGGCGCGCGGCAGGTTTGCGGGCGGGTTTTCGCTTGGCCTGTGGTCCTATCGGGACAAGGGCGGGCGCGAGCGGCGCAATCAGTTTCGGCCGCGCGTCGGCATCAAGCAGATTGACAGCAAGCGCGCCTTGAAGGGCTTCACCACCGCCAACGATCCCGACAGCGCCGATCTGATTCCCGATGGATCGCCCACCGGCGAAGCGGAGGCCGGCTACGTATTCCGGGGGCATTTCCTCGATCTGCGTACGCTGGCATTTGCGCTGACCGATAGAGGGTATTCGTTGGAATCGGCTTGCGAAGCCTTCGGGGTGGAGCATGGCAAACAGCAGGTAGCAGCGCACGGCACGATCAATGAAGAATACATTGACTACAACCGGCGCGACGTGCTGGCCACGGCGGAGCTTGCCGCCAAGCTGCTCGCCGAATACGCCAAGCACCCGATCAGCCTGCAAGCGACCAAGGCATATTCGCCAGCCTCCATCGGCAAGGCGTACTTGCAGGCGATGGGCATTGCGCCCATCCTCGAACGGCAGCCGGACTTCCCGGCAAAATACCTTGGCTTTGCCCAGTCGGCCTTCTTCGGCGGGCGCACCAGCGCCCATATCCGGCAGGTGGCGGTCCCGGTTGTCTACACCGATTTTCTCTCCATGTACCCTACCGTGAATTGCCTCATGGGGCTCTGGCGGTTCGTTACCGCTGAACGAATCCAGGTGATCGAGCAGTGCGGCGCGGAGGTTGAGACTTGGCTGAAGCAGTTGACGGCGGAGAAGCTGTTCGATCTGGCAACCTGGAAGGAGTTGACCGGCTTTGTGCAAATCCTTCCTGACGGCGACGTGCTGCCCGCCCGCGCCAAGTACAATCCGGGCACAAACGACTGGCAGGTTGGGGTGAACCACCTGTACGGCGAGCCCGGCACGCCGCTCTGGTTTTCCCTGCCGGATGTGGCGGCATCGGTGATTTTGACCGGGAGGGTGCCGAAGATCGTAGATGCGTTTCGGATTGAACCCACGGGCAGGCTGGCCGGGCTCAAGCCCACAAAACTTCGCGGGCTTGTTGACATTGATCCCGCGCGGGTGGACTTCTTCAAGGTGGTGATCGAGGAACGCAAGCGGCTGGCGCTGCGCGCCGATCTGCCAGACAGTGAGAGAGACAAGCTCGACAAGGCGCTGAAGGTTCTCGCCAACGCCACCAGCTACGGGGTGTATGCGGAGATGAACCGGCAGGAGAGCGACAAGGCCATGACCGTCACCTGCCACGGCATTGATGCCGAGCCGTTCACCTGCCGGGTGGCGCATCCCGATGTGTCCGGCCAATACTGCTTCCCTCCGCTGGCCGCGCTCATTACCGGCGCCGCCCGCTTGATGCTGGCGCTGCTGGAACATGCCATCCTTGAGTTGGGCGGAACGTATGCTATGGAGGATACCGATTCGATGGCCATTGTGGCCACCGAACATGGCGGCATGATCCCGTGCCCCGGAGGATCGCATACCGCAAACGGGCGGGGGGCTGTCAAGGCGCTGTCCTGGAAGCAGGTGGCAGCCATCTCGGAGCGGTTCGCGGCTCTCAACCCATACGAACGCTCGGCCATTACCGGATCAATCCTGAAGATCGAGGAAGATAATTTCGAGCCCGGCACCAAAGCGCAACGCCAACTCCACTGCTTGGCCATCTCCGCGAAGCGGTATGCGCTGTTTGTCATGGATAGTGATGGCGTGCCTGCCTTGCTCCGCCGCAACGTCAACAGCAGCGAGGACCATTGGTCCGAACATGGGCTTGGGCATTTGCTGAACCCAACCGATCCAGAGAGCGAGGATCGGGACTGGATTGCTCAGGTATGGCTCAGGATCATCAAGCGAGCGCTGGGGCTGGCTACTGGTCCGCTCGGCTTCGAGCAAGCCCCAGCAGTAGGGCGGGTTTCGGTATCGAGCCCAGCCGTGCTGGAACCGTTCACGGCCCTGAATCATGGCAAGCCCTATAGCGCGATGGTGAAGCCTTTCAATTTTCTGCTCACGGCGCATGTGCTGCCGTTTGGGCACCCCACCGGCGCAATGCCGGATCGCTTCCATTTGATCGCGCCGTATGAGCCCAATCCGCTGCGTTGGCTGAAGATGGACTGGATAGACCAATACACCGGCAGGCAGTATCGCCTCGCCACCACCGGCCAGCACGGCAGCCGCCGGACGGCGCGCGTCAAGACCCATGGCGACATCGCCCGCGAGTACCAGTTCCACCCTGAGCCCAAGTGCGCCGGTGCCGACGCGCGCACTTGCGGCAGGCAGACCGTCGGGCTGCTCCGGCGGCGGCATGTCCGCATCGAGGGAATCAGGTACATTGGCAAGGAGTCCAACCGGCTGGAGGCTGTTGAGGCGGGGCTGGTGCAATCTGCCGAGAGCGTTTACACGGAATACCCGGACCGGCGGCGGGATGAATGGACAACGAAAATCCTGCCCGCTTTGCGCATGATTCCGCTGCGAGAACTTCAGGCGAAGTCGGGCATGTCCCGGCGGGCGTTGATGGATTTGCGGGCGGGAAGGAGCAGGCCGCTGGCCGAGACACGCTCAAGACTCGGCCGTGCTATATTGGGTGCTGCTTTGCAGCGTTGCCTGGACGACGAGTACTCCCTGCAAAGCAAGCAAAACGGCGGGAGGAGCCAATGAAACCGAGGAAACGCATCTTCATTGCATTTGCCAAAGAGGACCAACGGTATCGAGATTTTTTGGTTGGCCAAGCTAGCCTGAAAAGCTCTCCGTTTGATTTTTTTGATTTTTCCGTAAAGGAGCCGTGGGATGAGAAGTGGAAGACGAACTGCCGCTCTAAGATCAAAGGCTGTGATGGCCTAATCGCTCTGATCTCGAAAAACACTGCGAGTGCCGACGGCGAGCTTTGGGAAATCGGATGCTCATATGAAGAGGAGATTCCGACAATGCTGATGTGGATCAATGCTGAGCGCCCCGCCGTGCCAACGTTGATTAGCGGAAAGCGCATTAACGTGTGGAGTTGGGACAATCTGGTTTCCTTCATTCAAGGACTCTGATGGTCGCGAGAAAAGCTCTCATCGTGGGCATTGACTACTACGCGCACATAGCCCAGCTTCACGGGTGCGTACATGACGCGCAACGGGTCAACTCGGTCCTCGAAAGAAACGGCGACGACACACTCAACTTTCACACCAACCTTAAGTGTTATAAAGATTATCTAACATCGATAACACGCAGCGAGTTGAAAAATTTAGTCAGCGACCTCTTTAACTGCGATGCCGAAGTCGCTCTTTTGTATTTCTCCGGCCATGGCCATGTTGAATCCACTGGAGGTTATCTTTGTACGAGCGACTGCCGAACAGGCGATGACGGACTTGCGCTCGGTGATGTCCTTGTGATGGCAGATCAGTCCCGCGCCAAAAATCGGTTAATCGTGCTCGATTGTTGCCATGCTGGAATCGCAGGCGCGCCGCCTGGTCAACAGGCGAGTATGCTGCGGGAGGGCACGACAATACTAACGGCATCCACTGCTGAGCAGTATGCAATCGAAGAAGATGGTGGTGGCGTTTTTTCCGGCCTGTTCGTTGATGCGTTGAACGGAGCAGCCGGAAATCTCGTCGGCGATGTCACTCCTGGAAGTGTATATGCCCACATAGATCAATCCCTTGGGGCATGGACGCAGCGACCAGTGTTCAAGACAAATGTGAACGCATTTGTTTCCCTGCGTAAAGTAGAGCCTCCGATCAGTTTGAATGCACTTCTCAGGCTGACAGAATTCTTTCCGCAGCCCGACTGCATTTTTGGGCTTGATCCCTCCTTCGAGCCAGAAATGAGCGGGCGACTGGCTGGAGCCGTTCCGCCGAATCCAGTGAATACGCAAAAGTTCGCAATTCTACAGGGTTATGTTCGGGTCAACTTGGTTGTTCCGGTCAACGCAAAACACATGTGGCATGCTGCAATGCAATCAACTGGCTGCAAACTAACGGCTTTGGGAAAACACTACCGCCGATTAGTCGAAAAGCACCTTTTATAACAGATTTCGGGGCAGCTACGTGGCGGGGCGTTGTGGCCAGCAGGTAAACGCAATGGGATCTGACCAGCCTCAGGCTAAACCAAAGTGCGAGAGATTCTGGACACTACCCTAGCAGCCCGTGGTGGAAAGGGGGCGATTTTGAGAATCGCAGGCCCACGGGGATCACGCCGCCAACAGAGCGGGCTGCGGGTTGGAAGGCGCGCCGGCCGGTCTCGGCGCGGCCAGACGCGCCACGGAGGCGAAAATAGCCGCTGGCAATGCCCAAAAAGCCCTGAACAGGGCGGCGGCGCCCTGCAGACTCCGCGGTTTGCCCATTCCGAATCGCTGCCGCATCAACAGCCCCAGATTCTGCGCGGCGGTATGGATGTGCAGGCGCTTGAGGATGTTGGCGTGGCCGCGCAGGTGCGTGCGGCGCATTCCGCCGGTGCCGTAGGCGTGGGCGAAGCTGCGTTCGATCAGCTCGCCGCGCCGTCGCAGCAGCCGCTTGCCGCGCCTCCCGCGCACCCGGCGCCGATTGGCCCGCATGCGCTCGCGCGCTTCCCGCTTGCCCGCCCAATCGCGCCCCTTGCCCTTCTTTTCCGGCAGATAGGTCCTCACCTCCGCCGCCTCCATGTTCGCCAGCACCTGGTCGCTGAGATAGCCCTTGTCGGCGACGATTTCCTGAACGCCGGCGGCGCTTACGTTCGCGCCCGCGGTCTGCGAGGCCATCAGCCCCGCCACCTCTTCGCCCGCCTGCGCCAGCGTGCCCATCACGGTCGCCGTGTCCCCCTGGTCGGCGGGGTGCAGCTCCACCGCCACCACCGCTCCGGTGTCCATGTCCACCGCGTGTTCGGCCTTGTGCGCGATGTGTGTGCTGCCGTCCTTCATCTTGGCAATGCGGCCGTCGCGTTCATGCGGGTTCACCCACTCGGC
>Ga0307372_10008747_pt1 | contig 14162 bp, 13 predicted proteins | sample OX1MG_FD_202533 | JGI IMG/M metagenome (GOLD analysis project Ga0307372, IMG submission 202533) | Soil microbial communities from Risofladan, Vaasa, Finland - OX-1 | ecosystem: Environmental > Terrestrial > Soil > Coastal area > Acid sulfate soil | place: Finland: Risofladan, Vaasa | collected...
CCTCGTCGACCCCCTCGACGCGCAGCTGCTTGCCGGCGTTGCGCTCGCCGGCGAGGACGCTCACGGCCTCGGGAGCGACGCCGAAGAGCTCGGCGACGAGCTCGCGGACGGCACGGTTGGCGGGCGGGGATGCGGGGGGAGCCGCCACCCGCAGCACGAGCGCGGACTGGCCGAAGCCGGTCAGCTCCGCCTTCCCTGCGCCGGCGTGCAGCTGCGCATGGAGCGTGATCGCCGGCGTCTCGTCGGCGCCGGTGGGGGCCACGACCTCGAACAATTGTGCGGGCATGGCCGCCTACTCTAGGGAGATGGCGGACCCAGACAGCACCCACGCCTACCCCGACCTGCGCAAGATCCCCTCGCCGCCCCGCTACCCCGAGCTCGAGGAGGAGGTGCTCGCCTCCTGGGAGGTGGACGGGACCTTCCCGGCCTCGGTCGCACGCAGGCGGCAGAGCCCGGAGTACGTCTTTTACGACGGCCCGCCGTTCGCGAACGGCCTCCCGCACTACGGCCACCTCCTCACCGGCTTCGTGAAGGACGCCGTCCCCCGCTACCAGACGATGCGCGGCAAGCTCGTCGAGCGCCGCTTCGGCTGGGACTGCCACGGCCTCCCCGCCGAGACCGAGGTCGAAAAGGAGCTCGGCGTCTCGGGGCGCGGGCCGATCACCGAGTACGGGATCGACCGCTTCAACGCGGCGTGCGAGACCGCGGTGCTCCGCTACACCCACGCCTGGGAGCGCTACGTGACCCGCCAGGCCCGTTGGGTGGACTTCGAACACGCCTACAAGACGATGGACGCCGACTACATGGAGAGCGTCCTGTGGGCCTTCAAGGAGCTGCACAACCGCGGCCTCGTCTACGAGGGCTACCGCGTGCTGCCCTACTGCTGGGAGTGCGAGACCCCGCTCTCCAACTTCGAGACCCGCCAGGACGACGCCTACCGCGACCGCGTCGACCCGGCGGTCACGGTGAGCTTCGCGGTCGAGGCCTCCGGGCGCGAGGGCGGCCCGCTCGAGGGGCCGCTCAAGTTCCTCGTCTGGACGACGACGCCGTGGACGCTGCCCTCCAACCTCGCCCTCGCGGTCGGCCCCGAGGTGCGCTACGCCCTCTACCGCCGCGGCGGCGACGTCCTCGTGATCGGCGCCGAGCGGGCCGAGGCCTACGCCGCCGAGCTCGAGGGCGCCGAGCCCCTCGGCGAGGTGCGCGGCGCGGCGCTCGTCGGCCGCCGCTACCGGCCGCTGTTCGACTACTTCGCCGCCGACGAAGGGGCCTTCGTCGTCCTCGCCGGCGACTTCGTGACGACCGACGAGGGCACCGGCATCGTGCACATGGCGCCCGGCTTCGGCGAGGACGACCAGCGCCTCTGCGAGGGCGCCGGGATCGCCGTGCGCTGCCCCGTCGACGACCGCGCGGTCTTCACCGGCGAGGTCCCCGACTACGCGGGGAGCCACGTCTTCGAGGCCAACGAACCGATCGTCGAGCGCCTCGCGGCCGAGGGCCGCCTCGTGCGGCGCGAGGAGTACCACCACAGCTACCCGCACTGCTGGCGGACCGACACGCCCCTCATCTACCGCGCCGTGAGCTCGTACTTCGTCGAGGTCACGGCGGTGAAGGGGCGCATGCTCGAGCTCAACCAGCAGATCACCTGGGTGCCGGAGAACGTGCGCGACGGCGCCTTCGGGCACTGGCTCGAGGGGGCGCGGGACTGGTCGATCTCCCGCAACCGCTTCTGGGGGACGCCGATCCCGGTATGGAAGTCCGACGACCCCGCCTACCCGCGCGTCGACGTCTACGGCAGCCTCGACGAGCTCGAGGCCGACTTCGGGGTGCGCCCCGAGAACCTCCACCGCCCCTACATCGACGAGCTCGTGCGCCCGAACCCCGACGACCCGAGCGGGCGCTCGACGATGCGGCGGGTGAGCGACGTCTTCGACTGCTGGTTCGAGTCGGGGGCGATGCCCTTCGCGCAGCTCCACTACCCCTTCGAGAACGTCGAGCGCTTCGAGTCGCACTTCCCCGCCGACTTCATCTGCGAGTACGTCGGCCAGACCCGCGGCTGGTTCTACACGCTGCACGTGCTGTCGACGGCGCTGTTCGACCGCCCCGCCTTCTCGCACTGCATCGCGCACGGGATCCTCCTCGGCAACGACTACCGCAAGCTCTCCAAGCGTCTCCGCAACTATCCCGACCCCGAGGAGTTCTTCGCCGAGGCGGGCGCCGACGTGATGCGCTGGTACCTGCTCTCCTCGCCGATCCTGCGCGGCCTCGACGCGGCCGTCGAGGACCAGGCGATGACCGAGCCGCTGCGCCAGATCCTCAACCCGATCTGGAACACCTACGCCTTCCTCTGCCTCTACGGCGGCACCGACGGCACCGTCGGGCGCCTGCGCACCGACCAGCGCGGGCTGCTCGACCGCTACCTGCTGGCGAAGACCGCCGCGCTCGTCGCCGAGGTGACCGGGGCCTTCGAGCGCTACGACCTCGCCGGCGCCTGCGCGGCGGTCGCCTCCTACCTCGAGGCGCTCACCAACTGGTACGTGCGGCGCAGCCGCGAGCGCTTCTGGCGGGCCTTCGGCGAGGGGGGCGAGGCCGACGCCGACAAGCGCGACGCCTACGACACGCTGCACACCTGCCTCGTCCACCTCTGCCAGGTGAGCGCCCCGCTCCTCCCCTACCTCTCCGAGGTCGTGTTCCGCGGCCTCACCGCCGAGGCGAGCGTGCACCTCACCGACTGGCCGGCCGCCGACGCCCTCCCCGCCGACCCCGAGCTCGTCTCAGCGATGGACCTCGTCCGCGAGCTCTGCTCGGCGGCGCACTCGATCCGCAAGGCGAACGGCCTGCGCGCCCGCCTGCCGCTCGCGGCCCTCACCTACGCCGGCCCTGCGGCCGAGCGCCTCGGCGAGTTCGCGGCGCTCATCGCCGACGAGGTGAACGTGAAGGAGGTGCACCTCGAGGCCGACGCCGGCGGGCGCACCAGCGAGCGCCTCACCCTCGTCCCCGCCTCCCTCGGCCCCCGCCTCGGCGCGAAGACCCAGCAGGTGATCGGTGCCTGGCGGCGCGGCGAGTGGGAGGTCACCGCTGCGGGCGCGGTCGAGGTGGGTGGCGAGGCGCTCGTCGAGGGCGAGTACGAGCTGCGCGCCGCGCCCCTCGAGGAGACGACCGGGCGCCTCCTCGACAGCGGCGGCCTCGTCCTCCTCGACGTCGAGGTGACGGCGGCGCTGAGGGCCGAGGGCCTCGCCCGCGACGCGGTGCGCGAGATCCAGCAGCACCGGAAGGACACCGGCCTGCACGTCGCCGACCGCATCGACCTCCGCCTCTACTGCGACGCGGAGCTCGCCGAGCGCCTCGCCCCGCACGCCGCCGAGATCGCCGCCCAGACCCTCGCCCGCAGCCTCACCTTCCACCCGCTCGCCGAGAAGCCCGCCGGGGCGGTGCTCGCCGAGCTCTCCGACGGCTCGCTGCTCGCGATCGAGCTGCAGGACGTGCGCGGCACCTGACCGCCTGCTGAGCGGGCGGGGCAGTGGCGGGCGGCGGGCGGCGGGGTCTCGCTTCGGAGCGGGCCGCGGCCGAGGGCGCGACCGGGGAGCGAGGAGCCGAGATGGCCGGGCAGCGCGCACCGCTCGACGAGGAGCAGATGATCCCCCACCCGCGGTTCTCCCTCGCGGAGCGGGACCGTCGCTGGGCGGCGCTGCGGGCGCTCATGGCCGAGCGCGGCCTCACCGCGATCGTCACCCCCGCACACACCGGCCACAGCCTCGACTTCCAGGCCAACTCCCGCTACCTCTCGCACTGCGGCGGCGGCGAGGGCGCGGAGATCACGGTGATCTTCCCCCTCGACGGCGAGGTGACCGTCGGCGCGACCTCCGCCGCCGAGCGCTGGCCGCGGGCCCAGAACTGGGTCACCGACATCCGGGAGGCGCGCCGCGACTACGGGAAGGTCGCCGTCGAGCGCCTCCACGAGCTCGGGGTCACCGACGACCGGGTGGGCATCACCGGCCTCGGGACGGGGACCCGCTCGCCCGAGGGCACCGTCCTCTACCACACGATGCTCGCCCTCCAGCAGGCCTTCCCCGCCGCCACCTTCGAGGACGCCACCGACCTCCTCGACGAGGTGCGCCTCACCAAGAGCGAGGAGGAGATCGAGTTCCTCCGAAGGCGGCGCTGATCATCGACGAGGGCTTCCACGCGCTGCGCGCCGCGCGCGCGCCGGCGAGCTCGACTACGTCGTCTGGGCGAAGGCCTTCTCGGAGATGATGCTGCGCGGCTCGGAGGCGACGGTCCACTCAACTGGGTCTCGGGGCCCGCCCCGACGCGCACCCTCACGCGGCCGACGCACCGCCGCCTCGAGGCCGGCGACCTCATCCTGAACGAGCTCGAGGCCTCCTGGGGAGGCTGGCGCTCCCAGGGGGTGCAGCCCGTCTGTGTCGAGCGCTGCGACCCCGTCTACGACGAGCTCGCGAAGCTCCAGGGAGAGGTCTGGTTCCAGCTCGCCGCCGAGCTGAGGCCGGGGGCCACCGCGGGCGAGCTGCAGGAGCGCTGCCGGGCGATCTGCGAGAAGGAGGCGCCCGCCTCCGGCCCCGCCGCGGGGGCGACCGCGCAGCTGATGATGCACGGCCGCGGCGCCGGCGACGACGGGCCGATCATCACCAACGACGCGAAGTCACCGGTCGAGCTGAAAAAGGTGCTGCGGCAGAACCCGGTGGTGATCTTCAAGCCGCAGGTGCGCTGCGCGGACCGCAGCCACCCCCTCAACTGGGGGGACAGCGTCGTCGTCACCGCGGCGGACGGCGAGCGCCTCGGCAGGCGCGAGCACGGGATCTGGGTCGCCGGCTGAGGCCCCGGCCCGAGGGGCTCAGCTCGGCTCGTCGTCCTCGCGGCGGCCGAAGCGGAAGGTCTCGCCACCCTCGCGCTTCTCGTCCCCCTCGGCGCTCGCCCAGCGCGACCACAGCTCCTCGTCGGGGTCGAGCTCGGCGGGGGCCTTCTCGGTCGCGTCGAGCTCGCGGGCGCCGCCGAAGGCGATCGCCGCGTCCTCGCCGAGCTCCGCCTCGACGTCGGGGAGGCCGAGATCGAGGGGGTCGTCGTCGTGGCGGTAGGGCTGGCCGGAGGTCTCCGGCGGGGTGAAGTCGCTGAAGCTGCTCCCGAACTCGCTGTCCCCGTAGCGGTCGCCCTCCTCGGCGTCGCTGCGGTAGCCGGGGAGGGCGCTCCCCTCGGCGAGCTCGGGCGAGACCGAGAGCGCGTCGCCGACGAAGCCCAGCAGGCTGGAGAGCGCCTCGGTGATGCGCGTCCGCTCGCCGTCGACGAGCGAGGTGAGCACGCCGATCTGGCGGGTGAGGCGGTCGTGCTCCTCACCGAGGTGCTCGACGCGCGCCTGCAGGTCGCGCTCGGCCTCGCTGCGCATCGCGCTCGCCGACTGGCGGGCCTCGGAGAGCATCCCGTCGGCCTGGGAGCGCGCCTGCTCGAGGAGGCGGGCGGCCTCCTCGCGGGCCTCGTGGATCGCGAGGTCGGCGGTGCGCTGCGCGAGGACGAGGGTCCGCCGCAGGCTGTCGTCATCGGTGGGGGGGAGCGTCTCCATCTGCCGCTCGGCGCGGTCGGCCCGCCCCTGCAGCGACGAGATCTCCTCGTGGAGCTCGTCGACCCCGATCGCCACCTTTTCGAGGAACTCATCGACCTCGTCGGTGTCGTAGCCGCGCAGACGGTCGCGAAACTCCACTTCCCGAAGGATTTTGCCCGAGATCTCCATGACCCGATCCTACTGCCCGGCGGCCCCCCGCCTGGGGCATGCCCCCCTCGCGCCGTCCCTGCTCAGAGCACCCGGAGAAGGATCTCCAGGACGACGAAGAGCACGAGCGGCGAGAGGTCGATCGCCGAGCCGCCGACCCTCAGCGGCGGCAGCCGGCGGCGCAGCGGCACGAGCACGGGGTCGGTGACGCGCGCCAGCGCGCGCGTCACCTTGCCGAGCGCGGACCAGGGGTTGGAGGGGAACCAGGAGAGGACGATCCTCACGAAGAGGACGAGGATGTAGGCCTGCACGATCCAGGCCAGCACGTTGAGCACCACGCGGTCCGCCCTTCCTAGGGCTCGAGGAGGCCGCGCTCCTGAAGCCGTTGCCGCTCCTCCGCCGACACCTCGACGTTCGGCGGGGTGAGCAGGAAGACGTGGTCGGCGACGCGGTCCATCGCGCCGTTCAACGCGTAGGTGAGGCCCGAGCAGAAGTCGATCATCCGCCGGGCGAGGTCGCGGTCCGCGAGCGTGAGGTTGACGATCACCGGGTTCGCCTGGCGCATCACGTCACCGATCTCCTGCGCCTCGCTGAAGCGCTCGGGGGCGACCACGTGCACCTTCGCGCTGCGGCTCGGCGAGACCGGGCGCAGCACCGTGCTCCCGGTGCGGCCGAAGCCCACCTCCTCGTTGTTGGCGAGCGGCCGCACCGTGCCACCGAAGCTGCGGGGTTCGGGGGGGACCTCCTCGGGCTCTCGCTCGGGGTAGACGGTGCGCGCCCGTTCCCGGGGCGGCTCGGCGTCGTAGTCCTCGTCGTCGTACAGATCGTCGTCGAGGTCCTTCAGGCCGAGGTAGGCGAGCGCCTTGTTCATGAACGAAGCCATTGATCTCCTCCGACCCTCATTGTGGCACCGGTCCCTGCCCGGCGCGGGGACCGAACAGAGCGCTCCCGACCCGCACCATCGTCGAGCCCGCCTCCACGGCGAGCTCGAGGTCGTCGCTCATCCCCATCGAGGCCTCGGCGAGGCCGAGTTCCGCGCGGAGCGCCGCGACCAGGCTAAATGCCCGGCGCGCCGCGACGGGGTCGGGGGGCGCGACGGTCATCAGCCCGGCGACGTCGAGCTCGAGCCGTACGAGCGCGCCGACGAGGGGCGTCACCTCGCGCGGCGCGACGCCGCCGCGCCCGGGGGTGCCGGCGACGTCGACCTCGACGAGCACCCGCGCGCCGGGGCGGCGCCGGGCCAACCCCTCCCCCTCCTCGAGGCGGTCGAGGCCCTGGTAGCAGGCGACGAGCGGCGCCAGACGGGCGAGCTTGTTGCGCTGCAGCTCGCCGAGGAAGTGCCAGCGCAGCTCCGAGGCGCCGGCCGCGCCGGCCGCCGCTGCCTTGTCGACCAGCTCGTTCGCGTAGTTCTCGCCGATATCGGCGAGGCCCGCAGCGCGCGCCGCGAACACCGCGGCGAGCGGGAAGGTCTTCGTCACGGCCACGATCCGCACCGCCGCGGGGTCGCCCGCGGAGGCGATGCGGGCGCGCAGCCGCGCGAGGTTGCCGGCGACGCTCGCGGCGAGCGCGCCGTCGCCTGCGAGCGCGCCGCCGCCTGTGGGCGCGCTCACCGGCTCGGGGCGGGGCGCAGCACGAGGGCGTGGCGCGCCGCCTCGCCGCGCCTGCGGAAGGAGTAGAAGCGCTCGTCGCAGCCGGTGCAGCCGCCGAGGGCGCCGAGGTCGGTGACCCCGGCGCGGGCGAGCGCACCGGCGACGCCGCGCGGGAGGTCGAGCGCCGGCTCGCCGTCGGCCGTCGTCGCCCGCACCTCCTCGCCGAGGACGGCGACGAGCGCCTCGAGGTCCGCCGGCGAGAAGGCGTAGCACTCGGGGTGGATCGCCGGGCTCGAGACGGCCGCGATCTCGCTCGCGCCGAGCTCGCGCATCGCCGCCGCGGTCTTCTCGATCACCCCGCCGGCGAGGCCCCGCCAGCCGGCGTGGGCGACGCCGCGCACCCCCTCGGGGCTCGCGAGGGCGACGAGGGCGCAGTCGGCACCGAGGAGGGCGAGGGCGACGTCGTCGGTCGTGACGAGGGCGTCGGCGACCGGGCGCCCGGCACCGGCGCCGGTGCGGGCGACCGTCGTTCCGTGCACCTGCGCGCAGAAGCGCCAGGGCAGGTCGGCGATCGCCCTGCGGGCGGCCTCGTCGGAGTGCTCCGGACGGAGGTCCCCGTCGGCGACGGTGGTGCAGCAGGCCACGGCGCCGCCCGGCAGGGCGGCGGCGGGCCTAGCGGAGGAAGGAGGGGACGTCGAAGTCGTCGTCGCCGAGGTCGAGGTCGTCGCCGCCGACGGCGAAGACGTCGATCGCCTCGGCCTTGCCGTCCTTCGAGGCGAGGTGCGAGGGTCCCTTCGCGACGACCTCCCGCTCGTCGAAGCGGTCGAAGCCCGCGGCGATCACGGTGACCCGCACCGAGTCGCCGAGGCCGTCGTCGATGACGCTCCCGAAGATGATGTTCGCGTCCGGGTGGGCGACGGCGTGGATCGCCTCGGCGGCCTCGTTCACCTCGAACAGGCCGAGGTTGCGGCCGCCGGCGATGTTCAAAAGGATGCCGCGCGCCCCCTCGATCGAGGCCTCGAGGAGCGGACTCGTGATCGCGTGGCGGGCCGCGTTCACGGCCCGGCCCTCGCCGGAGGCGAGTCCGATCCCCATGATCGCCGAGCCGGCGTCGTGCATCACCATCTTCACGTCGGCGAAGTCGGTGTTGATTAGGCCCGGGAGGTTGATGAGGTCGGTGATCCCCTGCACGCCGTGCAGCAGGACCTCGTCAGCCATCCGGAAGGCGTCGATCACCGAGGTCTTCGCGTCCGCGAGCGACAGCAGCCGCTCGTTCGGGATGATGATGAGGGTGTCGACCTTCTCCTTCAGCCGCTGGATACCGGCCTCGGCCTGCACGCTGCGGCGGCGCCCCTCGAAGGCGAAGGGGCGGGTGACGACGCCGATCGTGAGCGCCCCGAGGCTCTTCGCGACCTCGGCGATCACCGGTGCCGCGCCGGTCCCGGTGCCGCCGCCCTTGCCGGCGGTGATGAAGACCATGTCGGCGCCCTTCAGCACCTCCTCGATCTCCTCGAGGTGCTCCTCGGCCGCGGCGCGACCCACCTCGGGGTCGCTGCCGGCGCCGAGGCCGCGCGTCAGCTGACGGCCGATGTCGAGCTTGATGTCCGCCTCGCTCATCAGCAACGCCTGCGCGTCGGTGTTCACGGCGATGAACTCGACGCCGTTCAGCCCGGCGTCGATCATGCGGTTCACGGCGTTCACGCCTGCGCCGCCGACGCCGACCACCTTGATGACAGCGATGAAGCTCTGCGATGCCCCGGTCATTGCCGCCTCTGCCTTCTCCGGCCCTGGCAACGGCTCCGTGACAACACGGAGTTCCCGCAGCTGTGGCCCGCTCTCGTTAGACCCGTCCCCGCACGGGCTGGTGCTGCGCTCACCCCGCCCGCGGTACCCGAACCAGCGACGTTGCCGGTAGAGCGCCCGCTGCAGCGGCCTCTCAAGGTCCGATGAACGATACGGCCGAGGCATCAGCGGGTCAAGACCGGGGCTGCGGGGACCCGCAGGTCGAGGCGCGCGCTCTTGCCGATTGACGTGCTCTTTAGCAGCGTCACGAGGGCCACCATCTTTGCCGGCAACTCGGCCGCAGAACCGAAGATCACCTGCGCGCCGGAGCGCAGCACGCCGACCACGCCGAGGTTCGGCTCGTGCACGAGCGCCGTCAGCTGGGCGAGCGTCGAGAGCGGGAGTGCCCCCGCGACCGCGAGCACGGGGAGCTCGCGCGCCGGCAGCGTGCCGCCCGGGGCGGGAGCGGCGAGGCGGCCGAGGGGGACGAGGTGCGCGGGGGGCGGGCTCCCCGCCCGGAGCGCCTCGAGGACCCTCCCCCGCCCGTCGAGCAGCACCGTGCCGCCGGCGACCTCGGCGAAGGCGATCGGCGCCGCCTCGCGCACCGTGATCCGCACCGTCTCGGGCCACTCCCGCTGCACGGCGGCGTGCGCGACCCACGGCAGCCGCTCGACGGCCGCCGCCACCTGCCCGGTGTGCACGTCGATGAGGGGCGGGGCGTTGTCGAGGCCGCTCGCCGCGAGGATCGCGGCGGCGCTCGTGTGGCGCTCGCCGGAGACGACGACGTGGCGGGCGGCGAAGAGCGAGGTGTGCACGATCGCCACCGCCGAGACCGCGAGCGCGAGCACCGCCAGCACGGTGCCGAGCACCGCGAGGCGACGGCGGCCGGCGTCGCGGGCGACGGCGTTGCGCCGCTCCCGGAAGCGCCGCTCGGTCGGTGGCCGCCCGGCGCGCGCCGGCTCGGGGGCGGGACGGCGCGCCGGCCGCTCGATCGTCGCGCCGGCCCCCCGGCGCGGCGGCGTCATCGGTCGAACCCGACGAAGCGCACCTCGGTCGCGAGGGTCACCCCGAGGCGCTCGGCGACGAGGCGGCACGCCGCCTCGATGAGGGCGGCGACGTCGTCGGCCGAGCCGCCGCTGTCGACGCCGATGAAGTTCGCGTGCTTCTCCGAGACGACGGCGCTCCCGACGCGCAGCCCCTTCGCCCCCGCCTCCTCGAGGAGGCGCCCCGCGGCGTCGCCGGGGGGGTTGGTGAACACCGAGCCGGCGTTGCGGCCGCCGGGCTGGTGCTCACGGCGCCAGGCGACGATCTCGTCGATCTCCTCGGCGAGGCGCCCGCTCGGCGCGGCGGTGACGGCGAAGGTGGCGGCGAGGACGAGGTCGTGAGCACCCACCGCCGAGTGGCGGTAGGCGAGGTCGAGGTCGCCGGCGGCGGCGAGGTGGCGCTCGCCGCTGTCGAGGTGCACGAGCTCCGCGGCGACGAGGCGGTCCGCCGTCTCGGCGCCGTGGCCCCCGGCGTTCATCGCCACCGCGCCGCCGACCGATCCGGGGATCCCGACGGCCCACGACATCCCCCCGAGGCCCGCCGTCGCGAGGCGCCGCGCGAGCACGGGGTAGGCGAGGCCGCCGCCGGCGGTGACGGTGGCCGCGGCGCCCTCCCCCGCGGGCGCGGCCGCGGGCAGCGCGAGCTCCTCGAAGGCGCCGCCGAGCGTGACGCAGAGGCCGTCGAAGCCGCCGTCGGCGACGAGCACGTTCGAGCCCTTCCCGAGCACGAGGAGCGGCACCTTGCTCTCGGCGACCGCGCCGACGACCGCCGCGAGGCCCTCTTCGTCGAGGAGCTCGACGTAGAGGGCGGCGTTCCCGCCCACCCGGTAGGTCGTGCGCGCACCGATCGGCTCGTCGCGCCGCGCGCGGGGACCGAGGCGCGCCGCGGCGAGGTCGACGGGGGCCTCCATCAGCCCGTCACCACCTCGAGGAGCTCGTCGGGGAGGCTCGTGAGGTCGCCGGCCGAGAGGGTGAGGCAGCAGTCGCCGGGGCGCAGCAGGCGCGCCAGGTAGCCGACGAGCTCGCGGCGGTCCGGGAAGTAGGCGGCGGTCGTCTCGGGGTGCGCGTTCAGCACCGCGTCGAGCACGAGCTTGGCCGAGACGCCCGGTCGCGGCGCCTCCCCGGCGCCGTAGATGCCGGTGATCACGACGACGTCGGCGTCGACGAAGGCCTCGCCGAAGTCGCCCCCGACGGACTCGGTGCGCGAGTAGCGGTGCGGCTGGAAGACGCAGACGAGACGCTCCCAGCCCCCGCCGCGCGCCGCCGCGAGGGTCGCGGCGACCTCGCCCGGAAGGTGCGCGTAGTCGTCGACGAAGGTGACGCCGCCCGCCTCGCCCCGGAACTGGAAGCGGCGGGCGACGCCGGCGAAGCGCGCGAGGGCGCGGCGGGCGGCGTCGGGATCGGCGCCCAAAAGGCGCGCCGCGGCGAGCGCGGCGGCGGCGTTGCGGGCGTTGTGCGCCCCGGGCACCGGCAGCGTGAAGCGGCCGAGGTCGCCCTCGGGGCCGATCAGGCCGAAGGCGATCTCGGCGCGCCCCGTCGTGAAGTCGCTCACCCGGTAGTCGGCGCCCTCGCTGAAGCCGTAGGTGACGGCACCCTCGGGGGCGAGGGCGCGCGCCCCGGCGTCGTCGGCGCAGACGACCGCGCCCGCGGCCTTTCTGAGGAACTCGGCGAAGCCCTCGGTGAGCGCGGCGAAGGAGCCGAAGTGCTCGAGGTGGTCGGGCTCGACGCTCGTCACCACCGCCACCTCGGCGGGCAGCTGCAGGAAGGTGCCGTCGCTCTCGTCGGCCTCGACGACGAGCCACTCCCCCTCGACGAAGGCGGCGTTGGTCCCGATCTCGTTCACCTCGCCGCCGATGATGAAGCTCGGCGAGAGCCCCGCCTCGAGGAGGACGAGGGCGAGCATCGAGCTCGTCGTCGTCTTGCCGTGGGTTCCCGCGACGGCGAGGGTGCGGCGCGTCGCGCAGATCGCGGCGAGCAGCTCGGCGCGGGCGTGCACCGGCACGCCGCGGCGGTGCGCCTCGAGGAGCTCGACGTTGCTCGAGGACACCGCGCTCGAGATCCCGACGTGCTCGGCGCCCGCGACGTTCGCCGCGTCGTGGCCGATCGCCACCGTGACCCCGAGGCCCCGCAGCCGCTCGACCGTCGCCGAGGCCTTCAGGTCCGAGCCGCTCACAGCGTGGCCCATCTGCGCGAGCACGGTGGCGATCGCGCTCATCCCGGCGCCGCCGATCCCGACGAGGTGCAGGCGGGTCGGGCGGGTGAGGTCGAGGCTCACGCCGCCGCCTTCGCGAGCTCGTCGATGAGCGCGACCACGCGGCTCGTGGCGTCGAGGCGCCCGACCGAGCGCGCCGCCCGCGCCATCTCCTCGAGGCGGCCCGGCTCGGCGAGGAGGGGGCCGAGGAGGGCCTCGAGGTGCTCGGCGGTCACCTCCGCGTCGTCGACGACGAGGGCCCCGCCGGCGCGCACGAGCTCGGCGGTGTTGCGCCGCTGGTGGTCGCCGGGGGCGTTCGGCAGCGGCACGAGCAGGCTTGGCGCGCCGATCGCGGCGAGCTCGGCAACGGTCATCGCACCGGCGCGCGAGACGACGAGCGCGGCGGCGCGAAAGAGCTCCGGCAGCTCGGCGGCAAAGGCCAAGAGGCGGTAGTCGAGCCCCGCTCCTCCGCCCGTGGCGATCCCGAGGGCGTCGCGCTCGGCAGCGACCTCGTCGTAGTTGCGGGCGCCGCAGACGTGCACGAGCACGAGGTCGTCGCGCGCCGCGAAACGTCGGGCGAGGCCGAGTGCCGCCTCGTTCAGCCGCCCGGCGCCGAGCGAGCCGCCGACGACGACGAGCACGGCGCGCCCCTCGGGGAGCTCGAGACGCGCCCGCGCCGCGCTCGGCTCCTCGGCGGCCGCCGCGAGCACCGCCTCGCGTAGTGGCGCCCCGGTGAGCACGCCGCGCGGCAGCGGCGCCGGGAAGGCCATCGCCGTGCGGGCGGCGAAGCGGGCGACGAGGCGGTTGGCGCCGCCGGGGATGGCGTCGAGGTTGACGACGAGGAGGGGGATGCGCAGCAGCACCGCGGCGAGCGAGCTCGGCAGCCCGGCGTAGCCGCCGAAGGTGACGACGACGCGCGGCCGGTGGCGCAGCAGCAGCGCACAGGCCTCGAGGAGGGCGAGCGCGAGGCCGCAGAGGGCGGGGACGTTCGACCAGGCGAGCCTGCGGCGGACCCCCCGCCCCGGGAGCAGGCTGATCGAGAAGCCGGCGTCGCCGATCGCTTTTCCCTCCATGCCACGGCGGGCGCCGACGAAGTGCAGCGCGGCGCGCTCGCGCCCCGAGCGCTCGAGCGCGCGGGCGAGCGCCAGCGCGGGCTCGATGTGGCCGCCCGTCCCGCCGCCGGTGAGGACGACCTCGAGGCGGCCCTGCCCCCTCACCGCCGCGCCGCCGCCGGCCGGGGGCGCGGCCGCGGCGCCGGCGCGGCGGGCGCCGGGCGGGCGGTGCGCAGCGTCGGGTTGCGGCCGATGTTCACGAGCAGCCCCACCGCCCCGAGGGTGACGACGAGCGAGGAGCCGCCGAAGGAGAGGAAGGGCAGCGGGATTCCGGTCTCGGGGAGGATGCCGATCACGCCGCCGATGTTGATCAGCGCCTCGCAGACGAGCCAGCAGGTGAGCCCGGTGGCGAGCAGGCTCGTGAAGCGGTCGGCGGCGCGCGCCGCGATCCGCAGGCCGAGGATGCCGAGGCCGACGAAGGCGAGCAGCACCGCGAGCGCGCCGATCAGCCCGAGCTCGTTGCCGATCACGGCGAAGATGAAGTCCGTCTGGGCGTTCGGCAGGAAGCCCCACTTGGCTACCGAGCCGCCGAGGCCGGTGCCGAAGAGGTGGCCCGAGCCGAGGGCCTCGAGGGACTGCACGACCTGGTAGCCCGAGGTCGAGGCGTGCGCGAAGGGATTGATGAACGAGAGGAAGCGCGAGCGCCGGTAGGGGGCGGAGAGGATCAGCAGGCTGCCGACGAAGAGCAGGCCGCCGAAGGTGACGCCGAGCACCCGCCGCTCGGTGCCC
>Ga0307372_10008748_pt1 | contig 14160 bp, 14 predicted proteins | sample OX1MG_FD_202533 | JGI IMG/M metagenome (GOLD analysis project Ga0307372, IMG submission 202533) | Soil microbial communities from Risofladan, Vaasa, Finland - OX-1 | ecosystem: Environmental > Terrestrial > Soil > Coastal area > Acid sulfate soil | place: Finland: Risofladan, Vaasa | collected...
TATTCCGCCTGGTGGGCAATCGTGAGCAAGCCTATGACCTGACCCAAGATGTGTTTGTGAAGGCGTATCGCGCGCTCTCCTCGGGGACGACGATTCAGGCGGCGGCGCTCTCTTCCTGGTTGTATCGCATCGCTTCTAACACGGCGACCGATGCGCTCAGGCGGCGGCGCTTGATCTCCTGGTTGCCCCTCTCGCTCTTCAACGAAGACCGTGGGGTGGGCGCTGGCATGCCCGGTATGGACCTGCCCAACACCCAGCAGGGGCCGTCGGAGGAGGCGCTCAACAACTCGATGAGCGCGTTCGCCAGTGGATATGATGGTGGCCGGTTTGAGCAGCGGGTGGCCGATCGGGAGGTCGTGCAACGGGTGTTGCGACGATTGCCCGAAAAATATGCCAAATGTTTGCTCCTCTACGAATACGAAGGGTTCTCATGCGCGGAGATAGCCGAAGTGTTAAGCGTCAGCCCATCAGCCGTAAAGATGCGTCTGATGCGCGCACGCGAACGATTCATTACCCTGTATCGGGAAGAAGTCAACGGGTAGCTTCGTTGTGTGCCCGCGCGCGTCCCCTTCTCTTGCTCCGGCAGGATGACCTCGACACGGCAGAGGCGCGCTTTCTCAGCCAGCATCTGGCCGAGTGCGACGCCTGCCGCGCGCATGTCCTTGACTACGAATGGGTGGGCGTCTCACTCCGCCAACTCCCGCAGGAGGCGCCGCCCGCCTCGTTCAGCGCCGCCGTGCATGCGCGCATCGCCGCCATCGCCCAGGTGGAGGCCGAGCAGCGCGCCCGCCGTGGCGCGCCGGGCGCCGCCATCGCCGCGCTCAGCCGCGCCGAGACACTGCCCGAGTTGCCCGTCATCCGCGGCGTCGCGCTGGCCAGCCGCCCGCGCACGCCCAGCGCGCCCATCGTGCGGTTGCCCGTCGCCCATGCACAACGCAACGGCTTCGGGCCGCTGGCCCGCGCCGCGCTGGGCATGGCCGCCGTCTTCCTGATCGCCGTCTTCCTCGTGCAGTTCATGCGTGGGGCCGCCTCGTTTGGCTCGATTGCGTCGGGCCTCTTCAATGGCGTTCAACATAGCGGATCAGAGACGCGCCTCACCACCTATCTGCCGAACACCCGCTTCCACACCGTCACCAATGCGCTGGCCTCCACCGGCTGGCTCGTCTATAGCGCGGTGGACGCTACGGGCGCGGCGATGTTGATCGGCGAGAACCGACTGACCAAACAAAGCGTCTTCCTGCTGGGCGCGGCGCTGAACCAACCGATCACGCTCTACGCGCTGACCAGCCACTGGGTTATCTGGGCTGCCGGGCGTGTCGGCTCGGCGGGCGCATTCTCGACGGGCCAGCAATGGGCGCTCTATGCGACCCTGCTGCCAACCGCCACAGACCTCTCGGCGCTGTCGGGCGCGGAGCTGGCCAACCTGACGTACACCCTTGCCGACGACCCCAGTAATGGCGCCGACGCCCCGGACGCCCTCGATGGCGTCTGGGCCGACGATTCGATGGCGCTGGTCGCTGAGGAGACCCAGGCGGGCCAAAGCGCCTTGGAGCGCTTTGCGCTGAACGCAACCTCCGCGCCAGCCACAGCCCATCGGCTCAGTGGCGTCAGCGCGTACCACGCCGCCGCCGGGCATCGTGTCATGACGCCTTCCGCCGATGGTGGGATCATCTATTGGGCGGATGTCTGGGCGGGCGCCGATCGCCTGCTACATAGCGCGATCTGGCGCGAGGGCGCGGACGGTCAGGCGCGGCAGGCGGCGCCCAACGACACCGACGCCTTCTATCCAGAGGCGGCGCATGGCGCGCTCGTCTGGGTGAGCGCGCAACAGCCGATTCTGGGCGCCAGGGCGCTCGATGCGTTTACCAGCCCGCTGGCGACCAGCCCGTTCACCGTGCTGAACGCCGTCGCCGCGACCGCAACCGTCGGCATGAGCGCCGACTCACTGGCGACGGTGACGGGCGCGGTGCAGGTCTATAACGTCAGCAATCAACGCCGTTCGGTGATCGGCGAAGACGCGACCGCGCAATCCTTGCAGGTGAACGGCGATCTTTTGATGTGGCGCTCCGGTTCCCGTAGGCACACCTACGACCTGCGCGCCAAAGCGCCGACAAGCGTGGATAGCCGGGTCGCCGCCGCTCCCGTCGCCGGGCTGACCGGCAGCAGCATCGCGTGGTCCACTGGCCCCGCCAGCCCCATCTACGTCTATGACGTCGCCGCATAGGGGCGACCACCCACAATAACGCCCACGATAACGTTCGCAGAGAGCGTTACCGTGGGCGTTACGGTACTGTTACGGCCCACGCAACAGAGCGAAGACGTGGCTAGCCAGCCCAACAGAATCGTGCTATCCTCCCTGGCAAGCGCAATCGCCGCAGGCATGGGCGCCTGCGACGAGCGGTTGGCCATCGGGGAGGATAGCTGTATGTTCCGTCAGTTTGTATCCAGCCGACCGTACACGCCAGCGCGATTCCAAAGTGTCAGGCCCTATACCGCAATTGGCGTCATCTTCCTGCTGGTTGTCGTCTTGCTCGCCACTTGCGGGCGCTCCACCGTCGCCACGCCGCCCACCAACCCTGGCGCGCATGGTCTCTACGTCACCTCTATCCAGACGCCTGCGAAGCCGGAATCAAGCGCGGATACCGTCACGATCACCTCGCTGGGGTTGGCGGATGGCAGGCTGGGTTGGCAGGCCAGCTCGTCCTGGATCCCCTTCGTCTCGCAGCTACACGCCACCGTCGTCGGCTCCCTGTTGCTGACGCCGGTCCTCACCATCCCTGCGATGCAGACGGCCAGCCCGACCAGTTCGCTCGTCGCCGCTGATCGCCAGACGGGACGGCGCCTGTGGAGCGTGAGCGCTGACGCGCTCATCTCTGCGGTGGCGATCAGTGATGAGGTGGTCTATGTGAGTGGATTGCAGTCTACACCGTCGCACGCCTATCAGAAAGTCGTCACCGCCCTGCGCGCATCGGATGGCCACAAACTCTGGCGGCTCGTCGCGCCAGAGGTCAACGGCTTCAACGACGTGATCACGCCAGTGGGCGGGGTCCTCTCTATCGTCTCCAACCAGATCTGCTTCGACTCATGTAGCGCCGCCTACCTGTTTGCCGTGCGGATGAGCGATGGCAGGCTGCTGTGGGAGCATACTCTCGCTGGCAATTTCAACCTGGCGGCGCCCACCATCGATCACGGCATGCTCTACCTGAACGTACCCGTGGATGATCCTGTGTCTGGCGCGTCGTTTGAGCTTGACGTCTACCACGCCGACACCGGCGCGCTGGCCTGGCGCTTCGCCCCGCGCGTCTCCCAATTTGGTGGGTATAGCGCGCCCTACGTCGCCGAGGGGACGGTCTATTCCGGCGCAACCATGCCGCTGGTGAACGATCACTATCGCCCGGATCACTGGGCGTATACGCTGGTGGCGCTGGACGGGCAGACGGGCGCGCAGAAGTGGCAGATCACCACCGAGTTGTATCCGGCCATTCGCGCCGCCAACGCGCAGATACTGCTCGTCGCGGACCAGACGGCGATTCAACCATCCGGCAATGTCGGCGTGAGCTACCTGAGCGCGATCCGCCGTAGTGATGGCAAGCGGCTCTGGCGCGTCGAGCAGACGCAATACCTCGTCAGTCCACAGTTCGTCGGTAACGCAATTGTTGGCATTCTGAGCCAGCCCGGCCCTGGTCAACGCGGCGAAGCGGTCGCGTTCAGCGCCGCCGACGGGCAAACGCTCTGGCGCACGTCGCTCGGCGTCACGTCAGCGCAACCCACGACTGCGCAGCCCATCACCAACTCCAGCGCTCCGCTGGTCATCCTTGGCGCTGTCATCTATGCGGCGTACGATGGGGCAACGGTGTATGCGTTGCGCCTGGGCGATGGTGGCGTCCTCTGGAAGACGAGGCTACCTACGGCCATCATGGGGCTGATGGTCGTGTAGGGCGTTACGCGCCAGCGCCGCGCTCTTTCGCAAGCTGCTATGATATGCCTGGGATGCGCCGTGCGCCGATGGGCTGTGGAGTAGCCTACCCGCACGTCGCAAAGCAAGCTATAGCAACCCAGAGGGAGCGCCACGCCATGAGCGACCACGACGATACACACGTCACCACCGATACGCCCCAGCATACCAACCGCCTGATCCACGAGACTAGCCCCTATCTGCTCCAGCACGCCCACAACCCGGTGGACTGGTATCCCTGGGGGCTAGCGCCGCTGGCCAGGGCGCAGGCGGAGGACAAGCCGATCATGCTGAGTGTGGGCTACAGCGCCTGCCATTGGTGCCACCGGATGCGGGAAGAGTCGTTTGAGAACGAGGCGACCGCCCGTTATCTGAACGACCACTTCGTGTGTATCAAGGTGGACCGCGAGGAACGTCCCGACATCGACGCGCTGTATATGGACGCAGTGCAGGCGCTGACCGGCTCCGGTGGCTGGCCGATGACCGTCTTCCTCACGCCGGATGGCGCGCCCTTCTTCGGCGGCACATACTTCCCGCCGGTGGACCGCTATGGCATGTCGGGCTTTCCCACGCTGCTGCGCAACATCGTCGAGTTGTATCAGACGCGGCGCGACGAGGTGAACGAGCAGGCCGAGACGTTCCGCGACTTCTATCGGCGCCAGGGCGAGACGAAGCTCGCGCCTCCGGCGAACGCGCTGGCGGACGTGGCAGACGGCGCAGATGCGACAGCGACCATCCCCGCCGCAACGCTGACGCAGGCCACCAACGCCGAACTGGCCCAGGCCGATTGGGTTCACGGTGGGTTTGGCCGCGCGCCCAAGTTCCCGCATCCAATGGGACTGGAGTTTCTGCTGCGCATGGAGTCGCGCCGCCGTGCGACCGGCGCCGCCCACGCGCCCGCCGACGGCATGCGCGACGGCCTGCTGACCGCGATCACGCTCACGTTGGACAAGATGGCGGCGGGTGGTATCTACGACCAGATTGGCGGCGGCTTCCACCGCTACTCCACCGACGCGATCTGGCTGGTCCCCCACTTCGAGAAGATGCTGTATGACAACGCGCTGTTGGCGGCGGTCTATCTGCACGCCTGGCAGCTAACCGGCGAGGCGCGCTATCGCCGCATCTGCGAAGAGACGATTGACTACGCGCTGGCCGAGATGACCAATCCTGGCGGTGGCTTCTACTCCACGCAAGACGCCGATAGCGAGGGCGAGGAGGGCAAGTTCTACATCTGGTCGCCCGACGAGCTGCGCGCCGCGCTGGGCGACGACGACGCGGCAGTGGCCGAGCAGTTGTGGGGCGTCTCCGCGCGCGGGAACTTCGAGGGCAAGAACATCCTGCACATCGCGCGAACCGAGGCCGCGGTGGCCACCGCGACGGGCAAGACTGAGGCGGCGGTACGAGACATCGTCGCCCGCGCCCGCGAAAAACTCTATCGTGTCCGTAGCAAGCGCGTCTGGCCGGGACGCGACGAGAAGGTGATCACCGCCTGGAACGGTCTGATGCTGCGGACGCTGGCCGAGGCCGGGCGCGCATTCGAGAACGCCTACTACATCGCACGGGCAGCATCCAATGCCGACTTTCTCATTGAACACCTGTTGGTGGATGGTCGCTTGCGCCGAACGTGGCGCGACAACGACTCTGGCGGCGCGGCGCGTGGCGACGCTTATCTGGAAGACTACGCGGCGTTTGTGAACGGGTTGTTGAGCGTCTATGAGGCGACCGGCGAGACGCGCTACTTCGTCCAGGCCCGTGCGTTGGCCGACGATTTGCTGGCGCGCTTCTGGGACGAGGCGACGGCCAGCTTCTTCGACACCGCTGCCGACCACGAACAGTTGATCGGGCGACCCCGCGAACTGACCGACAACGCGACCCCGGCGGGCGCCAGCCTCGCGGCGGAGGCGCTGCTGCGGCTGACCGCGTTCACCGGCGACGGCGCCTACCGCGAGTACGCGGCGCGTGTGCTGAGCGCGCTGGCCCCGGCAATGGCGAAGTCGCCCTCGGCGTTTGGCCACTTCCTCTGCGCGCTGGACGACCTGATCGGCCCATTCTACGAGGTGGCTGTGGTCGGGCTGTGGAATGGCGAGCCTACGCAGGAGCCAACACATGCGCTACATCTCGCCATCAGCCAGCGGTTCGCGCCACGCCTGGTCTATGCTGCGGCCAATCCAGACGCGCTCGATGCTGCGACAACGCAAGCGCAGGTTCCCTTGTTGGCCGACCGTCCGCTGGTGGATGGCCAACCGGCGGCGTACGTCTGCCAGGGTTTCGTCTGCCAGCGCCCCGTCACCACGCCAGAGGCGCTTATCGCCGCGCTCGATCTTGCCTGACGCTACAGGCGCGCCCATCGAGCGTTGCTATACTGCTGAAACCAAATGGTTGCACGATATGCTATACTCGTGTGGACGAGTCGTTCGACTGCGGAGCCAGAAAGAGAGCGCGCCCGATGAGCGATCCCTACTACCAGCAGAACAATCCGTACCCGTATGATCAGCCGTCACAGCCCTCTGGGCAGTATCCACAGCAACCTGCGCCATATCCCCCTTCCGGGCAGTATCCTCAGCAACCCGCGCCCTACCCTTCCTCAGGGCAATACCAACAGCCGTCTGGTGGGTATCCACCTAGCATGCCACTCCAACAGGCGTATCAACAACCCTATCCACAGCCCGTGTATGTGCAGACGCCGGTGATCATCACGCAGGGTCCGTCTACCAGTGGCTGGGCCATCGCCAGTCTGGTGTGTTCGTTGCTGGGCATCTCGCTGCTGGGGGTAATCTTTGGCCACGTCGCGCTCAGCGGGATTAACAAGTCGAATGGCATGGTTGGTGGCAAGGGGCTGGCAATCGCCGGACTCATCCTGGGCTATATCCCCCTGGCCTTCGAAGTCTTCTTCGGCTGCCTGCTCGTGCTGGGGCTATTTGCCACTTCAGGCGCGACCAGCGGGCTGGCTCCCATCTTCCATTGACAGTTGTGTTTGTCGTCGGCGCGGCGCTCAACGCGCCGCGCCCAACGTGCGCTGCTGGCTGAGCTGGCCGAACCCGGCGGACGCCCAGTTTGGGGCTTCCAACGATTTCATGATGTGTTATACTACAACGGACCGGTCGCTACTGTGGCGCTCGGCATCGTCAACACTGTGAAGAAAGGCAGCTGTAAATGAGTGATCCGTACCAGTATCCACAGCAACCGACCCCTTATGCGGCGCCAGCGATGGTCGCCCAACCCACCTCAACCAGTGGCTGGGCTATCGCCAGCCTGATTTTGTCCATTGTGGGCATCTCGTTGCTTGGGGTGATTTTCGGCCATGTCGCTTTGAGTCAGATCAAGAAGTCGAACGGAATGGTTGGCGGCAGAGGGCTGGCAATCGCAGGTCTTATCATCGGTTATATAGAGATCGCTGGCGCGATTCTCTTGATTGGCTTTATCGTCATCGTCGCATTGACAGCGGCCAACGGCGCGACCACCGGATTGGCGCCCATCTTCCGCTAGCCATCGGCGCGCTACCCGTCGCGCGCAATGCGACGGGTAGCGCGCCGATGGAAGCCAGCTATCTGGCCGAGAGGTGCGTCGTTGAGCGATACAGAATCTTACCAGCCGACACACTGGGCGCCGCTCGACGCTGTCACTCCTTCTCCGGCGGCAGACGTACAGGGGCCGTTGGCGACGCTCCGCACGAGTACGTGGGCCATCGCTAGCTTTGTTCTCGCCTTGACAGGCGCGTCGCTTCTGGCGATGATGATTATCTGGTGGACGTTGCTCAGTCACGGCATCTATTTTGTCACTGGCGAGCAACTCGGTTTCAGCGCTGACTATAACTTTTTTCCTGCCATCCTCGGCGTCTATGGCGTATCATTCGGACTTGCGCTTGCAGGGGTGATCTGCGGCCATGTCGCAAGATGGCGACTCAAACATGTGCGTGGAGCGATGTTGGGCAAACGCCAGATGATGGCCGGACTGACTCTCGGCTATCTTACAGCGATCGTCGAGTTCGGTGTGCCATTGCTGCTTTACCTTGCCATTATTATGATGTGTCCGCAAAATTGCTCTTGATCGGATGGTCGCACGGCGCCACCCGACCTGTGAAGGAAAAAGGGTAAGTTATGAACGGCACGGAGCCATACGATCACAGCGGCGATGCGTCGTCGTATACGATACGTCAGTCGGGGCCGGTGCGCGATCCATCGCAGCCGTACCCGCCCGCGCCAGGCGCCCAGGCGAACTACCCGCAGGCGCCGCAAGCGCCCACGCCATACCCGCAACTGCCCGCGCCGCCACAATACCCCGTCCAGCAATACGCGCCGCCGCAGCCACAGTATCCGCAGTATCCGCAGTATCCGCAGTACCAGCAACCGGCGCCCGTCGTCTTCGTGCAGCCGCAGATCATACCGATGGCGCCGGTGATCATCACCACCCAGCTAGCTCCGGAGCCGCCATCGAGCGGCTGGGCCATCGCTAGTTTCATCTGTTCCTTGCTGGGTATCTCACTGCTGGGGGTGATCTTTGGCCATGTTGCGCTGGCCGAGATCAACAACTCCAACGGGCAGATGACTGGGCGCGGGTTGGCGATTGCCGGGCTGATCCTGGGCTACATTCCTCTGGCGATCATCGCCTTCTTTATCCTGGTGGGGGTACTCACCTCCGCGTCCGCGCCGCACTAACACTAATAGGAGCGCTACCTGTGTGTCCACCGCCCATGAGTAGTCGGCGACTGGTCGCAGCGGTCAGTGGGCGCGCGTCGCGCAGCCTTCGCAGCAGGTGGCGCTGATTTGCAGTTGCAGGCGGCGCAGCGCGATGGGGCGCCCACAGCGTTCACAGACGCCGTACTGGCCTTGCGCCGCCCGCGCCAGCGCATACTGCGCTCGCCGCAGGTCCTCGCGTAGCATCGGCGCCAGCGCCGCCCGCAGTGAATCGCGCGCCGACGCTGGCGTTGCGCCCTGCGTAGCCTGCGTCTTCGCCGCCGCCTGCTCAGCCTCGAGTTCACACATCGCCAGTAGCAGCGCGACATGCTCACGTTCTAGCCGCCGCAACGCCTGCGCTAGCCCCACCCGCCGTTGCTGTTGTGCGCCGACTGGCAGGCGCATGGCGCTCAGCATAGTCGTAGGGTGGCCCATGTTCGCCACCATCCCGCGCTGCCGCCCCTCGCGCACAGACCCGCTAGAGACGCCTGCGCTGCGGCCCGCACGCCGCTGTGTCAATCCCGTCGCCCCCAGCGACCCTCCTGATTCGGATGCTCTCATAACGTCGCTCCACTCCTCTAGCGTTAGCGACGAACAAACCCTTATCCGCCGCGCTCGCCCACCCACAACCACGATCCCCGCGCCATTGCGCGCCGACGCGCCTATTGCGAGGCACGCTTGCATGTGAAGACGAGCGCACGCCGTGTCGGCAACAAGACGGATGCAAGTCCTATGCCATATGGCGCATGAGTGGCTACTCGTTGATCAGCGACATGAACTCGGCGCGGGTGGCGGCGTTGCGCTGGAAGACGCCGCGCATGGCGCTCGTCACCGTCAAGCTGCCCGGCTTGCGTATTCCCCTCATTGTCATACACAAGTGTTCGGCGCGCACGACAACCGCGACGCCCTGTGGTTCTACCGTCCGCATGATGATGTCGGCGAGCTGGCCGGTCAGGCGCTCTTGCAGTTGGGGGCGGCGGGCCAGGATTTCGAGCGCGCGGGCCAGCTTGGAGAGGCCCACGACGCGCCCGTTGGGGATGTAGCCGACGTGCGCCACGCCATGAAACGGCAGGAAGTGATGCTCACACATGCTATAGAAGGGGATGTCTTTGACCAGCACCAACTCTTGATAGCCCTCGTTGAAGCCCACCTGCAACACATCGGCGGGGTCCTGCCGCAGGCCAGAGAAGACCTCGGCGTACATATCGGCCACGCGGCGGGGCGTCTCCAGCAGGCCCTCGCGCGCGGGGTCCTCGCCGACGGCCAGAATGATCTCGTGGACGGCGCGCTTGATGCGCTCGGTGTCGATTGGGTGGCTCACATCGCTCAGGCCGTTGGCGCTGACGGCTCCGTTGGCCTCATGTAGTTCTGTCATCTCATCCATACTTTCCAGGGCAATGCAGGTGTGCGCTGCGCTCAAGAGCGTTCCTGCGTGGGCGTCGGCGTACTGATTGGCGCCGAGGCGCCATGTATACTTCAGAAAATATAGCAAGATTTGGCGCCGCGCACAATGGCAAGCCGAAAATGTTGGACAAACCGCCCTGGGTTGTGTATACTGTCTGTATATCCGACGCAACGCCGCGCGCGGACCCCAAGACACCCCCGGCGATGCACGGTAGCGCAGAGGCGCGCTCCGCGGCCAGTGGACCCATCGCGTGAAGCGATTCGCCTACGGCAACGTAGGGCGAGAGGAGGCCCCCATGCGCTGTGAGAAGTGTGGTCGTCCCATGAAGAGCGCCGAGTTGTGGCGCCTGGGCGGCGACCCCAAGGCCCCGACGTCGCGTTCCATGCGCCAGATGTGCTGGGATTGCCGCCAGCCATCCACCGTCAGCGCCACGTCTGCCAGTGAGCGCGCTCTGGCGACGGCTGGCGAACCCATCCGGTCCACATCGCGGTCCGCAGTGCTCGAAGAGGCGTACGCCATCGTGAGCGCGTATGAAGCGTCGCTCGACGCCAACCAGACCAACACGCTCTAACGCCTGATGGGCACGGTTGGAACTAGTGAACAACAAGAATGGTGGCTGCCTATCCGGGCAGCCACCATTCTTGTTGTTCACTAGTCGCTACACGGCGACGCTGAGGATGTGTTCGGGGTTGCGGTCGGTGAAGACCATTGCGCCGTCGGTCCGCGCGAGGATCATATCTTCCAGGCGGACGCCCCCCCACCCGGCGAGGTAGAGACCCGGCTCGTTGGTGACGACGGCGTTGGCCTCGATCTGCTCGACCTTGGCCAGTTCGGCGTCGCGTTCGGGCGTGTTGACGCGCAGCCTGCTGACGGCGGGCAACTCGTGAACGGCCAGCCCGACGCCGTGCCCCAGGCTGTGCATGAACTGCTCGCCGTAGCCCGCGTCTTCGAAGACCTTGCGCGCCGCCGCGTCCACGTCGCGTCCGCGCCGCACGCCGTCTTTCAGTGCGGCCAGCCCGGCGTCTTGCGCAGCGCGCACCAACCCATAGATCTCGCGCAGCTTCGCGTCCGGCTCGCCCAGGCAGATCGTGCGCGTCAGGTCGGAGCAGTAGCCGTTGACGAGGCAGCCAAAGTCGATCAGCAGCGGCTCGCCCACGCGCGCCTCGCGGTCGCTGGGGACCCAGTGGGGCAGCGCGCCGCCGGGGCCGCAGGCGACGATGGTGGAGAAGCTCGGCGCATCGGCACCCAGATCGACCATGTGGCGTTCGAGGGTCGCCGCGATCTGGCGCTCGGTCATCCCTGGGCGCAGCCCCGCCACCAGACGCGCGAACGCCTGGTTGGCGATGTCGGCGGCGCGTTGGATGAGGGCGATCTCCGCCTCATCCTTGCTGGCGCGCACCAACTCCACCAGATCGTCGGCGGGCACGAGTTCGACGCCGGGCGTCTGCGCGCGGAGCGCCGCCGCGATGCGCGCGTAGCTAGCGTACGATAGCCAGTCCTGCTCGAAGCCCAGCCGCAGTTTTGCGCCGCCGCTGGCCTGCGCCGTCGTCGCGGATTTGGCGCGCCCCTTGCCGGTGGGCGCCGATGACGGCGCTGGCTCTGCCTTCCCTGGCGCGGCGGCCTTCAGCCCCTCGGCCAGCGCATCCGTCGGCAGCCGGTCGTCGGCGAGCAGCGGCGTGACGCCGCTGGCGACGATCTGGCTTTCGACGCCATTGAGGTGGAACGTCGAGGTGATCAATGCGAATGTGTCGCGTGTGACGAGCGCCCAGCCCGACGACTCCGTGATATCGCCATCGTGCGCCAGGAAGCCGGTCAGATAGCGGCGGTTATACTGGCTGGCCACCAGCAAGCCATCCAACCCTGCCGTTGCGATGCGGGCGCGCGTCTCGCTGAGCCGCCGCGCATAGTCGGGGATGATCTGCGCCATCTTGGCGCCGCTCGCCTGTCCGTTGGTCTTCGCTTTGGCGGCCTGCGTCGCCCCATTGCTTACTCTGCCGCGTGTCACTACGGTAGCTCCTATCATCACTGTCCATCATCACACCGAGTCGTTCGGACGGCGCCGCTGTTTACGTATCACCGCCCGGCAGCCCTGTGTGATCACCATCATACCACTATCCACCATCATACCGCATGGCGCGGGTGGCTGGCCTAACCCCTGGCCCCTGCCCACAAGGTGTGGGCAGGGGAGATCAGGTGACGATGTGCTACACTGCTTGTAGGTTTGTAGCTCCTTGGAAGGAGGGTTGGCGTTATGATGCAGTCGAATGTGAATACCCCGGCGTCGTGGGCGGAAGCGGTTCCTGACGCGCCCTACCCGATGCGTGTCGCCGATCTGGCAAGCCTGCCTGATGATGGTTGGCACTATGAGATTGTCGAGGGGAGACTGGTCCGCATGCCTGGATCGGGGATAAAGGCGTCGTGGATTGCGATGCGCCTGAGCTATTTCCTAATGAACTTTGTCATTCCGCGCAATCTGGGTATCGTTACCGGCGCCGATGGGACCTACGATCTGACACGCCCCGGCGACCCGACGGAGACGGCGCTTATCCCCGACGCCGCGTTCGTTCAGGCGGGCCGCTTCCCGCCGATGAACACGCCAGCTGCCGCGAAGTATGGGAAGCTGGCGCCCGATTTGGTGGCCGAAGTCGTCTCGCCAAGCCAGGATCGCAAGGAGATGGACGATAAGGCGCGCTTGTATATTGAACGCGGCGTGCGGCTGGCCTGGATTATCTGGCCGGACGCACAGGAGGTTGACCTTTGGCGGCCAACCTTGCCCACGACACCCGTGAAGACCCTTGGCCTTGCCGATAGCCTCGATGGCCTCGATGTTCTGCCTGGCTTCGCGCTGCCGATTCGCGATCTCTTCAACCTGTGACGGCTAGGGCGCAGGGGTGATGCGGAACGGCGAGGCGGGGTCGTCGAGCAGCAGGCGCATCAGGGTGTCGCTGACCTCGACGGTCTTGGGATCTGCCTCGGCGATGATGCGTTCACGCGTGGCGGCGTCCAGGTCGCGGGTGGGATCCCAACTGTACTTTTTCATCTCCACGCGCCCGGCGTCGTCGAAGGTGACGCCTTCGTCGGCGAGCAACTGCTTCATGCGCCCCCGCTGGCCAAACGCCCAACTGCCGGTCAGTTCGCCCTTCGCGCTGACGACGCGCTGCGCAGGCACATCCAGCCAGCGCGGCGACTCGTTCATGATCCAGCCGACCATCCGCGCGCCACGCGGATAGCCGAGCGCCGCGCCCAGCCAGCCATACGTAGTGACGCGCCCGGACGGACAGGCGCGCACCAGCGCATACACTCGCGCCGCGATCAGCGCCGCCTCGTCGCGCGTGATTTGCCGGTCGGCGGATGGCAGAATAGGCGCAGCAGATACGGGTTCAGACGCCGACGCCGGAGACGTGTGCGTAGCGTCGGGCGGGAAGAGAAACAGTGGCTCCGGCTTGTCTGATGTGGCTCCCATAGTGGCCTCCTTTGCCACAGTATACGACAGTGTACGCGACGCAGCCAGAGAAGCGCAACGAGCAGGCGATCCATCGTAGGGACGCCTGGGGCGCGCCGCCCCCACCGCGCCCCAGGCTACTCCACCACTGCCGCGATCAGCGCGCGGATGCCGACCACCTGAACCGCCGCGACCTGGGCGAAGCCCGCCTCGCGCAGCCAGAGCAGGTTTTGTTCGAGGCTGCCCGGCTTGTCGCCGCGTGTGGCGCGCAGGGCGTCGTGCTCCGCGAAGGTCGCGCCCTCGTTTTGCTGGCGGTTATAGATCGAGCCAACGGCGTCCCAGACCGAGCGATAGACGCCAAACAGCGCAGGGGTCACCAGCCGGATGCGGTCCAATTGCAGGAACAGGCCCCCTGGCGTCATCACCGATCGCACGCTGGCGAGCGTGCGCTGCTTGCCCTCGTCGCTACAGTTGTGGATGGATTGCACGGCAATGGCGGCGTCGAATGGGCCGCCAATGAGCGCGTCGGTCGTCATCGTCTCGAAGCTGACCTGGGTTAGCATGAAGCGCTCGGCGTAGGGCTCCAGCCGCTCACGCGCCATGTCGAGCATCGGCGGTGAACCATCCACGCCGACCACCGTCGTCCCTGCGATCTCGCGCAACACGCGCTCGGCGATAACGCCAT
>Ga0307372_10008749_pt1 | contig 14158 bp, 15 predicted proteins | sample OX1MG_FD_202533 | JGI IMG/M metagenome (GOLD analysis project Ga0307372, IMG submission 202533) | Soil microbial communities from Risofladan, Vaasa, Finland - OX-1 | ecosystem: Environmental > Terrestrial > Soil > Coastal area > Acid sulfate soil | place: Finland: Risofladan, Vaasa | collected...
TTTCCGACCGGTGGTTGGTCACAGTGTTTTACCGCATCGGTTTCATTCTCGCCCACAAAGATATTACCGGCTTCGTCATACCACGCGGGGATGCGGTGGCCCCACCAAAGCTGGCGGCTCACACACCAGTCCTGGATATTCTCCAGCCACTGTGTGTAAGTCGTTGACCAATTAGCTGGTACGAATTTGATGGCACCGGAGCGTATTGCTTCAAGTGCTGGCTCAGTGATCAATTTGCGGCCACCGTTACTTCCTTTTGGCTGCGCGCGTCCTTCAGGCAATGTATCTGTTGTGAGATCCAGGAACCACTGATCTGTAAGCATGGGTTCGATGACGGCATCGGAGCGCTGGCTCACAGGCACCGTGAGTTTATGTTTGCGGGTCTCGACTAGAAGATCCTGTTGTGTGAGATCGGCGATGATGCGTTTGCGCGCTGCGAAGCGCTCCAGGCCGCGATAAGCAGCGGGTGCGGTATCGCTGACCTTCGCGTCTAGGGTGAAGATCGTCAGCAGTGGAAGCCGGTGACGTTCACCGATCTTGTAGTCATTGAAATCATGGCCCGGGGTTATTTTCACCGCACCGGTTCCGAATTCCTTGTCCACGTATTCGTCGCCGATCACCGGGATTTCACGTTCTGATAGCGGTAGCTTGAGTTTCTTGCCGATGAGTTTTTTATATCTGTGATCCTCCGGATGCACTGCAACCGCCACGTCACCCAGCATGGTCTCCGGTCGGGTAGTGGCGACCACTATGCCTTCGCTGCCGGCCGCCCCCGGCATCCTGCCTCCCGCGGCACTTGTACTTCCCTGTACATCGTCGGCCAGCGGATAGCGGATGAACCAAAGATGGCCGTCGCGTTCCTCGTTGTTGACTTCGAGGTCGGAGATGGCGGTTTGCAGCACCGGATCCCAATGCACCAGGCGTTTGCCGCGGTACAGCAAGCCCGCGCGGTACCAATCGATGAATACACGCCGCACGGCAGCCGACAGGCCTGCATCCATGGTGAAACGTTCCCGCGACCAGTCGATGGAAGCGCCGAGCCGGCGCATCTGTTTGGTGATGACCGAACCGGATTCATCCTTCCATTGCCATACTTTTTTTATGAATTTCTCACGCCCCAGGTCATGGCGGGTCTTGTCGTCTGCCGCCAGCTGGTTCTCGACGATCTTTTGGGTGGCGATGCCGGCATGATCGGTGCCACCCTGCCAAAGCACACATTCGCCGCGCATGCGGTGGTAGCGGATGAGGGTATCCATGAGCGTAATCTGAAAGGCATGGCCCATATGCAGGGTGCCGGTGACGTTCGGCGGCGGCAGCAGGATGCAGTAGGGTTTGCCGCCATCCTCGCGCGGAGCGAAATAGTCGCTTTGTTCCCAGAATTTGTACCAGCTAGGTTCAATTTCCTGAGGATTGTAATTCTTGTCCATATTCTTACATTTCTGGTGAGCAGAGCATCTCGCCTTTCGGGCGACGCGAGTGCAAGATTATAACAATGGGGTTTAGGCAGAGCCGGGTATCAGCTGCCGTGGCCGTTTTCCTTGAGTGCGGCGGCGACGATCGCTGGAATTTCCTTGCGCAGCTTCTCCCATAACTTGTCCATAAGCATGCCCTGTACCTCTGCAGAGGCATCGCGCAGCAGCCGGTCGGTGAGCGCTGCGATGCGCTCCGTGAGCATCTCGCTCAGGATCTCCTTGTGGATGGCGACTGCCGCTGGTTTTCTTGGTGCCGGTGCACTTGCTGGAGCCTTGGGAGGTAGTGGATTACCGTCACCAGGCATCACTACATCTTCCAGCACCGGTATATCCGGTGCCGGTGGTGTGTCGAACGGTCGGATAGGCGACATGGCGTTACTCAGAGCTTGTGGGTTTCCAAAGGATAGCCCCGATCCTTGTAGAAGCGGAAGCGCTCTCGTCCCTGGGCGCGGATTTCATCGTTTGCATCCAGTACTTCGGCGACCCGCTCAAAGCGGCTGAAGAAGCGCGGTATCTCCGGGCTGAGGTTAATGAGCAGATGGAAATCTGTGGCCGGTTCCTGTCCGAAACCCAGGTGTACCGGAGCTTGAGTATCTTCCCCGGCGAGACAATGCGGCAGAAAACTGCGGTCGCGGAAAGTCCACATGAGATTATCCAATTGCTGTGCCTCGGCTTCGGAAGTCAGGTGCACGAAACTGCGGTGCCCCAGCCCGAAGGCCTTCTCCGCAAGTTTACAGGTGAACAGCGCGCGTCCGCGGGGAGTACTGTCAGGCAGAACATAAAAATCAACCTGCGTCATGTGTGCACCAACGGATTCACTTTATCTGTTTGCATGCGTTCCCATAATGGCTGTCAGGATATGTACCTGGGGATTCATACGCGATCAAGGAGATACTGCACCAGCAACGGTACTGGCCGGCCGGTAGCGCCTTTTTCTGCGCCGTTCTTCCAGGCGGTGCCGGCGATGTCCAGGTGTGCCCAGCGCATGTCTTTGGTAAAACGCGATAGATAACAGGCAGCTGTGATGGCGCCGCCCTCACGTCCCCCTACGTTGGCGAAATCCGCGAAGTTGCTCTTCAGGCCTTCCTGGTAATCATCGTACATAGGCAATTGCCAGGCGCGGTCGGTGGATTTCTCACCGGCGTTCCATAGTTGCTTGATCAGGCTGTCGTCATTGCCGAACACACCGGATACCACGTTACCGAGGGCGATCACGCAGGCACCGGTGAGCGTGGCGATGTCTACGATAGCGGCAGGTTTGAAGCGTTGCGCATAAGTGAGTGCGTCACACAATACCAACCGGCCTTCCGCGTCGGTGTTGAGTATTTCCACTGTCTGACCGGACATGGTCTTAACGATATCTGCTGGTTTAACCGCATTGCCATCCGGCAGGTTTTCAGAACTCGGCACTATGCCTATCAGGTTTATTTTAAGGCCCAATTGCATGACTGCCTTGAGGGCGCCGAACACGCTGGCAGCACCGCACATGTCGAATTTCATTTCGTCCATGGCAGCGGACGGCTTGATCGAGATCCCGCCGGAATCGAAGGTGATGCCCTTGCCGACGAGCACTTGGGGTTGTGCGTTCCTAGGACCACCGCGATATTCCATGATGATGAGTTTTGCCGGCTGGCGACTACCGCGAGACACCGCCAGCAGTGCACCCATGCCGAGTTTCTTCATCTGCGCTTCTTCCAGTACCGTGACTTTTAATTTTCCACCCTTGCCGAGTTTGCGGGATTCATTCGCCAGGTAGGCGGGTGTGCAGATATTCGGTGGCAGGTTACCCAGATCTTTTGCCAACATCACGCCGGCGGCGATGGCATTGCCATCGCGCAGTCCCTGCTCCCCGGCAGACGATTCTCCGCGGCTAGTTATCAGCAAGACCAGTTTCTGCAGCGTGGGTTTGTGGTTGTCCTTCTTGCCCTTGCACTGATCAAAACGGTAGTTGGCATCCGCGGTTGCTTCCACCGCATGCCTGACACGTTGGTAGGCGTCCGTATCACGTACCGCAATCAGCGATAGCGTGCTGGCGGCTTCCTTGACGCCGTTGTCGTTGAGTGCCCGGGCTGCTTGGTAGGTGGCTTTGCGATAGGCCTGCAGGTTGAAGTCCTTTTCCTTGCCGAGACCCATCAAGAGCAATTGGCCGACACTTATTCCCGGTACCTTGAACAACAGCAGGTGCTGGCCGCTGCGGCCTTCAAGAGCGCCGTCCTTGACGAGCTTGCTGAGATAGCCATGGCTTGCCTTGTCCAGCGTCTGGGCGGCCGGCGTCAGTTTGCCGCCGGCAAATACCCCTGCCACCAGGCAAGCGGTATGCAACTGTTCGGGCTTGATATCATTTATCGAAAATTGCATGTAGTTCTCTCTTTGCAGCTGACATGGCAGGTTGGCCTGTGCTTAAAAGCCATAGCGGAAACTGTTACTCTTGGCATAGGCTGGCTGAGGCTGTGACTGCGTTTGTTGTGTATCTAAAAGTGTTTGTGCGCCAGTGCAGGTTCCCGATGACGCGACCGTGAATAACACGGGCGCTAGTTTACCGCATCACGCATAACACCGGCATCACCGAGGATGACATTGACACGCATCGTTGATCGTTATCTCGTCCGCGAAACCGTGCTCACCTGGGCTGCGGTGACCGCGATCCTGATGCTGATTCTGCTCAGCAACCGCTTCGCATTGTTGCTGGGAGACGCAGCCGCAGGCCGACTCCCACGGGATACGGTATTCGAGCTGCTGGGACTTGCCTCGGTCAGCTATTTCATCGTGGTTATCCCGGTATCGTTGTTCCTGGCGGTGATGCTGGCATTGGGACGCCTGTACCGTGACAGTGAGATGACTACGCTCATGGCCTGCGGCGTGGGCCCGGGGCAGATCTATCGGCCAATCATGGCCATCGCTGTGGTGCTTGCCATAATACTTGCGGCCCTTTCCCTGGAAGTCGCGCCATGGGCAGTGCGGCTCACCACAATTATCAAGACGTACGGCCAGCACAACGCTCAGGTAGGCAGTTTTGAATCCGGGCGTTTCAAGGTCGATCAGAACGGACGTGGCGTGTTGTATGCGGCGGGGGTGAGCGCAGATGGGCATGAATTGCAGAATGTGTTCATCGAAGGACCAAACGGCAAGCGTCAGGATGTGATTTCCGCCAATGCTGGTACCCGGCAAGTCAACGATTATAGTGGTGCCGGCAGCCTGGTGCTGCATGATGGTTATCGTTATGACGGCATCCCGGGTCAGGCGGATTTCCGAATCGTGCAGTTCGCTGAGCATGGTATCCGCATCTCGCCGTCGGCGCCCAACTTGGGCCCCGAAGGCTATGAAGCGATGTCCACTCACATGCTGTTGAAGTCACCCGACTTAGCCGCAGCTTCGGAGTTACAGTGGCGATTGTCAGTACCGCTGGCCGCACTGCTGTTAACCTTACTGGCGGTGCCACTGGCACGAACTTCGCCGCGTCAGGGACGCTACGGAAAATTATTCGCCGCCATTCTGACGTATGTGATCTATTCAAATCTGGTGGGTATCGCACGGGTGTGGCTGGAAAAGGATATTTCCCCCAGAAGTATCGGCATCTGGTGGGTGCCATTGCTGTTGTTGCTGGCGACACTTGTGCTTCTTTATCAACAATATGGTTGGCGCGGTCTGTTTTTCTCGCAACGGGGTGCTGCACATGCGGGTGATTGACCGCCACATTGCTGCTCAGGTGATCATCAATACCCTGCTGGTGTTGCTGGTACTCACGGCGCTCGCCAGTCTTATCACTTTCGTTGGCGAGCTCGGTCATGTGGGGCAGGGCAAATATTCGCTGATGGAAGCAGGGCTCTATACACTGCTTTATATACCTTCACAGGCCTACAGCATGTTCGTAGTGGCAGTTTTGCTGGGCGCTATGCTGGGGCTTGGCGATCTCGCCAGCCACAACGAACTCATGGTGATGCGTACCGCCGGCCTCTCGGTGGCGCGGTTGGGGATATCCGCGATGGGTGGCGGTCTCGTGCTTCTGGTGTTATGCGTAGTGCTGGGAGAATTCATCGCACCGTCAGCGCAGCGTTACGCCGAGTACCGTCGTTCGCAGTTGTTATATAACCAAATCAATCTACTGGGTAATGGTGGGATTTGGGCCAAGGATGGCGATAAGTTTCTGAATGTCAAACAGATGACCGAGCGCAACAGTGCTCAAGGTATTTATATTTACCGCGTTGACAGTGAACATCATCTGCTGAGCATAGCCGAGGCGGCTTCTGCGGTATTCAGAAATGGCACATGGTCACTCAAAGATCTGCATGAGACAAAACTGTCTCCTGCAGGAGCCACCACTCAGAATCTCCCGAGTCTTGGATGGCATACTTATCTTGGACCGGAGTTATTGAGTCTGTTTGTGGTGGATAGTGACAGCCTCTCGGCCCATGGCCTCTATCGATATATCGAATACCTGCGCAGTAACGGCATCGATGCTAACCGCTATATCACCGCATTCTGGGCGCGGATCGCACAACCTCTCTCAATGCTGGTGATGCTGGTATTGGCCTTGCCATTCGTGTTTGGGCCGTTGCATTCCGCAACCACCGGTCAAAGGCTGGTGACCGGCATGCTCATCGGCATCGGTTTCTTAGTGTTCAACAGCATCTTCACACAGAGCGGCATGGTATTCGGCCTGAATCCAGTACTCACGGCATGGCTACCAACACTGTTGCTGGCCATAATCAGCGGCATCGCCGTCAGCCGAATACGCTGATAGATCTGACCCAGCTTTACAGCCAGCGATTAATTGTCGGTATTGACGCCTTTGAGCGCCTCGCTGATACGCGCTGCATATTGCTGGGTGGTCTCGAGCTTGTCGGCATGCAATGCCTGTTCCGCCAGAGCCAGCGCATGTTGCAGCTTGGCATGTTGCAGTGATTTCTGCGCAACGTCATTCAATGCGCCATTACCCATACCATTGCATGGATTGCCTGCATCGGCATCGAACTGCTTGCCCTTCGGGCCCACCAGACAGTTGATCACATGATGAAAATGCATGATGGCAGTGGTTGTGTCAGCTGCGTTCGCCGCCATTTGCGCGTGTGTGGTGGCGGTGGCAATCTCCTGTCTCGCGTTGTTGCCGGCAAAACAAATAAGGGGTGTGACTAGTAACATAAAAGTCACGAGACCATGGAACAAAGTTTTTTTATGCATAAATAATTCCTTCAGGTGGGATACTTGACCGTTGCCTAATGCAAGCGTTCTAGATGGTGCCACAGTGGGCGAAGGGCGGCAACAAAAAAATAATAACCTGTAAATTATACGCGCGGAGCTGATTAGTCTCCATCCTTCCTGCAGCTGGGCGCTGCTGGACGCATGAGCGCACCATGATTATGTCTTTATGCGCTTGCGTGACGGGCGCAATAAAACCAGGCGCGTGCCCGAAAGGTGGTCATGCCAGGCAAGCTGATGCGGCTCGAAGGCTGGCCAGACAAAGGCCACAATTACCAGCATGAAAATCCCGATGGCAATGACTGAATCGATGTATGAGTACGGCTGTAAGTTGGCGTTGATGAGAAATTCACAAGCCAGCAGCAGCAGCAGCCAGGGAATCAGCATGGTGAGGTAGCGGATCAGCGCCCGGCGCCAGCCCAGCGGCGCGCCGTCCATGCGCACTGTTCGCAGGTTCCAGGCGCGCATGCCGATGGTCTGTCCACCGTGGGTCCAGAAGCCACCGAAGAAAGCAAAGCCCAGGGCCAGCAGCCCCAACTGATAGAGCAACTTCACGCCTCCATGATGGGCATAAAAGGATTCAAAAGCCCGACCATGCATGAACGGCATGATGAGGAAAGTGGCCAGAATCCAGATGGCGAGCAGGATGATCGCGTCGTAGAAACCCGACGCCAGCCGCCGGAACAGTCCCGGTGATACCAATGGCGTTGAATACGAGGATGGTTCAGGTATGTGCGGTATGCTCATGACAGAGGACATACCTTCAAGCTGGCGCTCCCTACCGGATTCGAACCGGTGTTTAAGCCTTGAGAGGGCTCCGTCCTAGGCCTCTAGACGAAGGGAGCTTGGATATAAAGGGAGTGGTATTATACGGACACTCCGGATTAGCTCAAGCACGCCATCAAGAAGCGCACCGCAAACGATCACACGTGTATCTTCAGGAAAACTCCACACTGTCTCCCAATATCATCGCCCGCGCCGACCACAACATCTCGCGGGCCCAAATATCCGAAAATGCACTCAAGGTGCTGTATCGCCTGAAAAGTGCCGGCTACGCGGCTTATATGGTGGGCGGCGGCGTACGTGATCTGCTGCTGGGCCGTGAACCCAAGGATTTTGATGTCGCTACCGATGCGCGTCCGGAGCAGGTGCATACGCTGTTTCGCAATTGCCGCATCATCGGACGGCGCTTCCGGCTCGCGCATGTGCAATTCGGCCGCGAGATCATCGAGGTCGCCACATTCCGGGCCAACCAGGTTCCGGACCGCGACGAGGTTGAAGCTCACAACGATGCCAGCCGCATCCTGCGCGACAACACCTACGGAACGCTCGAAGAGGACGCCTTTCGACGTGATTTCACCGTCAATGCCCTGTATTACGACATTCGCGATTTTTCCCTCAGGGATTACGTCGATGGCCTGGCGGATTTGCGCACTGGTACTTTAAGGCTCATCGGCGACCCGCACACACGTTATCGCGAGGATCCGGTACGCATGCTGCGGGCCGTGCGTTTTGCCGCCAAACTCGGTTTCCGCATCCATCCGGATACGGCGGCACCGATTGCACCACTGTCAGCACTGCTGAATGACATTCCGCCGGCACGCTTGTTCGAGGAAATCCTGAAATTGTTCCTGTACGGCTTCGGCCTGCAATCCTTCGAAAATCTGCGGCATTACGGTTTGTTCGCCCGTCTGTTCGCGCGCACCGATGCGATATTGGATACCGAGGAGCAGGGCTTCCCGCATACCTTCATCGCCCAGGCACTCGCGAGCACCGATGCTCGTGTGAATGCCGACAAACCGGTCACGCCGGCGTTTCTGTTTGCGGCGCTGTTGTGGGAACCGGTGCGGCAGCAGGCAATGGCGCTGGAAGCGCAGGGACTGCACCCGGGTGAGGCCATTCGGCGGGCCGCCGACGAAATTATCCCGCAGCAGATCAGTCGTGTGTCGCTGCCGCGCCGCTTCGCCACACCCATGATTGAGATTTACCAGCTGCAGCCACGCTTTGCACAACGCGATGGCAAGCGCTCGCTGCGGCTGCTGGCGCATCCGCGGTTCCGCGCTGCCTATGATTTCATGGTATTGCGCGCTGCCGCCGGCGAAGTGGATCCGGAGCTGGCCCGATGGTGGACTGAGATCCAGAACACAGATGCTGCTGGCCAAAGTGGCATGCTGAGCGCCGCACCGTCCACAGGGCAACGACGTAACCGACGCCGGCGCCGCCGTGAGACATCACCGTCAGCGTGACGCCTTGAGTGCCGGAGCTTCGGCATATATCGGCCTCGGCAGTAATCTGGACGGACCTTCCGGGCAGATGCAGCGTGCCTTTGCTGAACTGGACGTCTTGCCCCGCACCCGTCTGTTGCTGCGCTCACATCTTTATAAGAGCCGGCCGCTCGGCCCGCAGGATCAGCCGGATTACCTCAATGCGGTGGCGATGTTGATGACCGAGCTTGCTCCACTGGAGTTGTTGCAGGCATTGCGGAGACTAGAGGAAGAACATGGCCGTCGCCGCCATGACAACAGTCGCTGGGGTGCACGCAGCCTGGATCTGGATATCCTTGTCTATGATGATGTGCGTCTGGTTACAACGGAATTGACGTTACCGCATCCGCAGATGCATCTGCGCAGTTTTGTCCTGTATCCTCTGGCGGAATTGGCGCCGAACCTGATGATTCCTGGTCACGGACGGGTGCAAGACCTGCGTGATCGCTGTCATACGCCGGCCATCGAGCCCTACTAAGGAAGCTGCGAATGAGTGAGAACCAGCCACGCTACCTGGTGGTGGAAGGTCCCATAGGGGTGGGCAAGACCAGCCTCGCGCGGCGCCTGGCGCAAACCTTTGGCGGCGAACCCTTGCTGGAACATGCCGAAGAAAACCCGTTCCTGGAACGCTTTTATCGTGATCCCAGGAATGCCGCGTTGCCGACACAATTGTCATTCCTTTTCCAGCGCGCGCGCCAGTTGCAGCAGCTGCGTCAAGGTGACATCTTCACTCCATTGCGGGTGGCGGATTTCATGCTGGAGAAAGACCGCTTATTCGCGCAACTCAATCTGGATGATGATGAATTCGGGCTCTACCAGCAGGTCTATCAGCATCTGACCGTGGATGCACCGTTGCCGGATCTGGTGGTATATCTGCAGGCGCCGGTAGAAGTCCTCATGCGGCGCGTCGTACACCGCGGCGTCAGTTATGAGCAGTTCATCCGGCGGGATTATCTTGAGTGCGTCGCTGAGGCCTATGCACATTTCTTTCATTATTACAATGCATCACCATTGCTCATTGTGAACGCCGCTGAGATCAATCCTGTGGACAGCAATGAAGATTACGCCCTGTTGGTCAAAGAAATCAGCTGCGTCAAAAGCGGCCGTCACTACTTCAATCCCGGCAAGGGCAAGCAATTCGTCGCCTGAGAGACCATGTTTAGGGTGTATGCGGCGTCTAGCTTTCCCATCGGGTATCCGATTGAAATACGGAGGAAACCGGAGAAGTGGATTTCCGGTTCTGGATCGGCAATGGACCAGCCTGGCCTCATCCAGTTATCGTGATGAGCTTGATGTTTAAGCGGCTGACAGCCATGCTGATGCTGAGGACAAGCTGGAGTTCGGATGTACACACAACCTGAAAATCGCAGCCAAGCAGAAAAATTCACGCTTGCGACACTAGCGAAGATGAAAGCGGCCGGCGAGAAGATCACCTGCCTCACCGCCTATGACGCAAGTTTCGCCGCGTTGCTGGACAATGCAGGCGTGGATTTAGTGTTGGTCGGGGATTCCCTCGGCAATGTCATCCAGGGCCATGCCACCACGGTGCCCGTGAGCATGGATGACATGGTGTATCACAGCCGGCTGGTTGAGCGCGGACTCAAGCGCGCATTCTTCATGGTGGATATGCCGTTCATGAGTTACCCGACTCCGGAGATTGCGCTCAGCAATGCCGCGCGCCTCATGCAGGAAGGCGGCGCGCAGATGGTGAAGCTGGAAGGCAGTGGTCACCAGGCTGAAATCGTGCAGTACCTCAGCGAAAACGGTGTACCGGTATGTGCGCATCTGGGACTGCGTCCCCAGAATGTGCACAAGTTGGGCGGCTTGAAGGTGCAGGGACGCAGTAAGCCGGCAGCACGCAAGATGCTGGCAGATGCGCTGCTGCTGGAGAAGGCGGGGGCCGACATCATCCTGCTGGAACTGATTCCCAGAAAACTGGCTGCCGAGATTACTGCCAAGGTGAAAGTACCGGTCATCGGCATCGGCGCCGGTGCCAATGTCGATGGCCAGATCCTGGTGCTCTATGACATGCTGGATATCACCCCTGGGCGTCGCCCCAGATTCGCGCGTAATTTCATGGACGGTGCAGGCAGTCCACACGCCGCTGTGGAGGCGTATGTGAAGGCCGATAGCGTCGCGTCGCTCGTAACAGCCGGTACGGTCCCGGCGTCCCGGCCACTCGCTCCAGCGACGGCTATTCCTTTCTCTGCGGCCGTCCTGCGTTCGTCGGCCTGTCAGAGGACGCTTACGCGTCTTCATTCGATGCCTCCTCCACAACGACTCTACGCCGCGGCGCGGACTTCGCACTTAGCTCCGCAGACTCCGCGGTGCTACGTCCGCTGCGGCTACCGCAGGTTCCTCGCCTCGGGCTTCGCCCTTCCATGGCTCGTCAAGTGCGTGATGGCAGCTATCCTGCACCAGAACACAGTTTCGACTGATTCGTAAAATCAAGCTTTGACCAAGCACAAATCATGCTGACGCTACACGGCATCGTTGAGCTTCGTGACTATGTTAAGCACTGGCGTATCACCGGCCAGAAAATTGCGTTGGTGCCAACCATGGGTAACTTGCACGCTGGACACCTGCGCCTGGTGGAGCGCGCACATGATGCTGCCGAGCATGTGGTAGTTAGCATTTTTGTAAACCCGCTGCAATTCGGTCCCAATGAGGATTTCAAGAGTTATCCCCGCACGCTGGATGCTGATAAAATAAAATTAACTACGGCTGGAACCGAACTGCTGTTCGCACCCTCAGTTGATGAGATGTATGCCGGCGACCGTGAACAGATTACACGCGTGGATGTTCCTGAGTTAACGAACATACTGGACGGTAAATTCCGGCCAGGTCATTTCGTCGGCATGGCCACAGTAGTTACCAAGCTACTTAATATGGTGCAGCCAGATGTGGCGCTGTTCGGTGAAAAGGATTATCAACAATTACAGATCATCCGCCGCTTGGTAGATGATCTGTCCCTGCCTGTGGAAATCATCGGCGTGCCCACGGTGCGCGAGGCGGATGGCCTGGCCATGAGCTCGCGCAACCAATATCTGACCCCACCTGAACGGGAGCTGGCGCCGCAGTTGTTTAATACCCTGGAAGTATTGGCGCAGGAACTGCGTAATGGCAGACGTGATTTCCAGCGGCTCGAGTCCGAAGCCGTGCGCAAACTCTCCACGACCGGCATGCGCCCCGACTATGTGGCGATACGTGCAGCCAGCACGCTGGCCGTACCGGAAAACAGAACGCTAAATTTAGTGGTATTAGCCGCTGCCTGGCTCGGCAAAGCACGTATCATCGACAATATCCAGGTGCATACGGAGAGCGCGCAGAACACATGACCACTTGAGCGCTCGCACAGGAGCAAGGTAAAATCAACTTAACTCAACTGGTTTAATCTGATCCCCATGCAACTCACACTGCTCAAAGCCAAGCTGCACCGCGCCCACGTAACCCATGCAGAAGTGGATTACGAGGGTTCCTGCGCCATTGATGGCAATCTGCTGGATGCCGCCGGCATCCTCGACTACGAGCAGCTGCAAATCTACAATGTCACGAACGGTAAGCGCTTCACCACCTATGCCATCCGTGCACAAGCCGGCAGCGGCGTCATATCAGTGAATGGCGCCGCCGCGCATCGTGCCGTACCTGGTGATCGCATCATCATCTGTGTGTATGCGCAGTTGAATGCCGCCGAAGCCATCAACCACAAACCGCGGCTCGTTTATCTTGACGAGCACAATCGAATCACGCGCACTGCCAACGCCATCCCCGTGCAGGCGGCGTGAGTCAATCGCTTCGGTACTGTGGTTGGCTGCTTGTGATTGACTGCAAATACCAGAGGAATAAGCTGAATCCATTCTCTGGACAGCATCCTTCTGCATGAATGTTTCTGTCACCCAGTCCCCGCCTTCCGGCAGCAGCGCCGAGCAATTCCGACGCAGCGGTTATACAGTCTTAGCTCAGGCCGTCAGTCCGGAAAGCGCCCGATTCATGGCCACCTATGCGCTGCTGCAGCAGAAATGGCCGGGTTACTACCAGCCTGAGGAAATGTTCCGTGCGGCGCTTGGTCGATATGCTGACGCCCTGAGTGAAGCACTGCTGCTGGAGTTGAAGCCCTTGGTGGAGCGGGCCACCGGCCTTGAATTGTTGCCCTGTTATTCTTACCTGCGCATTTATGGCAACGGCGCGATCCTGCCGAAACATCTGGACCGGCCATCTTGCGAGATCAGCACTTCATTGACCCTGGGTTTCAAGGCGCCGACTCCATGGCCACTGTGCGTGCAAGCGGATGGCATGGACAAGTCGCTGGCGTTGATGCACGGCGACATGCTTGTTTACCGCGGTGCCGATGTGCCCCATTGGCGTGAGACATTCATTGGCGAATACTGGGTGCAGACCTTTCTGCATTACGTGGATGCCAACGGCCAGTTCACCGATTTCAAATTCGATGGCCGGGAGCGTATCGGCCCCTTCGACAAACTAACCATGCGACGGGTATTTCAGCGGCCCGCAAGCCTGGGCGAGTATGATAAGCCTGCGACGATAGCTGCGGATGCGCCTTGTCCATGTGGTAGCGGCCTGCGATTCCGGGATTGTCACGGAAGAAATATAAAAAAGTAATTTTATTTGACAAGATTCTATGGTTTTGGTCAAGCCCCGATGAACGCGGGATCAAAGCAGGTGTCGTGTTTATGCAATGCAAAGGCTACGCGCACCAGTTTGCGAGCGAGTACCACGAGGGCGGTGCCCGACAGCGGTCCGATGCCGGGGATGGTGCGCAGGTGTGCCCAGCGCGAGGTGCCTTGCGGCAGCGCCCTGACGGCCTGCGGCAACGCGCGATCCAGGGCGGTGAGGAGCGCATCGAGCTGGTTCAAGGTCGCGTTCCGCTCCGCCTGCAAGATGTCCAGACCGGCGAGGCTCGCCCGCAATAGGCCCTTTGTCAGCGGCAATGATAAAAGTCCCCTAATCGGCAACTAATTTTGTCCCTCCACCCGAGCCACCGGGTATGGTCTGGCCATCTACATGGCTGGAGAAGCACCGGTGCTCAAAAAGAGAGACTTTCTCATGATTCAAGAGTTAGTAAAGCAAGGCGTGAGCCAGAAAGACGTGGCCGCGATCCTGGGGGTGCATCCGAAGACGGTACGCCGAGCCAGACGGCGCGGGGCGGCCCCGAAGGGGCCGTGGCCAAAGCGCGGTAGCGGGCTCGATGCTTTCAAGCCGCAGATT
>Ga0307372_10008751_pt1 | contig 14155 bp, 12 predicted proteins | sample OX1MG_FD_202533 | JGI IMG/M metagenome (GOLD analysis project Ga0307372, IMG submission 202533) | Soil microbial communities from Risofladan, Vaasa, Finland - OX-1 | ecosystem: Environmental > Terrestrial > Soil > Coastal area > Acid sulfate soil | place: Finland: Risofladan, Vaasa | collected...
AGGCCGGCATCGACGTAGCCCCGATGCCCGATCACGCCCAGGCGCGTCACCCGGCCATCGCCTCGCTCCGGTGCAGCGCACGCACGCGATCGGCGATTCCTTCGGGAGTGAGCCCGCACAGGGCGAGCTGACGGTTCCGCGGGGCCGCGTAGATGATCCGATCCGGCACGCCCAGCGTTTCGACGCGGACTGCGGGGTCATGTCGCGCGATGACCGCGCTCATGTACGCGCCGAATCCGTTCACCACCGTGCCCTCCTCCACCACCAGCACGTGTCGGTGCTCGGTGAGCACGGCGGTGAGCGTCGTCTCGTCGTACGGTTTGAGATAGCGGCAATTGACCACGGTGACGTTCAGCCCCTCGGCGGCGAGCGCATCGGCGGCGGCGAGGGAAGCACCGACCATCGTCCCCACGGCGAGGATGGCCACTTCGGCGCCGCGGCGCGCCACGTCCCACGTGCCGTACGGCACCGGCTCGATGGCCGCCATCTCGGGCGTGTCGTCGGGAACGGTGGCCCGCGGGTACCGCAGGCAGAACGGGCCGGCGTCGTGGCCGATGCCGGCCCGCAGCAGCCCGAGCATCTCGCGCCCGTCGCGCGGCGCGGTCACGGTCATGTTGGGCACGGCGAGCATATATGCGATATCATATAGCCCCATGTGGGTCTCGCCGTCCTCGCCCACCAGGCCCGCCCGGTCCATGCAGAACACCACGGGCAGCGACTGGATGGCCACGTCGTGGATGATGTTGTCGTAGCCGCGCTGCAGGAAGGTGGAGTAGATGGCCACCACCGGCTTGAGCCCGCGGGTGGCCAATCCGGCGGCGAACGTCACGGCGTGCCCTTCGGCGATCCCGACGTCGAAGAACCGATCGGGCACCGCCTGGGCGACGACCGATGTCCCGGTGCCACTCGGCATCGCCGCCGTGATCGTCACGACGCGTGGATCTTCCTGGGCGAGCGCGGCCAAGCCCCTGCCGAACACGGCCGTGTACGCCGGATTTCCCGTGGACGCCTGGCGCGCCTTGCCGGTGGATGGATCGTACCCCGGCGGCAACGCGTGCCACTTCTCGCCCGCCGAATGTTCGCCCGCCGGGAATCCCTTGCCCTTCTGCGTGATCACGTGGACCAGCCGCGGGCCACTCATGTTCCGCACGGCGGTGAAGGTATCGAGCATCGCGCCGATGTCGTGGCCGTCGATGGGGCCGAAGTAGCGGAATCCGAGTTCCTCGAACAGCACGCCGGGGGTCAGGAACGTCTTGACGCTCTCCTCCCACCGCTTCACCCAGCCCGACACGCCCGCTAGCCGCCTGGGCGCCTTGTCCATGATGTCGCCAAGCGCCGAACGGAGCCGGTTGTACAGCGGGTTGCGCTGCACCGAGTTCAGGTACTTCGACATCGCGCCCACGTTGGGGGCGATGGACATCTCGTTGTCGTTGAGCACCACCACGATGTCGCGGTCCGAGTGGCCGGCGTTGTTCAGCCCCTCGTATGCCAGACCGCTGCTGAATGCGCCGTCGCCGAGCACGGCGGCCACTTTGTACGTCTCGCCGCGGATGTCCCGGCCAGCCGCGATGCCGAGGGCCGCCGAGATCGAGGTGGCGGCATGCCCCGCCCCGAACGCATCGTACTCGCTCTCGTTGCGCTTGAGGAACCCGGAAATGCCGCCTTCCTTGCGCAGCGTCTCCATCCGGTCGTTGCGCCCGGTGAGCAGCTTGTGCGGATACCCCTGGTGGCCGACGTCCCACACGAGCTGGTCGCGCGGCGTGTCGAACGCGGCGTGCAGGGCGATGGTCAGTTCCACCACGCCCAACCCGGCGCCGATGTGTCCGCCGGTTCGAGAACACACGTCGACGAGCCGCGCGCGCATCTCGTCGGCGAGGGTGCTCAGTTGGGCACGGCTCAGCAGCCGGAGGTCGGCCGGGGAATTGATGCCGTCTAGGATGCTCATGGGAGGCGAAGTCCGGATTCGGCCATCGTACAAAGGTACTACGATCGGCGGGAGATGATGAATCGCGCCAGTCGCTCGAGGCCGGGGCTCAGCAGCCCAGCCTCGGCCAGCGCGCCGCACCCCTCGGCCACCAGCGCGTCGGCCTTGGCCACGGCGCCTTCGACGCCCAGCAGCGCCGGATAGGTGGTCTTTCCATACGCCACGTCCTTGCCCGCGGTCTTGCCAAGTTCGTCGGTCGTGGCCGTGACGTCGAGGACGTCGTCGGCGATCTGGAACGCCAGGCCCACGCTTGCCCCAAATCGGTCGAGCGCAGCCATGCGCTCGGCGCTCGCGCCCGCCGACAGCCCGCCCAGCGTGACCGCCGCCCCGATGAGCGCGCCCGTCTTGGCGCGATGGATGCGCTCCAATTCGGCAAGCGAGTTCCGGCGCTCCTCCCCTTCGAGGTCGAGCAGCTGCCCGCCCACCATGCCCCCGGCACCCGAGGCACGCATGAGTTCTTCCACGATGTGGGTGGTCACCATCGGAGCGAGCCCCATGGTCCGTGCCGCCCGAGCCGCCGCGCGCGCCGCCAGCGGCACCATCGCCACGCCGGCCGCCGTGGCCACCGCCACGCCGAATACCCGGTGCACCGTGGGGCGCCCCCGGCGCATGTCGTCGTCGTCCATGCACGGAAGGTCGTCGTGCACGAGCGAGTAGGCGTGCACCACCTCGATGGCGGCGGCCAGATCCGCGGCGTCCTGGGCGCCGCCGGCGGCACGGTACGCGGCCAGAAAGAGCACCGCGCGCAGCCGCTTGCCGCCGCCTTCGAGACTGTAACGAATGGCCTTGCCCACGGGGCCCGGCAGCGCCGCCGTTTCGCGCGCGGCGAGCGCCGAGAGCGCCGCGTCGACGGCCGCCCGGTCGGGCCCGAAGTCGAACGCCGGATCACTCACGCAGGTCGGTCACTTCGAAGGTGCCGTCGTCTCGTTCGACAAGCCGGCGCACCTGCGCTTCGGACTTGCCCAGCTCGGTCGTGGCGTCGCGCAGGCACGCAATTCCTTCCTCGAACAGCGTGAGAGCGCGTGCCAGGTCGAGGGTGTCGCCCTCCAGCTCGGCCACGATCTCCTCCAGCCGTTGCAACCGCGCTTCGAAGCTCATGCCTTCTCCTGGATGCCGGTGGTGCGCGCGCGGATATCGCCGTCGCGGAGCGTGAGGCGGAAGGCCGTGTCCGGCGTGAATTGCGTGACCGAGGCCAGCACATGGCCTTCATCGTCGCGCGCCACGGCGTATCCCCGTTCGAGGGTGGCCAGCGGACTCAACGCATCGAGGCGGCCGGCCAGCGCACCCAGCCGCGCCCGGCGCCGTTCCACGCCACGCTGGGCAAGCCCGGCCAGCGCGCGGCCGGCGCGGTGCAGCCGCATGCCCGCAACCTCGACGCGCGACGCGACCGCGCGTCGCAGCCGCACGCCGAGCGCCCGCACTTCGGTGGCCAGCTCGCTCACGGCGCGGACCGCGGCTTCGGCGGCCGCCGATGGCGTCGGCGCGCGGAGATCGGCCACGAGGTCGCAGATCGTGACGTCCACTTCGTGGCCGACGGCCGAGATCGTGGGGATCGGACAGGCGGCGAGGGCCCGGGCCACGAGTTCGTCGTTGAACGCCCACAGGTCTTCGCGCGCGCCGCCGCCGCGGCCGATGATGAGGAGGTCGGCGTCGTGCCAGCGGGCCAGCCGGTCGAGCGCCGCGACCAACTCGCGGGGCGCCGCCTCGCCCTGTACGGCGGCCGGAATGACCACCACCTCGACGCCAGGCGCGCGGCGCCGGATCACGGCGGTGATGTCGTGCAGCGCCGCGCCCGTCGGGCTCGTGATCACGGCGATCCGGCGGGGGTACTTCGGGATCGGCCGCTTGCGCTCCGGGGCCAGCAACCCGTCGGACTCGAGGCGCGCGCGCGTCTGCTCGAACGCCTTGCGCCAGAGCCCATCGCCCACCGCTTCGATACGCCGGATGGTGAACTGCATTTCGCCGCGCGCGGCGTACACCGTGAGTTGGCCAAGTGCCGAGACCTGCATGCCATCGTCGGGCGACGCGGGAATGCCGCGCTGGTCACGTGACCAGACGACGCAGCGGATCTGAGCCGACTCGTCGCGCAGTGTGAAGTACCAGTGGCCGTTGCGATGAGCCTTGAAATCGCTCACCTCGCCGCGTACCCACAAGGGAGAGAACGCGCCCTCGATCACCGCCTTGGCCGTCTGGGTGAGCGACGTGACCGCCACGGCCGTGTCGGCGCTCTCCCCAGGGCCGGCGGCCGCTGGGATCATCCCGGCGGCCTCGCTCACCGCCGGGAACAACTCAAAGCCGCCCTGCTCCGCCCCGCGGGGCTCGCGGCGCCGCGGCATCAGTTCAGCGCGCGGAAGGCGGCGCGGACGGTGTTCTGCATCAGCATCGCGATCGTCATCGGCCCAACCCCCCCCGGCACCGGCGTGATGAGCGAGGCGACCTGTCGCACGCCTTCGAAGTCCACGTCGCCCACGAGGCGGTAGCCTTTGGGGGCGCTCGCGTCGGCCACGCGATTCACGCCCACGTCGATCACCACCGCACCCGGCTTCACCATGTCGGCGGTGACCAGGCGGGCGCGTCCCACGGCCGCGATCACGATGTCGGCGCGGCGAACGTGTCCCGCCAGGTCGCGCGTGCGCGAGTGGCAGATGGTGACGGTGGCGTCGGCGTCGGCGCCCGCCTGGACGAGCAGCGACGCCATCGGCTTGCCCACGATGTTGCTCCGCCCGATCACGACGACGTCGGCGCCGCGCGTCTCCACGCCGTATGCGCGCAGAATGGCCATCACGCCGGCCGGCGTGCAGGGCGCGAACCCTTCCTTGGACCCGGCCAGCAGCAACCCGACGTTGACCGGATGGAATCCATCGACGTCCTTTTCGGGATCGATGCGGCGGATCACGGCGTCGGCGTCGATGTGTTTGGGCAGGGGCATCTGCACGAGGATGCCGTGCACCGACCGGTCGGCATTGAGCGTGTCGACCAACGCCAGCAGTTCGGGCTCGGCGGTGGACGCCGGGAGAATGATGGTGTCGGACCGGATGCCGACCTCATCGCACGCCCGGCCCTTGGTGCGCACGTACACGGCGCTCGCCGGGTCGTCGCCCACGAGTACCACGGTGAGCCCCGGTGTCGTGCCCTGGGCGGCGAGCGACGCGGCCTCTTCGGCTACCCGCGCGCGAATCTTCTTGGCGAGCGCGACGCCGTCGATCAGACCGCCGCGCCCCTCGGTATTATCTGGCAAAGTCCACAGCCCTCGTTTCGCGAATGAGCATCACCTTGATCTGTCCCGGATACTGCAACTCGGCCTCGATCCGCCGGGCGATCTCCTCCGACAACGTGGTCATGCGCGGATCGTCCACTTCCTCGGGCACGACGATGACGCGCACCTCGCGCCCCGCCTGGATGGCGAATACGCGCTCCACGCCCTTGTAGCTCGACGCGATGCGTTCCAGCCCCTCGAGGCGCTTGACGTAGGTCTCGAACGCTTCGCGCCGGGCGCCGGGACGCGATCCCGAGATCGCGTCGGCCGCCTGAACAAGCACGGAGATCTCACTCTCGTGCGGCACGTCGTCGTGATGCGCGGCGATGCAATTCACCACGAGCGGGTGCTCGCCGTACTTGGTGGCAACCTCCACGCCCAACTGCACGTGCGTGCCCTCGTGCTCGTGCGTGAGCACCTTGCCCACGTCATGGAGCAGTGCGCCACGCTTGGCCATGGCCACGTCGAGCCCCAGTTCCGCGGCCATGATGCCGGCCAGCCACGCCACTTCTTTGGAGTGCTGGAGGATGTTCTGCCCGTAGCTGGTACGCCACCGCATGCGCCCCACGAGCTTGATCAGTTCGGGATGGAGGCCGTGCACGCCCGCCTCGTACGCCCCTTCTTCACCGATCTCCACGATTTGCGTGTCCACTTCCCGGCGCGACTTCTCCACCACTTCCTCGATGCGCCCCGGATGGATGCGGCCGTCGGACACGAGCTTCTCGAGCGCCAGGCGCGCCACTTCGCGACGGATGGGATCGAAGCACGACACGACCACCGAATCCGGCGTGTCATCGATGATCACATCCACGCCCGTGGCCAATTCGAAGGCGCGAATGTTCCGGCCCTCGCGGCCGATGATGCGTCCTTTCATCTCGTCGTTCGGCAGCGACACCGCCGACACGGTGCTCTCCGCGGTGTGTTCGGCGGCGATGCGCTGGATGGCGAGGGCCACGATCTTCTTGGCTTCCCGGTCGGCGTTGCGGCGCGCCGTCTCGCGGATCTCGCGAATCCGATTGGCGGCGTCGGCCTGAGCCTCCTCTTCCATGCGGCGGATCAACTCGGCCTTGGCGTCCAGCGCCGAAAGGCCGGCCAGCTGTTCCAGACGGCGGCGCTCCTCGACAATGAGCTTCTCCAACTCACCTTCGCGCTGAGCGACGTTCTTCTCGCGACGGCCGAAATCGCTCTGCCGGCGGCCGAGATCCTTCTCGCGCTGATCGAACGCGTCGAGTTTGCGGTCGAGCAGCGACTCGCGCTCCTCGAGGCGGCGCTCCTCGCGCTCGACCTCCTCGCGGCGGCCGCGCGCGTCCTGCTCGAACGTCTCGCGTAGCTTGATCAGCTCTTCCTTGCCGGCTACGACGGCGCTCTTGCGCAGGTTCTCCGCTTCGCGCTCGGCATCCTCCACGACGCGCTTGGCCAACTGCTGGGCGGTGGCTTCGGCTTCGACCTGGCGCCGTTGCTCGGCGGACCGCCCCAGGCGGCGACCGAAAATGAAAAACGCCGGCGACGCCACGACTACGGCGCCCAGCGCGGCGATGATCGCGATGACGTTCATCTGGGATCTATGCTCCACCGCGGCCAGGAAACCGCGGAATCGGGGGGAGAACCAGCGCCCGCCGAGCGCGCTCCCAGCTCACGTTCCGGCCCCACACCGGCGAAGGGTGTGAAGCGGGCGGAGCTAACTTGCGAGTGCGCTTGCACCTACGGGCGAAGAGGGTACTCGCATCTAACCTACGGGCGCCGAGGAAAAAAGGCAATCCGATTCGTAACGGATCACGCTTGCAATCCCACATTCTTCCCGCGAAACTCCACCCAACCTGCCCAACGAGACGAGTGCGGAATGGATCCGACCGATGTTGCGAGCCCGCGGTACTACCATAAGGTCGTCGACTGTCAGTGGGCCTGCCCGGCCCATACAAACGTTCCTGAATACATCCGGTTGATCGCCCAGGGCCGTTACACCGATTCGTACATGCTCAATCGCATGTCGAACGTGTTCCCCGGCATTCTTGGCCGCACCTGCGATCGCCCCTGCGAACCGGCCTGTCGGCGCGAGCGCGTGGACGGCAAGCCGGTGGCGATCTGCCGTCTGAAACGCGTTGCCGCCGATCTGCGCGACGACATTCACGACCGCCTGCCGGCGGTCCCGGCGGAGAAGAACGGCAAGCGCATCGCGTTCGTCGGGGCCGGACCGGCGTCGCTCACCGTGGCCAACGACCTCATGCCGCTCGGCTATGAGTGCGTGATCTACGAACGACTCACGCAGGCCGGCGGGTTGATGCGCTACAACATTCCCGCGTTCCGCCTTCCCGTGCGGGTGCTCGACGAGGAAGTGGACAACATCCTCGACATGGGAGTGGACATCCGCTACGAGACGCCGGTGTCGAGCCTCAAGGCGTTGCTGGCCGAAGGCTACGACGCGGTGTTCGTGGGCAGCGGCGCGCCCAAGGGCAAGGAACTCGATATTCCGGGCCGCTGGGACACCGACCAGGTGCACATCGGCATCGAGTGGCTGGGCTCGGTGCATTTCGGCCACATCGAGAAGATCGAGCCGCGAGTGTTGATCATCGGCGTGGGCAACACGGCTATGGACTGCTGCCGCACGTCCAAGCGACTGGGTGGCACCGACGTCAAGGTGATCGCGCGCCGCTCGCGCCCCTACTTCAAGGCATCGGCATGGGAGCTGGAGGACGCCGAGGAAGAAGGCGTGGAGATCCTCGAGAACCATGCGCCGAGGCGGTTCGTGATCGAGCAGGGCAAGCTCGTGGGCATGGAGTTCGAACGTCTCGAGTGGTCGGAGCAGGATGGCCGCCAGAAGAGCCGCGTGTTGGACACGGTGGTCATTCCCTGCGACACCGTCATTCTCGCCATCGGCCAGGACAACGCGTTCCCCTGGATCGAGCGCGACATCGGACTCGCGTTCGATCCCAAGTGGGACATGCCGGTGGTGGACCGGCAAACGTTCCAGAGTACCCGGGCCGGCGTGTTCTTCGGCGGCGACGCGGCGTGGGGCCCGGAGAACATCATCTGGGCGGTGGAGCACGGCCACCAGGCGGCGATCTCCATCCACCAGCACTGCCAGGGCGCTCCGGTAACGGAGCGCCCGGCCGACGGGATGAATCTGGTGAGCGCCAAGATGGGCATGCACGCCTGGAGCTACCACAACGACTACAATCCATCGCCGCGGGCGCAGATGCAGCACGAAGCGCTGGTCAAGCGGTTCGCCGACGTGGCGGTTGAGGTGGAGCTGGGATTCACCCCGGAGCAGACGGCGCACGAGGTGCAGCGTTGCCTGAACTGCGACGTCGAGACGGCGTTCACGGCCAACCTGTGCATCGAGTGCGACGCGTGCGTGGACGTCTGTCCCGTGAACTGCCTCACGATCGCCCGCGACGGCAGCGGAGAGGCCGACCTCCGCACCCGTCTCTCCGCACCAGCGCTCAATCCGGACCAGGCGCTGTACGTATCGGGGGCGCTGCCCCAGACCGGCCGGCTGATGGTGAAGGACGAGGACGTCTGCCTGCACTGCGGGCTGTGCGCCGAACGGTGTCCCACCGCGGCGTGGGACATGCAGAAGTTCGATCTGATCAGGGCCTATGCGGGCGGGAGTGCGGCATGAGCGGGGTCAACGATTTCGCGTTCAAGATCGCCACGGTCAATGGCACCGGCTCGGCCAGCGCCAACGGGCTGCTGATGCAGGCGATCTTCCGCATGGGCATCCCGGTGACGGGCAAGAACATCTTCCCGTCGAACATCCAGGGGCTGCCCACCTGGTACGAGATCCGGGTGAGCAAGGACGGATACACGGCGCGGCCCGAGGCGATCGATCTCGTGGTGGCGCTCAACACCTCGACGTACGCCCAGGACGTGGGCGCGGTGCGGCCGGGAGGCTACGTCGCGTACGATTCCACCTGGCCGTTGGATGAATCGCTCGTCCGCGAGGACCTGACGTACCTGGGCGTGCCGTTCGGCCAGATGTGCGTGGAGGCGTTCGAAGGCGATCGCAACCGCACGCTGCTGCGCAACATCGTCTACGCCGGCACCCTGGCGGCGCTGCTCGACATCGACATGGACCTCGTGGGCGAGATGCTGCGCGAGAAGTTCTCCAAGAAGCGGTCGCTGCTCGACGCCAACTTCCGCGCCATGGCGCTGGGCCATGAGTATGCGCTCAAGACCTTCAAGTGCCCGCTGCCCATGCACCTCGAGCGCATGAACGCCACGGCCGGCTCGATCGTCATCGACGGGAATACGGCGGCGGCGCTCGGCTGCGTGTACGCCGGCGCCACGGTGGGCGCCTGGTATCCGATCACGCCATCCACGTCGCTCATGGAGGCGTTCAAGGGATTCTGCGAGAAGTACCGCAAAGACCCAGTGACCGGCGAACGGAAGTACGCCATGATCCAGGCCGAGGACGAACTGGCAGCGGCCGGGATGGTGATCGGCGCCGGCTGGGCCGGCGCGCGGTCGTTCACCTCGACCGCCGGCCCCGGCATCTCGCTGATGGAGGAGTTCATCGGCCTCGCTTACTACGGCGAGGTTCCAGGAGTATTCTTTGATGTCCAGCGTACGGGGCCGTCCACCGGGATGCCCACGCGCACCCAGCAGGGCGACCTGATGGCGGTGGCCTACGCGTCGCACGGCGACACCAAGCACATCGCGCTCTATCCGTCTGACCCGGCCGAGTGCTTCACCATGGCCCGGGACGCGTTCGACCTGGCCGAGCGGTTCCAGACGCCGGTGTTCGTGATGTCGGACCTCGACATCGGCATGAACGACTGGATGGTGCCGCGCCTCACCTGGGACGACACCTACCGGCCCGACCGCGGCAAGGTGCTGACGGCCGACCAACTGGCCATGATCAAGAAGTTCTGGCGCTACCAGGACGTGGACGGCGACGGCATTGCCGCCCGTACGCTCCCCGGCGTGAACGCCAAGGGCGCCTACTTCACCCGCGGCTCGGGCCACGACCAGAACGCGGCCTACACCGAGGACGCCGATGCCTATCAGCAAGTGGTGGACCGGATCGCCCGCAAGATCAACGGCGCCGCCCGGTCCGTGCCGGCACCCGAATTCCACCGTCAGGAGGGCGCCGCCGTCGGTATCGTCTCCATCGGCGGCTGTCACTCCGCGGTGCTCGAGGCCGTGGACCGGCTCCGGGCCCAGGGCGTGCCGGTGAACTACATGCGCGTGCGCGGGTTCCCGTTCGACACGCCAGTCGTCGATTTTCTCAACGAGCACGAAATCGTGTTCGTGGTGGAGCAGAACCGCGACGCCCAGTTGCGCGCCATGCTCGCGATCGAGACCGGCGTGCCTCGCGACCACATGACCCCCATTCTCGACTACGGCGGACTGCCCCTCACCGCGCAGCGCGTGGTGGGCGCCGTGACCGCGCACCTCCAGGGAGCGGCTGTATGACGTCCATCGCCAAACCACCGGTCACCCACCCGTCGCTGCCCAAGAACGCGCTGGGCCTTACCCGGCGCGATTACGAAGGCACGATGTCCACCCTGTGCGCCGGGTGCGGCCACGACTCGATCACCGCCGCCATCATCCAGGCGTTCTGGGAACTCGACGTGCCGCCGCACCGCGCCGCCAAGATGAGCGGCATCGGGTGCTCGTCCAAGACCACGGCGTACTTCATGCGCCAGTCGCACGGGTTCAACGGCGTGCACGGCCGCATGCCCGCGCTCACTACGGGCGCCAACGCGGCCAACGGCACCCTGACCTATATCGGCATCTCCGGCGACGGCGACTCGCTGTCCATTGGGCTCGGCCAGTTCTGCCACGCCATCCGCCGCAACGTGAACATGCTGTATGTGCTCGAGAACAACGGAGTATACGGGCTCACCAAAGGGCAGTTCTCGGCGTCGGCAGACGTCGGCTCCACGTCCAAGAAGGGCGAGGCGAACGAGCTACCACCCATCGATCCCGTACTGCTCGCCCTGAGCCTGGGCGCGACGTTCGTGGCCCGCGGCTTCTCGGGCGACAAGGAACACCTGGTGCCGATGCTCAAGGCCGGGCTCACGCACAATGGGTTCGGGTTCATCGACGTCATCTCGCCATGCGTCAGCTTCAACGACCACGTCGGGTCCACCAAGAGCTACCGATACACCCGGGAGCACTACGAGGAGTTGGCGCCCGTGGACTTCGTCCCCATGCGCAAGGAGATCAAGGCGCCGGAGGGAGCCGGGCAGGCCATGTCAGTGACGATGCACGACGGCAGCGTGGTGCGCTTCCGCAAGACCGGCGAGAACTACGACCCGACGAACCGCGACGGCGCCTACGAACACGTACGGGAGCATCAGCGCCGCGGCGAGGTCGTGACCGGGCTCCTGTACATCGACGAGAGAAGCCAGGACATGCACGCCGTGAACCACACCGTCGCCCAGCCACTGGTGGATCTTCCGTACGCCGAGTTGTGCCCGGGCAACGCGGCGTTGCAGACGCTGATGGACGACTACCGGTAGGATCCGTGCGCCGGCTGGCCACGCCCCGCGCGCGTCGGTGCGCCGCGCGCGCGCATTCGGGGCTGGTCAGGCTCGTGGCCACGGTCGTGGCCAGGCGCGTCGTGCCAGCCATGGAGCACGTGCTCCGGTTCCGGCAGGTGTTCGACGCTTCGGGGCAACACATGCTCCAACAGCGCACCCGTCTGGTCGGAGGCAGCGGGCAACGCCCGTTTGGCGCCGCCGCGACGGCCAAGGATTTCGACGGAAACACCGGCGCGAACCATACGAGTTTGGCTTGAGTCGCGAGATCACCCGCCCGGCCGCAGCCGGATCGGCACCCCGTGTCGCTGCAGCAGATCGAGCCCCGTCTGGAGCACGTACCGGATCGGGCTCGCTTCGTTGGCGTCGGCGTCGAACACCCAGAACGGCGCCTCGTCGCCATAGGCCGGATAGAACCGGGCGTGCGCATCCGCCTGGTCCAACGGCACGCGCGCCAGCGGCATCTCGGCCGACATCGGCATGGCCACGTACAGCGACACGCTCAGGTAGGGACGATACGTCAGGTCGCGCGTGCGATCGGTCATCGGCTCGCGCGCGGCGTCCAGCAAAGTCGCGACGTCGGTGCTGTCGGTGAGCGCGATGCGGGCCACCAGTCGGTCGCCGGAAAAGATCGCCACACGATACTTGGGCGGCGCGCCACGCCCCGCCCCGAGCGTGGCAAGAAGGACGACCGCCGGCCCCAAGAAGCGGCGCACCACGCGCATCACATTCCCCGCTTGGCGGGCGGCAGCCACCGCCGCACGTCGGCGCTCAGCGCGTTCATCGAGGCCGCCATTGCTTCGCCGCCCTCGCGCGCCTCGAACAACTCGTTCGTGATCTGCAGGGCGGCCAGGATCGCCGCCCGCTGCGCGTCCAGCCCCTTGCCGCCGTGCATGACCGCGCGAATGGCGTCGTCCAGATACTTGGCAATGGCTTTGGTCTGCTCCGGCGGCACGTCGCTGCGAATCGTGTACTCCTCGCCGAGGATGAAGACCTTCACCGACTGTTTGGCTCCGCTCATCGCGTCCCCCGGGTCTGCGCCTGCTGCCGCAAGAAGTGCACGCGGTCGAGCATCACCTTCGACCGCTCCTTGGCCTTCTCCAGCCGGTCGCGCAGCTTGGCGTTCTCGCGCTCCACTTTCGCAATCTTCTCGGCGAGCTTCGGTCGCACCGGGCCGTCCCCGCCGGCCGACTCCAACTCCTTGAGCCGCGCCTCCGCCAGCAGCGCGCGGCGCCGCATGGACGCCAGTTCATCGCCCAGATTGCGCACCAGCGGTTCGAGCTCGCCGAGGGCGGCGACCTCAGGACGTTCGCGGTCGGACATGCAGCTCCTGGTCGAGTACGCTGAGGATCTTGGCCCGGCGACCCTCGATTTCCTTATCGCGTAGAGTGCGCTCCGGATGCCGGAACGTCAACCGCCAGGCCAGGCTGCGCGTGCCATCGGGGATCCCCTTGCCGGTGTACTCGTCGAACAGCCGGAGTTGTTCGAGGAGGTCGCCAGCGGTGGCGCGGATACTACCCTCGACCTGGGCCGCGGTCACGGCCTCTGGCACCACGAGGGCCAGGTCGAACTCCGCGGCCGGTGTGGTGGGCACTGGCCGGTACGCCGGCCAGTGGCGCAACGGCTGCCCCGGCCCGGAACCGTGCGCGTTGTGCCCCGGGGCCGCCACCGGAGCGTTGGCCATCTCGGCCAACTCCACTTCCACCCCGAACGCGGGGGCCGCCCAGACCGGTGCGTCGAGCGGCACGTGCCGCACGCCCCCGATGTCACGTCCGTCCGCGAGCACGCGCCAGAGCCAGCCGTCGCCGGCTGCCTCGAGTTCTACCGCGGCCGCGGGATGGGCCGAGCGCGCCATGCGTTCCGCGATCGCCCTGGCGTCCCATTCGTCGAATCGCTCCCCTTTGGCCGACGCGAAGTGCTCGGGATGCCGGTCGCCCATCACCAGCGCCCCCACACGTACCATTTCGGAGGGCATCGCCGAGGCCCGGGGCATGAACACCGAGCCGATCTCGAACAGCCGCACCGTGCCCTGCATCTGCGCCAGATTGTCCTCGGCGCGGCGGGCAAGCGAGTCGAGGATGTCGCGCCGCAGGTACGGCTCATCGTCAGCCAGCGGGTTGGCGACGCGGACGTAGCCAATGCCGCCGTCGTCCCCGCGGGTGAACGGCATCGGACGGGCTTCGAGCAGGCCGAGCGATACCATTGCTTCGCGCACCCGCGCCGCCTGCACCCAGATCGGATCGTCCGGCGAGTTCCCGGGCCGGAAGGGGCGGATCTCGGTGGGGAACCAGTCGTAGCCGCGAAGCCGCGCGATTTCCTCGATCACATCGATCTCGCCCACGATGTCGGCGCGCCACGAAGGCGCCACCACGCGCAGCTCGCCATCGCCTTCCTCGGTGTCCACCGTGAACCCGATGGCGGACAGGCGCG
>Ga0307372_10008752_pt1 | contig 14154 bp, 11 predicted proteins | sample OX1MG_FD_202533 | JGI IMG/M metagenome (GOLD analysis project Ga0307372, IMG submission 202533) | Soil microbial communities from Risofladan, Vaasa, Finland - OX-1 | ecosystem: Environmental > Terrestrial > Soil > Coastal area > Acid sulfate soil | place: Finland: Risofladan, Vaasa | collected...
TGGGCTTCGGGCTCGAAGTACCACCTGCTCTCTTCGGTGCGCGCGAGCGCCCAGATGATCAGTTACGAGGCGGCCCTCGGGATGACGATCGTGACGGTCATCTTGGTGACAGGGTCGTTGTCGACCCATGACATCGTCACGTCCCAGGCGCACGGCATCTGGCACTGGAACCTGATCCGCCTCGGCTTCATTCCTTTTGGCGTGTTCTTGATCGCGATCACCGCAGAGTTGGGTCGCCCGCCCTTTGACGTGGTTGAGGCCGAGAGCGAGTTGGTCGGCGGCTACGCGACGGAGTATTCGTCCCTGCGTTTCGCTTTGTTCTACTTGGCCGAGTTCATGAACACGATCACCATGTCGGCGATCATCGTCACGCTCTTCTTCGGGGGGCCGGCGGGATGGATCCCGCCGGTGGCCCACCTGAAGTGGGTTTTTCCGATTCTTTGGTTCCTCGTCAAGACCACCGGCTTCGCCTTTTGCTACATCTGGTTCCGCGCGGCGCTCCCGCGCTTTCGCTACGACCAGGTCATGGACCTTGGCTGGAAACGTCTGATCCCGCTCAGTTTGGGCTGGATGCTGGTCGTCGCGGGCTTTTTGATCAAGCCCGCGTGGGGGCTCGTCATGGCCGCGTTGGTCTTGTTGGCCTCGGTTTTCCTGGGCCGGGCCTTCGAACTCGGATACGGCCGCGAGATTGGACCCGACTCGGTGCTCGCCCCGATTGGCCGGCGCCCTTTGCCAGGTGAGGTGCTGCGCCAGATGACCGACGAAGAAGGGGCGTAATGGCAAAGGGCCTCGACTTCTTTGGTGGTTTCAAACTGACCTTCCAGCACCTCACACGTCCTCGAGTCACGGTGAGCTACCCCCAAGCCAAGCGGCCCAAGCAGCCACGCCAGCACGGGCGCCACGTTCTCAACCGCTACGAAGACGGCATGGAGAAGTGCATCGGTTGCGAACTGTGCGCGGGCGTGTGCCCCGCCAACTGCATCTACGTTCGAGGTCTTGACAATCCGCCCGATCACCCCGTGAGCCCGGGCGAGCGCTACGGCTATGTCTACGAGATCAACTACCTTCGCTGCATCCACTGCGACCTGTGCGTCGAGGCGTGTCCGACCCAAGCAATTACCGAGTCAAAGATGTTCGAGTTCTCCTTCACGAACCGCTCCGACGCGATTTACACCAAGGCGGAACTGGTCGTCGACGATCAAGGGTTCCCCAAGCGTTTGCCCTGGGAGGACTGGCGCGAGGGTGAGGCGGCGATGACGGGTGGCTGGATGCGCGCGACCTCGCCGTCGGGTGACGCGGCCTACGAGGGCGTCGTGCAGTGGACGGGCGACTTGGGCGTGGGCGTGCGCGCCGCGGAAGCGGGGCAAAACGAAGGCCGCGACGACGAAGCCACCGGGACCAAGGCCCTTCGTCGAGTGTTCGCCAAGCACCTCACCCCCGACGACGTGCCTGGTGACCTTCGAGGGATCGCCGGCAAGCTCAATGAACTGAAGGCCAAGTTGCCCAAGCGGCCCAGGTCGGCGCCGTGATCGCCGCGACCTACACCACCGCCGGCGTGCTCGTCTTCGTGACCGCCGCCACGTTGATACTCGTCGGCGCCCTCAGCGTCATCATGGTGAAGAATCCGGTGCACGCCGCGATATCGCTCATCGTCACGCTCTTTGGCGTGGCCGTGGCCTTCGTTGCTCAGTCGGCTGACTTCTTGGCGGCCGTGCAGATCATCGTGTACGCCGGGGCCATCGTCGTCCTCTTTCTTTTCGTCATCATGTTCCTTGGGGTCGATCGTCGAGAGGGTGTGCGCGTCGATCCACTCGTGGGTCAACGCCCCTTCGCCCTGGTCGGCGTCGTGATCACGGTCGCGGGACTGGTGACTTTGATGGCCCGCTCGCACTGGGTGACCGGCGCGACGTCGGTCGCCAATGGCGGCAAGGGTCTGGCCGCGGGACAGTACAACGTTCGCCAACTGGGCACCGCGGTCTTCACGACGTACCTCTTCGCCTTTGAAGCCACCGCCGTTTTGCTCATCATCGCGGTCGTGGGCGCGGTGCTGCTGGCGCGGCGCGAACGACGAGCGGACGAACTCACCGACGACGGCGAAGAAGTGGAGGTGGCCCCGTGAACGTTCCCGCTGCTTGGTATCTGGTCCTCGGGGCGCTGCTCTTTGGCATTGGCGCTTACGGACTCTTGACTCGACGCAGTGCGTTGATCATGTTCATGTGCATCGAACTCATGCTCAACGCCGTCAACCTCACGTTCGTGACCTTCTCGCGCACGTTGGGCGATATCGCCGGACAGGCCAGCGTCTTTTTCGTGATGGTCGTGGCCGCCGCGGAAGTCACGGTCGGACTGGGCATCGTCGTGGCGATCTTTCGCCGGCGCGCCTCGACGTCGGTCGATGAACTCTCGGAGTTGCACGGCTAATGGCAACGCTCGCGACCCTCATCCTCCTGCTACCCCTCATGGGTTTCATCTTCGTGCTGAGCGCCGGGCGAAGCCAGTCCGAGCGCGCCATCGGCCTGGTGGCCACGGGCGTCGTCGCGGCGAGTTTCGTCGCTTCGGTCGTGGCGTTCTTCGTCATGATCCACCACGCCACTCGCGAGGTCACCGTTCATCTCTTTACGTGGTTCGACGCGGGCTCCCTGCACGTCTCGGTCGCGCTGCTGGTCGACCCGCTTTCCATCACGATGTGTCTTTTCGTCACGGGGATTTCGGCGCTGATCCACCTCTATTCCACGGGCTACATGCATGGCGAGAAGGACTTTCGCAAATTCTTCCTGTACCTCAATCTCTTCGTGTTTTCGATGTTGACGTTGGTGTTGGCGAACAACTTGGTGTTGACCTTCGTGGGATGGGAAGGCGTGGGCGCTTGCTCCTATTGGCTCGTGAGCTACTACTTCGACCGCGACAGTGCGGCATCGGCGGGCAAGAAGGCGTTCCTTTACAACCGCGTGGGCGACCTCGGCCTGCTCTACGCGATGTTCCTGCTCTTCAATCACTTGCACACGCTGAACTACCTCGACCTCTTTCGGCGCGTGGGATCGCTCTCCACGTCCACCGCGACCGTGGTCGTGCTGGCTCTTTTGTTGGCCGCGACCGGCAAGAGTGCTCAGATTCCGCTCTTTAACTGGCTGCCCGACGCCATGGAGGGCCCGACGCCGGTGTCGGCGCTCATTCACGCGGCCACCATGGTCACCGCTGGTGTCTATCTGCTCGTACGCATGTCACCGGTGCTGGCTCTTTCGTCGAGCGGTCGTTTGACGATCGCGGTCATCGGTGGTGTGACGGCGTTCGTCGCCGCGACGATCGCGACGTCGCAAAAGGACATCAAGAAGGTGTTGGCCTTCTCGACGGTCTCGCAAATTGGCTACATGGTCCTCGCGGTCGGGGTAGGCGCCTACAGCGCCGCCATCTTCTTGATGGTCGCCCACGCGTTCTTCAAGGCGCTGCTCTTCTTGGGCTCAGGATCGGTGATCCACGCGCTCAACGGCGAACAAGACATGCGAAAGATGGGCGCGCTGCAAAAGTACCTGCCGCTCACGTTTCCCACGTTCCTGATCGGCTGGCTCGCCATTTCCGGCGTGCCGCCCTTCGCCGGATTCTGGGCCAAGGGTGACGTGCTGAGCAACGCGTACAGCCACCAAAAGATCCTTTGGCTGCTGGGCCTCGTGACGGCGATCTTGACCGCGTACTACATGAGTCGACTCTTCGTCTTGACCTTCCGGGGCAACGAACGCTTTCGCGAGGTGACCAAAGGCCACGACCCTCACGAGTCTCCGTGGTCGATGACGACGCCGCTCATCGTGTTGGCGGTCTTGTCAATCCTTGGTGGGCTCTTGGACCTGCCCTGGGCCCACGGGCACTCGTTAGCGACCTTCCTCGCGCCGACGTTTGGTTACGTCGCGCCGAGCGCGGCGCTGTCGACGATGACCCAGTGGGGACTTGGCATCGTCGATTTCGCGGCGGCCATCATCGGCCTCTCGGCGGCCTTTACGATCTGGCGAGATCGGGTCAGTTCAAAGCGTTTCGAACCGACGTTCTTCGAGCGGGTTTGGTACTGGGACGACGCGTACGACGCGGCCATCGGACGCCCGTTGGCGCACGCGGCGCTTTTTAGCAACGACGTGATCGAACCGCGCGTTCTCGATGGCGCCGTGGCGGGCGTCGCGGGTTCGATACGGCGAAGCGCCGTGGGGCTGCGCAAGGTGCAGTCGGGATTCGTGCGCCAGTACGGCCTGGCCATGGTGCTCGGCACCGCGGTGATCGTGGTCTATCTCGTGGCGAGGGTGGGTTAGATGCATTCGTCGTGGTGGATCAGTGCGCTGCTCTTCGTCCCGTTGCTCGGGGCGGGCGCGGCGATGCTCACGCGGCGAAGTGGCCGCAGCTACTCGGTCGCGTTCGTGACCGCGACGCTCGAGCTGGTGCTCTCGTTGATCGTGGCGCTTCTCTACAACCCCCACGTGTCCGGGATGGGCACCTTCGATTTTGCGACCCGCCACGTCCTCTCGGCGCCCTTCGGGCTGGCCTACGACGTTTCCGTGGACGGCATCTCGGTGTTGATGGTCGTGCTGACCGCCCTGGTGGTGTTCGTGGCGCTGGCCGGCGCGCGCGAGCGTCGACGCGAGGCGAGCTTCGTGACGTGGCTCTTGCTCTTGACGTCCTTCACGATGGGTAGTTTTCTCTCGCACGACCTGCTCGAGTTCTTCATTTTCTTTGAACTCACGCTCGTGCCGTGCTACTTCATCATCTCGCAGTGGGGTGGCGCCGAGCGTTCCCGAGCGGCGCTCAAGTTCTTCATCTACACCTTTAGCGGTTCGGCCTTCCTCTTCGCGGGTCTGTTGTATCTGGGCTTCGCGCACCAGCACGCGACCGGCGGGGCGCTCACCTTCGCCTACGCGTCGCTCGCCGCCACGCACCTCAGCTCGTCGACCAGCGTGTGGCTCTTCGTGGCCTTCGCGATCGCTTTCGGGGTGAAGGCCCCGATTTGGCCGCTGCACACCTGGTCGCCGCTGACCTACGCCGAAGCGCCCACGGCGGGTTCTATTGAGCTCTCGGCCCTGCTGGCCAAGCTCGGCACGTACGGACTCTTGCGCTTTGGCGTGGGGCTCTTCCCGGCGGCGCTCGCGAGCGTGCGCCCGTACCTCATGACGCTGGCCGTGATCTCCATCCTCTACGGGTCTCTCGTCGCGTGCGCCACGCCTGACCTCAAGCGGCTCATCGCCTACTCTTCGCTCGCCCAGATGGGCTTCATCACCCTGGGTGTCATGACCGGATCAAAGATCGCGATGATCGGCGCGATCTTGTTGATGTTCAACCACGGCGTGATCACGATCGGCTTCTTCTTGCTCGTGGGCTTCCTCGAGCAACGCCGGGGCACTTTTTCCATTCGCGACCTGCGCGGACTGCAGGGTCCCGCGCCCGTGATGGCCGCGCTCTTCACCGTCGTGATGATGGCTTCGATTGGCCTGCCGGGACTCTCGGGCTTCATCAGTGAGTACTTCATCTTGATCGGCACTTTTGCGACGCACACGTGGTGGGGCGTCGTGGGGGCGCTCGGCGTGGTCGCCGCCGCCGCCTATCTGCTCTGGGCCTACCAGCGCGTCTTCCACGGCGCGAGCGACGCGGCCAACGAGGCGGTCAGTGACGTGACCACCCGCGAGCGCTGGGTGATGGTGCCGATCGTCGTGTTGATCGTCGTCCTGGGAGTCTTTCCCAAGCCCGTCATCGACCGGATTTCGCCCTCGGTGAACCAACTCATCGTGCACGTGGCGCCCGCGGGGGTCTCCAAGTGAATTTGACGATTCCTTCGATTCACTACCTGGCACTGTTGCCGATTTTGATCTTCTTTGGTGCGGCCGTGGTGCTGGTGGTCGTGTCGGCGCTCGCTTCGAAGAGGCTGGGCACCAACGTCGCGACCGCGACGACCGTGCTGGCCTGCGTCGCGGTGCTCGTCGTCAATTTTCTTCAGTGGTCGTACGTGGCCCACCACGGGGCCACGACGACGATCGCTGACGCACTCGTCCTCGACGGCTTCGCGGTCGTGGCCACGTCGGTGATCGCGTTTGGTCTTTTGCTCTGCGCTTTGGTCGCTCACGACTGGGCGAAACGCGAGCGGATCTCGGGCGTGGACTATCACGTGCTCGCCCTCGCGGCGAGCACGGGCGCCATGGTGATGGCCCAGGCCAACGACCTCGTCGTGATCTTCTTGGGACTCGAGATGCTCTCCATCGGGCTTTACGTGCTCGTCGCCTTTGACCGGCATCGCGCCGCGTCGTCGGAGGCGGCGTTGAAGTACTTCTTGCTCGGCGGCTTCGCGTCGGCGATCTTCATCTACGGCGCGGCGCTCGTCTACGGCGCCACGGGATCGACGAACGTCTCGTCCATTGGCTACTTCTTGGGGTCGAACGTGGTGCTGCGACCGGGGTTGCTCTACGCGGGCGGGGCGTTGTTGTTGATCGGCTTCGCCTTCAAAGTCGCCGCCGTCCCCTTTCACCTCTGGTCGCCCGACGTCTACCAGGGCGCCCCGACGCCCGTCACGGGATTCATGGCGTCCATCGTCAAGGTGGGCGCCTTCGCCGCGCTGGTGCGCGTGCTCTTGTCGGGGCTCGGGACCCAGATGGACACGTGGCGCCCGATTCTTTGGGTGCTGATCGTGTTGACCTCGCTGTTGGGAGCCAGCCTCGCGCTCGTCCAGCGCGACGTGAAACGACTCCTGGCGTACTCGTCGATCAACCAGGCCGGATTCATGTTGTTGGGCGTGTGGAGCGCCAGCGCGCGCGGCGTCGCGGGCACGCTGTTCTACGTCACGACGTACGCCCCGATCGTGATCGCGACGTTCGCCATCGTGACGCTGGTGGGCGGCGTGGGCGACGAGCATCACTCGATCGAGCACTACCGGGGCCTCGCGCGTCGTCAGCCCTGGCTGGGCGCGGCGCTGGTCGTGCTGCTGCTCAGCCAGCTCGGGGCGCCCCTGACGGTCGGTTTCTACGCGAAATACGCGGTGCTCGTCGGGGCGGTGGACGCCGGTGGCGGGGCCCTGGCCCTGATCGCCCTGCTCAGTGCCGCCATCGCGGCGTACTTCTACTTGCGCTTTGCCATGACGCTCTATGAAGAAAGCGACGACGACGCCACGGCGCGTGTCGTCGTGCCTCGCGCCAGTTTCGTGGTGATCACGGTCGGCGTGGTCGTGGCGATCCTCTTTGGGATCTGGCCCGGTCCGATCGCGACCTGGGCCCAGCACGCCACCTTGCTCTTCCTGCCATGAGCAGGGTCGCGGTCGCGACCTGCGCGGGAGAAAACGTTGACCCCGACAGCCCGTTGCTCCTCGACGCTCTGGCGGCCGAGGGTCTCGACGGTGAACTGTGTGTCTGGGACGATGCGCGCGTGCGCTGGGGCGACTTCGACCTCGTCGTGATCCGCTCCACCTGGGACTACACGGCGCGACGTCAGGCGTTTTTGGACTGGGCCCGCAGCATCGAACGACTGGTCAACCCGTTTTCGGTCATCGAGTACTCAAGTGACAAGCACTACTTGGCGGACCTCGCGGCCAAGGACGTTTTGGTCGTTGACTCCCAGTTTTGCGACGTCGGTTCGGCGCCGCAGTTCCCCGAGGGCGACTTCGTCGTGAAGCCCTGTGTCGGGGCGGGTTCCATGGGAGCCGAGCGCTACCGCGCACGCGAACACGCACGCGCGCGCGAGCACGTCGAGCGCCTGCACGCCGGCGGTTTCGACGCCCTCATCCAGCCCTACGTGGATTCAATCGACCGGTGGGGCGAACGAGCGCTCGTTTTCATCGACGGGCGCTTCTCGCACGCGATGACCAAGGGGGCGATGTTGAACGTCACCCAACTCGATCGAAACGCCCTCTACCGCCGCGAGCAGATGTCGCGAAGCGCCGCCGAAGCCGACGCGCTCGCCGCCGCCGAGCGCGCGCTTGACGCGGGCGGTTTTTCGGATCTGCTCTACGCGCGCGTCGACCTGGTCCGGACCACCAACGGGTGGGCGTTGATGGAGCTCGAACTCGTCGAGCCGTCGCTCTTCTTGTCGTACGACGAAGCGGCGCCGCGGCGCCTCGCCGACGCGATTCGCGCTCGCCTGACGCCGAGCGCTTAGGGCGCGACGACGTCCTTGCGCGTCTCGTCCTGGCTGGTGCGCGCCGCGGCGAGCACCTCGGCGGGCACGACCGTGCCCGGTCGATTCGACGGATCGTTGGCGAGCAGTCGCCCGATGACAGGGATTTCGGTGAGCGACTCGGCGCGAAGTATCGCCGCCGCGACGGGCACGAAGCTCTCGGCGGCGGGGTAGACGAAGTAGCGCGGCAGCCACTGGGGCAGATATTTCGCGTTGAAGGTCCATAATGACTCGATGGGCAAGATGCCCGAGAGGCGCTTGAGGGCCCAGCGCTCCACGCGGGTGAAGGCCCCATCGCCACGCTCACCGTCGAGAACTGATCGAAAGGCCGCGAAGTTGAGACTCAAGCCGCGCGCGCCCTGGGTGCGTAGGTATTCAATAGTCGAACACAGCGCGAAGTCGATAAGTCCGTTGGGATGCTCGCCGGGGTCGCGGCGCATGAGGTCGAGCGAATAGCCGTTGATGGCGGGCGAGGGGACGAACTGACACACCGACGCCGCGCGGCCGTCGGGACCCGTCACGACGGTGAGGAGCAGTCCCTTGTCCTTCGGGTCAAAGAGCCGACCGAGCATCATCGAAAAGCCTCGTTCGCCCTCGCCGCGGCGCAGCATCGAAATCAACTCCAAGATCTGCGTGACGCGCGCGGGATCGATCGTGGCGGGGTCGAGGAACTCCACGCGATACCCGTGGCGCGCCAGCCGGGTGCAGGCTTGGCGCAGCCCCTTCATCTTGCCGCCCTCGAGGGAGAAGGTCTGGCAGTTCACGATTGCTTCGTCGCCCATGTACAAGTAGTGCAGACCGGCCGCGTGATAGATCGGCAGCCAGTCTTCACCGGCGCCCATCACTCCAATGGTCCAGCCTCGCGCTTCGGCGTAGGCCCGAAATGCGCTGAACGCCTCGGAGCGCTCCGCCTCAGGGCCGATGGGGTCAGGTGAGATCAAGGCGACGCCGCCGTAGACGGCGTAGGCGACGAGCGAGTCACGAAAGAAGAAGAACTGCTTGTCATCGCGCAACGCGAAGTAGTCGAGCGTTCCGCGCCCGTGGCGGCGAACGATTTCTCGCGCGCGCAGTTCGGCGATTCGCCGCTCAGTGCTTCGTGCGGGATGCGAGAGTCGTCGATCGACCACGGGTCGCGTGAGCAGGTAGAGGCTCGAAATCACGAGCGACACGCCTACGGTGAGCAACGTCGGGTCGACGAAGTCGTCGACGCCCTCGGGCAGGGTGATGTTGTACTGACCGAGGAGCCGTTCGACGCAGGCCATGAAGATGATGCCCACGTTGGGCATGGGCGTACGGCGACTCGCCTCGATACCCAAGGTCGCTGCCACGACCGTCGCCAGGGCGACGAGCGCGAGTCTCGGTAGCGCGGAGCGCACGCTCGAGCGGTCGGTCGAGGCTTCGAAATCGTGGCGCCGCACCACCAACAAAGCCAGAATCGCCGCGGCGATCAGGGACGAAATAACCGTTCCGCCGCGCGCGACGTGCGCGACGGTCGTGACCGAGAGCAGGCACACGGCGAGAAACCACGCGCGCCGTTGACCCCGTCGAACGCCTCGCGCCAGCATGATGAAGGAGAGACCCGCGACCGCGGTCAGGGCCGCGGCGGACTGGGCGACCCCGAGGGGCAGCACCGAGAGCACGGTGTGTAATCGACCCCGCAACGGCGTGATCGCCGTCACGACCACGTTGAGCAGACCGTCGAGAAAAATGAGTCCGCTCGCCCAACGGCGAACGGCGCGGCGCCGGCGCTGCTCCTGGAGACGCGTGGCGTCGATCGGGAAGGGATTTCCCGTGGGCCACGAGCCCACGGTCGTCGTGTGTTGGGTCGGCGCGGGCTGGACGGGGGCCGACGCGAGCAGTCGCTCGATGAAGCGTCGATAGGGGCGCTTCGTCTCGCCCGCGAAGAGGCGCACTTGAACGGTGCTACTCGCCTCAATCTCCACCACGCCCAGGCGATCGACCGAAGCGAAGATCGGTGGCAAGCCAAAGTGGCCCCGGTGCTCGACGATGACGGTGCGCGACGGACCCGGCGCCGCGCACACGCCGCGGTCGAGGAACGCGAGGGCCGGTCGAGGGGTACCGCCGATCACCGCCCCGGCTCCGCCTCGATCGGCGACCCGACGCGCGTATTCGACGGCGTCGACGTCGTCGACGCGGGTGATCGCGAGGGGTTCGCTGAGATCCGGCACGCTCGCACTTCGCGCGTCTCGATCGAATCGGCGTCGTACGACGAGTCCGGCGACGCCGGCGACCGCCGCTTCGACACCGCCGATGACGATGAGATTCACGAGGAGACCGGCCCAGAAGCCCCGGACGCGGAAGATCTCGACCTCGAAGCGGTGGTGGATCACGTGTCCAAAGATCGTGACGAGCGAACTCCAAAAATTCACGACCCCGACGACCACGAGCGGCAGCCAGAGCCAGGGCGCGAGGCGGCGATAGAGGACCCGCGACGCGACGAAGCGCGCCAGTGCGTTGGGATCTTCGAGTCGGTCGGCGTCGGCGCGATCGTTGGAGTCGGCGCGCGTGACGTCGAGGTCGTACGAACCGGCCGCGACCGCGAGGTCACGAGTGCCGTTGGCCGTGGCGACTTGCAAGATCACGTCGCGCGCGACGCTGACGCCAATACCCGAGAGGACCTCCTGGGCGCCGACGTGCACGGCGAGTTCCGCGTCGTCGCTGCCGGGCAGGACGACGACGCGACGTCCCTCAACGCTGAGGAAACGCTCGATGACCTCGACGAGAGCGGGCAGGGCGGCCAGGGTCGCGGCCACGAATTTGGCCATGTCCGAAGTCGAATCGGGGTGGAAGAGATTGCCGGCCACGATGACGACGGCCCTGTCATCGACGTCGTCGAGGAGGTCGATGAACTCGCGAACGGATCGCCGTGACGTCTCGCTGGTGGGCGACAGCGAGAGGTCACTGACCACGTAGACGTGCTGCCCAAAGGGAATCGGGAGCGTCAGTCGACCGGTCGCTACCACGAGGTCTAGTCTCGCAGACAAAGCGCCTCGTGAATCTCGGGAGATCCAACAGCACCAATGACGCACGAGCCCATTGACGAGAACTGGCGCTGGCGCGAGGAATCACCCGCCCCGCCAGGTCCGGTGGTCATCTTTGATATCGACGGCGTGTTGGCGGACGCGGCGGGCCGCCAGCATTTTCTCGACTGGGGAGACTGGAAGGCCTTCTTTGAAGCCTGCGGTGACGATCCCGTGATTGAGGAGATCGAACGACTGCTCGAACTGTTGAACGAGGATCTGTTGATTGTCTTGGTGACCGCTCGGCCGCGTCGGGTACAGCCCCACACGCTCGCGTGGCTGGAGCGTTACGGCCTTCGCTGGGACTTGCTCGTGATGCGTGACTACGGCGACTACTCCGGCACCGACGTCTTCAAGCGCGAGGTCCTGCGTGAGCTGCGTGTGCGCGAGTACGACGTTCGCTTGGCCCTGGACGACGACCCGAAAAATCACGCCATGTACGTCAGTGAGGGCGTGCCGTGTATCTATATCCATTCCGGGTACTACCTGTAGTCACGTATCGGTGCGAACCCCTAAGCATCGGAACCTTACGACGAGGCGAGCACCTCGAGCGCGGCTCGACGACCCGAACCGATGGAGGCGGGAACGCCCACGCCGTCGTAGGTCATCCCGGCCAAATGCACCCCGAGTTCACGAGCCGCGTGGCGAGCGTTCGTCACGAGCTGGTCGTGGCCGACGTAGTACTGAGGCAGCGACGAGGGCCAGCGCTGCACGCGTGCTTCTAGCGAACGCCCGACCCCCGCCAGCAGCGTGGCGAGTTCGGCGTAGACGCGCGCGACCAGGTCGTCGTCGCTGAGGGTCTGCCAGCGCGCGTCGTCGATGCGCCCAACGTGCGCGCGCACGAGCACCCCAGCGTCGCTGGCGAGATAGGGCCACTTGCGGTCGAGGAAGGTCAGCGCCGTCACCATCATCGATCCCTCGCCGCTCCAGGGAGTTTGCAGCGGTACGAGTACCCCGGTGCCCGCGGGCAACTCCGTTGATTCGAGGGCGAACGTGATCATCGCCGCCCCCGCGCACTCGACGCGCTCGAGCGCCGCCAGATCGGGGTGATAGCGGCCCACCAGGGCGCCCGTCGTGTTCGCGGGCGTGGCCAGAATGACGGCGTTAGCGGGCGTCGTGGTCGTGGCGGCGTCGACCTCAAAGGGGTAGCTGCCCGCGGGCGTGCGACGAAGCGCCGTCACGGTCACACCCGTACGAATGACGACGCCGCGCTCGCGGAGTCTCTCGGCGAGCGTGAGGGGAAGCGAGCCGAGCCCGCCGCGCAAGGTGTAAAAGAGTGGGGTCGGCGAGTCGCTCGGTGTACTCGCCGGCGCGGGCGCCACTGCGCGAAGCGCCTTCATCAGCGAACCGCCCTTGCGGGCGGCGTCGAGCAGCCCGGGGTAGACCGACTTGGCCGAAAGTGCGTCGACGCGCCCGGCCTGGATGCCCCCGACCATGGGCTCGATGAAGTGATAGGTGAGTTCGCGACCTAATTTGGTGCGCAGGATTTCTCCGATGGTCGTGTCGTCGTCCACGTGTAGGGAACGAGGAAAGTGAAGGTCTCGGCGAGCATCGAGTCGGGCTCGCCACGACAGTCCCTTCACCGAGCGGATCTGTTCGAGCGTGGTCGGCACTCCCAGAGCGAGCCCTTCGGGGAGAGGCGAGAGCCGACCCTCGAGGTAAATCGAGGCTCCCTTGACGCCAATGGCGACGAGGTCGTCAGCGCGACCGAGTTCGCGAACGAGGGTCACGGCTTCGGGGCGACGCGCGAGGAAGCCGTCTGGTCCAAGGTCCAGGGTTCGTCCCGCGAAACTCGTCGTGATCAGGGAACCGCCGACGCGCTCGCTCGCTTCGACGACTTCGACCCGCGGCGTTTCGTCGTGGGGGCCCTGCGCGCCACCGGAAAGCTCCCACGCGGCGGCCAGGCCGGCGATGCCCGCGCCCACGACGACCACCGACGCACGCACGATCAACTCGCCGCGATGACGACGTCGGCCAGTATCTCGACGAACTCGGGAGCGGCGTTGAGTGACGCGGTACGCACCAAATTGAGTCCAATCTCTCGCGCCACGCCCTGCGCCTCGATGTCAACGTCGAAGAGCACTTCGAGGTGGTCGGCGACGAAACCGATCGGGCACGACACCACGTCGGTGACACCAGCGGCTCGCTTCTCGCGCAGCACCTGAAGAATGTCGGGTCCGATCCACGGATCGCTCGTTCGACCCGCCGACTGCCACGCGACGTCGAATCGTTCGATGCTCGCCAGGGCGGCGGCGCGTGACGCGCTTTCGTTGAGCTGCTCGGGGTAGTCGTCGCCCACGGCCAAAATCTTCTCGGGTAGGGAGTGCGCGCTGAAGAGCACCTCCGTGGTCGAGTGACGCTGCGTTGGCACCGTCGCCAAGGCGTCGCTCACGCGTTGCGCGATCAGTTCGAGAAAGCCCGGGGCCTGCCACCAAGCGTCGATGCCAATGAACGTCACGCCTTCGCCGAGTTCGCGCGTGGCGCGCGCGAAGTACTGATCCGTCGACATGGTCGAGGAGTGCGGTGCGAGCACGAGGCCGATTACCGTCGTAAAGCCTTCGTCGCGAAACGCGCCCGCCGCTTCCTCGAGCAGGGGCGGCTCGTATTTTGATCCAAAGCGCACGTCATAGCGACCGGGAAAGCGCGCTTCGAGCGACGCGCGAATGCCCGCGACTTGATCACCGGTGCGCTGAGCGAGAGGCGACGTACCGCCGATAGCGTCGTATCGGCGCTTGAGGTCCGCTAACTGTTCGGGCGTAGGCGCCCGGCCGTGGCGGATGCGGGTGTAGTACGCCTCGACGTCACTGGGCGACGTCGGCGTGCCGTACGCCATGACCAAGACACCAATCGTCACGCCACACCGGCCCTTCCCTCGTCGTGCACCACGCGCACGACGGCCTCGAGCACCGCCGGGTCGGTCGCGGGCAGTACGCCGTGGCCGAGATTAAAGATATGACCCGCCTCGGTGCCCGCGCGCACCAACACC
>Ga0307372_10008759_pt1 | contig 14148 bp, 15 predicted proteins | sample OX1MG_FD_202533 | JGI IMG/M metagenome (GOLD analysis project Ga0307372, IMG submission 202533) | Soil microbial communities from Risofladan, Vaasa, Finland - OX-1 | ecosystem: Environmental > Terrestrial > Soil > Coastal area > Acid sulfate soil | place: Finland: Risofladan, Vaasa | collected...
GGTCTACGGGCCCGGCGACCGCACCGGCCGCGGCGCGGGCACGGGCCCGGCGGCGGCGCGCGCAGAGGGCCCGCGCCCGGTGGTGATCTGGCTGTGCAGCGGCGGCGGGGCCCAGTGCCGGCCGCGCTTTGCGCCGTTCGTCCAATACCTGGTGCGCCAGCTCGGCTGCGTCGTGATCGCACCGAACGTGCGCGGCTCCTCGGGTTTCTCTCTGTCGCTGCTGCGCGCGGGCGAGGGCGCCCTCAGCGGCGATGCGGCACGCGACATCGGCTCGCTGCTGGTATGGATCGGCCTGCAGCCGGGCCTGGACCGCCAGCGCGTCGCCCTGCTCGGCGAGGGCTATGGCAGCTACCTGGCATTGATCTCGCTGGCGCAGTATGGCGATCGCCTCCAAGGCGCTGTGGCCGCATTTCCGTCGCGCCTGTCGGGGGTGCCGAATGTGCTGGCCATCCGGCGCCCGGTGCTGCTGGTGCAGGGATTGGATGACCCGGCGGTCCCGCCCTACCAGGCCGCGCAGCTGCGCGAGGGCCTGCGGGCGCAAGGGGTGGCGGTACAGTATCTGGCGGCCAGCGGCGAGGGCCAGGATTTCAGCCATAGCGCCAGCCGCGCTGCCTATCACCTCGCGGCGGCCAGTTTTCTGGCCCGGCTGCTGCTGCGCCCAGCCGGGCCATCCGCGGCGACTGCAGCAGCCGGTACGCCGCGCAGCCCAGCGGCTACTTCGCCGACAGGATAGTGAGGCGGCGGTACAGCGTCTTCAATCCCGGCGATTGTGCCGAGTAGTAGGCGGCTACCGCAGCAATGTCCTGGTCCGTCAGTCCCGCTACGAAGGTCGACATCACCGGACTCTTGCGCTCGCCGTCCTTGTATTCGCGCAGCGCCTGCTCGAGGTAATCGGCGTGCTGGTCTTTCAACGTCGGATACGCCCCGCTGATGCCGACCCCATCCTTGCCGTGACAGGACTCGCACAGCTGCGCGACTTTCGTCGGCGGGGTGCCCCGCGTCTGCGTGGTCGGCTGGATATGCGTCTCGGAGCTGAAATAGGCCGCAATGTCTTGCATGTCCTGGTCCGAGAGCGTGGATGCCTGCACATGCATGGTAGGGTGCGTGCGCGTGCCGGCGCGGTATTCCTTCAACGCCGCGATGATGTAATCGGCATGTTGCCCGCCCAGACGCGGCACGGTGTAGTTCGGGTAGGCATTGCGATAATCTTCGATGCCGTGGCAGCCCAGACACGTGTACGAGAGAATCTTACCGCGCGCCGCATTGCCGTCGGCGAATGCGGTGGTGCAACCCAGTGCCACGGCAACAGCAATGGCGATACGACACAACAGCGGCATACCCACTCCAAGTGAGATCAACGCATAGTGAATGAGGCGAAGCGGCCCATGCGGGCACGAGGCGGGCGCAAAGGCGGGCGCATAGTTTACGGTCTGGACCGCGCTTTTGCCACTGCATGATTGCCCTGATCCAGCGCGTCGTCATGGCCAGCGTGTGCATCGACGCACAGCGGGTCGGCGCCATCGACGCGGGCATCGTGGCATTGATCGGCGTGGTACGCGGTGATGAGCGCGCCGGTGCCGTGCGGTTGCTGCAGCGTGTGCTCGACTACCGGCTCTTCAACGATGATGCCGGCCGCATGAACCGCAGCCTGCGCGACACCGGCGGCGGCCTGCTGCTGGTGCCGCAGTTCACGCTCGCGGCCGACACCCGCCGCGGTAACCGCCCCGGCTTCACCGGCGCGGCCGATCCGGCGCTGGCCGCGTCGCTGTTCGGCTACCTGCTGCAACAGGCGCGCGCGCTCCACACCCCGGTGGCGGCCGGCGTATTTGGCGCGCACATGCAGGTCGCGCTGGTCAATGACGGTCCGGTCACCTTCTGGCTGCAGGCCGGCGGCAGGGGCGCCGACCGGTAAGCCGCGCCGTCAGAACGTTTTGAGCCGTTTGCAGTCCAACTGCGGTAGGCGCTGATGTTGTGCTCGGGGGTTGTGCTCAGGAGTGTGACTTACGGCAACATTTAGTTGTGCAGCGCCAAATGGCCTATGATCGTATATTGGCTCAGAGAGCCGTCTTGATTGACCGGAGCTTGCCATGGACCTTTTCGCCCCTAAACATCTGCTGCTGGTCTTGCTCATCGTGCTGCTGGTCTTCGGCGGCAAGAAGCTCAAGACTCTTGGATCGGACCTGGGTTCGGCGTTTCGCGGCTTCAAGAAAGCCATGAGCGAGGGGGAATCCGAGGAGCAGGCCAAACAGATCCAGGGACCTGCCGCCAAGGATGCCGAGTTTCCCGAGGTAGCGGTCGCCAAGCCACAGCCCGCCACCGAGCATAAGACCGTGCCGCACGCCTGACTTCTTAGCGGACGGACAGCCACGTCGTTACACAGTCGGCCGTAATGTTCGGAATCGACTTCTCTGAGATATTGGTGATCTTCGGCATCGCGCTGGTGGTGCTTGGGCCGGAAAAGCTGCCCAAGGTCGCCAACACGGTCGGCCGGTGGATCGGCCGTGCCCGGGGCATGGCACGTCAATTCCGTGAGCAGCTCGAGCAGGAGTCCAACACCCTGAGGCACGGGGTCGATCTTAACCCGGAGATCAGCAGCCTCAACGCCGCCGTCAAGGCAGCGTCCCAGCCGTATCTGTCCGCTCCGGCACTGGAAGCACCGGCGCACGCGGCGGCTCACGCCGCGTACAGCGCGCCCTACGCCGAGGGCAAGGCACCGGCACCACTTAAGATGGACGCGGTGCCGGCGCCGGGTACGGTGCCCCAGGCCAACGCCAGCGCGGCCGCGCCGCCGGCCGATGCGGCGCCGGGCGTGTCGCCCTCAGCCAGCGAAGAGGCGCCGCCGACGCAATTATCCCTTCCCATGCCGGCAGCGCAGCCCGCGTGGGCACCGCTGCCGCGACCGATGTCAGCGCCCGTCGAACTGCACGAGTCGGTCTGGCCGGATGACGGGCCGGCATGAGGCCGTGGCATGAGCGAGGAGCCTGAGCCGCTGCCGGAAGGCACGTTGATCTCGCACCTGCTCGAGCTGCGCACACGGCTGATCAAAGTGGCCGTCGCCGTGACGATCGCGTTCATCCCGTTCGCGTTCTACTCCAACCGGCTGTTCGAATATTTGTCACGGCCGCTGGTCGCGAAGCTTCCAGTCGGACAGAAGCTGATCGCGACCTCGGTAACCGCCACCTTCACCGCTCCGTTGAAGCTCGCGTTCATCGCCGGATTGCTGGTCGCGATGCCGTACGTGCTCTACCAGGTGTGGGCGTTCGTGGCGCCGGGCCTGTACCGGCGCGAGAAGCGTTTCGCCGTGCCGCTGCTGGTGTCCTCGATTCTGCTGTTCTACATGGGCTGCGCATTCGCGTACTTCGTGATCTTTCCAATAATCTTCCGCTTCTTCGTCGCCACCACGCCGCCCGACGTGACGCTGATGGCCGATGTCAACTACTACCTGAGCTTCACGATGCACCTGTTCGTCGCATTCGGGGTCGCCTTCGAGACCCCGGTGGCCGTGGTGCTGCTCGTGCTCACCAACCTGATAAGCCTGCCGAAGCTGCGCAAGGCGCGCGGCTACGTGCTGATCATCGTCTTCATCGTGGCCGCCGCGCTGACCCCACCGGACGTGTTGTCGCAGACGTCGATGGCGGTGCCGATGTATCTGCTCTACGAAGGCGGTCTGTGGTTTGCGTCGATTATGAGCAAGAGAGCCGCCAGCGCTGCTGCAGCCGAGGCGAGTCAACAAGGCACCGCGTGAGCGCCGGCCGCTACCGCTGACGCTCTCGCACCGCCATCGCCAGCAGCGGCAACAGCGAGATTGCGATCACCAGGAGGGTCACGACCCCGAAGTTGTTCTTCACCCACGGCAGGTTGCCGAAACCGAAGCCGCCAAACAGGAACAGCGCCACCCAGCCGGCCCCCCCGGCGATGTTGAATGCCTGGAAGCGCAGCTGCGGCATACGCGCGATGCCGGCGACGAACGGCGCGAAGGTGCGCACGATCGGGATAAAGCGCGACAGCATTACCGTGGAGCCGCCGAAGCGGCGGAAGTAGCCTTCCGTGCGCCGCAGGTACTCGCGCTTGAACAGGCGATGCCGCCCGCTGAACGCACGCTGCCCGAGCAGCCGCCCGATCAGGTAGTTCAGCGAGTTGCCGCCGATCGCGGCCGTCACCAGCAGCAGGTATACCCAGCCTATGGCGAGCGTGTCACCCGGATCGGCCGCCGCCAGCGCGCCGACCCCGAACAGCAGCGAGTCGCCCGGCAGGAATGGCGTGACGACCAAGCCGGTCTCCGCGAAGATGACGCCGAACACGATCGCGTAGAGCCACAGGTCGTACAGCATCAGCAGCCCGGCGAGGTGCCGGTCCAGATGCAGCACGAGATCGGCCGCCGTGTGCAGCAGGCTCATGCTCGCGGCGGCGTGATGGATCGGACGTCGTCTACGGGGCCGCGACCCGCGCCACGCGCTCGGCGGGCGCACCGAGCAGGCCGAGTGCCATCCCGACCGGCGCATCGCGCTGCGCCAGCGTGGGCGCCGGCGCGTCCCCCGCGGGGCCGCCGTCGTCGTCCAGGACTGCCGGCAGCCGCTGCGGTCCGCGCAATACCACATCCGGAATGATCCCGACGCCGTTGATCGAGATGCCCGCCGGGGTGTAATAGCGCGAAGTGGTCAGTTTGAGCGCGGTGCCATTCGACAGCGGCATGATCGTCTGGACGGTGCCCTTGCCGTAGGTGCGCCAGCCGATCAGCTCGGCGCGCTTGTTGTCGTGCAGGGCGGCCGCCAGTATCTCCGCGGCCGAGGCCGACCCGCCGTTCACCAGCAACACCAGCCGGGCGCCACCGGTGATATCACCGGGCCTGGCAGTCGCACTGAAGTTGGCATCCTCGGTACGACCCTTGGCGCTGACGATCAGGCCCTTGTCGAGAAAATCATCGGCGACCTGCAAGGCCGAGTCGAGCACGCCGCCGGGATTGTTGCGCAGGTCGATCACGAAGCCCCTGAGCGGCCGGGAGGCCCCGCTCGCATGCTCGAGGCGATTGACCGCGCTCTCCACTTCGTCCGCCGTACTGTCGGTGAAGCTGGTGATGCGCAGGTAACCGTACTGCCTCGTCAGCAGCTCCGACTCCACGCTCACCAGCTTGACGTGCGCGCGCCGGATGTCGAATTTCAGCAGCGAGGGTGTGCCGACGCGCAGCACGGCCAGGCGGATCGGGCTGCCCTCGGGACCGCGCATACGCTCGATCGCCGCATCGACGTTGGCCGGATCGACCGCGACGTTGTCGATGCGCACGATGACATCGCCGGCCCGCAGCCCGGCATGCGCGGCCGGGGAGCCGGGCATGCGCCGCACCACGCTGACGCCTTGCTTGCACGCGCTCACCTCCACGCCGATGCCCGCATAGGCACCGCTGGTGGTGACCTTCATGTCTTTGAATTCATCGCCGCTCAGGAAGGCCGAGTGCGGGTCGAGCGAGGCGACCATGCCGCGAATCGCCGCCTGCATCAGCTTGTGATCGCTGACCGGATCGACATAGTTTCGGCGGATGCGCCGCATCACCTGCGCGAACAGCCGCGCATCCTGCTGCGACAGCACGGCAGCGGTAGCGGTAGCGGTAGCGGTTGCGGTAGCGGTTGCGGTGGGCAGGGGCCCGGGGCTGTGATCCGCCAGCACCTGCTGGCTATGCGACAGCGACAGGCCGAGCAACAGGCCACCGAGCACGGATAATGTCAGACGAGGGCGCGTTCGCATGAGGCGGGATACTACAGCGGCATCGGGAGCGCGGAAAATGAAGTTTTGACGCTGCGGGGCAGCACCGGATGAAACCGCCGCGATCCACCCGCTCCGCAGCTCACGCTCAGGCGCGGCTGGCGACTGTGGGCATGGCGCGCCCCTCGGCCGGTGGCCACACCGCGCCGGGCGCGGCCGCCGCCAGGTACAATGGCAACTCGGCCAGCACATCCGCGAGCGGCTCGGGCCTGGCGATCGCGAAGCCCTGGCCATAGTCCACGCCCAGCGTCGTGACCCGTGCGCGGATCTCCTCGGTCTCCACGTACTCGGCCACCGTGGTCAGCGACATCGCCCGCGCCAGCTGCGCGATGGTCTGCACCATCGACTCGGCGCGCGGGTCCTTGAGCACATCGCGCACGAAGCTGCCGTCGATCTTGAGCATCCCGATCGGCAGCGTACGCAGGTATGCCAGCGAAGACAGGCCGGTGCCGAAGTCATCCAGCGCGATGTTGCAGCCGAGCTTGCGCAACCGTCGCATCAGCACCTCTGCGCGGGCAATATTGCCGATCGCGGCGCTCTCGGTGAGTTCAAAGCACAGCGCCGCCGGGTTCAGCCCACTCTCCTCGATCAGCGTGGCGACATGCTCGGTGAAATCCGGGTCCTGCAGCGACTGGCCGGAGAAATTGATCGTGAACACCGTGGAGCCGGCATCCAGCAGCGCGCTATGCGGCTTGAGCATCTCGATCGCGCGGCCGATCACCCAGCGATCGATGGTCGGCATCAGCTGGTAGCGCTGCGCCGCTGACATGAAATGATCGGGCCCGATGACCGTATTCTTGTCATCGATCATGCGCAGCAGGATCTCGAAGTGCGCGCTGCCGTGCGCGGTGAGCGGCATGATGAACTGCGCGTTGAGCTGCAGGCGCTGCTCGGCCACCGCGGCGCGCAGATCGGTGATCAGGCTGATGTCGCTGAAGCGACGCACGATGCTCTCGTCGGCTTCCTGGTACACCTCGACGCGGTTGCGGCCACGATCGTTGGCGGCTTTGCAGGCGGTCTCGGCCGCGGCAAACGCGTGCATGAAATCCTTCAGGCGCGTCTCCAGGGCGGAGATGCCGATGCTCACGGAGACCTGCACCTTGCCATTGCCGAAGGCGCGGCCACTGTCCTCCGCGCCCGCGCGCAGCGCATCGGCAAACCCGATCGCACCGGGCAGCGCCGCAGGCAGCAGGATCGCAAAGCGATCACCGGAAATGCGGCCGGCCGCGGCACCCGGGGGTAGCCGTGCGCGGATCAGCTCGCCGAGCTGGCCGATCACGCGGTCGCCCACGTGCATGCCGCAGTTGTCGTTGATCAGATGCAGCCGGTTGATGTCGAGGTATAGCGCGCTCCACTGGGTGGCACCACTGCTCTCCTCGAGCGTGCGCCGTACCCGCTGCTCGAACGCCGGCCGCGTCAGCACGCCGGTCAGCGCGTCATAGCTGTGCGCGACGATCGCGGCCACGCGCCGCGCGAGCAGCTCGGTGAGCCGGCCATGGTGGGCGGTAAACTCGGGGGCCGATTCGGCGCGAAACAGCGCCAGCACGCCCATCGCGTGACCGTCGGCGCGCGGAATCGGGCAGGCCAGTACCCGGTAGGGGATCGAGGCGGCGCCGGTCTGCAACATCATCTGGTTGACGATGACCGCTTCGCGCCGCGCCTTGGCCATCGACAGCAGGTACCGGTGCGCCTTGGCCACCAGCGCCGCTTCCAGCGGCTCGGTATCCGAGGCCTGCACCAGAGCAATGCCATTCGCCGGAATGATCATCGCCGCGAGCCCGACCTTCAGGTGCTCGGTGGCGCTCGCAACGATCGCCTTCAGATCGCCGCTGTTCTCGGGCTTGTTGTCGGCACCGGAGATCGACAACAGCATCGTCAGGTCGCTGTCCTGTTCCAGCAGCGAGGTATGCAGCGTCAGGATCTCCTCGCGCGCCATCAGCTCGCGCCGCAGGCACTCGATCGCCGGCTTCACCAGGGCATGCACGAACGAGAACGAGCGTCGGTCGCCATCCCCGCCGCCCGGGCGGCAACCGATCGCCACCACCGCGAACGGTGCGGCACTGGGAATCCCATCGTCGCGCCGCAGCCAGATCAGGTAGGCCTGCTCGTGCCCGGCCGTGCGCTGCTGGCCCGGTGCATTCGGCTCGCGCTCCGCCGCCTCGAGCGTCTCGGGAATCAGGCTCATCAGCTCCGGATCCACCGCCATCTCGCTCGACCAGTGCAGCTCGCCGCAGGCATTGAAGACGCTCAGATGACTGATCCGCGGCAGCAGCGCGCGCAGCACCTGCAAGTATGGCTCGAGCGACGTCCAGCCCGAGACGGGCGGATGGATGCCTGAGGCAGCCTTCGCCGACTCGCGGCTGGAAGCGGAATTGGACATGCGGGTCCCAAGGGATGTGCTGTGCACAGAATCGCGCCGCTCGCGGCGGCGGTCTTTGACGTAAGTCGCTGTTTAACACATGAACTGCCCGCAACGGCGCTGGTTCGGCCGCGCCGCCGGCCCGGCGCTAGCCTCCCGGAGGGCTTGCGGCCCGGAACCAGGGCCGCGGGTCGAGCGGCACCCCTGCGTGGCGGATCTCGAAGTACAGCTGCGGCTGCGCCCGCCCCCCGGTGTCGCCGGCGGCGGCAATCACCTCGCCCGCCGCAACCTGCTGCCCGGCGGCCTTGAACAGCCGGTCATTGTGGCCGTACAGGCTGAGATACCCGTTGCCGTGGTCAACGATGATCAGCAGCCCCAGGCCGGGCAGCCAGTCCGAGTACACCACGCGGCCGGCACAGATGGCATGCACCGGCGCGTCGAGCCGGGTGTCGATCACGATGCCATCCCAGGCCAGGCCCCCGCCGCGCGGCTGGCCGAAGAGCGAGCGGATGCGCCCGGCGACCGGCCAGGCGAGCTGGCCGCGCAGGCGCGAGAAGGCGCCCGTCAGCCTCGAGGGCGCGCTCGGGTGCGGGGCCCGGATCAGCCGTTGCAGCAGCCTCGTAAGGTCTGCCTGCTGCTCGCGCAGATGCGCCAGCCGCTGCGCCCGGGTGTGCGTCCGCGATGTCAGGCTCGCGAGCACCTGCCGGCGCTGGTCGCGTGCCTGGGCCAATTGCTGCAGCTGCGCCTGCTGCGTGACTTTCAGCCCTGCCAGCGTTGCCAGCTGCCGCGCCAGTTGGGTATCGAGCGCATCGAGCCGCTGCACCTGCCGCTGGATGTGCGAGATATCACCGGCACCCGCACGGCTGAAGTAGCGGTAATAGGTCAGCAGCCGCTCGCTGTCGAGCGGGTCCTTCTGGTCCAGCAGCAGCTTGAGCGGCCCCGCCCGTCCCAGCAGGTAGGCGGCCCGCAGCTCGGCAGCCAGCCGCGCGCGGGCGGCCGCGAGCGCGTGCACCTGCCCGGCTCGCCGTGAAGCCAGCGTCGTGCGATGGGCGCTCTGGGCCGAGTAGTCGCGCTCGGTACGAGCCAGCGCGTCGCGTGCCTGCCCGAGCGACAGCTCGGCGGCGCGCAGCTGCGCCGTGAGCTGTGAGCGCGCTCGCGCATCGCGGCTGTTGGCGCGGGCCATCGCAGCGATCCGCGCGCGCAGCGAGCGCAGCTGGCCTTCGGTCTTCTGCCGCGTAGCGGCAGCAAGCGGCGCGGGCGCCAGCGCCGGCAGCAGCGCCATGAGCAGCACGGCGGTGATGATGAGAAGACGGGGCCGCATCCAGCCGCGAAGTCTAGGGCAAGGCTTGGCAGCCAGCAGCTATAATGCGCGGCCCACGAATGCCCTCCCAGTCGCACCCCAGCCCGAAAAGTACATGTCCCAATGGATCGATTGCTCGAATACTCCAGTCATCACCCGTGGCTCGCGGCCTTCGCTGTCCTCGCAGCGCTCGCGGTCCTGGCGTACGAGCTGCGCCTGCGGATGCAAAACGCCGCCTCGCTGGCGCCCCAGGATGCCATCCGGCTGATGAACCAGGGCGCCACCGTGCTCGACGTGCGCCCGCAGCAGGCCTACAGCGAGGGGCACATCAATGGGGCCCGTCACTTCGAGGCCGCGCAGATCCTCAAGGCTGCTGAAACGCTCAAGCGCTACAAGGAGCGACCGCTGATCATCGTGTGCGATCGCGGCACCATTGCCGCGGCAGCCGCCCGGACCCTGACCCGGCAGGGCTTCACGCAGGTATTCAACCTGCGCGGCGGGGTGACGGCCTGGCGCGCGCAGAACCTGCCGCTGGCGCGCGGCTAGCTGCTCGGGCGCCGCTGACGGCCATGGCTGCCCCGCCGGTGCTGATGTACTCGAAGTCCTGGTGTCCCTACTGTCAGCGTGCCCGCGCACTGCTGCTAGGCAAGGCGGTAGCACTCGAGGAAATCGACATCGAGGTGCACCCGCAGCAGCGTGAACAGATGATCCACCGCAGCGGCAGGCGTACCGTACCGCAGATCTTCATCGGTGATCGCCACGTCGGCGGTTCCGATGAGCTGCATGAGCTCGACGCCGCCGGCGAGCTGGACCCGCTGCTGCGGGACCACGCAGCCGTGCGACGCTGACTGCCCAATCAGTTTCAACAGCCAAGGTTTGACCCATGACCAATGATGCCATCACCCCCGTTCCCGGCGGCGCGCCTGCAGAGGCAGCCTCGTCGACCCTGGCGCTGCAGGGCGTCTATCTGAAGGACTGTTCGTTCGAGGCGCCCACCGGGCCGCGAGTGGACGGCCAGTGGAATCCGCAGATTTCACTCGACCTGAACACCAATGTGCAGACGCTCGGCGCGGATGTGCGCGAGGTCGTGCTGACGATCACGGTGTCGGCGAAACAGGCCGAGCAGACGCTGTTCCTGGTCGAGGTCAAGCAGGCCGGCGCCTTCGTCATGCAGAATCTGTCCCCGGAGGAATACAAGCGCGCGGTGGGCAGCATCTGCCCGAATGTGCTGTTTCCGTACGCTCGCGCCGTGGTGTCGCAGCTCGTCAGCCAGGGCGGCTTCCCGCAGTTGCTGCTGCCGCCGGTCAATTTCGATGCCCTGTACGCCAACTCGGTCAATTCGGCCAGCGAGGCTAACGGCGCGACCCGGAACTGACGCGGCTGGTGGAGGGCTGACCATCCCAAGGGCTACACATCATGCCGCCGCCGGCGCCTCTAGCGTCCGCTGACATGGCCGTGCTCGGTGCCGGCTCGTGGGGCACCGCGCTGGCCATCCAATGTGCGCGTGCCGGCCGCGTCACGCGCCTGTGGGGGCGCGATCCGCAACATATCGAGGCGCTCGCGCGCGAGCGCGTCAACCGGCGCTACCTGCCCGACGCCGCGTTTCCCGGCGGCCTGCAGGCCACCGCCTCGCTCGAGACCGCCCTCGACGGCGTCGGCGACGTGCTGGTGGCGGTACCGAGCGACGCGTTTCGTGCGCTGTTGGGCCGGCTCGAGCCGCTGCTAGCGCCGTCGATGCGGCTGTGCTGGGCGACCAAGGGGTTCGAGCTCGACAGCGGCAGGCTGCCCAATGAAGTCGCGCACGAGGTCCTGGGTTCCGGCCGCCCGGTGGCGGTGCTGTCCGGACCGACCTTTGCGGCCGAGGTGGGCGCCGGCCTGCCCACCGCGATGACGATTGCCTCACCCGACGCCGACTATGCGCAGAAGCTGGCGCGCGGCCTGTCCTCCTCGACCTTCCGCGCGTACATCTCAGGCGACATCACCGGTGTCGAGGTCGGCGGCGCGGTCAAGAATGTGCTCGCGATCGGCGCGGGGCTGTGCGACGGACTCGGCTTCGGCGCCAATACGCGCGTCGCGCTGATCACCCGCGGCCTGACGGAAATGACACGCCTGGGCGTCGCCCTGGGCGCCCAGCGCGAGACCTTCATGGGATTGGCCGGTCTGGGCGACCTGGTGCTGACCTGCACCGACAATCACTCACGCAACCGCCGCTTCGGGCTGGCGCTGGCGCGGGGTGCGCCGGTCGAGGATGCGTTGCGCAGGATCGGCCAGGTCGTGGAGGGCTATCACGCGGCCCGCGCGCTGCGGCGCGTGGCTGCGCGCGAGCAGGTCGTCATGCCCATCGCCGAGGGGATCTACGGCGTGCTGTATGAACAACTGCCAGCCGAGCAGCTGGTGCGCGGCATGATGATGCGGCCGATCAAGGCCGAGTTCGACTAGCCCGGTGGCACCGCGCCGCGCCATCGGCGCCGCCCGCGAGGATTTGGGATGGGGTAGACTCCCTTTCGTATATACGGAGTATGACTCTCATGCGCATGCGCGGCTTATCCTGGGTTCTGTCGATCGCGTTGGCTGCGGCCGTTCAATCAGCCGTTGCGGCCTCGGGTAGCGCACCGGCCGTCAAGCACTCGCACACCAACGCCGCGCACAAGACTGCCGCATCGCAGGGTGCCGCATTGCATGCGCTGGGGGTGCTGCTGAGCCAGCAGCTCACCACGTTCCAGCTCTCGGAGTCTGAGTTCCGGTCGGTCGCTTCGGGCTTCGCCGACGGCTATCACCATCCGGGCGCCGTCAAGCAGGCCCAGACCCTCGTGCCGCAACTGCAGGCGCTCGCGCAATCGCGTGCCGAGCTGATTGCGCAGCGCGAGGAGCGCGCGGGTCGCGCATACCTCGATAAGGTGGCGGCGTTGCCCGGTGCGAAAAAGACCGCCACCGGGTTGGTTTACGTGGCCATCAAGCAGGGGGCAGGGCCGAGCCCGAAGGTCGGTGACCAGGTGAAGGTGCAGTACACCGGCAAGCTCACCGATGGCAGTGTTTTCGACAGCTCCGAGAAGCGCGGCCCTGCCACGTTCACGCTCGGTCGCGTCATCCCCTGCTGGAACGAAGGTCTGCAGCTCATGAAGGTCGGCGGCAAGGCACGCATCGTGTGCCCGTCCACATTGGCCTATGGCGACCGCGGCGTCGAGGGCGTCATCAAGCCAGGTGCGACCCTGAATTTCGAGGTCGAGTTGCTCGACGTGCACCACGCCGCGGCACCGGGCAACGCGGTTCCATTCGCGCCGGGGGCACCGGCCGCGCATCCGTAGCCGCCGCGGCTGCGGGAGTCAGGCTGACATCGGCCATCGTCATAAGCACAACGAGCCGCCGACCACCCAGTCGACGCTGCTGTGGGCACTGCTGTTCACGCTGACCTGCCTGCTGGTCGAGGCGATCGGCGGCGTGCTGGCCGGCTCGCTGGCGTTGATGGCCGATGCGGCCCACATGCTGACCGATGCCGCCGCGCTGACGATGAGCTACGCCGCCGTGCGTGCCGCGCTCAAGCCTGCCACCGGACGGTTGAGCTACGGGCATCACCGCTGGCAGGTGCTCGCGGCCTTCGTGAACGGGTTGGCCCTGCTGCTGCTGGCGGCGTGGATCCTGGCCGAGGCGGCGCAACGGCTGCTGCTGCGCGCGCCCGTGCATGGTGGCATCCTGGCCGCGGCGGCGGTCCTGGGGCTGGTGACCAACCTCGGCGCATTTGCGGTCCTGTCCCGCGGCGAATCCAATCTTAACGTGCGGGGTGCGCTCGCCCATGTCAGCGGTGATATCGCCGGCAGCATCGCGGCGCTGATTGCCGGGGTCGTGATCCTCGCCGTCGGCTGGATGCCAATCGATCCGCTGCTGTCCGTCGTGGTGGCCGCACTGATGATCCGCAGCGGCTGGCGAATCGCGCGCGAATCCGCGCACATCCTGCTCGAGGGCGCTCCGACCGGGCTGGATGGGCAGCGCGTGGAGTCGGCGCTGCGGTCCGCAGTGCCACAACTGCAGGGCATCCATCATCTACATTGCTGGTCGCTGGCCGACGGACAGCCCATGATCACCCTGCACGCAATCCTGCACGAAGGGGCCGATCCGGATCAATGCATCCGTGCCATCACGCTCGAGCTGGAGCGAAGCTTCCACGTAACACATGCAACGATTCAGGTCGAGCGCGACGGCTGCGAATCCGCCGATGCCTGCGCGCTCGACCGTGGATCGGCCTCCTCATCGCGGGAGTAGACTGGCGGCCATGACGAAACTGTGTGCCGCGCCCGGGCAGTGGGAAGCGTTGCCGGCTTCGCTGACGATCACCTTCTGTGGTCTGCGGCTGGCGTCGCCGATCGTGCTGTTGTCCGGCTGTGTCGGATTCGGCGAGGAGTACACCCGCATCGAGGGCTTCAGCAACCGCGACGCCGGTGCGATCGTGCTCAAGGGCACCACCGCGGCGCCGCGGCTGGGCAATGCACCGCATCGGCTGTGCGAGACCCCGGATGGTCTGCTCAACTCGATCGGATTGCAGAATCCCGGGGTCGCGCAGGTGGTCGACCGCATTCTGCCGACACTCGATTTCGATGAGACGCGTTTCATCGCCAACGTGTGCGGCTCTACCATAGAAGAATATGTCGAGGTCACGCGCCGCTTTGATCAATCACCGATCGATGCGATCGAGATCAACATCTCCTGTCCTAATGTCAAGGAGGGCGGCGTACAGTTC
>Ga0307372_10008760_pt1 | contig 14147 bp, 12 predicted proteins | sample OX1MG_FD_202533 | JGI IMG/M metagenome (GOLD analysis project Ga0307372, IMG submission 202533) | Soil microbial communities from Risofladan, Vaasa, Finland - OX-1 | ecosystem: Environmental > Terrestrial > Soil > Coastal area > Acid sulfate soil | place: Finland: Risofladan, Vaasa | collected...
CTCCGCGCAGGCCAAACCACAGCCGCCGAAGCCGCGCGAACATGCCGCGGCAGCCAAAGCTCCGCAACCCAAATGGCCCGCTGCCGCGGTTCGCGGCGCGCACGCCATGGTGGTGAGCGACGAAGCGCTCGCCTCGGAAGCGGGCGTCGGAATCCTGAAAAAAGGCGGCAACGCCGTTGACGCCGCCGTTGCCGTCGGCTTCGCGCTGGCGGTCGTCGAGCCGGCCGCCGGAAACATCGGCGGCGGCGGATTCATGCTCGTGCGCCTGCGCGACGGCCGCTCAAAATTCATTGACTATCGCGAAGAGGCGCCTAAAGCCGCCACGCGCAATATGTACGTTGGCCCTAACGGAAAAATCATTCCCGGCGCTTCCACGCTGGGCTATCGCTCCATCGGCGTGCCCGGCACCGTCGCGGGACTCGCGCTCGCGGCGAAAACCTACGGCAAGCTGACTCTCGCCGAGGACATGGCGCCGGCAATTCGCCTCGCGAAAGACGGCTACGCCGTCAGCCCGTATCTCGCCGCCTCGTTTCACGCGGCGACTCGCCTTGAGAAATTCTCCGAGAGCAAGAAAATTTTCTTGAAGGATGGCGCGTTCTATTCCGCCGGAGAAACGTTTCGTCAGCCTTTGCTCGCGGCAACACTCGAGCGCATCGCCAAAAATGGCCCTGAAGAATTCTATCGCGGGCAGACCGCCAAGGACCTCACGGCGCAAATGGCCAAGCATGGCGGGCTCATCACCATGGCCGACCTCGCCAGCTATCGCGTGAAAATTCGCGAGCCGCTCACTGGCACATATCGCGCACGCGGCCAGCGCTGGACCATCATCACCAGCCCGCCGCCCAGTTCCGGCGGCGTGGCCATTCTCGAAGCGCTCAATATTCTCGAACCGTACAAACTGAAATCGTGGAACGACGCGCAATCCGTGCACCTGGTCATCGAGGCCATGCGCCGCGTTTTCGCCGACCGCGCCACGTACCTCGGCGATTCCGATTTCACGCACGTGCCCATCACTGGTTTGCTGAACCAGCAATATGCCGCCGAGCGCCGCGCGACCATCGATCCCACGAAAGCAACTTCGAGCGCGCAAATCGGCGCTGGAAATCCTGCACCCTTTGATCACGTGCGCGGAGCGGCGGGCCACGGCGCCATTCAAAAACTGAACCCCGAAGAAGCCGCCGCCATCATCACCGCCGAAGCGCAACATACCCACACCACCCATTTTTCCGTCGTGGACGCGCAGGGAAACGCCGTCTCCAACACGTACACTCTTAACGACCTTTACGGCTCCGGAGTCACCACGGCTGACGGCTTTCTGCTCAACGACGAAATGGACGATTTCACCAGCGCGCCCGGAAAGCCCAACATGTTCGGCCTGCTGCAATCGGAGGCCAACGCCATCGCGCCGGGGCATCGTCCGCTCAGCTCCATGGTTCCGACCATCGTGCTGCGCAATGGCAAGCTGAGTTTCGTTACTGGCTCACCGGGCGGCCCGGCCATTATTTCGGCGACGCTGTTGAGTGTTTTGAACTGGGCGTGGTTGGGAATGGACGCGCAAGCCGCGATCAATGCGCCGCGTTTTCACCAACAGTGGATGCCCGATGTGGTGCTGCTCGAGCCGTCGTTTCCGGATGCGGTTGCAAAAGAACTCGAGCAGCGCGGCTATCATCTCGCGCCGCGGTGCCTGTGGATCGGCGACGTCGAGGCCATCGGCATCGATCCAAAGACCGGCGAGCGGCTGGGCGCGCCTGATGCGCGGCGGCAAGGCGCGGCGCGCGGCTATTGACGCCGGAGACTTTTCCAAAGAACATGGAGAGCCGGTGCGTTGCGCGTATCGCGGGCCGGACTGTCCGCGGCAGATTTTGGAACCGCGGAAACTAACAAACACATTTCCAACTATGCTGCGCGTCTTCTCCACGTACCGATACTCGGCCCAGCCATTGACTTCCGCATTGCTGGCGGAAATCGCGCAGGCGGGCGTCTCGCACGTTGAAATCTATTGCACGCCGGTGCACGTCAACTACCGCTCGCTCGAGAGCATTCGCACGGTCGCGGAATGGATTCAGGAGCACGGCCTGACGATCCATTCGCTGCATTCGCCGACCGAGCGCGATCTGCTGCCGGGAAAGCGCGAGAGCGGAATTCCGATTTCCATTTCCGATCCGGAGCGCGTGCGGCGCGTGGATGCCGTGGACGAAGTAAAGCGCATACTCGAAATCGCGGAGCAAATTCCGTTTCGTTATCTGGTGCAGCACATCGGCGGAGGGCGCGAGGCGCGCGACCAGCGCAGAATCGACGCGGCATTCAATTCGCTCGAGCACTTGACGCTTTTCGCCAAGCAGCGCGGCGTCAGCATTTTGCTCGAAAACACGCCCGGCGAACTGGGCGCGCCATCGAGCTTGCGCCATTTCGTCGCGGACACGCGCCTGGATCTGAAATTCTGCTTCGACATCGGGCACGCGCACATGGAGGACGGCGTCGAGATCAGTTTCGAGGCCATGCGCGATCTGGTGGCGGCCGCGCACGTCCACGACAATCACGGCCAAAAGGACGAGCACCTGCTGCCGTACAGTGGAACGATTGACTGGGACGCGGCGCTGGGAATTCTGGCCGCGATGCCGAGCGAGTTTCCGATGGCGCTCGAGCTTCGCGAGCAATCCGCGCACGCGCCGTCGCTCGCCGACGCCACGGCGGCATTCGAAAAACTCGAACAGGGTCTGGCGGCGAAACGCTCCGCCGCGCATAATTAAATTTTCGGAACAAAGTGGATTTCAAGGCTAGGGGTGTTTATGCCGGTGGTGGCCATCGAAAACGCTGGGCAGCACGTGGGCGCGGAGGTGACGATTCGCGGATGGCTTTACAATTTGCGCGAGTCGGGGAAACTCCTCTTTCCCATTTTTCGGGACGGCACGGGAATCATGCAGGGCGTCATTTCGCAGAAGGAGCACGCGGACGCATTTGAAGCGTCAAAGGGGCTGACGCAAGAATCAAGCGTGATCGTGACCGGCACGGTGCGCGCCGAGCCGCGCGCGCCGGGAGGATTCGAGCTGCACGTGAGCGGCGTCGAAGTGGTGCAGCGCGTTCCGGAATCCGCGCCGTATCCGATCCAGCTCAAGGAGCATGGCGTCGATTTTTTGCTCGACCAGCGGCATTTGTGGATTCGCACGCCGCGGCAAGCGTCGATTTTGCGGATTCGCGCCGAAGCGGAGCGCGCGGCGCGCAATTTCATGGACAGCCAGGGCTACACGCTGACGGACGCGCCGATTTTTACCCCCGCCGCGTGCGAAGGCACAACCACGCTTTTCGAAGTGGATTACATCGATGATCAGAAGGCGTATCTGACGCAGTCCGGGCAGCTTTACGTCGAGGCGACGGCCGCCGCTCTCGGGAAAGTCTATTGCTTCGGGCCTACATTTCGCGCGGAAAAATCGAAAACGCGAAGGCACTTGACGGAATTTTGGATGCTCGAGCCGGAGGCGGCGTACGCGCACCTCGAAGACATGATGTTGCTCGGCGAAGGCCTTGTGAGCGCCGTGGTGCAGTCGGTGGTAAAAAATCGCGCGCGCGAACTGGAGATGCTGAAGCGCGACGTCAGCAAGCTTGAAAACATCAAGCCTCCGTTTCCGCGAATCATGTACGACGAAGCAATTAAAGTTCTGCAGAAAAACGGAAATCCGGCGAAGTGGGGCGATGATTTCGGCGGCGACGAGGAAACAATCATCTCGAAGGAATTCGACAAGCCCGTAATCATTCACCGCTATCCCGCGGCGATGAAGGCCTTTTATATGGCCACGGATGCGGCGCGGCCGGAACTTTCGCTGAGCTTCGACATGATTGCGCCGGAAGGCTACGGCGAAATTATTGGCGGCGGCGAGCGCCTGTCGAGCTACGAAACCGTGGTCGAGCGGCTGCGCCAGAACAATCTGCCCGAGGAATCGTTCCAGTGGTATCTCGATTTGCGGCGTTATGGCAGCGTGCCGCACGCAGGGTTTGGACTCGGCCTGGAACGCACCGTCGCGTGGATTTGCGGAACCGAGCACATTCGCGAAGTCATCCCCTTTCCCCGGATGCTTTATCGCGTATATCCTTAGGACTGCTTCGCCTGCCTGTTTCTTCAGGGGGACAAGCATCGCATGGCTCAAAAAATTCGCATTCTCGGTGTGCCGATGGACCTGGGCGCCAGCCGGCGCGGCGTGGACATGGGGCCATCGGCGCTGCGCGTCGCGGGATTGCAGGCGCGGCTGAAGCAGCTCGGCTATCCGGTCGAGGATATCGGCAACATCTCCGTAAAACAGCCGGAAGAGCAGCACTATGGCGACAAGCGCGCGAAATACCTGAACGAAATCGCGGAGACTTGCCAGGGCCTCGCCGAAACGGTTGAGCGCACGCTGAAAGAAGAAATGATGCCGATCGTGCTGGGCGGCGATCATTCGATTGCCGCGGGATCGGTCGCAGGCGTGTCGTCATTTTTCCGCAAGCAATCGAAGCGCATCGGTTTCATCTGGCTGGACGCGCACGGAGACATGAACACGCCGGACACCAGCCCTTCGGGAAACGTCCACGGAATGCCGCTCGCGGCGATCATGGGATATGGACCGCCGGAGCTGACCGAGCTTTGCGGGTTCAAGCCGAAAGTCGAGCCGCGCAATATCGCGATGGTGGGAATTCGCGAGTTGGACACGAAAGAGCGCAAGCTGGTCAAGGATTCCGGCGTACATATTTTCACCATGCGCGAAATCGACGAGCGCGGCATGCGCGACGTAATGGCCGAGGCGTTGCGATTCGCGACCGACGACACGAATGGCGTCGCCGTGAGCCTGGACATGGATTTTCTCGATCCCTCGGAAGCGCCCGGCGTCGGCACGCCCGTGCGCGGCGGCGTGACGTATCGCGAAGCGCATCTGGCGCTCGAAATGATCGCGGACAGCCGCGCGCTGGTTTCGTTTGAGCTGGTTGAGATCAATCCCGTAATTGATTTGCACAATAAAACGGCGACGCTCGGCGTGGAGCTGATCCTGTCGGGGCTGGGAAAGAAAATTCTGTGATGCGCATGGGAATTTTCGGCGCGGCGCGGATTTACACTCATGGCTAACAATAAAAGATTGCGAATCGGGATCTTGTTCGGCGGACGTTCGGGCGAGCATGAAGTGTCGCTGGCGTCGGCGGCTTCCGTAATCCGCGCGCTCGACACGGAAAAGTACGAAGCCGTGCCGATCGGAATCACCAAGGACGGACGCTGGCTCGTGGGAACGAACGCGCACAAATTGCTGCCGGAAATACTGAAAACCGGCGAGCGCGTCGTGCTGCCGCCGGATCCGGGCTCCTCGGCGCTCGTGTCCCTGGGCGGATCGGCGCAGCCGAGCGTGAAGATCGACGTGATTTTTCCCGTGCTCCACGGGACGTTTGGAGAAGACGGCACGGTGCAGGGGCTTCTCGAGCTCGCGGGAGTGCCTTACGTCGGCGCGGGCGTTCTGGGCTCGGCGGTCGGGATGGATAAGGATTTGCAGAAGCGGCTGTTTCGCGAGGCGCGCATTCCCGTGGTCGCGGCGCTGGCGATTTCGCGCCATGAATGGGAAACCAAACGCGGCGAAATACTGGTCGCTGTGAAAAAGAAATTTCGGTTTCCGCTGTTCGTGAAGCCGGCAACGCTGGGATCGTCCGTAGGTATGACGCGCGTAAGCAATGCGGCCGAGCTTCCCGCGGCGCTCGATCTGGCCGCTGAATTCGCGCAGAAAATTCTGGTGGAGCGCGCGATTCGGGGTCGCGAGATCGAAGTCTCCGTGCTGGGAAATGATGAGCCGAAAGCGTCGATTCCCGGCGAAATTATTCCGCACCGGGAATTTTACGACTACGCGGCAAAATATCTTGAGAGCGGAACGCGGCTCGAGATTCCCGCGAAGCTGAATAAAAAGCAAGTGGCGCAATTCCAGGAGTACGCCGTGCGCGCCTTCCGCGCGATTGAATGCACGGGGATGGCACGCGTGGATTTCTTTTTGGAGCGCGGCACCGGCAAAATCTATCTCAACGAAGTCAATACGATTCCCGGCTTCACGAGCATCAGCATGTACCCCAAAATGTGGGAAGCGAGCGGGATTCCGTACAGCGAACTCATCAGCCGCCTGGTCGATTTGGCCCTTGAGCAGCATCAGGAAAAAGCGCGCACGAAATATTCGATCGACCTGCCGGCGGGCTCGGGCGGCGCGCTCGAGGGCTAACCTCTCCCCTCCCTGCAATTTTACCTCTTGACATTTTACCCGCCTTTATTAAACTAACCGGTTAGTTAAATTATTGTTTGCCAGAGAGCGCTTTCAAACGCGACACGGAGGAGCAACGTGGAATACCGGAGATTGGGCAAGAGCAGCCTGGTGGTTTCCGCAGTCGGGCTGGGGTGCATGGGCATGTCGGATTTTTACGCGGGCCGCGATGACAAGGAATCCATCGCTACCCTGCACCGCGCGATCGATCTGGGGCTGACGTTCCTCGACACAGCCGACGTCTACGGCTCGGGGCGCAACGAACAGCTTGTCGGCAAAGCGATTCGCGGCCGGCGCAATGAAGTGATTGTCGCGACGAAATTCGGAGCGGTGCGCCAACCGGATGGGCCATTCGTCGATGTGAATGGGCGGCCGGAATACGTGCAGAGCGCGTGCGAAGCGAGCCTGAAACGGCTAGGAATTCCGAGCATCGATCTCTATTACCAGCATCGCGTCGATCCGAACACGCCCATCGAAGAAACGGTTGGCGCGATGGCGCGCCTGGTCGAGCAGGGCAAGGTGCGTTACCTCGGACTCTCGGAGGCCGCGCCGGCGACGATTCGCAAAGCGCACGCAACCCATCCCATCAGCGCGCTGCAGACCGAGTATTCCCTCTGGTCGCGCGAGCCGGAAGACGAGATTCTCGGCGTTTGCCGGGAACTGGGCATCGGATTTGTGCCGTACAGCCCGCTGGGACGCGGGTTCCTGACCGGCAAAATCCGGCGCTTCGAGGATCTCGCGGCGGACGATTACCGGCGGAATTCCCCGCGCTTTCAGGACGAGAATTTCAATAAAAATCTTCGCGTCGTGGACCGCATCAACGAAATTGCCGCGCAGAAACGCTGCCAGCCTTCGCAGCTGGCGCTCGCATGGCTGCTGGCGCAGGGTCCGGACATCGTTCCGATTCCCGGGACGAAGCGCCGGACGTATCTCGAGGAAAATCTCGCGGCGATTGATATTCGGCTGACGCCGGAAGAGCTGAAGCGCATCAACGAAGCCGCGCCGCAGGGCGTCGCGTCTGGTCCGCGCTACAACGAGTCGATGATGACGCGCGTGAATCGCTGAGCTGGCTATGCACCGAGGACGCAAAAAAGTCGAGAGTTCCGCAACGGCGCAGCGCATCCTGGCCGCCGCGGAGCGAATTTTTGCCGCGCACGGACTTGCGGGAGCGCGTACCGAGGAAATTGCACGGGCTGCGCACGTGAACAAGGCCATGCTCCACTATTATTTCGGGAGCAAGGAACGGCTGCATCGCGCCGTCTTCAAAAATCTTTTCGGCCACGCGCAGCGGTTGATCGAGGCGGAAAAACTACCGGATGCGTCGCGCAAGCAACTGATTCTCGCGTTCGTGGACGGTTACTTCAAATTCCGCACGCTGTATCCCAACTACGCGCGGCTGATGCAGCAATTGATGATGGAATCGCCGGAACAGTTCGAATGGCTGGCGCGCGAATATTTCCGCGAGGGACATAAGCAACTCGCGAGCGTAATCCGCAAAGGAATTGCGTGCGGCGAGTTCCGTCGCGTGGACCCCGGCCACACGGTCATCAATATCATTGCCATGATCGTTTTCTATTTCTCGGGAGCGCCCGTGCACAGCGTGCTATTGGGGCGCGACGCGTTGCAGCCGCGCGCGGTGGCCGAGCACAAGCGCGCGGTGATCGATCTGCTCGAACACGGGCTGTTCCGCACGCCTGCGAGGTCGCGATGAACGGACGCAAATTCTTCAGCCTGCTCGGCGCTTTATTTTTGATCGCGCTGACCATTTATTTGATCACCACGCCAAAGGACAAAGGGTATCGGCTCATCGGCGTGGTGGACGGCAACGAAGTGATCGTCAGCCCGCAGATGACGGGGCGGATCGTGAAATTGACCGTACAGGAAGGCTCGCAGGTTAAAAAAGGCGATCTGATCGCGGATCTGGACAGCGCGGCGCTCCAAGCGCAGGTGGCGGCGCAAACCGCGGCGATCGGCAGCTTGCAGGCGCAAGTGACGCAAGCGCGGGCGAATCTGGGAATGATCGACAGCCAAACCGCCGCCGCAGTGCGCGCCGCGCAAGCCAACTTTATGTCGAGCCAGGCGCAGCTCGAGCAGGCGAAGGCCACGCTGCAGCTCAACGCGGCCAACATGAGCCGAAGCGTGAGCCTCTTTTCCTCCGGAATTATTGCCGCGCAGGATCGCGATACCGCCGTGGCGACGTACAAAGCCTCGCAGGCAAGCGTCAATTCCATGGCCGCGCAGGTGAAATCGGCGCAGGCGGCGCTGGGAGTCGCCGAGGCGAACCGCAAGCAAGTTGGCGTGTTGCGCAGCCAGATTGCCTCGACGGCCGCGCAAATGAAACAAGCAATCGCCACCAAAGATGAAGACGAAGTGCAGCTCGGGTACGCGAAAGTATATGCGCCGATCAACGGGATCGTTTCCGTGCGCGTGGCGAAGCAGGGCGAAGTGGTGCAGGAAGGAAGTCCCATTGTCGTGCTGGTGGACACGGATGATCTGTGGGTGCGCGCCGACGTGCCGGAAACTTATATCGACTCGATCCGATTCGGACAGTCGATGCCGATTGAGCTGCCGTCCGGCGAGATCGTCCATGGAAATGTCTTCTTCAAGGGCGTCGAGGGTGCTTTCGCGACGCAGCGCGACGTCAGCCGGACGAAACGCGACATTAAAACGTTCGCGATCAAAGTGTCGCTTCCCAATCCCCAGCATCGATTTTTCACCGGCATGACGGCCACCGTGCTGCTAGCGACGAAGGCCGAGAAAAAACATTGGTGGGCGCGACTGTGATTGAACGCGTCCGGCGAACTACGCATCCCGTCGCGCGAGTCCTGGCAATTCCGCGCGCCAGAGCGAGCGGCTCAAATGCACGCGATTGAAGTCGACAAATTGACGAAGCAGTTCGGCGAGTTGACCGCCGTGAACGCGGTCAGTTTCACCGTCGAAGACGGCGAAATCTTCGGACTGCTGGGACCGAACGGCGCGGGCAAGACCACGCTGATTCGCATGCTCACCACGCTGACGCCGATTACGTCGGGCGTGGCGCGCGTCGGCGGATTCGACATTGCTCACGAACAAGATGCCGTACGCCACGCGCTTGGCGTGATTCCGCAAGCGTTCACGTCCGATCCCGAGCTGACCGCGCAGGAAAATATGCTGATTCACGCGAAGCTCTACGGCGTTCCGGCGGACCAGCGCGCGGAATTGATCAACCGGCTGCTCGACTCCGTCGATTTGCTGAAATTCAAATCCAAGCTCGTGCGAACTTTTTCCGGCGGCATGCGCCGGAGGCTGGAAATCGCACGCGGCCTGGTGCACTCGCCGAAAATCATGTTTCTCGACGAACCGACCACGGGATTGGATCCCGTTTCGCGCACGAACGTCTGGGAGATGATCCGGCGGCTGCGCGATGAATCCCATCTGACCATTCTGCTGACGACGCATTACATGGACGAGGCCGACAAATTGTGCGACCGCATCGCCATCGTGGATCACGGCAAGCTTGTCGCCTTGGATACGCCGATGCGGCTCAAAGACAGCATTCCCGGCACGGACGCCGTGGAAGCCGAATTCGCGAACGCGCCAGAGGACTGGATCGAGCAATTGCAAAAACTTTCGCATGCCGCGAGCGTGGCGGCGCGCGACGGCGCCGTGCATATCGCGTCGAACGACGGGCCCGCGACCGTGGCCGCGCTGATGGATCTGGCGCGCGCGAAAAACGTCACCGTGAAGCGCGTGACCGTCCAGGGCACCACTCTCGATGATGTGTTCTTGCACTACACGGGAAACGCGTTGCGCGATACGGCCAACGAAGGCGCGGGCTATGACATTCGCCACCTCTATCGCTAGAAGGGATACGGAACCGCGGCCATGAAATTTTATCGCATGTGGGCGCTCGTCGAGCGGGACTTGCGGAAATTCTTCCGCAGCCCCGCGCTGATGATGAGCTCGATGATTTTCCCGCTGATGCAGCTCATCGTGCTCGGCTACGCCTTCGGCGGCAAAATCACGAATGTCACGGTGGGCGTCGTGGACATGGATCACACGGCGGAATCGTGGCGCGTGCGCGAAGGCTTCGCGGGCGTGGCCACGGGGCCGAAGATGTTTCACGTGGTCAATTACAACTCCATGCCGCGCGCGCTGGACGATCTGCGCGCCGGACTCGTGAGCGGCGTGGTGGAAATTCCCGAAAACTTTTCGCGGCGCACCTACGCGAACGACCGGCCGCGAATCGCGCTGATCGTCGACAATACCGACCTGTTCGTTTCGAGTTCGCTCGAAACGGAGATGCAGGGCGTCGTCGACCAGCTCAATTCCCCGCAAGTGACGCCGCGCCTGGCCAGCGCGGTCGCGCTCAACACCGTCGAAATCTATCCCTATATTCCCTACGTGAAGTATTTGCTGCCCGGATCGATTGCCATGGCGATTTTCATTGTGGCCATGATCGGCGGGGGAATCACATTCATCGACGACAAAGCGCGCGGCCTGCACGAAGGCTATCTGGTGACGCCGATTCACAAATCCGAGCTGGTGATGGGCCTGAATCTGGCCGGGACGGCGAAAGGCCTGATGGCCGGGCTGGTGCTGACGTTCATCGGCGGATTGATCGCGGGAATTCCGCGCCTGTGGGATCCGGTGCGCCTGTTTTATTTGATCATCGTGGTGGGAATCGCTTCGCTGACGATGATCAGTTTCATGTTCCTGGTGATGGTGCGCGTCGACGATCCGCTCGTGCCCCGCGCGGTTTTCGGCGTTTTGAATACGCTCCTCTTTTTCCCCTCCGGAGCCATTTATCCGACGAATGGATTTCCCTTCTGGCTGCGATGGATTTCCGTCGTCGACCCGTTCACTTACACGGTACATGCGCTGCGCAACCTACTGCTGCGCAACAGCGGTATTGAAGGCATCTACCGCGACGTGTTAATTTTAATGGGATTTTCGGCGCTGATGATCACTAGCAGCATCGCGCTCTTCAAGCGCCAAATATGAAAGAAGCGCGGAGGAAACATCGTGAGCCTGCTCGAAGCTAATCAACCGCCGCCGTCGAAAACTCCGCGATACATTTTGCTGGGAGTGGTGGTGGTGCTGGCCATCGCGTTTTTCGTGTGGCGCGCCGTGCGTTATCGCGCGGAAGAAAAGACCGTCAACACGTTTTTCAGCACGCTCGCCGCGGGCAATATGCAGCAGGCGTACCAATTGTGGAAAGCCATGCCCAGCTATTCGTTCCGCGATTTTCAGGAGGACTGGGGACCCGGCGGCTATTACGGCCCGGTGAAAAGCTTCCGAATTGATTCCGCATCCGCGCCGCCGAAGAGCAATAGCGTCGCGGTGCGCGTGCGCATCAGCCCGTATCAGCCGTTCCCGAAAAATGATCCAGAGCAGCAAAACAAAACGAAGACAGTCATCATCTGGGTGGATCGCAGCACGCAGTCGCTCAGTTTCCCGCCGCCCTCGATGTCGCGCCTCATTCGCGCAACGCCGCCCCCAGCTCTTCTCGCGTTAGCGTCGCGGTCCCCAGCTTAGCCACCACCACGCCCGCCGCCGCGTTTCCCAGCAGCGCCGCTTCGCGCAGCGATGCGCCGCTCGCGCTCGCCAACGCCATCGTTGCCAGCACCGTGTCGCCCGCGCCCGTAACATCGAACACCTGGCGGCCATTCTTCGCGCCGCGAACGGGCGCCCGGCCCATAAGCCCCATCGGCACTTCCTGATTGAGCGCGGCCACATGAAAGCCGCGCGGGTCATTTTCAAGCGCATCGCGCTCGAAGAGACTCAAGCCCTCCGCGCCGCGCGTGATCACCACTGCCGAGCAGCCAAAATGCGCGAGCAGCGCGCGGCCCGCCTCGATCACGGATTCCTGCGTATCGAGCGCACGTGTGACGAGAAACTCCGCCTCCCCGCGATTGCAAATCACCACCGTCGCGCCGCGGTACGAGGGAAGGCGCGACCATTTTGGCTTGATAAATGTTGGAATGCTGCGGCGCGCGCATGCGTCCAGCACGCGTTCGGCCAGCGAATCACTGACGACGCCTTTGTCGTAATCGGAAATGACCAGTGCATCGAGCGATTTGAGCGCGGCGAAAATACGCTTCAGGAGCTGCTCTTCCATTGGCGCAGGCAAAGGCGTGCGGACTTCGCGGTCCACGCGAACCACCTGCTGCTGCCGCGCGATGATGCGCGTCTTCAAGGTCGTCGGACGGCCTTTCACTTCGATGATGCCCTTTCCCGCCAGCCCCTCCCCGCGCATCTCACGCCGAATTGCTTCGCCTGCTTCATCCTCGCCAATCGCTCCAAACGCTTCCACGCGCGCGCCCAGCGCCGCCAGGTTCGCGGCCACGTTTCCCGCGCCTCCCAGCGTCTCGCTCTGCTTCGCGAAATCCACGATCGGCACGGCGGCTTCCGGCGAAATGCGATTCGCCGCGCCCCAAACGTAGCGGTCGAGCATCCAGTCGCCCACCACGGCGAGCCGGCGGCCTTTCATGCGCTCCAGCACGCGAATTCGCCGCTTCCTTGAAATAAAACTGCTCATCGAGTGTTCCCTTCCATCACCGCATGGATTGAAACGCGCAAACCGAAGCGCGCAATTTATTGTGATGCTCTGCTTTGCAATGCCGATGAACCGACCCCATCCGCACTCACGGACGTTTCCCCCAGCAACCCATCGGCCGCATCGCAAACCTGGTCAAACGTGACGGACAAGATACATCTCGGCTCGGCGAACGCATAGCAGCGATCGCCGCGGCAGGGATTGCACGGAAAATCATTTTGCACCACGCGATGCTTCGTCTGCCACGGGCGCCAGTGCACGGAACTACTCGACCCGAAAATTGCGACGACCGGACGCGCGAGCGCGGAAGCGATATGCGCGGGCCCGCTATCGTTGCCAATGAACATGCGGCATCCGGCAATCAAGGCAATCAACTGGCGGAGGCCGAGCGAATCGAGAAGTACAAATTCGTTGCCGCACTGGTGGCGAACTTCCGCGGCGATTTCAGCTTCGCCAAGCCCGAGATTGAACACCGGTTCGATGCCATGCTTCTCCCGCAACCACCGGGCGAGCGCCAGAAATTTATCGATCGCCCATCGCTTGGTGAAATATTTCGCGCCGGGGTGCAGGACAGCGTAGGGAGTTCCTGCCGCGATGCCTCGCGCGGAAAGCACGTCCGCAACCGCCGCGACAGCATCCGGCTGCGGATAGACGCGCGCCGGCGGGATCGGCCTGCGGGGCAGGCCCGTTGCGTAAAATTGCTCGATGCGATGCTCGACGGTGTGTATGCGGCCGCCGGGATCGGGAACCAGCACATTATAGACAAACGAGAATTGCCGCCGCGTCCAGCACACGCGCTGCGGCGCGCCGATAGCCGCCACGAGCAGCGCGCTGCTCGGCCCTGCGTGCTGATTATAGACAACTGGAAAATGGCGGTGGCGCAGATCTCTCGCCGCCGCGAGAAAACCTTTCATCAGCAAAAGTTCCGCGACGGCGGGATTGCCTTCCAGCAGCGGTGCGCAAAACGGCTCAACCAGCACGCACAATCGCAAATCCGGCCGCCAGGCGTGCAGCGCGGAAAGCGCGGGGGTCAAGAGAACCACATCGCCCAGCGAGCGAAGACGAACGATTAGGACTGGCGCGCCCTCGGGCAAACTGGACAACAGAGAAGATGGATCACGATGGCTCAATGCGGGCTTCGTCCACGAGCATCACGGGAATGTCGTCGCGAATGGGGTACACGCGGCGGCACGTCGAGCATTTCAGGCCGTGCTTGTCGCCAGTTATCTTCACGGGAGTTTTGCAGACCGGGCATACGAGGATGTCCAGCAATTCTTGTGGGACTGCCATTCGCACCTCCGCGAGCAACTGTAACAGAGGCTCGTCGCGCGGAGCAACCGCTCGACGGTTTGATC
>Ga0307372_10008762_pt1 | contig 14146 bp, 9 predicted proteins | sample OX1MG_FD_202533 | JGI IMG/M metagenome (GOLD analysis project Ga0307372, IMG submission 202533) | Soil microbial communities from Risofladan, Vaasa, Finland - OX-1 | ecosystem: Environmental > Terrestrial > Soil > Coastal area > Acid sulfate soil | place: Finland: Risofladan, Vaasa | collected...
CGAGCATGGTGGTGCCGAGGTCCACGCCGTCGAGCAGCGCATCCAGGACGTCGTTGCGCATGTGTTCGGACCACTTGGCAGTCGCACAGAGAGCGTGGTTTGCATTCATGGCCTCACCGTACCGACGGGTGCCATGGCGGACAAGGGCGTAGGCTGCCAACCTGTGTCGGGAAAGCGACAACGTGCGGAGGGTGGGGCGACCGGCGCCGTCAGCGTCTGCGTCTTTCCGATGGCGCCGGGCGCACGCTTCGACGCGCACACACACGAGGACCATCAGCTCGCATGGGCATCAAGCGGGGTGCTCACGGTGCTCACCGAGTCGGCCACATGGGTGCTGCCGCCCACGCGGGCGCTCTGGATCCCCGCGGGGTTGCGTCACGAGGTATCCGCGGCCAACGCCGCGACGATGCGCCCGCTCTACATCAGGCCCGATCGATGGACGGCGGGATGGACCGATCCCACGCCTGTCGAGGCAAGCTCGCTGCTTGCCGAGATGATCGAGTACCTCGGGAGTGACGGTCTTGACGCCGCGCAACGGGCGCGCGCTGAGGCGCTGCTCAACGACCTGCTGCGTCCGGTCGAGGTGACGACCGTATCGGTGCGCATGCCCGTTGATGATCGTGCGCACTCCGTGGCGACCGGGATCGTCGACGACCCGAGCGACCATCGAACGCTCGCGGAGTGGGGACGTCAGGTCGGTGCGAGCGACCGGACGCTCGCGCGCATGTTCCTTGCGGAGACCGGCATGCAGTTCGGGCGATGGCGCGCGCTTGCGCGCCTGCAGGCTGCGTTACCGCTGCTGGCTGCAGGCGAGCCGCTTGGGGCGGTTGCGCTCAACGTGGGCTACGAGTCGACGAGCGCTTTCGTGGCTGCGTTCCACCGCGAAATCGGGGTCACGCCGGCGGCGTACTTCCGCGCCCGTCCGAGCACGACCTGACCGCTGTTCTGTCAACGCGCCTGAGCGGTCACTCCGACCGACGTTGCTCCGAACGGCATCCACGCGGTCAGCACCTCTGACTCGCGCGCGAGCAGTCGGCGCATCGCCAGCGGGGGCAGCGGCTGCCCGAACAGGAACCCCTGGGCCAGCTCGCACCCGAGGTCCTGCAGTGCCTGCAGGACCTCCTCGGTCTCGACGCCTTCCGCGATCACGCTGAGCCCGAGACCGACGCCGAAGCTGAACACCGAGTGCGCGAATGCCACCGATTGGCTCGGGCCGCACAGCGAGGCGGTGAACGAACGGTCGATCTTCAACACATCCACCGGGAACTCGCGGAGCCGGCTCAGCGATGAGTGGCCCGTCCCGAAGTCGTCCAGCGCGATGCGCACGCCAAGTTCGCGCACACCGTTGAGGCACTCGAGGATCGAATCGGTGTCGTTGATGATGTCCGCCTCCGTGACCTCGAGGATCAGACGGCTCGCCTCGAGTCCGGTGTCGCGCAGGACCTCGCTGACACTGTCGACGAAACCGGGCTCGCGGAGCTGCCGGATGGCGACATTGACGGACACGGAGATCGGTTCCGCGCCGGCGGCAACCGGCCAGTCACGCGCTTCCTCGCAGGCGCTGCGCATGACCCATGCCCCCACCTCCGTGATCAGCCCCGTCTCCTCCACCAGGCTGATGAAGTCGTCCGGCAGCACCGTCCCCCGCGTGGGATGGCGCCAGCGCAACAGTGCTTCCGCCCCGACGATGGAGCACGTCGAGACACGCACGATCGGCTGATACACCAACTCGAACTCGACGGACTCCATGGCGCGGTAGAGGTCGGCCTTCAGGCGGTGGCGATGCTGCACCGCCGCGTACATCGCCGGCTCGAACAGCTCCCAGCGTGACTTGCCGGCGCTCTTCGCCGTGTAGAGGGCAAGGTCGGCGTTCTGGAGCAGCTCCTGACCGTCGCACCCGGTGTCGACCGCGGTCGCGATGCCGATGCTCGCGTGGGTCAGCACCTCCTCGTTGGCGATCGTGAACGGCTCGCGGAGCGCGTCGATGACACGCTCGGAGATGCGCACCGCCGTCGCCTGCTCGTCGATGCCGATCAGCAGCACCGCGAACTCATCGCCGCCGAGTCGCGCGGCAACGTCGCCGGGCCGCAGGCACTCACCGATGCGGTCGGCGATGGCGCGGAGCAGCTCATCGCCCGCGGCATGACCGAGGCTGTCGTTGACGGTCTTGAAGTCGTCGATGTCGATGAAGAGCACGCCGACGTGCTGTCCGGTCTGCGCCAGCGCCTGCTCGACTCGCGATGAGAACAGCAGCCGGTTCGCCATGCCGGTGAGCGGATCGTGCGACGCCTCGTGCCGGAGCTGGTCCTGCAGCACGGTGAGCTGCGAGAGCGAATGCTGCAGCCTTCCGCGCTCGAGGATGACGCCGGTCTGGTTGGCGAGCATCTCGAGCAGGCGAAGGTCCTCGGAGTCGAAGCCGGTGACCTCGCCGAGGCGGTTGCCGATGAGCATCGTGCCGACCATGTTGGTCTCGCCGCGCAGCACGACGGCCATCGCGTCCCGCAGCCCGCGATGTGCGAGGAAGTCGTTGGGATCGCTGTCGGTCTTGCCGTGCGCGCTCAGCAGGAGCGGTGAGTCGAGCAGGAGTCTGCTGATGAACTGGAGCTCCGACTCGTCGAGCGCGACCGGTGCCATGAACTGCGTCGTCTCCTCCTTGTCGACGGCGGTCCGCACGACAGCGTCGCGTTCGCGAGTGGGCAGGAAGGTGATCTCCGCAAGCTCCGCGCGGAAGACCTCGCACGACTTGCTGAGCAATGCCGCGACCGCCTCGTCGACGGCCTCGGTGCGCTGCAACTGCTTGCTCGACTGATACAGAAAGTCGACCTGGTCGCGCTTCTCGCGCTCGGCGACATAGAAGCGATACGCGATGAAGACGCCGACTGTCGGGATGACCAGCAACCAGAGCTCGGACGGGTTCTGCCACACGATGCGAACGCCGATCAGCGCGAGGCAGGTGTTGACGAGCGTCGCCGCCTGCGTGAACCCGAACGTCGAGAGGATGCCCGCCGGATCGATGCGCCCTTCGGAGAAGGAGATCGCGGTGAGGATGATGAGCGACTGGATCACGCCGCCTGCGATCACCGCTGCCAGCACGCCGAGGAAGCTGAGCGAGCTCAGCGCGTCGTGATGGTTGACGAGATGCATGAAGAGCCATGCGACCACGCTGTTCGCAACGGTGAAGTTGGCGAGGTTGAAGGCCAGCTTCAGCGGGGACTGGCGGCGGTGGATCATGAGCGCCAGCGCCGTCCCGGCCACCATCGACAGCACGACCACGAGCGGCGGGGCGAAGAAGAAGCCGACGACCAGCGGCAGCTCGCTCAGCGAGAACGACTGGGCGTCACGCCGGAACTGGATGTGGACGACGAACACCTCCGCCCCGAAGAAGAGCGGGATGAGCATCCACCAGGGAATCTGGCGTGGCGCCTGCAGCACATGGAGTGGGGCCACCAGCTCGACCAGGAGGAAGATCGCGGCCGCCACGAGCACCACCGTCAGGAGGTGAACCCGATGTCCCCTCCGACCCGGTGCGGCCGTTTCCGGACCCTCAGCAGACGCGGGGTCCCGAGCCTCGTTGGTCATGCCCAGATCGTGCGCGACATCCGCCGGGTTCGAACTCGTTGTGCCCGCGCTGTTGCCAAGCGGTAGCACGGATATCGACGATCGGGCCGCGCAGATCGCGACCCGATGGCGACGGCCCTAACTCCAGGAGGAGGCGGACCAGCTGGCGCCGGACCAGAAAGCATCGGACCACGAGGCTCCGGACCATGACGCGCCCGACCACGATGCCCCGGACCACGACGCGCCCGACCACGAGGCTCCGGACCACGACGCGCCGGACCAGGAGGCTCCCGACCACGACGCGCCGGACCAGGAGGCTCCCGACCACGAGGCACCGTTCGACGAGTCGCGATCGTGCGCGTGGCCGCCCGTCGACGTCGGCCAGGTCTGCACCGCGTTCGGCGTCGGAGCGTTGAGGACGGACGCGAGGTTCAGCTCGCCGCTGCCGGTGAGCCGCGAAGTGCCGTGGATGGCGCTCGTGTTTCCGACGAGCAGCGCCTTGACCTGGTCAGGCGTCAGCGAGGGATGCTGGCTGAGCACGAGCGCCGCCGCTCCCGAGACGATCGCCGCAGCCTGCGACGTACCGCTGCCGAGGAAGAAGCGGCCGCCGATCTCCGCGGTGGCGCCGAACACCCGGTCGACGAACGATCCCGGATCGGCAAGCGACACGATGTGTGTGCCCGGAGCCGCGAGATCGGGGTTGCGCGTGCCGTCACCTTCGCTCGTGAAGCCGGCGGCAACGTGGTTGTGCACGTCGGTGCTGTTCGCCGTGTCGGCAGCGCCGACGGCGATCACGTAGGGATCGATGGCGGGGTCTTCGAGACCGTCCGAGAAGTTGCCCTGGTTGCCCGCGGCGACGACCACCACGATGCCGCTCAACCATGCCTGCTCTGCCGCGTACGCGAGCGGATCGAGCACGTACGGCGAGTTGCTGTCAGCCCCGTACGAGAGGTTGAGGACACCGATGTTCAGTGTGTTCTGATGCGCCACGACCCAGTCGATCGCAGCGAGCACGCGCGCAACGTCGGTGTGACCGGCGGCGTTGGCGACCTTGATGCTCACGATCTGCGAGTTCGGCGCCATGCCCATGAAGTCGCTGCTGTCACTCGAGCTGACCGATGTCACGGCCTCGTCGAGGCCGCCGATGATACCGGCCATGTGCGTGCCGTGACCGAAGGCGTCGAGGTTTCTGAGCGACGAGTTGCGTGAGTCAGTGGAGAGGTCCGGTCCGTAGACGACCTTGCCCTGCGTGTCGAGCCCGTTGACCGGCGTCACGCCGGAGTCGATCAACGCGACCCCGACGCCCTGGCCGGTGAACCCCGCGTCCCAGTACGCGTGGGCTCCGTCCATCGCCTCGATGTTGTACATGGAGTCGACGTTGGTCACGGGGTTGTATCCGCTGCCTGTCGCGCTGAACGAGCCGCCGAGGAGGTGCACCGCGGCGTTGGACGTCACCTGCGCGACGTCGGGTGATGCGGTGAGCTGCGGCAGCGTGGACGCCGGAACCTCGGCGACGAGCGCGTTGATCAAGGTGATCTGCTGTTCGACGTGGCCGCCGAGCGAGGTCACGAGCTGATCCGCGGCTGCGGCGTCGCCGGCCTGGGCGCGGACGATGACGGAGGTCATGCGCGGCGCGGCGTGCGCCGAGGTAGCGAATGCGCCGGCGGTGAGCACCATGGCCGTGGCCGTCGCCACCGCCGTTACCGTGCGGCGTTTGCGATCGTCCCAGCTGATGCCGTCAGCGGCAATCATTCCCTGTCAACCCCCCGGTTGCGTGCCCCCGGCACCCTCTCTCTCGCCTCAGTTCGGCGTTGGTTGCAGGCTACGGGAGGTCATGGCCGCCGGCTCGGTCCGCCATCATTCCGCAACCGCCAATCGGATCCGGGGCGGGCGAATCAGATATTCCGCGGCGCGGACGTTGCACGCAGGGTGGGGATGAGGATTGCGGCAGCGGCCAGATGCATGGCGCCAAGCCCGACCTTGGTCGATCCCGCGATGCCCGCGTAAAGCGGGAGGCTCAACGAGGCGATCAACGCGACGGCTGCCACGGCGGTCCAGATCGTCCGAGCGCTGGCTGTGCGGCGTTCCAGGACGGCGAGCAGTGCGCAACCGACGAGTGAGGCGGACAGCGTCGCGCCGATGATGAAGCCGAGCGCGATCGTCTGGGCTGCGCCGCCGCCGAAACGGATGCCGAGATGGAGTCCGAGGAGCGGGACCTCGATGACCCAGAGGGCTGCGTTCGCCACCGCGGCGCTCGCCACTGCGAGTGCCCTGGTGCGGAGCAAGGTGGCGCTGGACGGGCGCGCGTAGGTCCCGGTTGTCGTGCTGGCCATGGCAGGTCTCCTCGTGTTCCGTGTCGGATGGGGTAGACTTAGTTAGGCGTCTAATGTTAGGCGCCTAACTATCCAGGAGTCAAGTAGAGCATCAAGTGGGAGTGAGGAGGGTCGCTGGATGAACTTCGAGCAGGCAGACGCGATCAACGAGGCGATCCGCGCCATCGGCATCCGGCACCGCGAGCTTGCGGTGGCCGCGATGTCCCCGTTCGGCATTCATCCGGGCCACAAACTCATCCTGCTCGAGCTCGAGTCCGCCGGGCCGCGCACCCAGGCGCAGCTCGCCGCCGCGAGCGGGTATGAGCCGCCGACCATCACCCTCAGCGTCCAGCAACTCGAGGCCGCCGATCTGGTGGTGCGGCGTGCGTCGCCGAGTGACGGCCGCGCCCTGATCGTCGAGCTGACCGACCAGGGGCGGGCGCTGTTGCCGAAGCTGAAGGCCGCGTGGCGTGGTGTCGCGGAGCTGACCGTCGCCGGGCTGGAGTCGACGTCGGTCGACGAGTTGATCGCGGTGCTCGAGGACCTCGCGGGCAGCCTCGCGGCCGTGTCTGCGGAGGCTGCGGAGAAGGACGTCCCGCGGTACAAGCCCCGGTCACGCTTGCGACGCTGAACCTCGGCGATCGAATGTGCTTTCCTGCGCGCGATGGTGAGCAAGGAGCGTGAACTCGACGTCGTTGTCTTCGGCGCGACCGGGTTTGTCGGCCGGCTGACGGCCGCCTACCTGGCTGAGCACTCGCCCGCGCGACTGCGCGTCGGGCTCGCCGGTCGCTCGCAGGAGCGGCTTGCCGCGGTGCGCTCCAGTCTCGGCGCGACAGCCGCCGCGTGGCCGCTCATCGTCGCTGACTCCGACGACGCGAAGTCGCTCAACGCGCTTGCCGCTCGCACGCGTGTCGTGGCAACGACAGTCGGCCCGTACCGCCGATGGGGCATGGGGCTGGTGCGTGCGTGCGTCGAGGCGGGCACGCACTACGCGGACCTGACCGGCGAGGTGGCGTTCATGCGCGAGAGCATCGACACATGCCACGACGCCGCAGCTCGCGCGGGCGTGCGCATCGTGCACGCGTGCGGGTTCGACTCCATCCCATCAGACCTCGGTGTGCTGCTGCTCCATCAGGCTGCGCTGGCTGACGGCGCCGGCGACCTCGAGGACACCACCCTCGTCGTGGCAGCCCTCAAGGGCGGCCTGAGCGGCGGCACCATCGACTCGATGCGGGTGCAGCTGCAGGAGGCGCGTGCCGATGCCGGCGTCCGCCGCCTCGTCGCCGATGCGTATTCGCTCAGCCCTGATCGCTCCGAGGAGCCGGACCTTGGTGACGAACGCGACCTGATGGCCGTCCGGCACGACGCCGGCCTCCGTACGTGGATGGGCCCGTTCGTGATGGCCGGCTCGAACACGCGCGTCGTGCGCCGGAGCAACGCGCTGCAGGGCTGGGCCTACGGGCGGCGCTTCCGCTATCGCGAGGTGACGGGCTTCGGGAGCGGTGTCGCGGCGCCGGTGAAGGGAGCGGTGGCCGCGACGGGCATCGCGGGACTGGTCGCCGGCCTGAGCTTCGCGCCGACGCGTGCGGTGCTCGATCGGGTGCTGCCGTCGCCCGGCGAGGGTCCGAGCGAGCAGGCGCGGCGGACCGGGTTCTTCCGCATGGAGATCCACACGCGCACGTCGAGCGGGGCTCGGTACGTGAGCCGGGTGTCTGCGAAGGGCGATCCGGGCTATGCGGCCACGTCGCTCATGCTCGGCGAGGCGGCGATCTGCCTCGCTCGCGATGAGCTCCCCGAGCGCGGCGGAGTTCTCACCACTGCCGTGGCGATGGGCTCCGCCCTGGTGGATCGGCTGCGGACAGCGGGGATGACACTTACTGTTACAACAAGTCGCTGACATACCGGGGTCGGCGCCTTACGGTTAGTTCGTGAGCGCGCCTCATCCCGGTACCCGCGGTGCCGCGTAACGGAGCCCGTCGTACTCCGCCACCGTCGGTGCCCAGGACCGTAACAGCGCGTGCGGCACTCACCGGATGAGTGGCGCACGGTCGAGGGAGTGATGGGTCTCCCCCGGCGTCCCCCCGCGTCGGCGTTCGTGGCGCTCGGTGTCGCCATCGGCATTGCGGCCGCGTTCGTGACCGGGTCAGCAGTCGCGTCGGCTGCCCCCTCGAGCCCCGGACCGATGAACCTCGACCCCACGCTCACCATCCAGGACAAGAACCTCGACTGCGAGGCAGCCGCGCTCGCAGCGGCATTCGAGGTGCGGAGTGTTCCGGTCAACACCGGTGGCCTGAGCCTCCAGGACTGGATCTTCGATCAGCTGCCGTTGGACCTTCGCAATCCCATCGTCAACGGCTCTGCGATCACGTGGGGCGATCCGTACATCGACTTTGTCGGCAACGTCAACGGCGTCGAGGGCTTCGCTCCCGGCGACGGGTACGGCGTCTACTACCAGCCGATTGCCAACGTGGTCACCAAGGTCGGGTTCACCGAGGTGGCCCGGACAGGATGGAGCACGTCGTCGGTTGAAGCCGAGATCGAGAGCGGGAGTCCCGTCGTCGTGTGGATCGACTTCCGCAGCCTCGCAAGCGGTGTGGGATATCCGACGAGCACGTGGACCGCGTTTGACGGCCGGCAGATTCGCTACACGCTGCATGAACATGCCGTCACGGTGCTCGGTGCGTTCCCGGGACACTCGGTGACACTGCTTGATGTCTTCTCGGGTAATCAGTACACGTACACCGAGGCGCAGTTCAGCTCGATGCTCACGACCTTCGGCGGCATGGGCGTGGCAGTGGGTCCGCCAGTCGTGGTGGCGACGCCGTATCCGGTCGTGAGTTCCCTGTCGCCCGCAGCCGGTCCGGTCGCCGGCGGACAGACGGTGCGTGTCACCGGGACGGGGTTCACGCCGGGGATGACCGTCACGATGGGGACGACGCACGTGACGCCGGCTGCGATCACCGGATCATCGTTCACGTTCACGACACCCGCCGAAGCCGCGGGGTACGAGCAGTTAACGGTGACGACCGGCGGTGGATCGAACCCGCTCAACGCGGGCGCGGGCTACGTATACACCGCGCTGTCGAAATACGTTGCGCTGACGCCGTTTCGCATTCTCGATACGCGCGCACGCACATGCATGCAATGCGGCGCCGGTCGAGTGACGACGGGCGCGACCAGGAATGTGCAGATCACCGGAGTCGCGGGGCTGAGAATCGGGGCCGACCCGGTGCCGGCGACGGCGACGGCGGTCGTTGTGAATGTGACTGCAGTCACGAGCACCACCGGTGGTCTCCTGACCATCTATCCGGCCGGAACCGGAAGGCCGCAAGCGTCCAACCTGAACTTCGGCCCGGGCGCGGTCACTCCCAACCTGGTGACGGTCACGTTGGGTCAGGCGAACCCAACGGACCCCAACCGTGAGATCAGCATGTACAACCCGATCGGCGCGGTGGATGTCGTTGCGGATGTGGAGGGCTATTTCGCGCCTGACACGGCGAGCGATCCGACGGGGCAGTTCCACGCCATCTCACCGCTGCGCGTGTGCGACACCAGGGCGCGGCAACCCGCGAATGTCTGCAATGGCACCGGTACCAGCGACCATCGTCTCGGTTCGAGCGCTGTGGTGAAGGTGAATGTTTCGGGCGTGCCGAGCGGCGTTGGTGGCTCGCCGGCGAGCATCCCGACCAACGGGATGGCGCAGGCCGCGGTGCTGAATCTCACCGCGATTGGCGGCACGTCGTCGACGTTTCTGAGTGTCTATCCTCCGCAGGCGAACGGCTCGTGTGCCGCGTCTGCTGCCACGTCGACGATCAATCTTGGCACTGGAACGACCGAGGCGAATCGAGTCATCGTCAGCCTTGGTCCGGCCACTACCGGCGGCCCGACAACCGATGTGTGCGTTTTCAATTCCGTGGGATCCATTGACTTCATCCTGGACGCGACCGGCTGGTTCGGGTCCGCGTCGGCGCCAGTTGGCACGCAGTTCCAGGCGATTGGGCCGACGCGTGTGTGCGATACACGGGTCGGTTCTGGAACGCCATGCGCGGGGCACACGCTCACGCCGGGTGGGACGCTCCTGGTCGCGGTTGCCGGCATCGCGGGAGTGCCGAGCACCGGGCCGATCGCCATCATCGGCAACTTCACCGCGATTTCCTTCGGCCGGGTGGCGACCTACCTCATCGCATATCCGGCGAATGTCTCCCCGCGACCGAATGCCTCGGATGTGAATGTGGTGAGCTCAGTGCTGCCGAATCTCGTGGCGGTGGGGTTGTCACCGTCGTCTCCTTCCGGGGATGTGCGGTTGTACAACGCTGCCGGGAGCGTCAATGCGCTGCTGGATGTTGAGGGCTGGTTCCAGTAGCGGTCGCTCTGACCATTCGTCGTAGGCGGCATTGAGGCTTGTGCAACCCGAGTCGACGGTGTTGCCAGTACACGCGGATCCGCGTGCGTTTCGACCCTTCCTAGGCCGGTTCGGGGCGACGAGGAGTCGCCTGCTTGCGTGCGTGATCGACGAGGGAGCGTCTCGGGGGATTGAAGACGTCGACCTCACGGCACGACGTGTCGTGGGTGCGCGCTCTATGAGGCACCCAACTCGGAACCACCGCCACATCGCCCACGTGCATCGTGCGGACATCACCATCGATGTCGAACTCGAACTCCCCCTCCAGGACGAGCACGATCTGCTCCTCCACGTGTACATGCATCGGCGCCTCGGTGTGCGGCTCGAACGACACGAAATTGAGCATCGTGTGCTCACCCAGGACAGGTCGGAACCCGAGCCCGGGCAGGAACTCGACCTCGACACCGTTGCGGGTCGTCGTCGATGATGACGCCCTCCAACGCCATCGAGCATCTGCGCCGCTCGCCGCCGCGCGACGCGTCGTTGTTCGCGTGTCGACGCGGCTCGTACCTTTGACAACGGAGCCGGCCCCGCGCGCCGGCTGAGGCTGACTCTCGACACAGAATCACGCAAGATCACACCATGACCACGCTTGACAAGCAGGCACCGGCCGATCTCCGCAAAGCCGAGGCGGCGCTGGCCAGCGGCGACTGGCGCGCGGCCGCCGAGTACGCTCGAGCGTGCATCGCCGGCAGCGACGATGGCGAGGCACACGTGGTCCTCGCCACCGCCCTCTGGTGCGGGTACGACACCAAGGCAGCGATCGATGAGATGAAGCTGGCGTATCGCCGCCTCGTCGATACCGGGTCGCCACAGCGCGCGGCATGGGTCGCGTGCTGGAGCGCCCTCGAGGAGGCGTTCAACTACGGCGACCGCGCCGTTGCCAACGGGTGGTTCGGGCGCGCCGCGCGACTGCTCGAGGACCTCCCCGAGTGCGCCGAGCACGGCTGGCTGCTCCTCTATCGCACCGCCTTCGAGGGCGACTACGAGCGCCTCGCGGAGGCGGCGCTCGAGGCCGAGGCGATCGCCCGCCGCCATGGTGACCGCGACCTCGAGCTGAGCGCGCTGGCCGAGCGTGGGCTTGCGCTGGTCATCCTCGGTGACGTCGGCGCGGGGATGCGGCTCGTCGACAGCGCCATGGCCGGCGTCGCGTCCGGTGACACGACCGCTCCGCTGGTGATGAGTGACTGCTTCTGCGTGACGCTCGCCGCCTGCGAGTCCGCACACGACTACGCGCGCGCCGAGGAGTGGTGCCGCGCGGGCCTTGCCGTCGACAGCGAGCGGCCCAGCGGCTTCCTCAAAGCGAACTGCCTGGCGACATACGGCTGGATCCTTGGCGTCCTGGGGCGCACGAGCGAAGGCGAGGCGCGACTGCGCGACGCGCTCGACATGTTCGACACCGGGCACTGGCGTCAGGGGCACCGGATGATTCGGGGCAACGCCCTGGTCAAGCTCGCCGACCTGCAGCGCCGGCGCGGCGACCCGAAGAGCGCGGCGCAGCTGATCCGTGACTGCCCGGAGACGCCCGACGTCCTCCGCCTTCGCGGCGAGCTGGCGCTGGACGCCGGCGACACGCAGTCAGCAGTCAGCCTGGCGAAGGAACTGGCGACGATGACGCAGGGCGGGCGCGATACGACCAGCGTGCTCTCGCACCAGCTCACCATCCGTGCCGCGGCCGCCGCCGGTGACGTCGAGACCGCACACCGTGCCCTGGCAGAGCTGGACCCAATCGCTGAACGAATCGCGACTCCACCGGTGCGTGCGTGGCTGGCACTGTCGCGAGCCGCGGTGGATGCCATGGACGGCAAGGTCGACGAAGCGGTCGCCGCCGATCGCGAGGCGGCGCGTCTCTTCGCAAATGCCGGCACGTGCTTCGACGCGGCACAGGCGCGGCGTCACGAGGCAGCTGTGCTGCGCGCCGCAGGACGATCCGACGAGGCTGCCGCTGCGCTGGACGCCGCGCGACAGTTGCTCGGAGAGACCGCCGCGACGCCGCGCCCCGCGGGGTTGACCGCACGCGAGGCTGAGGTGCTCCGTCTCGTTGCCGCCGGGTTGAGCAACGCCGCGATCGCCCAGGAGCTCAACTTGAGCCCGCACACCGTGCACCGCCATGTTGCGTCGGTGCTGCGCAAGCTCGACGTCCCCACGCGCGCCGCGGCAGCGGCCGAAGCGACTCGTCTCGGCCTCAGCTGACCGGCGTATGACCCGATCGGGTCATCGCCTCAGGCCACCGAAATGGCCGGTTCAGGGGACGACCTGGACTGTGCGCGCGAGCGATCGTCGTGCCGTACCCGCCAGCAGCGCACGGAGGCAGACCATGACCCAGGACACACTCACGCGGACCTGCGACACATCGGACATGTTCATCCCGCACGGCATGTTCCGCCAGGCGTTTGCCGGTGCGGACGACGTCATCGGCACGGCACCCGCGGCGGATCGCGCCCCGCTGATCAGCTCGTTCTACTCGAACGTGCTCGCCTTTCTCCACGCGCACCACGGCGCGGAGGACGCGATGCTCTGGCCCCTGCTGCGTGCACGCGCACCCGAGCGTGAAGCGCTCCTCGACCGCATGGAGTCGCAGCACGCGGCCGTCGACGAGGTGATCCAAGCCGCCTCACGCTCCCTCGATGCGTACAGCGCCAATCCGACCGCGGAGCGTGCGACAGCGCTGGCAGCCGCGACTCGCAGGCTCGCCGTCGAGCTCGACGCGCATCTGGTCGAGGAGGAGCGCGAGATCCTCCCGCTCGCCGCGGTGACCGTCTCACAGGACGAGTGGAGCGCGCTCCCGGGGTGGGCGATGGGTCACTTCACCGGCGACAAGACCTGGCTGGTGCTCGGGCTGATCTTCGAGCAGATGACCGATGCACAGTTGGCGACGACGCTGCAGCACATCCCCGCCCCGGTGCGTGAGATGTGGGACACGACGGGTCGGCGGGACTTCGCGACGATGATCACGGCAGTCCGCGGCGCCACGCCGGCCGCGTGAGGCCAGCGCTGCGGGCGCGATGCCGGCGTGCTGGCGGGCGCGCCGGCATCGCAGCTGCACTGCTACGTGAACGACTTCAGACGGGGCCACAGTTGGTCGAGCGTGAGTTTGGGTCGGCCGCAGAGGACGATGGGAGCACCGAACTCCTGGTTGTCCAGAACATACGAGTTGGAGACCGTGCCGGCGGGAGCGCAACCGTTGAACAGCGTCGAGAGGAAACCGAGGTCGAGACCCACCGCAATGACCGGGCCGTCGATGCGGGTTGGCTTCCAGTAGTAATAGGTGAGCTCACCGGACACGGCCGCCGGCAAACCGAGGGCCGGTCCATACGTGTTCACGGCGCCGGCTTCGCCGAAGTTGTTGGTGAGGATCACCGTTGTGGATCGCTCGCTCACCGGCAGCCGGCGGTAGACGGTGGCAACCTCCCTAGCGAGGTCCCGCCAGCCAATGGTGTCCGCAAAGTCGGTGCGGACCGAGGGGAGTGCCGATCGCGCCATGACGGACTCGGGAAAGAGCGGTATCGCGATCGGCGCGAGAACGACTGCCTGTACCGCCAACGCAACCGCCGTGGTCGGTATGAGCCATCGCCGGCGTTGACGCGTCCACGACTCGACGGCACAGGCACCCGCAGCCAGGAGGACCGGATGCAGCGGTCCGATGTAATACCCCTTGCCCACGAGCAGGAAGATGCCGGCGGCAACCAGAGCCGCCACGCCCACCGCACGCCCGCGTCCGGAGAGCAGCCACCAGAACCCTGCTCCCCACAACGGGATGGCGAGGGGGCCGATGAGCGGAAGCTGTTCCGAGAGGAACGCGAACGGTCCGAAGTCGCCGGACTGCGCCACGGGATGCGCGAGCGTGAATGCCACCGACGGCCATCCGTTCGCG
>Ga0307372_10008763_pt1 | contig 14145 bp, 6 predicted proteins | sample OX1MG_FD_202533 | JGI IMG/M metagenome (GOLD analysis project Ga0307372, IMG submission 202533) | Soil microbial communities from Risofladan, Vaasa, Finland - OX-1 | ecosystem: Environmental > Terrestrial > Soil > Coastal area > Acid sulfate soil | place: Finland: Risofladan, Vaasa | collected...
GATTCAAATCAGCAACGTGAGTCTAATGCTGCGCAGGCTTGCACCGGTATCGCGACCAGAGTTCCACTATGCGGTCGCGGCCTAAATTCCCCCGGAAAAATGACGAAATAGTTTTCGGATAGCCTCTTAGGGGGCGGGCACTGCCCACTGCGCAAACGCTCGAGGAAACGGCGATCGTGAAGTGGTCAGGGGTTAGAGGTTTAGGGAGCAGCTTCAGGCGGAGGCGAGCGGGGGGCGTTAGCCCCCTGTTTTGTTAGGGTTAGGCGTTCGGAGGCGAGCGGGGGGCGTTAGCCCCCTGTTTTGTAAGGCGTTAGGGGTTCGGAGGCGAGCGGGGGGCGTTAGCCCCCTGTTTGTAAGTCGTTAGGCGTTCGGAGGCGAGCGGGGGGCGTTAGCCCCCTGTTTTGTTAGGGTTAGGCGTTCGGAGGCGAGCGGGGGGCGTTAGCCCCCTGTTTTGTAAGGCGTTAGGGGTTCGGAGGCGAGCGGGGGGCGTTAGACCCCTGTTTGTAAGTCGTTAGGCGTTCGGAGGCGAGCGGGGGGCGTTAGCCCCCTGTTTGTTAGGCGTTAGGGGTTCGGAGGCGAGCGGGGGGCGTTAGCCCCCTGTTTTGTTAGGCGTTAGGCGTTCGGAGGCGAGCGGGGGGCGTTAGCAGGCGTTAGGCGTTAGTTTGTCTTCAGCAAGAGGCGAGCGGGGAATCTAACGCCTATCGCCCCCTGTTTGTGCCATGTTCGGAGCCAGTATCCAGGATGGTGCGATGCCCCGCGTCCGCCAAGGCAGTCCATTTTCAATCGAATTCGGTCCAAAACGCTTCGAAATTGTCCATTTTGACACCATTCGAGCAACAAACGCTCATCCCGCACCCAGGTGTCACGTCAAAATCAGTGGGAATTACGCATGTGCGCCGCTGCCAGCGTTTGATTTCTTGCTAACATGGAGTTGCTAAACGAAAAAAAATGCGCGCCGATTTCCACCGTCTTGGGGGGTATACGTTGGCTACCAGCACATGCGGTCGTCGTGCGGCAAGAACCTTGGAATCTGGTTGAAGATCCCGGCCGAGGACGTTACATTGAGGCGATGCGTCGTGGCCCCACCATTGAAAGCGCCGGCGATCAGGGAGAACAACATGCGAGAACTCAATTCGACGCCCCGGATGATTCATGGTCCCGACACCCCACATGAACCCGCGGCGCAAGCAAGACCGTCCCCACACGAACCCGCGGCGCAAGCAAGGCCCGGCGTTGCACTCTGCGGTCGTTTCCCCTGCCTTCCTTCGGCGAAGATCGGCATTTCCGATTCCGCTCCGGGATCGGCATCAAAGCGATCAACCTGTCGGTCGCCTTGGGCGACGGTGATCATTTTCATGGCAACTTTCCCATTCACCAAAGTGTCCACTGGGATTTTCAGACCAATAATATGGAAAATCGCCCACGATGGCGGTGCGCCCCGGAGGCAGAAGGCAGTAGGCAGAGGGCAGTCACTCGTTCCCACGCTCCGCGTGGGAACGGCTCCACGGACGCTCCGCGTCCCCATTATGCATTGGTTCTCACGCGGCCAATACAATACCGATCGCGTTCATCTTCGATCGAAGGCGACTTCTCGTCACCCGGGTCGAATCCCTCGAATTTTGTCGAATTTGTCGAATCGACCCGCTTGACCTTACTCCGTGAGGGCCGTAGAATCGGCCTCATCAGCCCTTGTCCTTTTCGCCGCTGGCGATTTTCCGTTGCCGAGGGCTGGCCGACTGGGCGTTTCATGACGCGATCACTTCAATCCGTTGCGCGGTGCCGCCAGATGGTTGTTGGCCATCTGGCTCCCCAGGGGATGCCATCGCCTCGACCGCGCGCAATGCGTCCTCGCGTCCTCGCGTCCTCGCGTCCTCGCGTCCTCGCGTCCTCGCGTCCTCGCGTCCTCGCGTCCTCGCGTCCTCGCGTCTAATTGTAGACCGGTTCGCCCTTCCCCGCCAGCACCTCGTTCGCCCGGCGCCGGTCGCGCGTCGTTTCCGCGATCATGGCCCCCGCCTTCGACGCGCCCTCGACAGGGCGCCGCCTTTGGGCCACATCCCGCCGATTCGGCAAAGAGGTGGCCCGAGCCCGGATTATTCATGATCCGGGGAGGAACTCGCGCACTGTGCTGTAACAGAATTCGCAAGAATTCTGGCGTAACTCGCGTCCACGGCCTGACTTCTTGCGAAGCCAGCTACGGGACCATGAATAATCCGGGCGAGGGAGCGGCCGGCGTTTTGGGAGAATGAAATATGACGGTGATCCTGCGAGAATCGCGCGCTTTTGACGCGGCCGAAAAGCGGCCACCCCACGCTGCGCCGCTGGACGACACTCCGCCGACCGGCGCGCCAGGGTCGGACGGATGGGGCCGATTCGCGCAGCGAGGCGCCCCTGCCGCGAGTCTGCCGGCCGCCCACCATGGCGCGTCAAACACTGCGGACGGCGATCAGGAGACGGCCGCCGAAACTGCGCTGCCGCGGGTGGCCAATCCGCGCCGCCGCACCATTTTGTCCCAACTCCTCGCGCTGGGTGGCGGGCCCGACGGCAGGGCCATCGACCCGAACGGGCTTTGCCTCGACTTGCCCGGCGAATACGATCGGATCACGATCGACGACGAATTCGCGCTGGCCTGCCCCAAAGTCGCCAAGGAAGAGGCCCTGGCGTTGGAGCGCAATCTCGTCAAGAGCAAGCGTTGCAACGTCGCGCTCGTCGTTTGGCGATTCAACGGCCTTTACATCCTGATCGAGGGACATCACCGGCTTTTTTACTGCCTCAAGCACCAGCTTTCCTTCCGTGTGGAGTTTCTCGACTTGCCCAGCAGGGAGGCGGCGCTGCAATATATCCGCGACGAGCAGATCGGCCGGCGCAACCTTTCCGACGAAGGCGCCGCTTGCGGGCGCGGCGATCGCTACAATCGGGAGCGATTTGCCCATGGCGGGCATCGAGCCGGGATCCAGGACGAAGGAGCAACTGGACACATTGCCCACTTGACGACCGCCCGGCGGTTAGCGGACGAGTACGGCGTCGACGAGCGCACGATCCGACGCGACGGCAAGCTCGCCGAGGCCATGCGAGGGATTGTCGGGAATTGCGGCCTGGAAGCGCGGCACGCGCTGTTGGCTCGCGGCAGCGGCGTGAGCCGCGCCGCCATCGGCCGTTTGGCCGAGATGGAGGCCAGCGAGCAGCGCGACGCCGTCGACAGGTTCTTTGAAACAGAGAAGCTGCCGCCGGTGCCGATCGACGACGACGGTGAAACGGTGACCTTCGCCTTGCCGACTCGGCTGGCTGAAAAGCTCCTTCGGCACTTCGGCGCGAGCGATGAAGCGGAACTCGTCGACGCCATCGGTCGACTTCCAGACAACCAAGTAGGGTGGGCAACGCCCACCAGCCCGCCCCGACAACTGACAACCAACAACTGACAACTAACCACTGACCACTACCCCCAGGAGTCCCAACCATGTTCTGGCTCAATCACGAAAAGCGGAAAGCGAAACGAAAACAGCGCGCGACGCGGCGTAGGGTGGGCACCGCCCACCATGATCCCCGCCGCGTCGCACTCGAAACCCTCGAAGCCCGCCTCTACCTGAGCGGGAACCCGGTGGTGCAAAACCAGACCTACACGGTCATCACCCCCAACACGCTCACCGTGTCCGCGCCGGGGCTCTTGACCGGCGCCACCGACCCCAACAACGAGACGCTCACGGCCATGGTGACGAGCTCCCCGATGGATGCCTCGTCGTTCTCGACGAACGGAAACGGCTCGTTCACGTTTACCCCCGAAGGCAACTTCGCGGGCAACACCTCGTTTGCCTTCGGCGCCTACGATACAAGCATGAACATGTCCAACGACGCCACGGCATCGATCCATGTCGAGTACGCCGTCACCTCCGCCGTCGACCAGACCAAGCTGCCCGTCGATACGGTGAGCGCGAGCCGCCAGATCATCGGCGACTCAAACGGCACGCCCGCCGGCGAGCACAACCTGTCGCTCGCCTACAGCCAAATGGCCGCCCATCCCACTCCCACCATCGAGGGCGATTTCACCACCAGCCTCACCAATGCCTCAATGCTGAACGAGACGGTCACCGCCACGCTCACGTTCGATGGCGTCCAGCAGCCCTTGGCCTACTATTCGCTCAACGGAATGAACGGCGGAAGCTCCACGATCCACGTCGCCATGCCCTTCGACGCCTCCTCGTTGCCCACTGGACGCTACGCCTACAGCCTCTCGATCGACTCGCCCAATATGAGCGCCCCGGCGACGATTGACGGCGCGTTGAATGTCGTGAACGACGCCGCGGGACCAGCCGGCGCCGGATGGGGCGTAACTGGCGTACGGAACCTGTACGTGAACAGCGCCAGCGGGGTCGCGGCCGGCGTGCTCGAAACCGGCGGTTCGGGGAACGCATTCTACTACACGCAGGGTTCGGGCAACGCCTACACCAGCCCGGCAGGCGACTTCTCGACGCTCACCAGCGTCTCCGGCGGCGGATGGACGCTCGTCGATAAGTACGGCACCACGTACAACTTCAACTCCGCCGGTTTCGAGACCAGCGAGGTTGCCCGCACGGGCCTGACCAACAGCTACAACTACACCAGCGGCCTCTTGACCTCGATCACCGACACGTTCGGCCGCGCGGTGACGCTGGGCTACACCTCGGGGCTGCTCAGTTCGATCACCGACCTGGCCGGTAACGTCACGACCATCGGCCACACGGGCACGGACCTCAACTCGATCACGCTGCCCGATCCGGGCGGCGGCGCGCCGGTCTGGCAATACGCCTATTCCACTGGCCATTACCTGACCAGCGTGACCGACCCGATGTCCGCCGCGACCAGCTACACCTTGGGCGCGGGCAACTTGATCAGCCAAACCACCTTGCCCGGCGGCGCCAGCAGCACGACCTCCGGCGAGCAGGGCATGGGCTTCGGCGGCACGTCTTCGACCAACCCGCCCAACGCGATGATGGGCACCGCCGTCCTGCCCAGCACCACCGACATGTTGGGCAACAAGTCGTACTATACGACCGACGCCCTGGGCAACCTGACGTCGTCCACCGATGCCAACAGCCAAACGGCCACCTCGGCCAGGGACGCCAACGGACTGCTGACGACGCTCACGCAGCCCGCCCCCGCCACCGGCCAGCAGCAACCTGTCACGACGTTTACCTACGACAGCCTCGGAAACCAGACCAGTGCGTCCGGGGCCAATGATTCCTTCGGCACCTGGACCTACAACTCGCGCTCGCAACCCACCAGTTTCGTCGACGCCCTGAACCGCACGACGACGTGGACATACGACACATCAGGCAACATGATATCCAAGACGGACCCGCTTGGCAACACGGTGTCGTACACATACGACTCGCTCGGCATGCGGCTCACGAAGACCCAGCCGAACACCGACAACGGCACGGGCACGATCCAAACCGATTACGCCTACGACTCGAAGGAGCGGCTCGTCAAGATCATCTACCCGGATGCCTCGACCAAGACCTTCACCTACACGGCCGCGGACCAGGTCGCCTCGGTCACCGACCAGAACGGTCACACCACATCGTATACCTACGATACTGACGGGCGCGTGACGAGCATCACGGACGCCGCTGGCGGCGTCATGTCATATACATACGATAAATACGGTCATGTACTCACGACCACTGACGCGATGGGCAACGTGACCACCAACGCATGGAACAGCCGCGGCGAGTTGACCAGCGTGACGTTGCCCGCGCCGGCCAGCGGCGGTGCGTCACCTGTTTGGACGTACACGTACAATGCCGACGGCCAGAAGTTGACGCAAGTCGATCCCATGGGAACTACTACCTCGTGGGGGTATGATGCCTTGCATCGCGTGACATCGATCACGTTGCCCAACCCGGGCGGTTCGGGCGGCACGTCGCCGGTCATCACGATCGGTTACGACAATCTTTCCCGCCAGGTCTCCGAAACCAACGCCCTCGGCGGCGTCACGACGACCGCCTATGACAGCCACAACTGGGTCACCTCCGTCACAGCCCCCAACCCCGGCGGCGGCGCGCCCGTCACGCAATACGGTTACGACGCCATTGGAGAACGCACGTCCATTACCGACCCGATGGGCCACGTGAACACGACCACCTACACGGCCGACGGCCAGGTGGCAAGCGTCACCGACAACCTGGGCAACACGGTGGCCTATGCCTACGGCCATGATGGAGAGCTTCTCACGACCACGGACGCGCTTTCCCATGTCACTTCGAACACCTATAACAACCGGCTCTGGCTGGTGAGCACGACCGACGCCAATGGCGGCACCACCCAATATGGTTACGATCCGGCGGGCAACCGCACAAGCCTCACCGACAGCGCTGGCAACACCGATACGTGGACGTATTCGCCCACCAACTTGGTATTGACCGACACCAACCAACTGGGCTACACCATCACCTACGTCCGCGATGCGATGGGAGACGTCATCCAGGAGACCGACCGCAACGGCTTGGTTCGCGATTTCACCTACGACAACCTGATGCGCGAGACGGCCGAGTTGTGGATGAGCGGCAATACCGTTGTCCGCACGATCGCCTACGCCTATAATGCCGACAACGCCGTCACCTCGGCCAGCGATCCAAGCAGTTCCTACGCCTTCACCTACGACAACCTCATGCGCGTGACCAGCGTCGACAATTCCGGCACGCCGAACATCCCGCACGTCGTGCTGGCCAGCCAGTTCGACGCGATGAACAACCGCACGCAACTCACGGCCACCGTGGCGGGCGTCGCCGACTTCCTCAATTCCTACACGTACGACGCGCTGAGGCAGTTGACGCAAGAGACCCAGATGGGGCAGACTGGCGGGAACGGCGTGGCGCCCAAGGGCATCGGCTACAGCTACAACCTCGACTCGCAATTCACCCAAGTGCTTCGTTTCGACCCCACCACCGCCAGCCCGCACCCGGATATCGCCTTGGGGAGCTATTCCTACGACGCGGGCAATCGGCTCACGTCGCTCGATTACACCCACCTGGGCAACGCGATCGACGGCTACACGCTGGCCTACGACGCCGCCAACCGCGTCACGAGCATGACTTCCAGTGTCGACGGCACGGCCACGTACAGCTACGACACGACCAACCAGGTGACGGGCGCCAGCTACACGGGCACGAACCAGCCGGCCAACGAAGCCTACTCGTTCGACAAGAACGGCAACCGCACCAACACCGGCTACACGACCGGCGCCAACAACCAGCTCACCAGCGACGGCACGTTCAACTATACTTATGACCATGAAGGCAACCGGCTGACGCGCACGCGGATCTCGTCGGCCCAGGCCAACGACTACCAGACCACCTACGCGTGGGATTATCGCAACCGGCTCACCGACGTTAATTACTACAACAACGGCGACGTGCTCACCAAGCACGTCCATTACGTGTACGACGTCTACGACCACCTGATCGGCATGCAGCTCGACGCCACCGGCAGCGGCAGCTACGGCAGTTCCGAGTGGTATTCAGTAGACCCGACACTCCGTGGCGGGGTTGCCCCGGGGGCCAACCCCCTGACCGCAGGCCCGGCCCAGCCGGTCTTGCAGTTCGACAAGAACGGCAACGAGACGTACCGATACCTCGACGCCCCTGGGGCGACGGGAATCATCACCGTGATGGCCGAGGAGGCGATCACCACGCAGGGCAGTGCGGGGATCGTGACGTACGCACTGGCTGACAACCTGGGCAGCGTCCGCGACATCGTCAACACAAGCAGCGTGGTCGTCGACCACATCGTCTACGCTTCGGGCGGCCTGGTCACATTCGAGAGCAACGCGGCTATCCACCATTGGGCCGGATACGCCGGCTATCACCCCGACGTCAATACGGGCGCGTTGTACGACGACCATCGTTGGTTTGATCCGGCGGTGATCCGCTGGGAAAGCGAGGATCCGCTCGGTTTCTTGGCGGGGGATGCCAACGTGAACCGTTATGTCGGGAACAACGTAACTTCTTATATTGACCCAACTGGACAAGGGGCTTGGGCGTTTCTCTTTACCGGGGACTGGAACGCCAGTGACGAGGACTACGCCGCGGCCATGGAGGCAGCCGGGCAGTCCTATACAGGCGCCGCCGGAAACGCCCACGGGGCATTGGGCGCGGTGGCGGGCGCTCCCGGCGGGGCCGGGCTCCTCGCGGGTGCCGTCGCTGGAACCTTAGAGGCCATCGAGGGCCCACTGCTCCACGACGCGGTGATTGCCAATGCGGGACAGCAGCAGGCCGGCGCCGCAGGCGCGCCGCCTGCGAACGGCGGGCCGATGCCCGCCAATGGTCCCGCCGCGCCGCTAGGCCCACAGCCGCCCGCCAATGGTCCCGCCGCGCCGGTAGGCCCGCCGCCGCCCGCCAATGGTCCCGCCGCGCCGGTAGGCCCACAACCACCCGCGAATGGTCCCGCCGCGCCGGGAGCCGCGCAGCCGCCAGCCGGCCAGGGCGCACAGAACTTTATGGAGTGGATCCAGCAATGGGCCCCATGGCTCCTCGCCGGCGCCGCAGCCGTGGATCCGCCCGACCCAGAGGCAGACACCGTGCTCGAGGGCGGATCTGACACAGTGATCGAGCCTGATGGCCCCGGCGACCCCTTGGGAGGTGGCTGGGGTGGAGGTTACGCTCCCGGGACGGGTGGTGGACCGGTTGAGCCATTTCCTCCAATTGATTAGTCCGTAGAGTAGTTTAACGATTGCCGTCCGTTGGAGTTCCGCGCTGCGTTTGAGCTCTGGCAACCGTCGTGTTGTCTGCCCAGTGCCTCCTTATTCCTCAATGCGTGACGAATCGCCGATGAACAACCCCACCCCCATGCCGCGCGACAATCCCGAAAAACTCTTCGATGACGCTGACGAGCTTATCGGGCTAACCCCAACAACCGCTGATGCGTGGTTGAATCGCGGCCGAGGACACCTCGTGAACCGTCAATTGGGCGAGGCCATCGCCGACCTGGACAAAGCGATTCGGCTGGCACCAAACGATCTTCGGGCGTACAGTTTACGGGCGAGCGCTTATTACTGCATGTGCAACGCCGAAAGCGGTATCGCCGATTCTCAGAAGGTTATCGAGTTGGAGCCAACTTTTCCCGGTGCTTGGGCTCAGCGCGCTTATGGTCACTCGCTTCAAAGGGCGTACGACCAGGCGATTAAAGATTACAGCGAGGCACTCCGCCTCGACGCGGAGGACGCCGCGCAGCAAAGGCGCCGCGCCGCTGGGCATCTTCCAGATGCCGCCGAAGCCGTTGGCATCGAAACAGCCGCTTTGGCCCGCCGCGCCGAATGCTACGCCGCATTAGGGGACTACGACTACGCTTTGGAAGACCTCGACACGGTGATCGAGCTTAATCCGTCGTGGCTTGGCGGCTTTAAACGTCGCGCATGGGTCCACCGCTCGAAAGGTGACTATGTCCGCGCTGTCGCAGACTACACAGCGGCCATCTCCCTGCATCCAAACGACCCGGACATCTATAGGTTGCGGTCGGCTGCTTATTACTTCATGGGAGAGTCCGAACGCGGGATGGCTGATTCCAAGAGAGTTGTCGAACTGGCTCCAACTCTTCCTGGCGGCTGGGCTCAGCGCGCCTATGGTCATTGGCTTCAAAGGCAATACGACCAGGCGATCGAAGATCTCAGCGAAGCATTCCGCTTGGACGCAGAGGATGCCGCCCACCACAGGCCGCGGGATCCTGGGTATCTTCGAGATGCCGACGAAGCGATTGGCATGGACACAGCAGCTCTGGCCGGCCGCGCCGAATGCTACGCCGCATTCGGTGACTACGACCACGCTTTGGAAGACCTCGACAAGGTGATCGAGCTTAATCCCTCCTGGCCTGGCGGCTATGAACGTCGGGCGTGGGTCCACCTTTCAAAACGTGACTACGAGTCCGCGATGGCTGACTGCGCAGCGGCCCTCCGGCTGCGTGCGAATTCTCCCCGCGCCCTGACGATTCGCGCCACGGTTCATGCCCACTTTCGCAATGAGGATGAGGCCATAGCGGATTTCACCGAGGTAATCCGTTCGACGCCAGACGACTCGTCTGCTTTCGCGAACCGCGGCCTCGCATATGCGCGCAAGAGGGACTTCGATCAAGCCATCGAGAACTACACCGAAGCAATCCGGCTTAACCCTAACTGGGCTCAAGCGTTTGAGGGCAGGGGCCGCGCACACTACAGGATCGGGGACTGGACCAGCGCGATCTCCGATTTCACGCGCGCCCTTGAGCTCAAGCCGGATTTGAAACGTGCGCTCGAATTCCGCGCCCTCGCCCACGAGTCGCTAGGCGATTACGCAAGCGCTACAGAGGATCGTCTCGGCGCGGACGAAATAGGAGGGGCATAAAGGGGCAGGTCCAGGGCTGGCCCTGTGGTATGGGCCTTTGAGGAAATAATTCAGAAACGGCACGATCCGGGATAAGGAACTGTGACAAAATAACTTGACCAAAAGGATGAGGTATGGTACCTACGTTCCGCTAGTCATGGGGTTGATTTTGTCGCAATTTCCGGCGGGGGTCAACGGCCGTATTCATCGGGCGAGAGTCCGAGCAGAAGAAGACATCCATCGAATTCTGGCCAATACAGATACAGGCCAGGCGACTACGCCGGTAAGGCAGGCAAATCAGATGGCCGGACGGCGGCCCAAACCGAGGTGGGAGCGGCTACGGCAGCGCAAGGTCGTCATCGCGAGCATCGCGGGCCGACGAAAAGTGGAACCGGCGCGCAGCGCCGAACGGGCAATCCGTCGGCGACTAGGATCCGCGGCGGCTGAGGCGATGCCTCGCGTCAGCCAAAGGCCAGCTTGCTCGCCGTCACGCCCTGATACCAGCGCTTCCCGCGCGCCGCGGCCAGCGCCGCCATGCTCGAGACGCGGCCAACCACCCGATGAAACATGCGGCCAAACCGTTCGACGGTATCGACCCAAGCGTCGGCGTTGACTTTTAACCGTTCGAGGATCGGCCGCAAGTCGGCCGGCACCGCGCCGCGCTGATCGGCGCGCACCGCTCGGCCAGTCCAGTCGAGCAGTTGCAAATACTCGTCGAGCGTCAGCGGCAGGAAACCGCGATCCGACGCGCGATGGCCCGCGGCCTTTGGCGACGGTTTCTTGGCCTCGCGCGGTACATCGGCATCGGGAACCGGGCTGAGCCACGCATCGCGCGCGGGAGCGGGCTGCGGTTCGGCCGCGACGACGTTCTCCTCCACCAGCGCCGAATCCGCGACGACGTGCGAGGCCTGTTGCCTTGCGGCAATTCTCTCGAATGCCGCGGTGAATTCCGATGTTTCGGGCGTCTCGGCCACGCAGGCGCGGATCGGGTTGAGGTCGACGTACATGCTGCAAGCCAACAGTGCCGCTTCATCAACGATGGCCTGGCTCTTGAATCGCCCCGCCCAAAACCTGCCCGTGCAGCGGTCTTCTCGGTTGGCGCGGCGCGCAATCGGCTCGCACAACGACCCCATGAGCCACGACAGGCTCGCCAACCGTCGCCGCAGCAGGGCGACTCTTTCCGGATCGGCTTTGATTGCCGCCAACTCGCAGGGCTCCGGTTCGGCGGGCGTGCCGTCCTCATTGCGCCGCCAGGGGTGCAATTGATACCAACGCCGGGCGACGTGTTCATCGCTCCAGTCATGGGCGACGTCGGGCCGGTTCCTCAAGAGCACATGGATGTGGTTCGACATCACTGAGAATCCAAGGATGTCGATCGCAAAAATGCCCGCTAATTCTTCGAGGCGGTCGCGCACCCAGGCTTTGCGGTGGTCGAAGTTCTTCCCGCTGTAACGGTCGACGCCACAGAGAAATGCGCGCCGCACGCAGCGCGAGACGCAATGGTAAATGCCGACGACGGTTTCATCGACGATTTCTTTTCTGGCGTAGGCGGGCATGGGACGGACTCTTTGAACTGGTGGCCAGTAACGAGACGTATGAGCAGTATACTGCGGTTCGGCACCGCGTCAAGCACCTCGCCACGATTTTTCTGGGTGTCTTTGTCCGTCTGTCCGTCTTGTCCGTCCTCTTCCCGCCAGGTCTCCGAAACCAACGCCCTCGGCGGCGTCACGACGACCGCCTATGACAGCCACAATTGGGTCACCTCCGTCGCAGCCCCCAACCCCGGCGGCGGCGCGCCCGTCACGCAATACGGTTACGACGCCATTGGAGAACGCACGTCCATTACCGACCCGATGGGCCACGTGAACACGACGGCCTACACGGCCGACGGCCAGGTGGCCGGCGTCACCGACAACCTCGGCAACACGGTGGCCTATGCCTACGGGCATGAAGGAGAGCTTCTCACGACCACGGACGCGCTTTCCCATGTGACTTCAAACACCTCTAACAACCGGCTCTGGCTCGTGAGCACGACCGACGCCAACGGCGGCACCACCCAATATGGTTACGACCTGGCGGGCAACCGCACGAGCCTCACCGACAGCGCTGGCAACACCGATACGTGGACGTATTCGCCCACCAATTTGGTATTGACCGGCACCAACCAACTGGGCTACACCATTACCTACGTCCGCGACGCCATGGGAGACGTCATCCAGGAAACCGACCGCAATGGCTTGGTGCGCGATTTCACCTATGACAACCTGATGCGCGAGACGGCCGAGTTGTGGATGAGCGGCAATACCGTTGTCCGCACGATCGCGTTTGCCTATAACGCGGACAACGCTGTGACTTCCGCCAGCGATCCAAGCAGTTCCTACGCCTTTACCTACGACAACCTGATGCGCGTGACGAGCGTTGACAATTCCGGCACGCCGAACATCCCGCACGTCGTGCTGGCCGGCCAGTACGACTCGATGAACAACCGCACACAGCTCACGGCCACCGTGGCGGGCGTCGCCGATTTCCTCAATTCCTACACGTACGACGCGCTGCGGCAGTTGACTCAAGAGACCCAGATGGGTCAAACTGGCGGGAACGGCGTGGCGCCCAAGGGCATCGGCTACAGCTACAACCTCGACTCGCAATTCACCCAAGTGCTTCGTTTCGACCCCACCACCGCCAGCCCGCACCCGGATATTGCCCTGGGCAGCTATTCCTACGATGCGGGCAACAGGCTCACGTCGCTCGACTACACGCACTTCGGCAACGCCGTCGACGGCTACACGCTGGCCTACGACGCCGCCAACCGCGTCACGAGCATGACCTCTAGCGTCGACGGCACAGCCACGTACAGCTACGACACGACCAACCAGGTGACCGGCGCCAGTTACACGGGCACTAACCAGCCGACGAACGAGGCCTACTCGTTCGACAAAAACGGCAACCGGACGAACGCGGGCTACACGACAGGCACGAACAACCAGCTCAGCAGCGACGGCACGTTCAACTACACGTATGGCCATCAGGGAAATCGCCTCACGCGCACGCGGATCTCGTCGGCCCAGGCCAATGACTACCAGACCACGTACACCTGGGATTATCGCAATCGCCTGACCGACGTCGAGTACTTCAACAACAGCGGCGTGCTCACCAAGCACGTCCACTACGTGTATGACGTCTACGACCATTTGATTGGCATGCAGCTCGACCCGAATGGCGGAGGCACGTACACGAGCTCCGAGTGGTATGTCCTCGACCTTCCCGCCGATCCCACCGCTCCCGCGCTGCCGGTCTTGCAGTTCGACCAGAACGGCAACGAGACGTACCGCTTCCTCAACGGTCCTGGCGCCGCTGGCGTCGACGCCGTCATGGGCGAGGAGGCGATCACGACCCAGGGCAGCGCGGGCACAACAACGTACGCGCTGGCGGACAACCTGGGCAGCGTCCGCGACATCGTCAACACGAGCAGTGTGGTCGTCGACCACATCGTGTACAATTCGTTCGGCAACGTGGTCTACGAGAGCGGCACGGTCGCCCATTGGGCTGGCTACGCTGGCTACCACACGGACGTGAATGCTGGGCTCGACTACGCGGACCATCGTTGGTACGATCCCGCCATCGGCCGTTGGATCAGCGAGGATCCGCTCGGCTTCGGCGGCGGCGACCCGAACGTCAGCCGGTATGTGGGGAATGCTACGTCTCACGTTAATTGTCCGCCAAAGTCTCACTTTGGCTGAGCGGCGGTTTGGCGAATCTGGATGGAATGGGTGGCCCGCGCGGCGAGGTGGTTGAGGCGCAAGAAAAACGGGCGACTTGG
>Ga0307372_10008766_pt1 | contig 14143 bp, 16 predicted proteins | sample OX1MG_FD_202533 | JGI IMG/M metagenome (GOLD analysis project Ga0307372, IMG submission 202533) | Soil microbial communities from Risofladan, Vaasa, Finland - OX-1 | ecosystem: Environmental > Terrestrial > Soil > Coastal area > Acid sulfate soil | place: Finland: Risofladan, Vaasa | collected...
TACATGCCGGAGAAGAAGCAGGCGGGCCAACAACACGGGGAGGGCAAATCCGAGGAGCAGCAAGCGGTCTATGCAAACCGGCGGCGGATGAACCGATCCCATGGCAAGCAACTGCTCCGGAAGAGAGCGAGCTGATCGAGCGGAGCTTTGCGCACTGCTACGATACGGGTGGGATGAGAAGGACGCATCTGCGGGGACACCAGAATATTCTCAATCGACTTTTGATTCACGCCGGAGCGTTCAATCTGAGCTTGATCTTCCGCAACCTATTGGGATCTGGTACGCCACGAGAACGGAGAAATCGACGGTCCTCTTTCGTCACTCAAGAAATCGTGGTTCCACCACGGGCTGCTAGGGCAGGACTCTCGTGCCAGAGGCTGCGACGCTATCCCGAGTAGAGTTCTTGACGGAGTACATCGCCTCGTCGGCCAAGTGCAAAAGCTCCGCTTTCGTTCGGGAATCGGTAGGGTAAGAGGCGACGCCCACGCTCGCCGTAATGTTGACGTTCAACCCGGGTTCCTTCAGCCAGGCAGTTTCGCGGATCAGCTTGTGGAGGCGCCTGGCCACGCTCAGTGCATTTTCCTTGGACGTCTGCGGTAGCAGCACCACAAACTCGTCGCCCCCATAGCGGAATGCCAGATCGATCATGCGGCATTTTTCCTTAATGGCCTCGCCGATTTCCGACAGCAGCTTCGAGCCCATCAAATGCCCGTATGTGTCGTTAACATACTTGAAGTGATCGAGATCGATGAAGATCAAGGAGAATTCAAAGGCGTATCGATGCGACCGGTAAATCTCCGTATCGAGCATGAAATTCAGATGACGCGCATTATACAGGCTGGTACAGTCGTCAGTGATGGTGAGCTCATGGATTCGTTGCACGTGCCGCGCATTTTCGATGGCGATCGCGGCGTAGTCCGCCAGCGCCTCCAGCAAAGCGAGATCGCGCTGACTGAAACAGCCTTCCGGACCCACACAGTTAATCAGCTCAATGACACCGAGGCAGTGATCCCGAAAACGTACCGGCACGGCCACGATCGAGCGCGTCTCCATCTTGGTCTTTTCATCGACTTGCGCGAAGAAACGCGAATCCTTTGTCGTGTCCGGCACAACAACGGCCTCGCCTGACTGTGCAACCCATCCCGCGAGTCCCTGACCCACTTTGATGCGCACGTCTTTGAGCGCCTCCGCACCTTTGCCTGTGGCAATCTGGAAGTAGAGTTCGTATTTGTCCGTGTCCATGAGCAGGAGTGACCAGGTATCGGGATGCAACACTTCGTTGATCTTTTCCATGATGGTCCGGAGCACTTGATCGAGCTGGAGGGAAGAGGTGAGAGCCTTGCCGAGTTCGTGGAAGACCGTGAGCTCGTTGCTTTCGGGGACTTCGGGCATAATACCGGGGTTGCGACGCCTTTCCACGCCGGCGAACGGTTTAATGTCCGTCCCTCGGCGCGTCAGATCCTGGCGCGCCGACTTCTTAGCGGAGGTGGGTTCTTCAGCCAACCTTGCCATTATAGTGACCAAATTTCGCCAGCCGCAACGTCCATCCTGTACCGATTGCCAAATAACCAACGGTCGGTTCCTGGTCCTCCCACGCGGCATTGACACACTTCTGACCGACGCCTATATTTTTGATTGGTCGTGGATTCGATCGGATGTCTTCGACACCTTTCGGTGAACATTTAAAGCGCGAGCGGGAAATGCGAGGCGTTTCTCTCGACGAGATCGCTGCCGCTACACGCATCAATACGCGCTTCCTCGAAGCCCTTGAGAACGGGCGATGGGATCAATTGCCCGGAGGCGCTTTCAACCGCGGCTTCATCCGCTCCACGTCACGGTTTCTTGGTCTCGACGAAGATAGCATGGTCGCCGAATACGCGCTGGAGACCGACAGCACGTCCCCGGTTCGGTCGACGGCTCAACGAACTGGCACAATGCCGCGGGACTGGCGACCGGCAGTTGCCGCCATTTCCATCGCGGTCGTGCTGATTGTTGGGATCGCATGGCTTGCCTATCATGAAATGTCCGTGCATCGGCGGCGTCGCGCTGTGATCGCCGCCGCGCCTCTAGCGAACTCTCCAGCGAATTCCGCTGCGCCTGCTGCAGGCAGCCCCATGACTCCAGCCGTCACAAACAGGAACTCTGCAGCGACGACAATGGGAAGGATGGCACCGGGCAGCCAAGAATCAACGTCCATGGCTGCAGATACGCTGAAATTAAGAATGGAAGCTGCAAAACCTGTGAGTGTGAGAGTTACTGCCGACGGCAAAGCTGTATTCAAGAGCCGCATGCACGCAAGCGACATAAAGACCTTTGAAGCTCACGATTCCTTCGAAGTTACGGCCAATGACTCAAGCGCCCTGGAGGTTCAACTCAATGGCCAGCCGGTTCAACTTGTGGGTTCGCCTGGGCACCGCACCAAGCTCACGCTCACTCGCAAGGATCTGAAGTCCGCCGCCGGAGCACTTCATTAGTGTTGAGTGTTGTTCGGTGCGCGGTACGTGCATTCGTATCGAGAGTCGATATGCGTATGCGTGCCGCTGCTGATTCGTGTGACGATCACGGCCTAATGATCGATCACTTCTTTCCAGAATCTTGCACTAAACCAAGCTCCTCTGGTTTCGGCATTGAGATCGTTAATTTGTAGCTGGGCGCTTGAAATAGACTGACCGTTAGAGGTGAAATGAGAGTAACGGTGGGTTAACTGGCTCTACCGCGTGAAGGTACGGAATCTGGTCTCGCGTCTGGTGGGACCGGACATTAGGAAACCTGAAATGAACCCGGCCAATCCGATCGGCGCACTCGGGAAGCTTTTGCTTGCCGTCGGTATATTTCTGATCGGCGTTGGAGTTCTTCTGATCTTTGGTGTGCGACTTCCCTTTCGCCTGGGTCGCCTGCCGGGCGACGTCGCCTACCAGGGCCGCCACGGCAGCTTTTACTTTCCGGTTGTCACGTGCATCCTCCTCAGCGTAGCTCTCACACTGCTTTTCTGGATCGTGAACTTCTTTCGACGCTGAAACCATGAGCCAATCTTCCCTCTTCGATCTCATGCCCGAGCGCCACATCTGGAAAGTCAGCGAGCTCACCGAGCAGATCGGCGGGATACTCGAGGGCGCATTCCCCGACCTTTGGATCGAAGGCGAAGTATCGAATTGTCGTCCGGCGCAGTCCGGCCACATTTATTTCACAATGAAAGACGCTCGTTCACAAATCCGCTGTGTGTGCTTCCGCGATCAAGCGCGATTGCTGAAATGCCGGCCCGAGGACGGCTTGCATATGACCGTTCGCGGCTCGCTCGGGGTCTATGAGCCGCGCGGCGAATATCAGATCTACGTCAGCCATATCGAACCCATGGGCCTGGGCGCACTTCAACTTGCCTTCGAGCAACTCAAGAGGAAGCTTCAGGAAGAAGGTTTGTTCGACGAAGCGCGCAAGAAACCGTTGCCCGTTTTACCGCGTTGCATTGGTATCGTATCCTCGCCCAGCGGAGCGGCCATTCGGGACATTCTGCGGGTCCTCAAGCGTCGCTTTGCGAACGTGCACGTCCAGCTCTACCCAGTGAAGGTGCAAGGCGAAGGTGCTGCGGGAGAAATCGCCGCCGCGTTGCGCTATTTCAACCGCGTCAGGTTTGCCGAAGTCCTCATCATCGCGCGCGGTGGCGGCTCCCTCGAAGACCTCTGGGCTTTCAATGAAGAAACCGTAGCACGCGCGATCGTGGCATCGCGGATTCCCATAATTTCCGGCGTGGGCCACGAAACCGATTTCACCATTGCCGATTTTGTGGCCGACGTACGCACTCCCACGCCTTCGGCTGCCGCAGAAATTGTCGTTCGCTCGCGCCAGGAATTCGAGCGCCACATCGCCGACATTCAGCGCCAGATCGTTCATCACCTTCGCTATCTATTGTCTGAGAGGCGGCATCGCGTCCGGGACTTGCAGACGCACCGCAGCTTCCGCCAGCTCGAGTTGCTTATGCGGAGGCGGCACCAGCAGCTCGACGAGCTTTCTTCGGCGCTGGCCGTGCCGTTGCACCTACGTCTGGCGTCGGCGCGCCAAAGGCTCACCCGAGCGAGCGCGAAAATTTCCTCATTCGACTTGCGGGGTCGCGCCACTATCTTACGGCGCCGCATCGAGCAGCAGAGGAGCCTGTTGCGGGCGGCGCTGGAGCGCGCAGTCACGCAGAAGCGCCGGCGCTTCTACCTTGCGCAGGTGCGCTTTGCCGCGCTGGATCTACGTGCTCGCGTAGGCAGCCTTCGCCGCATCTTCGAGCAGCGCTTCTCTGAGCTGCGGGCCCGTATGGATCGTCTGCTGGTTTCGAGACGGCGGAAACTGGAAGCGGCAGCTCTGCAACTGGAGGAGCGTAGCCCATTCCAGTTGCTTGAGCGCGGATATGCGATCGCCTATGACGCTTCCGGGCGGGTCTTGCGCTCACCTGATCAGATTGCGCTCGGAGAAAATGTTTCCGTTCTTCTCGCCCATGGCCAACTCGACGCCACGGTACACGGCAAAAAGAAATTGAGCAAGCAATAACTGTCTCCCCACCGTGTAGGCTAGTTGTGGATCGGCTTCCATCGATTGAGGAATTGGACCACATCCTCTGGGCCGATTCGAACGGTGGATTCGAATTCGCCGTTCTTCTGGCTGTAAAGCAGGGTGCCACTTGAGTCGAGAACCGCAAGGCTGGGTACGTCTTTATCGAGCGGGACTTCATATTTCTTCGCAAGATTGAGATTTTTGTCTTCCTCGCCAACGTTGACGTGTACTACATGATAGTTCGCGTTGACCAGTGGAGCGATCTGTTTGGAATGGAAAGTTGCGTCCAGCACGTGGCAGTCGTAGCCCCGGTTCCCTCCATAGACGAGGATCACATGCTTATGGTCTTTTGCGGCACTGCTGAGGGCTGCTGCGATTTCAGCAGGAGCTTCCTCAGGAGGCGGGTAGAGATCGACGTTGGGCTTTGCAGGCAGGGGAAGTCGCCGCGGTGGGTTGGGGCTCAGGTCGCTTCTGTGTGTAAGATAGATTCGCCAGTCGCTTCCCTGCCGGATCCAGTCCTGCGCGACAGACACTACGAATGGTCGCGCTATGGTACCTGTCCGGAGCGTCGGCTCAACTCGTAGGATCAAAATGGCAATCCCTGGCTGTGGCTGTTGTACTTCAAGAACCTTGGGATCCCGGCTTGCCAGCCCCTTCGCAGCCAGCGCAGACCAGAAGGCTGGTTCCTCACTCGGGTTCTGCGAGTTGCCTTGCGGCGCTCGAGCTTGCGCGAGAGGAACCGTCGTATATAGCGTAGCAAGAGTCTCTCGGTCACTCCTCAAGATGGCAGCCTTCCAATGATTTAGGAAGGCGAACACAGGCAAGTCCTGCGAACCGGTGACCTTCATCACGTTCGGTTCAGATGAGTGCCCCTGAGCGCAAAGCGCTGCAGGCCAAAGCGTAACAATGATTAGCGCCCATCTGACGCAATTCACTCTCGTCATCTGAGTGGCTCGATCGTCTCCATGTAGTGAAGACTTCAGATTCTACTCCTGGAAAGAGCGACGCGTCAGGACCGTCTGAAGATGTGATCCTGTGATTTTCGAGGCGAATGATCTAGAATGACGCACCGAATGGCTACCGAAAAGAATAGGCCGGTCACCGCGATTTATCCGGGATCCTTCGACCCGGTCACGAACGGCCATCTCGACCTCATTGGCCGCGGCGCGATGATGTTCGATCGGTTGATTGTTGCCGTGACGAGCAATCCCGAGAAGGATTCGCTGTTCACAGTAAAGGAACGCATAGAGATGCTCGAAGCCGTAACTTTCGATTGGAAAAATATCGAAGTGGAGGTCTTTCAGGGCTTGCTTGTGGATTTTGCACGGGCTAAGGGCGCGCGCGTGATCCTCCGCGGCATTCGAGCTGTTTCTGATTACGAATACGAGCTGCAGATGGCGATGATGAACCGCAAGATCGAGCCCCAAATTGAAACTGTCTTCATGCTTCCGGGAGAAGCATATAGCTATTTGAGTTCACGGCTCGTGAAGGAACTAGCGCGTTTAGGCGGTCTGCCGAAGGGTCTGGTGCCTCCTCTGGTCGAAGAGCGCCTGCGCATCAAAGTGAGTTAAAATAAAACTCACATCATTTTCTGACGGCTGCGATACGGCCCGCTCGATTTGAGGCTTTCGAGTGGGCCGGAATACCAGGTACTGGCTATCGCGATGGAGCCGTCGAGCCATATCGAGCACTCAAGGAGAATAAGGGGAACCGAATGGAACCAGGGACGGTTGTAAAGACAGAAGAAGCTATTCAGCTCGCGGACCGCGTCAACCGCATCAGCGTGTCGCCGACGATGGCAGTCCTGCAGGAAGCCGAAAAATACAAATCCAAGGGAATTGACGTTGCCGATTTCGGACCTGGCGAGCCGGATTTTCCCACGCCGGAGCACATCAAGCGCGCGGCCATCAAGGCAATCGAAGAGAATCGCACGAAGTACACGGCCACGCCGGGGATCGCCCCACTGCGCCAAGCCATCTGCGACTGGCACGCGGCGAATCTTAAATCTGTGCCCTACCAGCCCGCGGAATGCATCGTCACCGTAGGCGGCAAACACGCTATTTTCAATGCGGTTTGTTCGTTGATCAACGCAGGCGATGAGGTGTTGATTCCTGCGCCATATTGGGTGAGCTATCCGGATATCGTCAAGTACGCCGGCGGAAAGCCCGGATTTGTACCCACACAGACAGAAGATGACTTCTGCTTGCGTGCGGCGGCGCTTGAAAAAGCCATCACATCCAAAACGCGCATGGTGATCGTGAATTCGCCCTGCAACCCGACGGGTGCAGTGATCCCCCCGGAGGAATTCGAAAAAATCCTAAGAGTCTGCCAGCGCCACGACATCTGGCTCCTTTCCGACGAATGCTATTCGCATTTCACCTACGGCGGCGCCAAACCGTTCTCGATCGCCAGCGTGCCCAATGCCAAGGAGCGGTTGATTATCGCCGGGTCCTTCTCGAAAACGTTCGCCATGACCGGATGGCGAATGGGCTACCTGCTTGCGCCTCAGCGGCTCATCGGAGCGGTGACCAAGCTACAGAGTCAGTCCACCTCGAACCCCACTTCGATCGCACAGTACGCCGCGCTCGAAGCCGCGCGCGGACCGATGGATTCGGTGGGAACCATGCTCGCTGAATACGCGCGTCGGCGCGAACGTATTCTGGCCGGCCTGCGTGCTATCCCCGGCGTGACGTGCACGGCTCCGGAGGGAGCTTTCTACGTGTTTCCGAATATTTCCGCGAACTTCCATGCTGGCCTGCTCAATGACACGGCGGCTGCCAAGCAACTTCTCGAGCGTGAGCACGTCGCCGTTGTTCCCGGCGAAGCGTTCGGCGCACCGGGCTATCTGCGGCTCTCCTACGCGACCTCTCTCGATCGCATCGAGGAAGGGCTGCGGAGGCTGGAACGTTTCTTCGGAAGCTCGTCCAGCCAAACCACGTGATTCTTTGCCCTGCGCGCCTGGAGCCTGTCTTCAGCCCGCGTCCATGGGGATCGCTTTCTCTCGCGCCTCTGTTTCCTAAGCAATCGGGCCTCACGGAACCTGTCGGTGAAGCATGGATGACTGGAGGTGAATGTCGTTTTGTGAACGGTCCATTCACCGGCCGGAGTCTTGGCGATGCCTGGCGTGCGATGCCGCCGGAATGGAGAGGCACCTCAGCCAAGCGCGATGGCGATTTCCCTCTGTTGATAAAATTTATCTTCTCTGAGGACAAGCTTTCTGTGCAGGTACACCCGGATGACGCCTACGCCTCGCGGCACGAGCAAGCCGTGGGAGGCCGCGGCAAGACGGAAATGTGGTACGCCATGCAGGCGCGTCCCGGTGCGGAAGTTCTGGTCGGACTGAAGCCACACGTGACTCGCGAAGATTTCCAGCGTGCCATTGCGGATGGGTTGGCCGAAGAGTGCCTCACACACATTCCGATACGTGCAGGCGAAGCGGTATTCGTTCCCGCCGGAACCGCCCACACCATCGGGCCTGGCCTACTGTTGTGCGAAATCCAGCAGCAGTCCGATTTGACCTATCGCGTGTACGACTACAACCGACGTGATGCAAAAAGGGCGACGCGGCCGCTGCACATCGAAAAGGCCCTGGAGGTAATCCGTTTTGGCGAGCAGACCGGCGGCAAGATCGACGCGGTACGAATCGAACAGGGTGCCGTCACGAAAACCTATTTTGCCGCCTGCCGGTATTTTGCAACGGAAAAATGGGAATTTGGCGACAACATCTCCGCCGCCACCTCGCGCGAGTACTTCGATCTCCTGATTTTTCTGGAAGGTGACGGGAACATCCATTGGAAAGCCGAAAGCCTGGAATACGGACCTGCACAAGTGTGGATGGTACCCGCCACACTCGGGGATTTTCAATTGAGTCCGTGCGAGCGCACGACGCTCCTGCGAACCTGTGTGCCGAGCAATATAAATGAATTCGTTCGGCAGCTCACGGATCGCGGCATCGATCGGGCGTCCATGGCCCGGATCGTCCACCTATGAAGAGGACTAACTATCGAGAATCGCTGCCCGTTTGTGCCGTGCTTCTGGCAGGAGGGCGGGGAACGCGCTTCTGGCCACGAAGCCGCGCGCGCACGCCGAAACAACTCCTGAATATCACAGGGCCCGAAACGATGTTGCGTCAAACCGTCGCGCGCCTGAAGCCGATAATCCAAATGCAGAATATGTGGGTGGTGACGAATATCCAGCAAGCCGCCGCCGTGCGCCGCGAGATGCACGGGGTCCGAGCATCGCACGTGCTCGCTGAGCCTGCAGGACGCAACACTGCGGCAGCCATTGGATTGGCAGCAATTCATTTAGCTCGCGAACATGGCGACGCGTTAATGGCCGTCCTGCCCTCCGACAGCTATGTCGCACACGCTTCTCGCTATCGATCCCTCGTGCGTGCCGCGCTCGAATTGGCGCGCTCGCCAGGAAATCTTGTTGTCCTGGGCGTTCCGCCCACGCGTCCCGAAACAGGCTACGGGTACATCGAGCGAGGAAACTTGTCGGAGAAGCCGCGCGGCGTGGCGGCGTACAAGGTCCTGCGATTCGCGGAGAAGCCCGGATTGCCGGTTGCACGCAAGTATGTAACCTCCGGCAAATATCTCTGGAATGCAGGCATGTTTTTCTGGCGCGTTTCCACATTCCTTGAGAACTTGCAGCGATTTCTCCCCGAAACGTACGACAGGCTGGCCGAACTGGCCAAGACCATTGGCACGCAGCACTATGCTTCGGCGCTGCGCCAGACGTATTCCCGGCTGACGAATATCTCCGTGGACTACGCGGTTATGGAACCGGCAACACGCGCTACTGGCACGCCACGCGTTTCGGTGATTCCTGCCGACGTCGGTTGGAGCGATATTGGTTCGTGGGGCGCTGTTTACGAACTCCTCGCGGCCAAGCCCGGCGCAAATGTTTCCGTGGGCCCGTCGTTTACGATCGACGCGACCGGAAATTATTTCTGGAGCCCTCGGAAATTCGTGGCTGCGATTGGCGTGTGCGATCTCGTCCTCGTCGAAACCGGCGACGCGTTACTTCTTTGCCCGCGTCACCGCTCCCAGGATGTGGGTAAAATCGTGCAATGGCTCGAGGAGAAGAGACATAAAAAGGTTACGCTTCTTTAGCGCGTGGCCTCTGAAACGGAGTGCAAATCCCCGCGCGCGTGCCATTCAGTCTCGGCTTCCCGTCGTAAATCGCATCGCTTATACTGCTGAGCCGTGACCGCAATCAAATTCGGAACGGATGGTTGGCGCGGCGTTATCGCCGAAGATTACACCTGCGAGAACGTCCGTAAGGTGGCGCATGCGATCGCCCGCTACGTGGTTCGCGGGGCAAACCCGGAGCATGGGATTCTTATAGGCTACGACACGCGCTTCGGTTCCGAACGATTCGCGCGCGTGGCGGCAGAGACCGTTTCTGCAACGGGTATGCCCGTTGGGCTTGCGATGGAGGCTTGCCCGACACCGGCGCTTTCTCTTCTAGTAAGGCAGCGCGGCGCGGCAGGTGGAATCCAGATAACCGCGAGCCACAACCCCTATCGATGGAACGGCATCAAGTTCAAGGCTAGCTATGGAAGCTCGGCCTCGCCGGCGATCGTAGCGCAAATCGAAACGGAGCTCGAGAGAGTGCTCCGCGACGGCATTCCTTCTCTTCCTCCGCGTGCCGGTTTGATTCATTCCCTTGATGTCCGCACGCCGTATCTCAAAACTCTCGGCGGCTTAGTGGACTGGGATCGCCTGCGCATCTCCAAGTTCCGTTTCCTCATCGATCCAATGCACGGAGCGGGTCTCGGTTTGCTGCGCGAACTGTTTCGCCGGAGGGGAATCGAAGCAGACGAAATTTGCGGCACGCACGACCCGCTTTTCGGTGGCGTAAACCCGGAGCCGATTGAACCGCACGTGGAAGCACTCCGCCAAGCGCTCCACAAAGGTCACTACGACGCAGGATTTGCCTTGGACGGGGATGCCGACCGCATCGGCGCGATTGACGAAAACGGTGCGTTTGTGACGCCTCACCAGATATTTTCGATCCTTCTGTGGCATCTCGCGGGCACGCGAAAGCTGAGCGGCGAAGTGGCGAAGACATTTTCCACCACAAAGATGATTGACAAGATCGCGGCGAGATTCGGGCGTAAGGTCTGGGAGACACCCATCGGATTTAAATACATCTGCGACCGGATGATCGAGGGCGACATTCTGCTAGGCGGCGAAGAAAGCGGCGGAATCGCGACGAAACTCTATCTTCCGGAGCGCGACGCCACGGCGAGCGCTCTGCTGCTGGCGGAGGTGATGGCCTGGCACGGCAAGCGTTTAGGCGAGTTGGTTGCCGTGCTACAACGGGAGTTCGGTGAGTATCATTATGGCCGGGTAGATCTCACGTTGAAAAACGGACAGGCGGAACGTGCGGTCGCGCACTTCGCCGATGTCAAATTCCAGCATCTGCTCGATTGGCCGATTGCGCGCCGCGAGGATCTCGACGGCATCAAGATGTACCTCGCGGATATCGGGTGGGTAATGGTGCGCGCCTCGGGAACCGAGCACATGCTGCGGATTTATGCGGAAACCACACGACCTGAAACAACACGGTGCGTCCTTGAGGAAGTCACGAAGCTCGTGGGCAAACTCTAAGTAAAGGCTGCATTAGACCATGCAAGCACGGAATCGCATGGAATGAAGGAGTTTCCCTTTACACTCCCCTTCTTTGTCATTGCTACAGCTGAATGGCTCCTTTCCTACAGACTTCTCCGTATTGTTATAAAGCTTGCGTGCCAACTACAGTCGCCGTGAGGATCAGCGCGAACCTCGTTTTCAATTTGTCCGGCAGAGGTGATATATGGCGGAACACAAGTGTAATGAATGTGGTCAGACGTTCAATTCCCCTAATGAATTACGAGAACATCAGAAGAGCAGCCACAAGAGTTCCAAGAATCCCAAGAAGTAAGGGCAAATCCGCACAGGTGAGCGGAGGGCATTCCCCTCTATATTTCGCCACAACTGATATCCCCCGCACCCAGCCCACTGCTCACCATTCCACGCTGCGGCTTGCGTAAACCGATCTTTGGTAGAATGATTTTTGCGGCATAGCACTCAACACGAATGTCCCGAGTGTGCGCGATCTCGCTGCCCTATGTATGTGCAAGCATTTCTGCTCGCAGTTGCATGGCGTCTAATGCAGAGGATCGAACGCAGATAATCCCCCGCATCTCCCTGCTTCGGCTACAGGCGATGACGTTTTTCCTTTTTCGATCAATTCAGTACAGGAACTATTCGCCGCGCATACAGACACGAACCGATAGCAGGCCTTGGCGTACAGCCCTAGACTCCGGCACTGCACCGGAGGCGGCTAAACGATGGCTTCTTCAAGTTTGGAAAGCCAAAGCAAGCAGCTAGCCATCGGGGAAGTTGACCGGTGAAGTTATTGCGCTCAAATTGAGCTAGCTAATTCCCGGGTTATTGCGTCTAACAGATTGCCGAGTCGCGTATCGTCGATAAAATCCATAACGAAACGCCGGAGGTTTTGTAGCCATGCCAACATTGCCGAAGGTCAGTGCCCGAAAATACGAAGCTCTGGAAAAGGCTTTAACCTCTCAGCGAGACGAACTGAGCGTCAGACTCAACACACGACTTGGTGAGGTCTTCGTTGATCGCGAACCGGATGATGAAGCTGCCTTGGCCAGCGACAGCACGTCGAAAGACCTCGCTGTCGCAACTCTGGAACGCGAGCGCCGCATGCTCGACCAGGTGAAGACGGCGCTTGAACGGATTAAAAGCGGAGATTATGGCATATGTGAATCCTGTGGCGGGCCGATCCCGGACGCCAGGCTTCGAGCGCTGCCTTGGGCTAAGGTATGCATACGCTGCGCCGAGCGCGCGCAAACATGGGCTTCCGCCGCGGATTGACTCCGTCAGTTTCTAAGGTTGCGGAGCGAAGTGTGCAAAATATCAGCATTTTCGGCCGCGGCTTTTCCGTGTTCAGTCAGCCCTATCGCTAAGATATCCGCCTCACGTTCCGCTTCTTCCTTTACTAAGCCTTAGCGCTCCGCACGATCTGTGACAGAACTGGCATGGTTCCTCATGCTGGAACCCGCATATTTCGGATATTGGTGGACGAGATCGTACGCCAGCCATTATGATCTTGTGGTTTTATTTATGTATGCACAGAGGGGACGAATGGCCAAGGGATACTGGGTTACCTTCTACAGATCGGTTTCAGACTCGAATGCAGTTGTTGAATATGCGAAGCTGGCGGGGCCGGCAATTCAGGCGGGCGGCGGAAGATTTTTGGCCCGTGGCGGGGTCGTGAAGACTTACGAGAACGGGATGAATTTGCGAACCGTGGTCACCGAGTTCGATAGCGTGGAAAAGGCCATCGCTACGTTTGAAAGCCCTGCTTATCAGGCGGCGTTGAAAATACTAGGCGGAGCGGCCGATCGCGACATTCGAATTATCGAGGGACTGTGAAGTGCTTTTCGTCTGCATCACGAGTTCCGAACAGCCGATTGCTCACCCTGGGAACTGAGCTCTGTGATCCAGCCGGCGATGACTTTCTCCTGTTCCGACCGGGATTGAAAAAAGGCCAACCCCATACCTGTCCTCTCTTGAATGTTGGCAATCCTGCCCCAGGTTTCAAAAGTACTACCCGCCCTCTGAACGCGAAGCTGGACAACGGTGTTGATCGCAAGTGGGCTCGATGTCACCATATAGCAACCCTTTACGCTGATTTCGGAAGTTTCTCCGGCAATCCGCGTGTTGGTGATGGGCTCGAAAATCTCGATGCTTGCGACGAGGGCATACCGAGGAACCGTTCGACGCTCGGGAAAACGAGCCCCGGCATCGAGTGACTCGGTTAGGCTGTATCTATTCAAGTTATTCCTCGCGCTCCGTTAGTTTGAGGGAGTCGACGATGATAAGCAGTTGAGTTGTCCACAGATGGAAAATTCCATCTTGCTTGGTAACAGAAGCAGCCCCGAGAGAGAATAGAGTAAATATTCTATCAAAATCGGTGGTTCGTCTGGAACCTTGACCCGGTGAATAAATCAATGGTCAGCAGCTAAGGCCTACCAGGAGCTTATGCCTATCGCTCATTGCTAAGCGGACTTGTGTAACCTTTCTCTGATAAGCCAGCGATACGGCTGCTCGCGCGTGGCCATTACCGACCCGAAACACCTCTTCGGTCCACCGGTAGCGCCCGGCCCCGTACCAAATAGGTACATCATGTAGAAAATTCATTCTACGGACCTTGACGACCGCCACCGCCGCGATCATATTCGAATCACCTAGGGGCATTCGTCAGAGTCTTGGGAGCAGGTATGGGGGCAGTTCCAGGGGTAGAAGAACAATCGACCGCGGTTTCGCGAGTGAGCGAATTGCGCGGCACCGAAGCTGTCCGGGCAATGTCAGGAAAGCCTGGGCCTCGCCGTTTCAGACGCGTCCCGACGCATGCAGTCGGTGTGGCGCACGAACGCCGGCGTTATCCGCGCGCATTGCTTTGCCTTCCACTGCAGTTGACAAGTATGAGCGATTTGACTGAGTCGATGCCGGTGACGCTCGTCACGCGGAACATCAGCTCGAGTGGGGTGTATTTCCTCGCGCCCCGCGATCTCCAGCCCGGCACCGCGATC
>Ga0307372_10008767_pt1 | contig 14142 bp, 5 predicted proteins | sample OX1MG_FD_202533 | JGI IMG/M metagenome (GOLD analysis project Ga0307372, IMG submission 202533) | Soil microbial communities from Risofladan, Vaasa, Finland - OX-1 | ecosystem: Environmental > Terrestrial > Soil > Coastal area > Acid sulfate soil | place: Finland: Risofladan, Vaasa | collected...
AATATGGGTTACTCAAAAAGAGCAAAAATTCGTTCCGGAGTATTGTTATTAAATAATTCGTTTTTATATTGTGGGATTGTTGTTTCTATCTGTTACGTGAAACACACCCTATGAAAACCTTTGTAATTGCGTCCTGCGCATATGTTTTTTTAAGAAAAAATTCCTTTTTTCCTCTTACTCATTTTCCTTCAAGTCTTTATCAGGCTTATACTTTTCGGGAGATCAGTACTGCTATGGTGAAAATTAATGCAGGATGGAATCCTGCTGGACTGGCTTTATATTTCATTCAACCCATACTCCTATGAAAAAACTTTACTCTTGTCTCATTCTTCTACTCTATATATCCAGGTCTGCCTTTGCCCAGACCACGTATACCATAACTGCAGATAGTGTCTATATTAAAAGTACCGGGGATACTGCAGAACTAATTTTAGAAAACAATAGTCAAAATGTTCAGGGCTACTTGTATAATAAAGGGGCCGGGCGGACAGCATTTAAAAAAGTACAACTGGTCAATGTAGGTGATTCTGCCGTTGCCATTGCCGGCCAGGATACCATCACCTTGAATATCGCTCCTTTGGATATTCAGTTCACCACTGGCGATACAGGATTTCCAAAAAACGGCGATAGTATTTATACCAATACTGCATTCATAAACAAGTCAGTTAAAGTTTGGAGGGAACATTTACTACAATATACGGTAGGCGGTGACCGGATATCCTTCAATGATTCCACTGGGGCTATTCAATTCTATCCGCCGTTATATTCAGGGGAAAGGGTATTGGTGGAAGCTATCAGATTAAATACTAATGTTTCCAATACTCAACCGGTAGTCAATGCAGGATCTAATCAATCCATAACCCTTCCTACTGACAGTGTAACTTTGACAGGCAGTGCTACAGACACCTCAGGCACCATCACCTCCTATTCTTGGACTCTTTTAAGTGGTGGTTCTGCGACAATTGAAAACCCTTCTTCGGCTACCACGACTGTTACTGGCCTTTCGCAGGGGGTATATACCTTCCAGTTGACTGTGACTGACAACCATGGGTTACAGAATTCAGCTAATGTAACAGTGACGGTTAACCCGGTACCTTTCTATGACCGGGTGTTGGTAGACCTGGGAGGACATAACACGGGAGTGAACGGAGATACAGCCCAGATGACTCCAAGTAATGCCAATCCCAGTGGGGCAGATATCAATGGCAGACATTGGAATAACGTAATATCTGATTCAGCTGCCATGACTCTCACCAATGACGGTTCCACCACTTGGGTGGATACCGCTGGAAATACGATCAGCGGATTTGGGATATCCATCAGCGAAAGACCGGGTGGGACTTATGGAAGCGGACAGTCTTTTAACTATGTGGGCTACTGGCAAGAAGTAGGAGATTATCCACCAACAGCTGTGGAGGACAACGCCTTTTTCTATCCGTCTGATATCAATATATGGACCTTTACCATTCCCACCGGCAGGACAGCCAGCATCACCTTCTGGGGTACCCGCAATTCGGGCGGTTCGCCCCGTAGGCTTGATTTCAAGCTTTCCTCTGATACTTCATTTACCACGGGTTATGATGCGGTAAGTAATCTTACCTACAGTAATGGTTACACCTTTAATAATCTGACCGGGACAATTGATATTGATATTCGGGTACACCCGGGAGACTCCTTTGGATATATTTCAGTCATTGATGTTAAACTTCATTAAAATGAAGAAACTAATCGTCATATTAGGTCTACTCCTATCGGTTACTGTTGAGGGGCAGCAGTTATTCAACGGTTTTGATTATGGCTTTAAAAATCACCTGAGTGTGGGTAAGAACGGGTATTACCCAACTGATACTACAGCATGGCTGGAAATAGGGTCATTGAATACTAATAAAGGATTTTTACCTCCTCGTTCCGATACTAACTTAATTCCTAAAAGCGCCGGGAGTTTGATGTATGAGATCAGCGCCAACCAGTTTTATTTCAGTGACGGACACTGGTGGTATCCAGTGGCCAGCAGCAATTTTAATATCAAATCGGTATATAATGGGTTAAACCTGATTAACAATGGAGGACTTGACAGTATTTCCTTGGGAGGCAATATTACCAAGGATATCAGATGGACATTCCCTGATAATCCGGCTACGGTTCCCGGAGATACTTCAGTAATTGAGATGAACCCTATCGGCTGGCTAAATATTTACAGAAATGATACTGCATCGTTTTATGATAATATATATTCTACCCATGTGGCTAACTGGTTTCATAATAGCTGGACATATCACGGGATGAATGAATATAAGTTAATCGGAAGCGATATAAAATATAATTATACGGCAGCTACCAATGTAAACCAGCTCTGGATCATGAATAATAATCCTTCAAATACTACGCTGGTCATAGATACTGTCCTTGGTGGTTCCGGAGTTGTTCCTACGCTAGCTTCCAACGGGAGTCCTTTTTTTAGTACGGCTATTTTTAACTCCGCTACTGTAGTTCCACCCTATACCTCAGGAGCTACCCTGGTCATTAAACCCACGATAGTGGGAGTTACTATAGAAGGTTCTGCTTCCAATGTAGGCCGGGGGGATACCGTGTACCGTTCTGTTAAGGAATATATCCAGGGGGATGGCTATGAACAGTATGAAAAGGAGTCCTATGGGATCTGGATAGATCCTCAGACTTATTTTCCTTCCCTGGGACGGGGAGCCACTTATGGGATAGCCCAGATGGGTTCAGGCGATATGAACTATTTTGCCGGGAGGATGCAGATAGGCGGAAACAGACCTACTGTCAATATACCCCACAATCTGTATGTGGTTTCAGATACGACTAATACAACGGGAATTCAGTTCGCCAGTATTACTTCATCTTCCCCTGCCACCAGTTCAAATGGTGTTCACCTCACCCTTGACGGAAGCGGAAATATGATCCTAGCCAGGGATTCCTCCGCTGTTGGAGATAGCAGTGGTAATTTTATCCATAACGGGACAGCACTGCAAAATGCCAGTTTCAATATTTCGGGGACAGGGAGTATAGGAGGGGAAGTCATAGTGGGAGGGAATTTACTCATCGGAAAAACAAGCCAGATTAATTCCTCATATATGCTGGATGTAAACGGTAATGTCCGGGTTAATGAGATCGTAGTCAATACCACAGGAGCAGACTATGTGCTGGCACCCGCTTACCACCTGACGTCCCTGGATTCTCTGAAAACCTATATAGATCAACATCATCACCTTCCAGGGATTCCTTCCGCTGCTCAAATGAAACTACAAGGCATGAATGTGAGCGATATTCAGACTATACTACTTCAAAAGGTGGAAGAGCTTACGTTATATCTAATTGCGCAAAACAAGGAAATTAACAAATTGCAAAAGAAAGTAGATTTAATGAAAAATAAACTAAATGGAAATAACAATAATGGTAATTAATGTAACGAGTTAAAACGACTGAGCAAATAATAACAAATGCAGCTTAAGAAATAAATGACAGGGATACAAAATAAATAATCGAAATAATGTGTAAACCTAATTCATGAAACATTTATACTTGCTCATCTTTTTTCTCCTTTTTACATTGATAGGGTATCCTGCTTTAGCCCAGCAGCCCGATACCATGTTATCCAGATTACAGAAGCTCCCCTCTAACTATATTGTTTCTGCCGACGACAAAATGACCCGAATCAATCACCAGATCACTATCTATACCAATAAAGTTTTGCAACGCCAGCAGCAAATGGAAGAGGGTATCAATGCAAAATTGATGAAGGTTGATTCTGTAGCCTCCCATAACCTGTTTGCCTATTCATTGGCCAAATACCAAAATCTGCTAAATAAGATTCGCACTAAAGCTACCTCACTCGCACCGTTTGTTCAGGGGGGCAGCTATTTCCCATACTTAGATACCCTTAGAAATTCGCTCTTTTTTTTGAAAAAATATTCTGCTTATTTAAACCAGATTAAAAATTCCAAAACGCAGATTCAAGCTTCCTTAAATAACTTTAATCATTTGGAAACTAAGTTTCAAAATGTAATGAACATTGAGCAATACCTACAGCAAAGACAGGCGCAGATAACCACCGTCCTGAGTAAGTATGGTAATATGTTCAACAGGCAGATTAGGAGCCTAAGTAAAAATGTGTATTATTATGTTGCCCAGATCAAAGAATATAAGAATACATTTCAAGATCCATCAAGAGCGGAGGCTCAGGCTTTCAAAATCCTCCGTACCACCAAATTATTTAAAATTTTTATGAAAAAAAATTCAATGCTGGCAAGTCTTTTAAACCTCCCAAGCAATACTGGGATTTCTGATACCTCTGGAACTTCTATCGGCCTTCAATCCAGAAGTCAGGTGATATCAAAAATTCAAAGTGGCCTGGGCCCTAGTGGTACAAATGCAGCTACATTAATTCAACAAAAAACCCAAGCCGCTGAGGGGCAGCTGGATCAATTCAGAAATAAATTGAATTCTTTGTATAAGATAGGGGGATTGGTAGATATACCTAATTTCACTCCCAATGATCAAAAGACAAAATCCTTTTTTAAAAGAATTGTATGGGGAACTAATTTGCAGACTACAAGAGGTAATTATTATTTTTCGACGACTACCGATGTAGGCTTATCTATTGGATATAAACTTAACAATAAGAATCAAATAGGTATTGGGGCAAGCTACAATGTGGGCTGGGGAAGCAACTACAGTCACATCAAATTGAGTAGTCAAGGGATCGGATTTAGGAGTTTTATCGACCTTCAATTGATAAAAACCATTTTTATTTCTGGAGGTCTTGAATATAACTACCGGCAACCTTTTTCGTCTCTGCATATAATTCAAACTTTGAGGAGCTGGCAACAAAGCGGTTTAATCGGTATTAGTAAGATTATTTCAATGAAAACGCAATTTTTTACATCTACAAAAATCCAATTGCTTTGGGATTTTTTAAGTTACGAACAGGTACCAAAGACACAACCTTTCCTATTGAGGATGGGATATAATTTTTAAAATGATAAAAATTTACTTTTCGATCCAATAAAAGAAAATGTTAAAAAAATTAATCTTTTTATCAGGGGTATTAATATTTTATTTAGTTTCTGTTGACGGGCAAGTTAACATGCAGACCGGAAGTGCGACTTTTACTCTTCCGATGTTTAACTGGCATGATAATAAAAGCCGGTTGTCTTCTGTCATTAATTTAAGTTATAATTCGGGAAACGGCTTGAAAGTTAGCGATGTAGCTTCCGATGTAGGAGAAGGATGGAATCTTGAAGCAGGGGGAGTAATTCTTCGGATGCAGGTAGGACAACCAGATGACCAACGTGCTTACTTTAATCCAAATAACGGCTCTGAGTTAGACAATGATATCACAAAATATCCGGCAGGTTATTTGTATGCACCTGTTTCACCGCAAAATGGTTGTCCCAATGCTTTAATCAATTATCCTCTTTATGGGTCAATGAACCAGATTTATACCCAACATAATATTATTGCAGAAGATAGGGAACTGGATTATTTTTCTTTTCAATTCAATGGTAAGATCGGAATGTTTATTCTTGACACTATAGGTGGTGATCACGGAGTTCCCCTTAATGATACAAAATTGAAAATCACATTCACCCTGGATACAACAATGGCCACAAACGATACAAACGGAATTAGAACCACAATAACATCATTTAGTATTCAGGATGTAGATGGGTTAATTTATAAGTTTACGGCACATGGGCTTTCAAAAGTTTTAGAAAGTGATTTTTCTGATAAAAGCTTCACGTATAAATTAACACAACCAACATTTAAATCAAATGGGGTATATGAGCAGGCAGGTTTAGTTAATTCAAATTATATCAATCCTTATGTTATTACCAGCTGGTATCTTTCTGAAATTGATGATCCCTTGACTCAAAGAAAAATAATATTTAATTACGGGACTTTAAACATTAATAATTCAGCAGGGGAAGAGATTAGCTATAATCAATGGCATGATTATATAATGATTTCTCACAATTCAACTATTGCAAAAATCCCTCAACTTCAGTCTATTTATTATCCTGATGGTCATCTGGTAAATTTTAATTATGGAGCTCAAAGGGTGGATTTAAACGGGGACCAGGTATTAACCTCCGTAGATATTTCCTATAACGGGAGGTATCTTTCCGAATACCAGTTGAAAACAAGTTATTTTATCAAAAACCGCTATGGTACACCCATTTCTGCCTATCAAAAAAGGATGGCTAGGCTTTGTTTAATGTCAGTAAAAAAGATTGGTGTTGATTTGAAAGAAGATAGCCCACCTTATCTTTTCGATTATTACCTGGGATCAGATAGCGCTGATGACATTGTACCACCACCATTTTCTTATTCCAAGGATATCTGGGGATATTATAATGGTTATAATAGTGTGCCCTATGATTATCCTTCAAATCCTAACGAAGTTCCTGTTCCTTATGATTCATATATTACCAGTTTGAATTATCTGCAGCTTAGAGGCCTTTGCTTTTTGAACAGTTCTGTTTCCGGTATATATCTCAATCCAAAATCAGGATATGCGAAAAATGGGTTGCTAAGGCAGATTTTTCTTCCAACCGGTGGTACGTTGACCTATCAGTATGCCCAAAATATGGGCACACTTCCTGGTGGTACGGGTGATGTCATGGTTGGAGGTGTTCATGTTTCTCAAACCACTTCCACTGATGGAGGCTATTCTAATGGATGTTCCAACCCCATCATCAGTAACTTTAATTATGTGAAAAATGGGGTTGGTAGTCCTTCTTCTCTTTGGGGCCTTGAAATGCCGGTAAATTATATAATAACGGGCAGTCATTACGCGGCAGAATATAAGGCCTGGCATTGGGTTTTGTCCAATTGCGGTCTTTTTGGATGTTGCTACTGGCACTATTTATATCCAGGCATACTCAATTCATCCCAAACAGCTTCACAAAATATGGGCCGATTTGAAAATATGTTGGCTTCAATAGCGCCTGAATTAGGGGTTGCAAATGTGGCAGGGACTGCTGCGGATATCCTGACTTTCTCAAATTTTTTAGGACCCGAAATGCTGGCTATGGATTTTATTGCAAACGCAGTTACCCTTATTGTCTCATGTGAAAAACCAACTAAAGATGGGTCTACCTATATTTATTTTAACAGCAACCTGAACGATGCAAACCCTCTACCCTCAGAGTACAATCGTGTAGAAGTCGTAGAAAACCCAGGTACGATTGGTAAGACGGTTTACCGGTTTACTGATTCCTCTGACTACCCCTTATGGGTTCTCTCAAATCCGGATTTTTCCTTACAACAAAGATTTGCGCCCTGGGCTTATGGGTTGCCAAAGCTGACGACCCAGTATGATGTAAATGGAAATATTGTCAAACAAACTCAGGATGTGTATAATTTTCAACATGCTCAGGAGCTTATTGACGGGTTCTATAAAGATCCTTTTCCCACTGGCATTTATTCTCCTTGGGTATCCTGTAAATGTCAGGTTAATTTATCTGTTTCGCAGCGGTCCTCCTATTGGTCTAACATCTCGCTTTATAACGCACCTTCCTCATATAGTTTGACCTCACTGATCAATAACACCTATAATTATTCCCCATCCATTGCAAACCTTATGGATGTCGATTTTTATGGCTTTAATACCGGCAGGGTAGAGTTAGATTCAGTTTATGAAAGAGCCTACAGTACGGTGAACCACTCACAATACCTGCAAAATATTAAAGTATATACCTATAATACCCTGAATAATTATGAGGTAAACCAAATTGAAACCATACAAAGCAATGGAGATATCAATTATAAAAATATAAAATACAGCAGCGATTACACTGGAGGAGCTCTTACCACCCTTGTCCAGAACAATATTGTTGCTGATCCCGTGGAAACGACTGTATCGGTTGTGAAGGCTACAGGTAGCCAACCTACCGAATACCTTAGCGAAAACGTTACCGAATTCACACAAGTTGCCACAGGAGCCATACTTCCTTCCCGGATCCTCGAACAACGCTTCGCTCAACCGGTACAAGCTGCAAATATGAGTTTCTACCAAGGACCTGGCAGCAATATCTCAAACTACAAAATCCCGGAGACATTTACCTATGATGGAAACGGTAATCTAATTGGACTTCAGGATGAAGGAGAAAGGGAAGTAACCAATATTTATGATTATAATGATAAGTACATCACAGCTACTGTCATCAATGCCGATCCCGTACTCGATAAATCAGCCTATAGTAGTTTTGAATCAGGGGATTTGAGCAGAAGCGGATGGCAATTAAACGGACCTGCTATTTATGACACGGATGCTCTTGCTCCTACAGGTAATATTGTCCTGACATTGCTACCATCCATGGGTAACAAATTAACCTCTGATTCCTTAAATACTACCAAAGCATATATCCTTTCATTTTGGGCATCCAACGGGAATGTATCAGTGAGCGGCGGAGCTTCATTAGTAAAATCTGCTCCAACGATTAATGGATTTACATATTATGAATATAATGTTGCTCAAGGCACTTCTATTGTGGCGGTATCTAATTCCAGCTCAAGCAACGTGAACATAGATGAATTGCGTCTATATCCAAGTACAGCAAGAATGCGTACCATGACATACGATCCGCTGATAGGAAAGACTTCTCAATGCGATGAAAACAACCGGATCACCTATTATACCTATGATAGCCTGGGCAGGCTGCAATTCTTGGAAGATGAATACAGGAACATCATTAAGATGAATGAATACAACAATGTTTCTGCCTCCAAGCAAAATGGTTGTCCCGGTACTTATACTAACGCTCTTATTTCGGAAACATTTTCTAAATCCAATTGCGGAGCAGGTTATCAGGGAAGTAATATTACCTATTCTGTTGCAGCTAATACCTACCACTCAGCTCTCAGTCAATCTGATGCAGATATTCAAGCAGAAAATGATATACTCGATAATGGACAAAACAATGCTGATGCCAATGGAAGCTGTGCCCTGATTTATTACAATGCTGCTCAATCTCAAACCGATTCTTCCCAGACCTGTGCAGAAGGATATGTGGGAGGCGGGGTCACATATACCGTTCCGGCGGGAAAATACAGCTCTATCATCAGCCAGGCTGATGCCGATCAGCAAGCTATCAATGAAATAGCGGCCAATGCTCAAGCCTACACCAATGCCCATCCGGTTTGTGTTATAAATACTTCTCCCGACTGGACATGGTTGGAAACAAGCCCGACTTATTGCAGTTCAGTGAATGGAGATACACCTGCGCATTTGATAGTATTTGAAACGGACCTAAATCCGAACAGTCCCACCTACAATCAAACCCGGTGGTCGGATGTGGGACCTCAGGATGCTTGTCCGGCAAATACTTATTATAATGCTTCGCAAAGCGGAAATTTCACTAAGAATAATTGTTCTGGTGACTCTACAGGAAGCACAGTAACGTATACTGTAGCCCCAGGCATATATAATTCCACAGTAAGCCAGGCTGCAGCCGACCAGCAGGCTACCAATGATATTAATACTAATGGACAAAATTACGCCAATGCCAATGGTTCATGCATTGTAAACGCCAACATTAGCTACGCAAATTCCCGTGCATTTCAATACGATGTGCAGTTTACCAACAATTCCAATAGTCAGGTATATAATTTTACTGCAAATGCAAATACTACAGGCAGCCTGGGTGTAGTACCAGCCGGTGTTTATACCGTATATATATGCCCGGTTAATAACTATACCAACAATAATAATTATGATGTGCTTGGTTATTACCTGACCAGTGTGATATGTGGAACATTTGATAATATCTCGGTGACCAGTAGTGGTGGCTCAATCACTTTTTATTAAATCATCGGCTCATGAAATCTTGGTTATTGACCTTCGGCCTGGCATTCGTGACGGGTATGGCTCTTGGTCAAAGCACATTTTATCAATTAAATATTAACGACTTGGACAACAACCAGATTGCCCTTAGCAATTTTACTGGGGAAAAAATATTGATCACAGAATGCAGCATGGCTTCCCCAGACCTAAGAAAATTAAAATTTCTGGACAGCCTTTATATGAACAACCCAAATACTCTAGATATAATTGTTGTACCTACCGAAGATTTTGATACCACTTTAGGTAGGATTGATTTAAAAAAATTACTTATTGACAGCCTTCATTTTCACTTCATTGTTTCAGCGCCAGGATATGGAACAAAGGCCAAAGCTGGCAAGCAACTACCCCTCATGAAATGGTTGACAAATGCCGTCAATAACAGACATTTTGATAACGATTTACTTTCAGTCAATCAAACATTCGTGATCAGTGAAACTGGGGTCTTATTCGCAGAGATGATGGGGCCCGCTGATTTATACATCAAAATTACGGCGATCCTTAAAGCAAAGGCACCGGATTCCTGATTAACAAGGGGGAATTTATTATTTAATCCTAAAAATTTGATGTTTTTCGAATATAAATGCAGTCGGTAGCATGTTTAAGAAATTTACCTTATTGGGCCTTATTTTTTTGTGTTTATCCGGTGTTTTCGCAAGGGTCAATGCCCAATCCTGGAATCCCAACTATTCCATCGGCACAATTACAGGCAATTATGATTTTTCCTATACCCAGACACCCGATCAGTTGGTGGAAATATACCCTGCTGCTATACCTAATACGGGTTTAACCTATCAATGGGAGAGTAGCACCAGACCTTCAATAGATTTTAATGCAATTAGTGGCGCCACACAATCCAGCTATACCATACCCGGTCCCCTTGCCCATACCACCTATTTCAGAAGACTAGCGAGCAGCAGCGTGCTGGGGTCAATGTATTCTAATGTCGTAAAAATCACCGTGGTTTCCATCAATTGGGAAGACATTAATTATATTCGCGAGCATGATGTCAAAACCACAAACATAACCTCCTGGACTGCTGTGGACCAGTTGCCTATCGGGCAGAAGCTCCAGACCACCTCCTATTTAGATGGCTTAGGCCGACCACAACAAACAATTTACAGTGGGGTTGCTACTCCTTCCGGCTCAGACAGTCTGTGGGGCGATATTGTACAGTTTTATCAATATGATACGCTGGGGAGGGAACCCAGGAAATATCTTCCATATACTACCACAGCCCAATCGGGAAAATTTAAGACAACGCCCCTAAACGACCAGCCTGCCTATTACGCTACTACCTATAATGAGACTTCTGCTTTTGACTCAATTAGTTTTGACAACAGCCCCCTGAACAGGATGGTGAATGTCAAGGAACCTGGCTCCTCATGGGCTGCCAGTGCGGGAGATTCCGTGATTTATGACTTGAACAGCGTTGCAGATAGTGTGCAGCTATTTTCATTGGATTATATCCAGGGAGATGCGCCTATTGACAACGGTGCTTATCCTGCCAATACCCTCTATAAAATAACTTACAAAAATGTGAATGACAAGCAAGTAGTGGAATACCTGAATATGCTGGGTCAATTAATTCTTAGAAAAGTGCAAATGGATAGTATCCCCAGCACGGGTCATGCCGGATGGATCTGCACCTATAGCATCTATGATGATTTTGGACTCCTGCGATACCGCATTCAACCAGACGGAGTGGAATATTTAGATGCGAATGGCTGGTCATTTTCCGGGACCAATGGCCAACAGGTCTTGGCCGAACAGTGCTTTCAATATAATTATGATGACAAAGGTAGAACGATTTGGAAAAAGGCACCCGGTGCTGCTCCGTTAAATATGATTTATGATATCCGAGACCGGCTGGTTTTTATGCAGGATGGTAATCAGGCGGCGATGTCTACACCCCAGTGGACGGCAATCCTTTATGATGGGCTGGACAGGCCGGTCATCACTACACTGTATAATACTTCAGAATCCATTTCTGCCCTTCAAAATGATATAGCAGGTTCTGTCACCACCAGTTCTGTCACTACTGATTATGCGGGCGCACCGATAAGCAATTTGGTAGTCTCAAGCCGCAATACCAGTGTTTCCACCTATGCGGCCAGTAGCAGCATTACCTTTGAGCCTGGTTTTGTAAGCGCTCCCGGAGACAATTTCGTCGCCCAGATCTCCCCAACAGCGTCCACGCCCCCCGTGACCATTATCACTGCATTTTTCAATAACCCCATTACCCCTTCCAATTTGAACAACCCTGCTGTCACTACGATTCTAAAATATTTCTATTATGATAATTATTCTTTCGGCAATATAAAAGCCTTTGACAACACTTATACTAATTTGAATGCTTACAGCCCCTCAGATCCCAATGTGATTCCAATAGCCAGTTCTTTACGGACACTTGATTTGCCTACCGGAAGGATGATCAGAATTCTAGGGACTAATATTTTTCTGAGTTCCACCCGATATTATGATGAAAGAGGAAGATTAATCCAGATACTGCAAGATAATATCAAAACAGGCACGGATATCACCACCCTGCAGTATCATTTTGACGGACGTTTGCTCAGCAGCTGCTTCGATCATTCTGTCCCTGGCACCGGATATAATCATTTTATTACGCTAACCAAGTATATTTTTGATAAACTCGGTAGGGTGGATTCTATCCAGAAACAGTATGGGAATAATCCGATGAAGACGATATCTGCCTATGATTACGATGATATGGGCAGGGTGAAGTCGACACATCTGGATCCCACCTATAATAATCCCAATTCAGGACTACCCGACCTGGAGTCATTGAGCTACAGTTTTAACATTCACAACCAGCTCACCGGAATCAATAAGGATTATGCGCTAAAAAACCCCGCTGATTATAACAAATGGGGGCATTTTTTCGGCCTTTACCTGGGCTATGACAACCGCGACGGAGTATTTGCCAAGCCCCAACTGGATGGGCATGTGACCGGGGAGCAGTGGAATACTCAGGGCGACGATGCCCAACGTAAATATGACTATACCTATGATAATGCTGGGAGATTCACCCGGGCGGTCTTTAACCAGCAGCAGGATCCCGGCGATGGCTGGAGTAATAGCAACCTGGATTTTTCAGTCTCCGGAACCGGGGGACAGATAACCTATGATAATAACGGCAACCAACTTACCCTGGAGCAAAAAGGGGTAGTGCCGGGAACATCCACCCCCATCACTAGCCTGGATTACTCCTATAATGCCTACAGCAATAAATTACAAAGTGTCACTGACCAGATGACGGATACCAGCGTAAACGGCCTGTTTGGTGATTTTAAAGACGGCAATAACGCACCAGGCACCCCGGATTATGCCTATGACGCTAACGGTAATGAAGTAATGGATCTCAATAAGAATGTGCAAAGCCTGGGTAACGGGGCTCCCGGAACGAATGGCATCAGTTACAATTTCCTGGATAAACCTGACCAAATCAGGGTAGTCGGCAAAGGGACCATTAAAATAGTATATGATGCAGACGGTAATAAATTGCAACGGGTATTTATTCCGGAATCCGGTGGAGTTTCTACCATCACCACCTATATCGGACCTTTTGTATATCAGGACTCGGCGAATCTTACCCTATCATCACCTCCGCCATTTTCAGGAACCAAGGATTCATTGGTTTATATCAATTTCGAGGAAGGCCGGCTAAGGGTTATGACACCCAATACCCAAAGCAATGGTTATGATGCTATTACAGAAAATGGGAATATTAATTTACCCAATGGTAAAATGGGAGCCTGGGATTATTTTGTAATGGATTACCAACAGAATGTGCGGATGATCCTGACCGAGGAAACCCATAGTGCGGTTAATACCTGCACTATGGAAACATCCAGGGCGTCTGCCGAAGATCCAATATTTGGGCAACCCGGCAGCAGCAACGAAGTGGAAACGACCCGTTATCCCACCCCTACCGGATGGCAGAGCGTTAACTCCAGCAGCTCTGTAAGCAGGCTGGGCAACCTGGCAGGTCATAACCTGGGACCTAATACTCTTCAAAAGGTGATGGCAGGCGATCTGGTTAGTGCCACAGTGCAATATTATTACCAGGCTCCAGTGACCAATAGTAATCCTAATATTATCCCGAATATATTAAATAGCTTGGTTCAGTCCCTTGGGGGAAGCCAAGAGACAGATTACTTGGTGAAAGACAATACTACCCCCATCTCCAACCAGCTTAATGGTAATCCCGCCTTTATCAATGCCTTAGAGCCTTCCAGCAGTACTGACAG